>Ga0207674_10000046_pt1 | contig 122047 bp, 118 predicted proteins | sample KBSCornC72_FD_184303 | JGI IMG/M metagenome (GOLD analysis project Ga0207674, IMG submission 184303) | Corn rhizosphere microbial communities from Kellogg Biological Station, Michigan, USA - KBS Corn C7-2 (SPAdes) (version 2) | ecosystem: Host-associated > Plants > Roots > Rhizosphere > Soil ...
CGTGTTGCGCAGCTCCGCGTATTTCGCCACGCCCGCGACGCGATGGACGCGCCACGGCGCGAGCGCGGTCGCGAGGTCGGTGTGCTCAACTCGTGGTGCGGAAGACACGGCGCGGGGCAGCGGCATGGCGGGCGGGTGATCGTCCGAGGCCCACTATAGTACTTTATAGCGCGAGCGGGATATCGCCGTGCAATGCCACTGGCTCGCGTCTGGGACGCGCGGGAACGGTGTTGCGTGCCGCGCGCTGGCCGGCGAACAATCGGGCGCCCTCGGCGCGCGAGGCGCTGACCGTGCATGCGCTGCCTCCGAGACAGGCGGAGACGACCGTCTTGACGCGCTTCGTGATTCAGAGCTCGGCGAGCGCCGCGCAGGCGACAGCGATGCGCGCGGCCAGCCGCGCGTTATCCAGCACGAGCGCGACGTTCGCATCCAGGCTGTGCCCGCCGGTCAGCGCGTCGATGCGCGCGAGCAGGAACGGTGTCACGGCCTTGCCGGCGACGCCGCGATCGCGCGCTTCCTGCACGGCCTGCTCGATGACGCCATCGATGTTCTCGCGTGGCAGCTCGTGAGCGGTGGGAATCGGATTCGCGACGACGAGCCCGCCCGCGAGACCGAGATCCCATTTCGCCTGCATGATGCGCGCGACATCCTGCGGCGCGTCGACGCGCGTATCCACGCCGAATCCGCTGTCGCGGCTGAAGAACGCGGGAAACCGGTCGGTGCGATAGCCGATCACCGGCACGCCGCTCGTTTCGAGGTACTCCAGCGTCAGCCCGAGGTCGAGCACCGACTTGGCGCCCGCGCACACGACGGCCACCGACGTACGCGCGAGCTCCTGCAGATCCGCGGAGATGTCGAACGTGGTCTCCGCACCACGGTGAACGCCGCCGATGCCGCCGGTGGCGAACACGCGGATGCCCGCGAGCGCGGCGATGATCATGGTGCCGGCAACGGTGGTCGCACCCGTGCCGCCTCTCGCCATCACGATCGGCAGGTCGCGACGGCTGACCTTCGCGATGTCGCGACCGCTACGTGCGATGCGCTCGATCTCGTCAGCGGCGAGGCCGACGCGGGCGGCGCCGTCCAGGATTGCAATCGTTGCCGGCACGGCGCCCGCCTCGCGAATGGCGGCCTCGGCCGCCAGCGCCGTGTCGAAGTTGCGCGGCCATGGCAGGCCGTGCGCAACGAGGGTCGACTCGAGCGCGACCACGGGGCGGCGCTCGCGCAGGGCCGCGGATACTTCGTCGCTCGGTTGCACGCGCGCATTCATCGCGTGAACGTACGCGAGAAGCACGCCGGCCGCAATGCCGGCTACGGCCCCGCGTCGCGCATCTGCAGCAGCGTATCGGACAGGAGGTTCGCGTAGACGACATCCTTCTCGGGATGGTCGAAGTCGGTGAGATAGATGCGCTGCGTCGGGTGCAGGATCGCGGCGCTGTCCGTCGTTCCCGCGTTGCATTCGTCGACGTACATCTCGCCGAATCTTGCAATGAAGGGGCCGTTGAAATCGACGATGCCGTTGTGCACCACCCAGGCAGCGGTGTCGCCCTGGAGCTCCGTCCCGCGCGGCGCGGTTGCCATGAAGCTGGTCGCCTGGGTCGTCGACAGGTTGAAGAACGACAGGCGTGCGCGCACGGTCGACCCGAGATCGAGGCACAGCACGATGCTCAACGTATCGCCCGGCTGCGCATAGAAGTTGCCGAGGTATTGAGTGTCGCCGGGCGCCCAGTTCCACCACACGTAGTGCGAGCGCTGCAGCTCGCGGCCGGTCCAGAAGACATAGCTGTCCCAGCCCGCGAGCAGCGAGCTCGTCGACGCATCGCCGAAGATTCCCACCCAGGTCGGGAAGGGATAGCCGTCACTGTCGGCGCCGCAGGCAACGCCAGATTCGACGGCAGCGTGTAGCGCGTTCGCTCCAGGTTGCGAAACCGCGGCTGGATCATCGAGATCGGGCGTCCAAGCACCGTCTCCCAACGGCTCAGCAATCGCGGATCCTTCGGGCGCGGCGGAAAGCCGTACGCCAGGAGGTCCCGCGCATGCGCTTTAAGGGGCTCGAATCCCTTGGGCGGCAGGGCGAATGTGCGCACACCCGCGTGCTCGACTTCGGCGCTCATGGTCGCCTCCCCAGTCAATGAATGATCGGCGGCGAGCCCAGTCCCGCCATGACCAGCTCGAACTTCTCGTTGTCGGACACGATGCTGCGACGTGTCGTCATCATCATGCCGTGCGACGTCGAGTAGATGCCGAAGTAGAACCCGCTCGCGGTCTGGATCGTGTACTTGCATTCACCCGTGTCGGCAATGCGGAACTTCTCCCAACCGAGAACGCTGGTCGCGTCGGTGTGGAAGATGCCGTTGACGCCGCTCAGGCAGGCGCCGAACCAGCCGGGGTCGCACTCGTAGTATTCCTGCACGAGGCCGCCGCCCTGCAGCGCCGTGACGTAGTTGACGCCATTCGACGTCTGCAGCGCGTACGTGCCGTCCGATTGGCGCAGCAGCTTGAAGCGCGACCATTGCGCGTTGGTCGGTCCGAACCAGAAGCCCATCGTGAGCGCGTACGACTCGGTGTGGCCCCCGCCGTCGTCGGCCGTGATCGGCTGGCCGTTGGCGGCGATGATGTAGTAGTCGTATCCGGAGCCGAGATCGCCGCATTTGTCCGGGCGCAGCTCTTCCCATGAGCCGACCTGGTAGCCGTCGGTATGGATGGGGTCGTAATACTGGCCGCCCGCGCCGACCGCAGTCACGACGTTGCCGTTCTGCGTGTAGAGCGAGTACCACGTCGGCTTGAACCCGCTCTCCGCCAGGTCGATGATCCGGAACTGCTCCCAGCCGCCGATCGCGGTGGCGTCGGTGTGCAGCGCGTTCGAGGTGAGGCCGCCGCCGTTCACGGCGGTCACGTAGTTTCCGTTCGCGGTCCTGAAGCTCTTGTCGTACGTGCTCGCGGGGTTCACCACGATCTGGAATTGCTCCCATGGACCGACGGTGGGCGATGCGGTGATGATGGTGGGATCCAGATAGCGCCCGCCGCCGCTCACCGCGGTCAGGTAGTAGCCCTTGGTGGTGCGAAATGCGAACGACCCCGGCAACGTATACGGCAGTCGATAGACAGGCGGTTGCCGCACGAGCAGCGCCTTTTGCTCTGCGGTCGTGTCGGAACCGCCGCCGGCCAGCGCGGCGCCGGCGCAAGCCTGCATGACGAGGAATGCGCAGGCCGCCAGGCGCGACGCGTAACGGGACGAATTCATTGCGAGCCTCCTTTCCGATGACATGGACAGGAGTCTGCAAACGTTCGCGATCGCGATGAAGCTGCAAAAACCTCGTGCGGAAGGCGAAATTTTCCGCGCCTCCGTGTGGCGGCTTTCCCTGCGCGATTGCGATGCGTGCCGCCTGGCGCGGCGCGGGCGGCTAGTCCGCGCCGACGACCCAGTACGGGTTCGCAGGCGGATCGGGCCGGCTCAGGAACTTCTCGCGCAACGCCTCGCGCAGCGCCTGTGCCTTGCGGATGCTCTCCTCGGACGCCACGCACGGCGACGGCTCGGCGGGCGGCTCGGCATTGTCACGGACGACGGCCATTGCGATTCCTGCGAATGCGAGGTGCGACGAGAACAGCAAGCGCCATACCAGTTGTCGCCGACAAGCCGTTCGAGCCGCAGGCGCTTGATGACGCACGGAAAAAGCGCGGCAGAACACGGCTCACCGAACTTCGCGGCGCTGACGCGCCTGCGCGGCCGCCGCCGCGGGACGTCAGCTCCGTATCTCCAGCGATGGGCGCCCGCTACTTCCCGACCCCGGCGGTGAGACCCTTGACGATGTGCCGGTGCGCGAAGAGCAGGAGCACGATCGCGGGCACGATCGACAGCACCACGCCGGCGGCCATGACGCCATTCTTGATCTCGTATTCCTGCGCGAACCTGGCGATGGCAACGGGCACCGTCGCCGTGCGGCTGCCCGACAGCGTGAGCGCGACGGCGAACTCGTTCCAGCTGAAGACGAACACCAGGATCGCGGTCGCGGCGAGACCCGGCCGCACCAGTGGCACGACGATTCGCCACAACATCTGCGGGGTCGTGCAGCCGTCGAGGCGCGCCGCCTGCTCGAGCTCGACCGGAATGTCGCGCACGAAGACCGACATGACCGCCACGCCGACCGGCAGGTTGAGCGTCACGTTCGCGAGCACGAGCGCGATGTAGGTGTTGTCGAGGCCCAGGGTGCGGAACATGACGTACCAGGGGCCGACCAGCGTGATGGGCGGCAGCATGTAGAACACGAGCGATACGATCGCGATCAGCGCAGGCACCCAGCGCGGCCAGCGCATGCGGTGCATCGAGTACGCGGCCAGGGTCGCGACGACCAGCACCAGCGCGGTCGCCGACGTGGCGACGATGACGCTGTTGGCGAAATGCGCGCCGTAGTCGGCCGAGCGCGAGAACAAGAGCTCGTCGAAGTTGCCGAGGTACGGCTTGAAGAGGACGTCGCCGCGCAGCAGCGCGATCTGCGTCTTGAATGCGGCGAGCGCGATCCACACGGCCGGCACGATCACGATCGCAGCACATGCGACGAGCACCGCATGCAGCAGCACGGTGCGACGAGCGCGCGCGGTGCCCATCGATCTCACGCTTCGCGCATGCGCCGGCGCGCGGGCGCGATGGCGAGCACGATGACGAGAGCGAGCAGGAACAGCACGATCACGGAGATCGCCGATCCGTAGCCTGCACGGTCCTCGGTGAAGAACCGGCGGAAGATGGTGAAGCTGACGACTTCGGTCGCCGTGCCCGGACCGCCGCCGGTCAGCAGGTACACCTCGTCGAACACCTTGAACGAGACGACGAGCCGGAAGATGAGCGTCACGGCCATGGTCGGCAGCATCATCGGCAGCGTCACGTAGCGTAGCTCCTGCCACGCGCTCGCGCCGTCCACGCGGGCGGCCTCGTACGTGTCCTGCGGCAAGGCCTCGATGCCGGCGAGCAGCAGCAGGAACACGAACGGCGTCCAGTGCCAGATATCGACGACGATCACCGAAGGAAATGCGAGCGCGCCGTCACCGAGCCAGTCGCGTCCCGGAAGGCCGATCGCGGTCAGCGCCTGGTTGATGATGCCGAAATCCGGGTTGTACATGAGCTTCCAGATCGCGCCGATCACGATGCCCGGGATCAGGATCGGCAGCAGGAAGATCGTGCGATAGACGCCGCGGCCCGCGATCGCCCGGCTCACGAGCACCGCGAGCATGAATCCGATCACCATCTCCGCGGCCACCGAGAACAGCGCGAACAGGATCGTGTTGAGAAGACCTGCGCGCACCAAAGGATCGGCGGGAAGCGCGGCGAAATGCGTCAGTCCCACGAACGTCCAGCGCGCCGTGCCTTCCTCCCACCGGATGTCGTGAACCGACATCACGAGCAGGTTCACGATCGGCAGAAGCGCGAGGAGCAGGTAGATCGCGACCGCCGGCGCGAGGGTGAGCACGCGCCAGCGCCGCAGATCGCCGCTGGCGGAGCGATTGCGTGCGCCCGCGAGCGGCGCGGAGGCCAGGATGAGAGGCCGGCCCACCGTGCTATTTCAGGTCAGGCAACCGTCCCGTCTTGTACCCGGCCTTCTGCATGATGTCGTGGATCTCCGACGCCGCCGCGTTCAGCGCGTCGGCCGACGACTTCTCGCCGATGAGCGCCTGGTTGAGCCGCAGCTCCAGCACCGAGACGATCTGCGGTCCTTCGGGCACCGTGTACATCATCTTGGCGTTCGGCGTGCTGTCGGCGACCGCCTTCGCCCAGCGATACTCCGGCGTCTTCATGAACGGCGCGTCGTAGACGTCCTTGCGGATCGGCGGCTGGCCTGCCTTGGCGTAGATCACCTGGGCATCGTAGGTCTGGAACCAGTTCATGAACGCGAGCGCGGCGACCTGGCGGTCCTTCGGAATATTGCGCGGAATGCCGCCGATGAAATGCCCGAGCGTCGGCGTGCTCTTCGCGCCGGGGCAGTGCGGTATCGGCGCGACGTTGATCTTGCCGACGACGGCCGACTTGTTCGGGTCGTCCATCTGGGGCCACGCCGCGATGACCGGGGTGGCGTGCGCGGCCTTGCCGGTCACGAGCGCCTGGATCACCTGCGCCTGTCCGTAGCTGCCCGGATTCGGCGGACCGTACTTCTTCGCGAGATCGACGTAGATGTCGAGCGCCTTCTTCGCTTCGGGACTGTTGATCGTGACGGTGAAGTCGCCGGCCTTCTCGTCGCGAAAGATCGCGCCGTTGCAGCCGTGCAGATACGGCATCCAGTCGTACGAGATGTCGGAGGCGCTGCGCGCGCCGCGCTGCACGATGCCGTACACGGCGGGCGGGCTGTTGAGCTTGGCCGCGTTCGCCGCGACGTCGTCCCACGTCTGCGGCACCTTGAGACCCGCCTTTTCGTACAGGTCGGCGCGGTAATACAGCACGCCGATGTTGGCATTGATCGGCACGCCGTAGACCACGCCGGTCTTCGAGCTGTTGCGCTTGTTCTTGGCGTCCCAGTAGGCGGTGTCGTCGAAGTTGATCACCTGCGGATCGAGCTTGAACGACGGATCGATGTCGTTCAGCGCCGTCAGGAAGCCGCCGTGATAGAGCTCGGCGAGCCACGTCGAGTTCATGACGAGCAGGTCGAATTGCCCTTCCTTCGCGCGAACCGATGCGCGCTGCTTCTCGGCGCTGCCCGCGAACGGATTGACGTCGAGGTTCACCTTGTTGCCGCTTTCCTTCTCATAGGCGTCGACGGCCTTGGCGAAGCTCGCGAACCACGGCGACTGGTTGATCACCACCGTGATCGGAACGACCTTCGGAATCTTCGTCTGTCCAAGGGCCGGCAGGGCGAGCGCGAGCGCTGCCATGCACGCGATCACCGCCGCGATGCCACGATGTGCCTTCATGATGGTTCTCCTCCTGGTCGGAACGTCAATCGAGCTCGGGACGCGTGCCCGGCGCCGGCGTGAATCCGAGGTCGCCGCGCGACAGCGCCGCCTCGCGCCCGCCGTACCGCGCGAGGAGCTCGGCCTGCCGGCGCTTCGCGCGCGCGTCGACTTCGTCCGGGTCGAACATCGATCGCATGCGTGCCCGGCAGCGCTCGAGCACGTCGCGATAGGCGGGATCGCCCGCGACGTCGACGAGCTCCTCGGGATCGCGCGCGAGGTCGTAGAGCTGCGGGCGGTACGCGACGTAGTGCATGTACTTGTACGGGCCGTCGCGCAGCATGTAGCCGCCTGCCACCGCACTGATCGCATGGTACTCGGCGACGATCGCGCGATCCGGCGTGACGCCGTCGGCGAGCGACTCGAGCGACACCCCCGGATGGCCATCGTCGTCCGGCACGGGCGCCCCGACGCATTCGAAGACGAACGGATACACGTCGACGTGGCTCGCCGGGGTTGCGCACTGCGCGCCCGCCGCGATGCCATCGCCCGACAGGATGAGGGGAACGCCCGACGACTCCTCGTAGAAGGTCGACTTGCCCCACAGGCCGCGCGCGCCGAGGTTGTCGCCGTGATCGCTGGTATAGATCACACGCGTGTCGTCGGCGAGGCCCGCACGCTCGAGCGCTTTCAGCACCTTGCCGATGTTCTCGTCGAGCGCGCTGACGAGGCCGTAGTAGCCGGCAATGGCACGATCGACGTCGCGCTTGTCGCGAAAATGCGGATCGTAATCGACCACGCGAGCGTAGTCGGTCAGGAACGGATGCTCGGGCCGCTCGGCCGGCGCGTACTGCTTGGGCAAAGGCAAATCGCGATGACTGTAGCGGTAATACCACTCCGGCGGCGCGGTGAGCGGAAAGTGCGGCGCCACGAACGACACGAACAGGACCCACGGCTTGTCGTGGCGGCGCTGCGCCGCCTCGTGCAGCCAGATCTGCGCGCGCGATGCGATGTCGCGGTCGTACACCGTATACGCGGACTCTCCGGGACCCGCGAGGCGCGCCATCTTGTCGCCGCCCTTGCGCGTGGGAATGTCGTCGCGCACGAGCCCTTTCACGTCGCCGATGCCTTCGATGATGTGCATCGGCACGATTTCCTCGGTGAAGCCGTGGTCGTCGCCCGGCGCGCCGCGGAAATGCAGCTTGCCGATCGACACCACCTCGTGTCCGCGCGCGCGCAGCCGATGATGCCAGCTCGGGATCGCGCCATCGTAGCCGTCGGCGTTGTCCCAGTAGCCGATCTGATGCACGTACTTGCCGACCGCGAAGGCGGCGCGCGCCGGCACGCAGATGGGGCACGTCGTGTATGCGGCGGTGAAGCGCGTGCCGCGGCGTGCGAGCGCGTCCATGTTGGGCGTCTCGATGATCGGATGCCCCGCGCAGCCCATGATCTTGGGGTTGTGCTCGTCGGACATCAGGATCAGCAGGTTCTTGGGTGTCACTCGGGAAGCTCCTTCGGTGCTAGGCGTGTTCGATGTCGATCCACGCGCCGTCTTCGCGCGCGGAGCGGAACGCGAGCTCGACGATGCGGACGCTCGCGACCGCCTGCGCGAACGTCACGGCGGGCTGGCGCCGCTCGCGCACGGCGCGCACGAAGTCGCGCGTCGCGTCGCCGGGATGCGAGTCCGCGCACAGGCGCTCGGAATGCCCGCCGCGCTGCGTGAGGCAGGTCATCTCCCAGCCGATCGGCGCAGTGAGCGGACGGCGCAGCTCGATCAGCCCGTCCTCGCCGAAGATGCGCACCTCGTCCCACATGTGCCAGCCTTCCTCGATGCACGTCATCTGGCATTCGAGGTCGCCGAACTGGAGCTCGATGAAGCCGCCATGATCGCTGCGCATGGACGACGACGTGCGCAGCCGGCTGCGCAGGCGCGTCGGCGTGCGTCCGAGGAGCCATGGCACGAGATCGGCCATGTGCGTCGCGCGGCCGGTGTAGGGACCGCCGCCGCCGAGCTCGGGCACGAGGAACCAGCCGCTCCTCTCGTAGCCGAGCTGCACGGTCTGCACGAAGCGCACGGGACCGATGCCGCCCTGGTCCAGGATCTCGCGCGCACGCAGGCAGCCGCGGTCGAAGCGCCGGTTGTAGGCGACGCCGTTGACCACGCCGAGCTCCTGGGCACGCGCGGCGAGGCGCGACGCGTCGGCCGCATGCATGACGAACGGCTTGTCGACGAGCACGTGATGGCCGCGGTCGAGCACGGCGTCGACGTGCGCCGCATGCAGCATGTGCGGCGTGGTCACCAGCACGAGGGTGGTGGAAGCCGGCGCGGGCAAGTCCTCGAGGCGCGACACCAGCGGTGCGTCGTGCACGCGGGCGAGTGCGCGCGTGTCGTCGGTGGGATGGGGATCGAAGATGCCGGCGATAAGCAATCCCGGGTCCTCGACGATGGCCGGCACGTGGTAGCGCCGGGCGAAGGCGCCGCATCCGACCATGAGAATCGCGATGTCGGTCATGCGGCGCTCACGCTGTGCAGGAACTCGATCGCCGCGGCCCATGCCGCGCGCGAGGCCTCGGGATGATGGTCGGCGGGCCGCGTGGGATCGAAGAAGCTGTGGCGCGCGCCGCGGTACACGTCGACGCGGTGGCGCACGCCGCGCGCAGCGAGCATCGCACGCAGCTCCTCGACGTCGGCAAGCGGGATCAGCGCATCCGTTTCGGCGAACTGCCCGAGGTACGGTACCTCGATCAAGTCGGTCACCTCCGCGGGCAGGAAGGGCTTGATCGGCTGTCGCTCGAATCGCAGGCGGCCGTAGAAGTTGATGACGCCCGCGACGTGCTCGCTCACCGCCCCGAGGTAATGCGCGAAGCGTCCGCCCAGGCAGAATCCCCAGGGCACGAGCGCGCCGGGCGCGAACCCGAATTGGCCCTCCGCGGCGGCGCGCGCGACGGCGCGCAGATCGCGGATGCAGCGCGGGTCGTCGAATTCGACGAACGTGCGAACCAGCACGTCCGGCGCGGCGTCCCGCGCGGGAATGTTCGCGCCGCGGAAGAGACACGGCGCGATCGCGCCGAAGCCTTGCTGGGCGAGCTGCCGGCACACGTCCTCGATGTGCGGGGTGACGCTCCAGATCGCGCCGAGCATCAGCACGCTTGCGCGCGGCGGCGTCTTCGGGCGGGCGACGTAGAGGCGCATCGAAGCGCCTTCGAACGCGAAGCGCGTCTCGCTCGTGTGGATGGAGGAATCGTTCATGGCTGGATGAGTTGCATTTGTCCCGTGCGTGCGGCCGCGTAGGCCGCGTCGATCATCTTCGCGGCGCGCACGCCATCGTCTACCGTGACAGGCGGCGGCGTGCCGCGCTCGAGGCAGTCGACGAACGCAAGCGCGTTCTGCTGGTGAAAGTGACCCTGCTTGAAGCGGGGCACGATCGACTCGACCTCCCAGCGCCGCTCCGGCGCGGCGGCGCGAAAGACGCGGACGAAACCCTCGTGCGTGATGTCGCGCGACGCGAGGTCGACGCCCGCGACGAGCACCGTTCCGCGCGTGCCGTAGAGCTCGATGGACGTGTCCGCCGCCGCGAAGGTGAAGCTCGATGCGATCTCCGCGACGAGCCCCGACGCATAGCGGAACACGGCGATGGCGGTATCCTCGACCCGCAGCCCCAGCGTCGCGTCGCTCGTCATGGCGGTGACGCGCTGCGGCAAGCCGAACAGCCATACGAGGAGATCCGCGGCGTGCACGCCTTCGTCGAGCAGCGCGCCGCCGCCGGACTGCCCGGGATCGACGTACCAGCGATCGCGGAAGTCGGGTTGCAAGCCATAGAAGTGGCCGTGACGGATGCGCGCCAGCGTGATGCGCCCAAGCTCGCCCGACGCGACGAGCTCGCGCAGCCGATGCGACACGGGATCGAACCGCTTCGGAAAGCTCTGCATGAAGACGACGCCGGACCGGTGGACCGTCGCGGCGATGCGCTCGGCGTCGGCGAGGTTCGTGCCGAGCGGCTTTTCGCACAGGATGGCGAGTCCGCGCGCGGCGGCGCGGTCGATCAGCGGTGCATGCCGGCTCGTCTCGCTGCACACGCATACGGCGGTGCACGCAGCGAGCAAGGCGTCGAGATCGTCGTGATACGTCGTGGAGAACCGCTGCGCGGCGTCGCGGCCCCGCGCCGCGTCGTCGTCCCATACGCCGGCGAGCACGCCGCGCGCCACGAGCACCTCGCTCCAGAAATTCGCGTGGTAGTGCGCGAAGGACAGTACGCCGACGCGAGGTTTCACGCGGTGCTCCCGACCCGCACGAGCGCGCCCTGTCGGTCGCTCGAGCGCGCGATCGCGTCGACGACGTGCATGCCGCGCAGGGCTTCGTCCGCGGTTGACAGGCGCGGGCCGCGGCCGGTGACACCGTCGAGCCATGCCGCGTGCTGGCGCGCGCCCATCGGCGCCTCGGCGAGCGCAGGCGTGTGCCAGCCGTCGCCGAAGCGCGCGGGCGCGTACACGGCGATCGGCCCGCGCTCGCTGCGCAGCCAGAGCGTTCCCTGCTCGCCGTAGAGCTCCATTCGAAAGCGGTCGCAACCCCGGGCCTCGATCATCGACATCTCGTGCGAGCCCATCGCGCCGCCCGCGAACCCGTAGATCGCCCAGGCGCTGTCGCAGATGCCCACGTCGATCGTCCGGCCGTCGCGCAGTGTTCGTCGCGGAACGAGCGTGGCCGTTCGCGCCGACACGTTGTCGATGGAGCCGACCAGGGTCAGCGCGAGATCGATGCCGTGAACGCCGAGCTGGTCGACGACGCCGTGGCCGACGCGATTGCGATCGAAGAACCAGTCGCTCCAGTCGGGTCCCGGCGTGGCGTTGCGCAGTCGCACGCCGTGCACGCGGCCGATGACGCCATCCCGCAGCCAAGCGCGCGCCTGCTCGACCTCCCCGAAGAAGCGGTGCATGAAGCTCACCTGCAGATCGACGCCGTTGCGCTTCGCCGCGTCGAGGATGCGACGCGCGCCCTCGACGCTGCCCGCCATGGGCTTCTGCAGCAGGATGGCCTTGCGCGCCTCGGCGGCGGCAATGGCGACCGCCTCGTGCGTATCGTCCGGCGTGGCGATCACGACGGCGTCCACATCCTGGCGGTCGAGCGCCTTGCGCCAGTCCGTCACGACGTCCCGTATGCCGAACCGTCTCGCGAGCGCCGATGCGTTGCGGTCGCCGCGACCCGCGATGACCCGCACCGACGCGCCGCCGGACGCCGCGAGGCCGGCGAGGTGATACTCGGCGATGTAGCCCGCGCCGAGCATCGCGACGCCGACGGAGGTGCCTGCCACGGCGATCAGGCCTTGAAGCGGCCCGGGACCTTCACCAGCGCGGGATCCGCGGCCGCCAGCGGTGCGGTGTACGTGTAGTCGAGCGGGCTCTTGGGCGCCTTGAGCCGACCGGACGCCTCGAGGTACGCGGTCATCATCTGCATGTCCTTCACGTACGCGTCGTCGAACGTCGGGTCGAACACGAACTCGTCCCAGATGGCGAGCGCGAGGGTGCGATCCTGCTTGGTCTCGTTGCAGAACAGCGTAACGACCTCGTCGCGGTTCTTCGGATCCGCGACGTAGCGCTGCGCGCGCAGCAGCACTTCGACCATCCTGCGCGTCGCGACCGGGTTGCGCTTCACGAAGTCCTGGCTCGCCACGAAGAGCGACCGCGTGTACGAGATCTTGACCTTCGCGCCCTTGTTGCCGCTGAAGCCGGAGACGTCGCCGGTGTGCACGAGATCGGTGTTGCCGGGCTTCAGGGCGTTGTAGCCCCACGGCTCCCAGCACAGCAGCCCTTGCGTGTTGCCGGAGTTGAGCGACGCGATCTGCTCGGGCGGCGGCATGTTCACCACCTGCAGGCGCTTGTCGTCGAGGCCGTAGTGCTTCGCGAGGTAAAAGAGGTCGGCACTCGCGGTCGAGCCCTGCAGCAGGCCGATCTTGACCTTGTAGAGATCCTCGGGCGTCCTGACGTTCGCGTCCTTGCGGATCACGAGCTTGTCGGCCGCCGACGCGATGCAGTTGGTCCCGAGCACGACGATGGGAACGCCGGTGTGCGCCATGGAGATCGGCGGCAGATTGCCCGGCGTCCACAGCTGGATCTCGTCGGCGACGAGCGCCTCGCCGGCGAGCGCGCCGCCGGCGAAGGTCTTGGTCGTGACGTCGCCGAATCCCGCGTCGCGGAACCAGCCTTTGCTGATGGCCACCATGTGGGGCGCGAACACCGGATCGAGCCCGAAGCCCAGTGCGAGCTTCGAGGTCTCGGGTTTCGCCTGCGCGACGGCGCGCCCGGCCATCGTGCCGCCCGCTGCCGCCGCGGTCATCCCCGCGAGAAACGTTCTGCGCTTCATCTTTCCTCCGTTGTTGTCAGTGACCCGATCGACGCCCCATCAGGCGTCGCAGCCCCGCACCGAGCGCCGCGTCGCTGGCGAGGCTGACCACGCCGATCAGCAGCACGCCGAATACCGCCACGCCGAGCTCGCCGAGCTGGCGCGATTGCATCACGAGATAACCCATGCCGCGGTCGGCGGCGATCAGCTCCGCGGCGACCAGCGTGCCGAACGACAATCCGAATCCCACGCGCAGGCCCGTCGCGACGTCGGGCATCGCCGCGGGAATCGCGACCTTGAACAGCAGCCGCGCACCGTCGACGTCCATCGTGCGTGCGGCACGCAGCAGCACCGGCGGAATCGACGCCATGCCGCGATACGCATTGGTGAAGATCGGGAAGAAGGCGCCCAGGAAGATCACGAACCACTTCGACGGCTCGCCGAGGCCGAACCAGACGATGGCGATGGGAATCCATGCGAGCGGCGGTATCGGGCGCAGCAGGTCGACGATGGGACGCACGATGCGCCCGAGCCACGCATACCACCCCGACGCGACGCCGAGCGCGATGCCGGCTGCTGCGCCGAGCGTGAATCCGCCGACGATGCGCGACAGGCTGATGCCGATGTGCGCGGCAAGCTCGCCCGCGGTCAGGTAATGCGCAGCGGCCGCGATCGCCTGCGTTGGCGAGGGCAGCACCTGGGCATCGCGCCACACGAATCGCGCCGAGATCTCCCACAGTGCGAGGAACGCGAGCGCGCCGAGCGCGCCGAGGCCGTGGCGGTGCAGGCGCGTCATTGGGAGCGTCCCGCCTCGCGATCCTGCCAGGGCAGCAGCCGCATCTCGAGGCGGCGCAGGCCGACCGCGATGGCGAAGCCGAGCGCGCCGATGACGAACATGCCGACCATCGTGATGTCGGTGCGGTAGAACGTGCGTGCCTCCATGATGAGCGCGCCCAGGCCGTGGATGGTGCCGATCATCTCGGCGCCGACGATGACCATGAAGCCGACGCCGAGCGCCACGCGCGCGCCCGCGAACATGCGCGGCAGGGCGGCGGGGAGCGCGACGCGCGTGAAAAGGCGCAGCCGGTCGGTATCCATCGTGCGTGCGGCGCGGATCAGCACCGGGTCGACGAGCTTCACCGCCGCGATCACGTTCGAGAGCATGACCCAGAAGCAGCCGTAGCCGATGAGGAAGATCTTCGAGGCCTCGCCGGTGCCGAACCAGACGATCGCGAGCGGCAGCAGCGACAGCGTCGCCACGGAGCGGCAGAACGCGATCACCGGCTCGGTGAGGTGGTCGAGCGTGCGGAACCATCCGATCGCGAGGCCGAGCGGAATGGCGATGGCGATGGCGGCGAAATAGCCGAGGAGGATGCGCTCGACCGTGATCCCGAGGTGCGCCCACAGCCTGATGCCCTCGGGGTAGCCCTCTTGTACCAGTTGGTACAACGTTTGTACCAGTTGAGACGGTGGCGGGAACTGCACGCGCCGCAGCCAACCGAGCTCGGAGCCCGCCTGCCACGCGGCGAGGATGACGCCGATCACCACGACCGGATACAGCACGTCGCGCCAGCGTCGCATCATTGCAGCGCGCCCCAGATATCGTCGTAGAGGGCGAGCAGCCGGGCATCGGTGCGCCGGCGCGGGCGCGGCAGGTCGATGCGCCGCTCCAGCACGATGCGACCCGGGCGCGGCGCCAGCACGACGATGCGGTCGGCGAGGACGAGCGCCTCGGAGATGCTGTGCGTCACGAACACGACCGTCTTGCGGCGCGCTGCCCAGACGCGCAGGAGCTCGTTCTGCATCTCGATGCGCGTCAGCTCGTCGAGCGCGCCGAACGGCTCGTCCATGAGCAGGATATGCGGATCCAGGGCGAGCGCGCGCGCGATGGCGACGCGCTGCTGCATGCCGCCCGAGAGCTCGAACGGATACTTCGCCTCCGCGCCGGCGAGCCCCACGAGCGCGAGGAGCTCCTGCGCCAGCGCACGACGCTCGGCCGCCGGCACGCCCCGATTGCGCGCGGCGAACTCGACGTTCTGCTGCGCGGTGAGCCAGGGAAACAACGCGCCCTGCTGGAACACCATGCCCTTGCCGCCGCCGGGCCGCGACACGGCCGCCGCGTCGACGCGCACGCTGCCCGACGACGCGCGCTCCAGCCCCGCGATGATGTTGAGCAGCGTCGTCTTGCCGCAACCACTGCGGCCGAGCAGGACGAGGAACTCGTTCTCGGCCACATCGAGCGTAATGCGGTCGAGCACCGGCGGCAGGCCGAGCGCGTCGGCGTCGAAGCGCTTGGTGACGTCGACCACCTGGATCTTGTGCAACGCGCTCTCGACCGTCTTCACGGCTCGAGCGTCACGAAGATGGGCGTGGACCATGCGAGCGCGCCGTCGGCCTGGCGCACGCGGATCCAGTACGCGTGGGAGCCCGCTTGCGGCGCCTCGTCACGGAACGCGCCGCGCCACGCCATCGAGGGCATCACCTCGGGCAGGCGCCGCAACTCGACGCGGCGTTGCGGCGAGTCCGCCTCGAAGACCGTCGGCGTGGCGCCGAGGTCGCGCAGCGCGGCCCGCACGGTCATCGGCTCGGTGACGAACGTGAGCCGGGCCGATTCGATTGCATCGAGCTCCAGCACCACGCCGTCCCAGTCGCCTGCCGTGATCGAACGCCACGCCACGCGCGAGTCGTCGAGAGCGCGCACGTTCTCGTCGGGCGTGTCGAGCGCCCATTCCTGCACGCCGAGCACGCGCGCGCCGTCGACGCGAAGCCCGCCGTCCCAGCACATGCGCGCACGCTGCCAGTTGCCCGGCGCGCTCGCGCCCGACCACGCGACGCGCACGGATCGCGACGGCGAGTACCGATCCGCCATGCGATCCACCGAGGCGACGCGATGATCGTCACGATAGAAGTCGATCGTTTCGATGGGCGCGGTCCCTTCGACGTCGATCTCGAACGCCGGCAGATGCGAGACGCGAACCTCGTCGCCCATGCGCGCGTCGCCGGCGCGAAACTCGAGCAGGATGCGCTCGCCGGTGGTGGCGTAGCAGCGCCGCGACTTCAGCGCGTCCCACAACGCACCGCGCGTGAGCGCCGGCATCTCGACCGCCGTGAGGCCTCCGCGCACGTTGCGCACGCCCATGTGGCCCGGGTGGCTCGCACCGGGACGCCCGTCGACGCTGTCGCTGCCGGCAACGACACCCATGCGATAACCCCGACGCAGCGCGTCGTGCAGGAACCATTCCGAGGTGGCGTGCGTCGAGTGCACTTCGAGAAGGCGGTCGAGCGACGGCTCGTGCCAGCGCAGGTCGGCGGTTCGTCCGCCGACGTGCACGGCGACCAGCGTGTCGCTGGCGCGGTAGTGGTCGTGCAGCTGCGTGACGTGCGGCAGGTCCGCGTCGGCGTCCGACTTGTCCGCCACGAACTCGTGGCTGCAGCGATGCAGCGGCGCTTCGTCGCCCGGGAAATAGAGATTGTGGTCGCCACCGACCGCGCTCGCGCCGGACCATTCCACGCCGAGCAGCGTGACGAAACGCCCATCCTCGCCGTGCCGCTTCGCCGACGCCTGGGTCTCGCGCCATTCGGCATTGGACACCAGGAAGCAGTTGGCCTGATGGCTCGCGAAATCGGTTCCCGCGAAATCACGCGCGTGACGGTAGTAGGCGTCGATGGAGCGCGCGCCGCAACCGATCACCGACTGGGCGTGAAGGTCGCCCCAGTACAGCCGCGGGCCGGCGCCGTCGCCGACCGCGATCGGGTTGCTGGTGGCGCGCAGCGTCCGTGCGCCCTGCGTGTGCGCGTGCAGGCGCTGCACGCCGCGCGCGTGCAGGGTGACCGCAACGCGCGTCCAGCCGCACGACGGCATCACGACCTCGCGCGCCAGCGGCGGCTCGAGAACGATGGGCGCGTCGAGCCGTGCGGGATTGCCCCAGATGTCTTCCGCGCGCACCTGCAGCTCGAACGACTCACCGGCGTTTACGCGCGACGGCGCCGTGAGCACGATCGCGTGCGCCTCTGCACCTTCGATGCGAACCGTCGGCCGCGCGATCTCGACCCAAGCGTCGGCCTCGGGCAGCCGCACGCGCACCAGCAGCGGTGACTCCTCCTCGATGAACGTCTGCACCGTGAAGCCTGGCGATCCCCACGACGGATCGCCGAAGCGCAACGTGCACGCCGTATCCGCACGCATGCCGTGCGGCAGCTCGACGAACAGCACGTGATCGAACGGATGCCACGCGTGCCGCCGCGCGGTCCACCAGCGCACCGGTTCGTCGCCGGCGTCGACGGCGACATAGTCCACGGCGGCGGGGTCGCTCGATTGCGGCGTTCCCCAATCGCTCGGCCAGCGGCGCGCGATGCCGATCTGCGTGCCGGGCGGGAGCGGCGCTCGCGCCTCGAGGATCAACGCAAAGCGCGCGAGCGATCCCGCCGCGAGCACCGGGTCGCCCTCGTAGCGCACGCGAAAACCGGCTGCGCTCACCGCAGCTCCACGCGATAGCGATAGACGTCGCCCCGCAGGACCGCGCGCCGATACTCGACGATGACGCCCGCCGCCGTGTACGTGGTGCGCTCGATCTGGAAGAGCGGCGTGCGCACGCGCACGCCGAGGTGCCGGGCGGCATGCCCGTCGGCAAGGGTCGGCTCGACGTATTCCACCGCGCTCGCGACATGCACCCCGTACGCGTCGCGCAGCACGTCGATCAGGTGATGCTCGGCGAGGTTGTGCCGCGCGAGGCCCGGGCACAGGTTGTGCGGCAGGAAGCTCGTCTGCAGGCTCACGGGCTGCCGGTTGGTGAAACGCACGCGCTCGAGCATCCACAGCGGCACGCCGGGCGCGACGTCCAGCATCGCGGCGACGTCCTTGGCGGCACGAATGCGGCGGCAGAAGAGGACGCGCCCGCCCGGGTCCAGCGCCGGTCCGACGACGTGGAACCGGTTGTACGCGCCGACGACCCCGCTCTCGAGCTTGGGCCGGCTGACGAAGGTTCCCCGGCCGCGATAGCGCTCTAGATAGCCTTCGGAAACCAGGTCGGCGATGGCGCGGCGCAGCGTGCCGCGGCTCACGCCGTAGTGCTCGCACAGCGACTCTTCCGAAGGCAGCGCGAGGCCGGGCGTGAACCGCTCGGAGCGCAGGTGGAGGAAGAGGTCCTCCTTGATCTGGTGGTGCAGCGCAACAGCGGGGCGCGGCGAGAACGTGCCGAGTTGCAGGTTGCCGGCGGCAGGCGCGGACTGCGTGCGGTCGTCGCTCGACATGCGTCCCACTTGTATAGACATTAAAATGTATTGTCAAATGCGACCACACGGCAGCCGCGCGTGCCAGAATGGCACGAACCGCCGGGAGGAACCGATGTCTGCGCTTCACTTGCTCGTACGTCTCGTCGCGCTCGTCGCGCTGACGCTCTCCCCGATCGCGCATGCGCAGCCGTACCCGACGCGCCCCATACGCCTCATCGTTCCCGATGCGCCCGGCGGCTCGCCCGATCAGCTCGCGCGCCTGCTCGCCAAGGCGCTGTCCGAGAGCCTGGGCCAGCAGGTATTCGTCGACAATCGCCCCGGCGCGGCGGGCGTGCTCGCGACGGATACCGCCGCGAAGGCGCCGCCGGACGGCTACACGATCGCGATGACGACCACCGCCATCTACGCCATCCTGCCCAACCTCAAGAAGGACCTGCCGTACGATCCGGTGAAGGACTTCATTCCCGTGTCGCGCATCGCGACTGCATCCAACGTGCTGGTCGTGAACGTGTCGTTGCCCGCGAAGTCCGTGGCCGAGCTGATCCAGTACGCCAAGCAGCGGCCGGGCGAGCTCAATTACGCATCGGCCGGCGTGGGCTCGCCCGCCCACCTGGCGGGCGAGATGCTCAACCTCCTCGCGGGTATCAAGCTGACGCACATTCCATACAAGGGTTCGGCGCCCGCGCTGCTCGACGTGATCGCCGGCAATGCGCAGATCATGATCACCTCGCCCATCGCGGCCGGCGCGCACATGAACAACGGCCGCGTGCGCGCGCTCGCGACGACCGGCACCGAGCGCAATCCCGCGTTGCCGGATCTGCCGACCGTGGCGGAGACCGTTCCCGGCTACGAGATCACGCAGTCGTGGGGAATCGCCGTGCCGGCCGGCACGCCGCCGGCGATCGTCACGCGGCTCGCCGACGAGATCGGCAAGGCGATGCGGCAGCCCGACGTGCGCGATAAGGTGCAGGCAACCGGCGCGGTTCCCGTCGGCGATTCCCCGCAGGCGTTCACCGCCTTCATGGCGAAGGAGCGCCAGCGCCTCGGCGACGTGATCGCCAAGTCGGGCATCGTGCTGAACGACTGAACGCGCGCGCTGCTGCGCGTCGCGAAGGCCTACGCGAGCCCCGCCTTGTAGAGAGCGACGAGCTTGCCCCACGCCCGCTCGGCTTGCGCCTTGTCGTAGATCGGCGTGCCGTTCTCGACCGGCATGTCGGGTACGCACCAGCCGTGCTTCGCGGGATACACCTCGACTTCCGTCGGGACGCGCGCGAACGCCTCCTTCAGCTTCACCTTGGCGTCGGGCTGGCGCGCGTCGTCGTTCGACGCCACGCCGAAGTACATGCGCGCCTTGACCCTGGGCGCGAGCAGATGCGGGCTGTCCGGCTTGTCGGTCACGAGACCGCCGCCGTGGAACGACGCGCCGGCGCCGATGCGGTCGGGCACCGTCGCCGCCGTGATGACGACGAGCCTTCCGCCCATGCAATAGCCCTGCGTGCCGATCTTCTTCGCGCGATCCACTTCGCTGCGGCCGTCGAGGAACGCGACGTAGGCGGCGGCATCCCGCTCCACGACCGCGTTGTCCTTGAGCGAGCCCATGAGGGGTTGCAGCTGTGCCATCTGCGCCTGGTTCGAGAAGTCGAACGTCGCGCCGGTCATGAACTGCGGCGACTTCGACAGGCGGTAATACGGATTGGGCACGAGGACCGCGTAGCCTTCGCCGGCGACGCGTCGCCCGATGTCGCGCATGGCCGGGCGCAATCCGAACGCGTCGGGCCACACGAGGACCGCGGCATGCTTGCCGGTTGCGGGATGGAAGAACGCGGCGTCGCAGGTTCCGTCGGGCGTCCTGATCGTGACGTCCTGCTCGACGATCGACGGCTGCGCCGCGAACGCACGGCCCGCAGCCGCCGTCAGGCCCGCGGCGACGGAAGCCGCCAGGAAATCGCGTCGTGACGCGCCGGGCACGTCGCTGCCGGTCGCTTCGGAATCGTCCTTGCCATCGCTCATCGCCCGCTCTCCATTGTCACGGCATCAGCAATCCACCGTTCACCTCGACGACCTGACCGGTCACGTAGCCGCTCAGGCGGTCGGAGCATAAATAGAGAAACGTCCCGACGCAATCGTCGGGATCGCCGACGCGGCCCATGGGAATCTGCGTCGTGGTGGCCTTCAGCTGCTCCTGCGAGGTGACGCGGTGCTGCATCTCGGTGTCGATCACACCCGGCGACACCACGTTGATGCGGATCTTCTCCTTCGCGAGCTCCTTGGCGAGCGAGCGCGAGAAGGTCGACATGAACGCCTTGGCGCCCGCGTAGACCGCCGAGCCTCCACCGCCGCCCGTGCGCGCGGCAATCGAGCTCACGTTGATGATCGTGCCACCACCGCCCTGCTTGCGGAACTGGCGCACTGCCGCGCGGCACGCCGTGAACGTCGGCCGAATGTTGACCGCGACATGGCGCTCGAACAGGTCGTCGGGAAAGGCGGCGATGTCGACGCGCGAGATCTGGTCGCCGGCGTTGTGGATCATGACATCGAGACGGCCGAACGCCGCCACCGTCGCGTCGACCAGGCGGTCGAGCGCGTCGTGCTCGGCAATGTCGGCCTGAACGAGGTGCGCGGCGCCGCCGGCGCGCTCGATGTCCGCCGCGACCTGCTCCGCCTCGGCGCGCCCGCTGCGGTAGTGCACGGCCACTTTCGCGCCGCAGGCGCCCAGCCCGCGCGCGACCGCGGCGCCGATGCCGCGGCTCGCACCGGTCACGAGGCATACCTTGCCCGACAGTTCATCGAACGACACGTTCGTCTCCTCCTTCAGGCGCGCAGCAGGAACGGCAGCGCGATATCGTGAAACGCCGCGGGTTGCTCGAGCTGCGGCGTGTGGCCGGCATCCTCGATGATCTCGAGAGCCGCACCGGGAATGCCGTCGCGCAAGACCGCGCCATGCTCCGGCGTGCGCGCACGGTCGTGCCGACCCTGCACGATGAGCGTCGGAACGCCGATGCGCGAGAGCTCGTCCCGCGTATCGCTGTCGGCGTTCGAACGCGCGGCCTCCACCGCCGCGCGATGCGACGCGGAACGCGCGATGGCGCGCAATCGCCGGATCTCGCCTTCGTCGGGTCGGCGGTGGAAGAAGCCGTCGACGATCGGAACGGCGGCCGCGTCGTCCCAGGGCGCCGCTGCCATGGCATCCGCCTTCGCCCGACCGGCTGCCGGGTCGCCCATCACCGCCCCCGTCGCGACGAGGAGCAGACGCTCGACGCGCGCCGGATGCCGCAGCACGAGCTGCTGCGCGACCACGCCGCCCATCGAGCCGCCGACGAGGCGAACGCGATCGATGCGACGCGCGTCGAGCATGCGCACCACGGCGTCGGCGAGGTCGCTCATCGTGTAGGGACCGGGCTCGGAAGCCGACGCGGCGAATCCCGGCAGATCGGGCGCGAGCGCCTGCACGCCGCGCGCGGCGACCCGGTCGAGCGTCGGCGCCCAGTACGCCGACGACTGGCAGAACCCGTGCAGGCACACGACCGGGGGTCGCGTGCCTGCGTGCTCCAGCACGAACATGGCCATTCAGCTCGCCGCCTTCTTGAGCTCCTGCGCCTTCTTCGCCGAAGCGGCGAGCGCGGCCGCGGGCTTCTGCTGCTTCAGCAGCACGCCCTGGATCTGCTGCTGCGTGTAGCGGTCCCACTCGCTGTACCAGGTCGTCGCGATGTTCTCGCGCGCATGTGCATTGCCGACCTGCTGCTGCAGGATGGGCAGCTCGTAGCCCGCCTTCTTCTGCGCTTCCTGGATCTCGGGGTCGTTGTCGAGCGACTTGAACGGGTAGCCGACGCCGTATTTCAGGAACCACGTCTTGGCCGCCGCGTACTGTCCTTCCTTGTTCTTGCCGCCGAGCCAGCGAATGAGGCGCCACGCCGAGTCGCGATCCTTGGCCTGCGAGCTGATGCCGTAGAGGCGCGCCCAGCCCATGGGACCGGCGTTCACGTCCTTGAGTCCCGGGAAGCGCGTCATGCGGATGTCGCCGGCACGCTTGCTGTGCTGCGGATTGTTCGAGCGCGGGAACACGTTGCCGACATTCGAGGCGAACACGCCCTGGCCCGCGAGGAAGGTGTCGCGCGCCTGCGTCTCGTCGAGCTCGAGGCCTTTCGGATCGAGGATCTCCCACGTGTGCATCGCATCCATCATCCATTCGAGGACGCCGAGCGCGGTCTTGTCCTCGTTGGGATACACCGGATCCATCGCGGGATTGAAGAGGTGGCCGCCGGAGGCGAACACCATCGACCAGAATTCCGAGAGGCCGTCGACGTTGGTCTTGTAGCCCTTGAGGATGGGATATTTCGAGATGCCGGCCTTCTTCACCTCGAGCGCCGCGTTCTTGAGCTGGTCGAGCGTGACGGGCGCGTTCTTCACGCCCGCCTTGTCGAGCGCCTTGCGGTCGTACATGTACACGTAGATGTCGCCGTAGTACGGGGTGCCGTACTGCTTGCCCTTGTACATCAGCGCTTCGCGGTCGAACGGGAAGATGTCCTGGTCGAGTGCGTCGAGTCCCGGCAGGCCGTCGATCGGCTGCAGCCAGCCCGCGTCGACCCACGCACCGAGGTTGGTGTCGCGCACGTAGAACGCGTCGGGCTGCGTGTTCGCGTTGAAGAGCGCCACCATCTTCTCCGCGTAGAGCTGGAGGTCGAGCGGCGTGTAGTTCACCTGGATATCCGGGTTCTCGGCCATGAACTGCTTCACGAGCCCCTCGACGACCTGCGGCTCGAACGCCCAGCCGGCGAAGCGCACGGTCTTGTCGGCCGCGAAGCTCGTGGTGGAGAGCATCGATCCGCCGAGCGCCGCGCCGGCGCCGGCGAGCGCGGAAGTCCTGAGGAATCGGCGCCGGGACAGGGCCCGGCTGACATCGTCGTTGCGCGGCATGTTGTCCTCCTTGGGGTTGTGAACGGTCAATCCTTGACCGCTCCGCTGGTGAGGCCTTGAACGATCAGGCGCTGGAACAGGAACGCGAGCGCGAGCGGCGGCACGATCGCCAGCACACCGCTGGTGGCCATGAGCGTGCGCTCGGTGGTGACGTCGGTGGCGAATCCGGCAACCACGACCGGCAGCGTCTTCGATGCCGTCGTGCTCGTCAGGATGACGGCGAACAGGTAGTCGTTCCACGCCGTCATGAACGCGAACATCGCCGCGGCGACGAGTCCCGGCATCGCGGCGGGCAGCAGCACCCGCGTCAGCATCTGGAACCAGCTCGCGCCATCCATGAACGCGGCTTCCTCGAGCGTGCGCGGGATGGTCTGGAAATAGTTCTTGAGGAGCCAGATCGTGAACGGCAGCGTGAACGTCACGTACGTGACGATCAGCGCCGACAGGTGATCGAGCAGGCCGAAGTTCTTGAGCGTGAGGTACAACGGCACGATCAGGGCGATGCCAGGCAGCATGCGCGAGCCGAGATACAGGCCGAGCAGGCCGCCGCGTCCGCGAAACCGGAAGCGCGCGAGGCTGTAGCCCGTCAGGGTGCCGAGCACGAGGTTCATCGCGGCCGTGCCGAGCGCGGCGAGCAGCGAGTTCACCATGCCGGGCAGCGTTTCCTCGGCCGCCCGCGCACCGACGATGGCGCGCGTGCCCGACGGGTGGAAGAACGTCGCGTAGTTCTCGAGCGTGGGATGGTGCGGGATCCACTGCGGCGGAACCGACAGCGCGTCCTGCTCGTGCATGAAGCTCGTGAGCACGAGCCAGCAGAAAGGCGCGACGATGTAGAGCGTCACCGCGATGCCGAGCAGCGTCAGGAGCAGCGTGCGCCGCTCGCGCCATCCGCCGGTGCGCAGCAGCTTCGGCATCATGTCTCGAAATCTCCGCGCCGATAGAGGACACGCACGTACGCGAGCGCGAAGCCGAGCGTGATGAGGCTCACGAGCCATGCGTACGCGTTGCCCTGCCCGAAGTCGAGGCTGTCGAACGTGACGAGGTACGTCTTCCACGTCAGCGTGGTCGTCGCCGTGCCGGGGCCGCCGGCGGTCAGCACGTAGATGATGTCGAACGCGCGGATCGCGGACAGCGTCTGCAGGATCAGCACGACGAGCAGCGTCTGCGCGAGCCAGGGAAGCGTCACGAAGCGGAAGAGCTGCAGGTGCCCGGCGCCGTCGATGCGCGCAGCCTCGTACAGCTCGCCGGGAATCCGCTGCAGCGCGGCGAGCAGCAGGATGACGGCGAGCGGCAACGAGTTCCAGACGTCGGCGAACACGAGCGCGAGCAGCGCGGAGGTGGAATCCGAGAGCCAGCCGCGATACTCGCCGATGAGACCCAGCGAAACGAGCAGGCCGTTGAGCGCGCCGATCTTCGCGTCGTAGATCCATTGCCACATGAGGCCGTTCACCACCGGCGGGATCGCCCACGGCAGCAGCACCAGCGTGCGGACGAGGCCGCGTCCGGGGAACCGCTGGTTGAGGAGGATCGCGATCAGGATGCCCAGCACCGCGACGAATGCGACGACCAGGACGGTGAACTCCACCGTGATCCACAGTGCCGACCAGAATTCGCTCGACTGGAGGATGCTCGCGTAGTTCGACAGGCCGATGAAGTCGAACACGCGCGGGCGCTTCAGGTTGTACTTGTGGAGGCTGATCCACGCCGAGTACGCGATGGGATACGCCGCCAGCACGAAGATCGCGACGAGCGACGGCGTGTTGAGCAGCCACGCGAACGCCGGTCGCTCGTAGCCGATGCCCGGGTTGCGCACGAGGCGCAGCGACGGCGGCCAGAGCGACACGGAGGGGGTCATTGCGAGCGGCCCCGGAGCAGGAAGCGGCCGTTGCGCTCGCCGGTTGCGCCGGCGGGACCGTACGAGACCACGCCACCGACCATGACGCAATCGATGCCCTCGGCGACGCGCGTCGGCTCGGCGTAGGTCGATCGGTCGATCACGCGCTCGGGATCGAGCACGACGAGGTCGGCATGCGCGCCGGGCGTTACGGTGCCCCGACCGTCGAGGCCGAAGCGCCGTGCCGAGAGACCGGTCATGCGATGCACCGCCTCCTCCAGCGGGAAGAGGCCGAGCTCGCGCGAATAGTGGCCGAGCACGCGCGGGAACGTTCCCCACAGGCGCGGGTGCGGATGGCGGTCGTGCGGCAGGCCGTCGGAGCCGATCATCGTGGCCTCGTAGCGCATCACCCGCTGCACGTCGTCCTCCCGCATGTGGAAATAGCTGGCGCCGCCCGGCTGCAGGCGCTCGCACGCTTCCTGCTGCGTGCAATTCCATTCGCGCGCGATGTCGGCGAGCCAGCGACCGGACATTTCGGGGAAGGGCTCCGACCACGTCACCATGATGTCGATCACGCCGTCCGCCATGTCCGCGCGCAGCACCGTCGAGCCTGCGATGTACGGATACACGTCGAGGCCGACGGGCTGGCGCTTGCGCGCCGCATCGATGTGCGCGAGCGTCTCCTGCGAGCGCCCCCAGTTCTCGGGGCCGGCGCACTTGTGGTGCGAGATCACCACCGGCAATCCCGCGTCGCGACCGGCCTTGAACGCTTCGTCGAGCGCGGCGATCACGTGCTTGGTCTCGTCGCGGATGTGCGTCGTGTAGACGCCGCCGGCGTCGGCCGCCACGCGCGCGAGCAGGGTCACCTCCTGCACGTCGGCCGGCGCGTTGGTGGGATAGAAGAGGCCCGAGCTGAACCCGATCGCGCCGGCGTCCATGCACTCGCGCGCGAGCTCCACCATCCGTTGCTGCTGCGCGGCCGTCGCCGGCCGGTAGACGTCGTCCATGGTCGCCACGCGCAGGGTCGAGTGCCCGAACAGCGCCGCGACGTTCACGGCGGGACGGGCCGCCGCGACGGCGTCGGCGTACGCGCGCATGGTCGCGAACACGTGCTTGCCGGCGCCGCCAAGCAGGTTGAGCGGCGGCGGGACGTTCGGATGAACCAGCGGCGCGAGGCTGATGCCGCAATTGCCGATCACGACCGTGGTCACGCCCTGGCTGATCTTGGGCAGCGCCTGCGGCGAGGAGAGCACGTACTGGTCGTCGTGCGTGTGCACGTCGATGAAGCCCGGCGTCACGACGCGGCCGCTCGCGTCGATGACCTCGGCATCCTGCTGCGCGAGATCGGCGCCGATCTCGGCGATGCGTCCGTCCTGCACGCGCACGTCGGCGCGGTAACGCGGCGCGCCGGTGCCGTCGATCACGGCGCCGCCCCGCAACAGAAAATGATGAGCCACGTGCAGTCCCTAGTCGTCGTTGACGGCATCGCGGTCGGTCTCCGACCACGCGCGATGCAGAGCTGGATGAACATCGCTGTCGACGCCGCGCTCGTGCAGCACGGCGCGCACTCGCTTGAGTCGCTCGATCGCCGCCGGGCCGAGCCGCAGGCCCACGCCGACGGTGAGCACCTCGATCAGCATCTGGCCTGCCAGGTACGCCTCGGTGCCCACGCGCATCGCCGCATCCTCGGGCACCTCCATCGTCAACGCCAGATTGCAGCGCTCGGCGAGCGGCGTGCCGGGCTGGGTGATGCCGATGACGGTGGCGCCCTGCTCGCGCGCGAGCTGCACGGCTTCCAGCAGCGTCGGCATGCGGCCGACGTGCGAGATCGCCAGCACCACGTCGCGCGACGACAGCGCCGCGGCCGCCACGAGCTGCAGGTGCGCGTCGAAATACGCATTGGCGTTGAGGCCGAGGCGCGCGAAGCGCGATTGCGCGTCGTTGGCGAGGAACGTCGACACCATGCCGACGCTGAAGCATTCCACGCGCCGCGCCGTGCTGAGCTTGCCGATCGCCTGCTCGACCTTTCGGGGATCGAGCTGCCGCTCGAGGCCGGTCAGGACGGCGGCCGCGCCGAAGAGCAGCTTGTGGATGAGGTTCGCCGTGTCGTCCTTCGCGGTGACCGCCCGGTGCAGATACGGCGTTCCCACTGCCAGGCGCTGCGCGAGGTGCAGCTTGAACTCCGAGAGGCCGCCGTAGCCGAGCGAGCGGCAGAACCGCACGACGGTCGGTGCGCTCGCGCGCGCGCGCCGCGCGATCTCCTCGACGGCGGCGCGAACCGCCCACTCGGGGTCCGCGAGCACCGCGTCGGCGACGCGCTGCTGCGCGTCGGGAAGCTCGTGCGCGATCGCGCGCGTGCGGGCGAGCGGATCGGTCGTCGAGCTCGGCAGGACGTGAACTTTGTCGATCGTCATGCCGCAGCTCGCGTGCTTGCCGCCGTGACGCGGGCGACGTGATCGATCACGAGGCGAGCGAACACGTCGGGCGCCTCGACATTCGAAAGGTGCGCGGTCGGCAGCTCGACGTAACCGGCGCCGAACATCTGCTTCGCCATCCACTGGCCGAGTGCCGGCGGCGTCGCGGCGTCGTGCGAGCCGCTCACCACGAGCGTCGTCGAACCGCGGATGCGCGCGATCACGCCGCGCAGGTCGGCGTCGCGGTTGGCGGCGCAGCAGCTCACGTAGCCTTCGGCCGGCGTGCGCTCGAACAGGGCCTTCAGCTCCGCGACGACGGCGGGCGAGCGGTCGATGAATCCGGGCGTGAACCAGCGCGCGATCGCGGCGTCCGAGATCGCGCCCATGCCGTGGCCGCGCACGGTCGCGATGCGCGTGTCCCACATCTGCCGTGCGCCGATCTGCGGCGCGGTGTTCGCGAGGATCAGCGCCGCAATCCGCTGCGGTGCGTGGCTCGCGAGCCACATCCCCGTCATGCCGCCGAGCGAAAGGCCGCAGAAGTGAGCGCGCTCCACGCCGAGATGGTCGAGGAGCGCCAGGACGTCGCGTCCGAGGTCGTCGATGGACGACGGCCCGGCCGGGACGGACGACGCGCCGTGTCCGCGCGTGTCGTAGCGCAGCACGCGCATGCGCGCGCCGAGTGTCGCCATCTGCGCGTCCCACATGCCGAGCGCGAGGCCGAGGCCGTGCGACAGCACGAGCAGCGGCGCACCGGCCGCGCCGTCGAGCGCGTAGTGGAGATCGATCCCGTTGACGTGCGCGAGGGCCATCGTCGGCTCAATACATCGCCATGCCGCCGTTGACGTCCACGGTCGAGCCGGTCATGTAGGAGGCGTCCTCCGAAGCCAGGAACGCGACGACCGTTGCAACCTCGCGCGGCAGGCCGGCGCGCTGCATGGGAACGAGCATGCGGATCCATTCGTCGCGCTGCTCGGGCCGGGTGTGACGGTCGTGGAACCCGGTGTCGATGATGCCCGGCGCAACGGTGTTGACCGTCACGTGGTCCTGCGCGAGCTCCTTGGCGAGCGCCTTGGTCATCGCCATCACCGCCGCCTTGGCCGCGTGATAGGGAATGGAGCCCGCGCCGCCGCCGGTGCGCGCGCCGACCGACGAGATGTTCACGATCCGGCCCCATCGCTGCGCGCGCATCGGTGCGATCGCGAGCTGCGAGCAGTAGAAGGCGCTCGACAGGTTGAGGTCGATCGCATCACGCCACGTCTCCTCGCTCGTCTCGGCGGTTGGCACGCGCTTCACCATGTCGCCGGCGTTGTTCACCAGGATGTCGAGCCGTCCGAAGCGCGACAGGTGCGCGTCCACGAGGCGCGTCACCTCGCTCTTGCGTCGTACGTCGGCTTGCACGGTGAGCGCATTGCGTCCGGCGGCTGAGACGCGGGCTGCGACCTCGCGCGCGCCATCCTCGTTGCGGAAATAGTTGATCGTGACGTTCGCGCCTTCGGCGGCGAGCGCTTCCGCGATGGCGGCGCCGATGCCGCTGCTCGCGCCCGTCACGAGCGCGGTCCTGCCGGCCAGTTTCATGAAGCGTCTCCGTGCTCGGCAAGCCAAGCGAGGATGGCGTGGGCGAGCTCGCGCTCCTTGCCGTGGAAATAGTGATTGCCGCCGGCGAGTTGGATCACGTCGACACGGCAGCCGTCGGCGGCCGCGACGAACTCGTCCGCGCGCGGCCCGGCCTCGATCAGCTCGTCGATGGCACCTTGCACGACGAGCACGTCGCCCCGCATGCGCCGCGCATCGCGAAGCACGCCGTCCCAGATGTCGGGACGGTACTTCTTCACCGAGCCGAGCGTCGCCAGCACATTGCAGCGAACGCGCTCGTCGCCCGATTGCGCGACGTAGCTCGCGAGCTTGTTGTTGGCGTAGCCGTGGCCGATCAGGATCGGGACGCGGCCGAACCGATTGGCGAGGTAGTCGATTCCCGCGCGAAGGTCGTGGTGCGACCGCTCGAAATCCTTCGGCTGGTCGAGGTCGTGATCGCGCATGTTGAGCGACAGGCACGGATAGCCATGCTCCACGAACCGCGGCGGCAGCCAGCGCATGGGGCCACGATAGAAATTCCAGGTGAGGCCATGCACCGCGAGGATCGGCCTGCGCCACGTGTCGCGCGCCGTGTCGGGCAGGTACATCGCGCCGTCGAGCTCGACGTCGTCGGCGGTGCGGGTGGTGACGAGCTCGAGCATTCGTTAGCCCTTCACCGCGCCGGACAGCATGCCGCGCATGACGGCGCCGCGAAACATGAAGGCGAGGGCGGCGGGCACGAGCGCCGCGACAAGCCCTTCGGCGTTGAGCAAGCCCCAGTTCGGTTCCGCGATCGGGTTCAGCGCCTGCGCCAGCGCCACCGACAGCGGCCAGGCTCTGGGCGACGACGTGAGCGTGAGTCCCACGATGAAGTCCGACCATACCGAGATGAAGACGAACGCAGCGGCGGCGAACAGGCCGTTGCGGGACAGCGGCAGGACGATGCTCACGAACGCGCGCACCGGCGAGCAGCCGTCGATGGAGGCGGCCTCCTCCAGCTCGCGCGGAAAATCGCGGTAATACGCTTCGAGGATCCAGATCACGAACGGGAGCAGCAGGCCCGAGTACACCAGGACCAACCCCGACAGCGTGTCGAGCAGCCCCATGCGCTGGAGCGCGAAATAGATCGGGATCAGGATCGACACGACCGGGATCATGCGCGTCGCGAGAAGACCGAGGAGAATGGTCTTCTGCCGCTGGCGCTCCACGAAGCGCGACAACGTGTACGCGGAGATCGAGCCGAACGACACGCAGATGAGCGTCGTCGCGAGCGCGATGATGAGGCTGTTCGCAAACGACCGCGGGAAGGCCTTCACCTGCGGGTTCTCGCTGAGCGCGGCGGCATTGGCGCCGGCTGTCTGGAACAGTGTCGCGTAGTGCTCGACCGTGGGTGCGTGCGGAATCCAGTGCGGCGGACGCGAGTACAGCTCGCTCACCGGCGAAAAGCTCGAGATCAGCATCCAGCCGGGCGGCGCGAGCAGGTAGAAGAGGCTGAGCGCGGCGAGCGCCCACAGCGTGGCGCGCTTGCTCGCGGACATTCGCGCGGCGCTTGCGCGCTTGCGCGTGGCGCGGCCCCAGGCGGCGGTCATGCGGCCTTCGGCGCGCCGTGGAGCACGCGCATGTAGAGCCCGGTCAAGGCCAAGGTGAGCAGGGCGAGGAGGCACGCGACCGCAGCCGCCGCGCCGAGGTCGCCGAACTCGAACGCCTTGGTGAACACGAAGTAGCTCAGGACGGACGTGCCTTCGCCGGGCCCGCCGCGTGTGAGCAGGTACACGATGTCGAAGGCGCGCATCGCCCAGACCAGGCAGAACAGCACCGCAACGCCGAGCGGCGCCGCGAGCAGCGGAATCGTCACGAAGCGAAACCGCGCCCACGTTCCGGCGCCGTCGATGCGCGCCGACTCGTAGTACTCGGCCGGGATGCCGCTCAAGCCGGCGTACAGGATGATGACCACGAACGGCACGAGCTTCCACGCATAGGCGACGATTACCGCGTGCATCGCGGAGAACGGCGTCGACAGCCAGGCACGGTAATCGGGGATCGCGCCGATCGTATAGAGCAGGCCATTCAGCGCGCCGTAGGTCGGGCTGTAGATCCACTGCCAGATGAGCGCATTCACGATCTCGGGCACCGCCCACGGCAACACGACGGCGGCGACCAGCCATCCGCTGCCCTGCAGGTCGCTGTGCAGCAGGAGCGCGATGCCGAGGCCGATCAGCACGGCGAGCGCCACCGAGAGCGCGGCGAAGTAGAGCGTGTTCGTGAAGGCCTTCACGACCGATGCGTCCTCGAGCACGAACCGGTAGTTGTCGAGGCCCGCGAAGCCGCCGCCCATGCCGACGCGCACGTCCTGGAAGCTCAGGTAGCCGACATAGAGCAGCGGCAGGATGCTGAACGCGACGACCAGGAAGGCGGCCGGCGCGTTCAGCAATCGCAGCAGCGCATCGGGTCTTCTCACTGCTTCTGGTAGCGCGCCGCGAGCTGCTTGGCCTTATCGGACCACTGCTTCACGCCGTCCTCGGGCTTGACGCGGCCGCCGAGCACGCTTTGCAGCACGCCGTTCGCGTACAGCTCCCATTCCGCATACCAGGGCGCCTGGAAGGGCACGACCTGGTTCATCGCGAGCGCGTTGCGCAGGTTCGCGGCCACTTCCGCGGGATCGGCGCCCCATGACTTGAGCGACGCCGCGACGACGGGGTCCTTCTCGACGCCGTCGTAGCCCCAGGTGAGCGCCCCTTTTTCGACCCACTGCTTCGGCGTCACGTAATCGCCCGATTTGCTGGTGGCGCCGAGGAACTTGATCAGCTGCCACGCCTCTTTCTTGTGCGTGCTGGCGGCGTTGATGCCGTACATGCGTGCGAAGCCCACGGTCGCGTGATTCTCGGGCGTGGGCGCCAGGAACGCGGCACCGGCCACCTTCGACTTTTCCTTGTCGTTCGCCCACTGCGCGCCAGCGAAGAAATTGGCAGTGAGAATGGTGTAGTAGTTGCCCGTCATGAACGCGCGCGCCGATTCGTTGGGATCGAGCTCGATGCCGTTGGGATCGGACAGGCCGTCACGGTACGTCTGCTCCCACCACTTGAGCGACGTGAGCGCCTCGGGCGTCACGTTGAGGTTCGCGTCCAGCAGCTTGCCGCCGCGCGAGGCGACCATCGTATTCATCACCCACATGCCGCCCCAGCCGGTGTGCTTCACCGGCCACGCCATGGGATATTGCGCGAGTCCCGCCGCCTTGATCTTCTTCGCCTGGTCGACCCACTCGGCGTACGTCTTTGGCGGCGCCGCGATACCCGCCGCCGTCATCATCTTCCTGTTGTAGATGATGCCGAAATAGCTCGTGTAGTACGGCAGTCCGTAGAGCTTGCCGTTGTAGGTCATCGACTGCCGTGCAAGCGGGAGCATCTTCGCCTTGAGCTCGGCCGCGCCTTCGTAGCCGTCGAGAGGCTCGAGCCACGAGGACCAGCTGCCCAGCACGTGATCGAAGACGTACAGCGCGTCGAATGGCGTGTTCGCGTTGTGCATCAGCGCGAGCTTGGCGGCGTACTGCGCCGAGGGAATGAACTCGGCGTCGACCTTGATGCCCGGGTTCTCGGCCTCGAACTGCTTCAGGAATTCCTGCACCGTCTCGACCTGGAAGTTCCATGCCATGAACTTGATGGTCGTGTCGGCCGATGCCGTGAACGGCAGCAGGAACCCCGCCGCGACGACGAGCAACGAGCCGCCAAGCCGTCGCGCGAGCGAGCCGCTGCGCGTGCCGAAGCGCTTGAGACGCATGATGATCTCCTCAGAAGAAGGTGCGCAGCGCGTCGACCACGGTGTAGTCGTCGTCGACTTCCATCAGGAGCTGCCACTTGTCGAACGTCGTGCAGGGATGCGAGATGCCGCAGCCGATCAGGTCGCCGACCTCGACGTCGGCTTCGGCTGGGACTCTCAGGTACGCGTGCTGATCGTTGAGCTTGTCGATCCGCCACTCCCCTGCGGTGGGTTGCGGTTGCGCGTGCACGCCTTCGCGGTACCACTTGAGCGGCCGCGGCATCTCGATGTCGTAGGACACGTCCCGCCGCCCCATGGTCAGGATCGCGAGGCCCGGCTCGGGACGCGATTGAACGAGGCTCCAGACCTCGAGCGCAGGCTGCAGGCCTTCACCGGTTCGCCACGGCTCGCCGGAGCGCGCGCGCACCCGCTCGAACAGGCGCTCGTACGTGCCCGAGTCGTGCGTGACGTAGCACCCGCTGCGCAGGAGGGTTCGGACCGGACGCGACAGGCGTTGCGGCAGCTCGCGCGCGACGATGTCGAACACCGCGGAGCCGCCGGCGGAAAGGATCACCTCGCCCGGCGCGAACAGGTTCTCGCGATCGCACGTCGATGCGACGGCGTGGACGGTCTCGACCAGTGTCGCGACGTGATGCTCGTCGCGCTCCGAGTCGCCGGTTATCGCGAGGCCCTCGTAACATTCGACGCCCGCGAGGTGCACGACGCCGCTCGCCGCGATGGCGCGTGCGAGCGTCATCGCCTCGTCGAAAGAGCGTGCACCGGTGCGGCCTCCGGCGTGGCCGATTTCGAGCAGCGCCGCGAGTGGCCGCGCCGGCTCGGATCGTCGCGCGGCATCGACGACGCGCGCGAGCTGCGCCATCGAGTCGACGAGAAAGCAGACCCACAGGTCCGCATGCGCGCGCATCAGCTCGACCAGGCGCGCGACGTCGCCCCGCGCCACGACCTGGTTCGCGATGACGACCCGGCGCACGCCGAGGGCCGCGCAGATGCCGAGCTGATGGACGTTGGCGACGGTCATGCCCCAGGCGCCGTCCTCCAATTGCCGTGCGAAGATCTGCGGGCACATGGTCGTCTTGCCGTGCGGTGCGATCGCCACACCGGTCGCTTGCGTGAATGCGCGCATCCAGGCGGAGTTGTGGCGCATTGCGGTGCGGCGCACGATCGCCAGCGGGTACGGCAAGTCGCCACGCAGCACGTTCCAGCCCTGCTGACCGATGTCGCGCAGGCGCATGGGTGGCGCCGCATGCCGGAAGCCCTTGGCGCGCGCGTCCACCGTTGCGTCCAGGATGGGATCGAGGTTCAGCGACACGAGTCGACAACAACAAGACGTGTAATGAAATTACACGCCCGGAAAGGGTAGTGCCGACGCCGCCGCGCTGTCAAGCCGTCCACGCGCTCCGCGCAATTGTCGCGTCAACGCACTGTGTCGGCACGGATTTTGTTGCGTCGCGCCCTTCGCCACGCCTCTTGGCGCCGCGTGCCCGATGAAATATTCTTACCGCCCGATCATCCGTCGAAGGAACGCTGCCATGGCCGCCCAGTACTACAAGGATCCGTCGCAACCGGCGACGCTGCCGTTCTCGGCCGCGGTGGCCGCCGGCGACCTCGTGTTCGTGTCGGGACAGGTCGCGAAGGGCGACGACGGCAACATCATCCCGGGGGACATCGAGGCGCACACGCGCCAGACGCTGCGCAACGTGGAGCGCGCGCTTGCACTGGCCGGCTGCACGCTGCGCGACGTGGTCAAGGTGACGGTGTGGCTGCAGGATGCCGGCGATTTCGCGCGCTTCAATCGCGTCTACGCGGAATTCTTCCCGGGCGACAAGCCGGCGCGCTCGACGACACAGGCGAAGCTGGTCGTTGATTCGCGCATCGAGATCGAGGCGATCGCGCAGAAGCGCTGACGCTGGCATGATCACGGTTGCGCGCACGCGCTACGGCGCCTGACCGGCGCAACGACGGAGATACGCATATGGCGACGCCACGCAAGGTCATCATCACGTGCGCGGTGACGGGCTCGATCCACACGCCCACGATGTCGCCGTACCTGCCGATCACGCCGCAGGAGATCGCCGACGCCGCGGTCGGCGCAGCCGAGGCGGGTGCCGCCATCGTGCATCTGCACGCGCGCGATCCGGTCGACGGGCGGCCGACGCAGGATCCGAAGTACTTCCGCGAATTCGCGCCCGAGATCCGCCGGCGCTCGAATGTCGTGCTGAACTTCACCACCGGCGGCGCGGCGACGATGAGCGTGGAGGAGCGCCTGCAGCCGGCCCTGCAGCTGAAGCCCGAAGTCGCCTCGCTCAACATGGGCTCCATGAACTTCGGCCTCTTCCCGATGCTCGGTCGATTCCGCGAATGGAAGCACGCGTGGGAGCAACCGTACCTCGCCGAATCGGACGGGCGCATCTTCAAGAACACGTTCAAGGACATCCAGTACATCCTCGAGTCGTGCCGCGCGAACGCGACGCGCTTCGAGATCGAGTGCTACGACATCGGGCATCTGTACACCGCTGCGCACTTCCTCGAGCGCAAGCTGGTCGAGCCGCCGCTCTTCATCCAGTCGGTGTTCGGCATCCTCGGCGGCATCGGGCCGCACCCCGAGGACGTCATGCACATGAAGCGCACGGCGGACCGGCTGTTCGGCAGCGACTACTTCTGGTCGGTGCTCGGTGCCGGGCGCAACCAGATGCCCATCGCGACGATGTCCGCGGTGCTGGGCGGCAACGTGCGCGTCGGGCTCGAGGACTCGCTGTGGGCGGGGCCCGGCACGCTGGCGCGCACGAACGCCGAGCAGGTGAGCCGCATGCGCGGCATCATCGAGTCGCTCTCGCTTGCCGTTGCATCGCCCGACGAGGCGCGCGCCATGCTGAAGCTGAAGGGCGGCGCGGCCGTCGGCTTCTGACCCCACAAGGAGGAGAGGACATGCCGCAAGTGATGGTCATCGCAAGGATCAGGGCGGCGAAGGGCAAGGGCGACGCGCTCGCCGCGCTGCTCGTCGAGCAGGCACACGCGGTGCGCAGCGCCGAGCCCGGATGCATCACGTATCGGCCGCATCGATCGACGACCGATCCGGACCTCTTCATGTTCTACGAGGCGTACCGCGATGACGCGGCGTTCGAGGCGCATCGCAACGCCCCGCACCTCGCCGCCTTCCGGCAGCGCCGTGAGCGCGAGGGCCTCGTGGATGGGCCGGTCGACGTGCAGGTGCTGCACGCGCTCGCGCCGACATGACCGCTGAAGGGCCCCGGGGCGCGCGAAGTACGAGCTGGTCGGCCGGCCAGTACGTGCGGTTCGAGGCCGAGCGGACGCGGCCGGTGCGCGATCTGCTGGCGGCGGTCCCGACCACCGACGTCCGCACGGCGGTCGACGTCGGCTGCGGTCCGGGCAATTCCACCGAGACGCTGATTGCCCGGTATCCGTACGCCGCGGTGAGCGGGCTCGACAGCTCGCGCGACATGCTCGACGCGGCCCGCAAGCGCTTGCCCGGCGTGCGCTTCACGGAAGGCGACGTCGCGGCGTGGCCGGACGAGGGGCCGTTCGACGTCATCCTCGCCAACGCCGTGTTGCAGTGGGTGCCCGATCACGAGCGGGTGTTTCCGCGGTTGATCGCCAAGCTGTCGCCGGGTGGCAGCCTCGCCGTTCAGATGCCGGACAACCTCGATGAGCCTGCGCACGTGCTCATGCGCGAGATCGCTCGCGACGGACCGTGGGCGGACGCGCTGCGCGATGTCGGGGGCTTGCGCGCGAAGCGCAACGATCCGCGATGGTATTTCGAGCTCCTGCACGGCGCGTGCGCGGCCGTCGATGTGTGGCGCACCACGTATCACCACGCACTCGAGGGCGGCGCGAGCGCGGTCGTCGAGTGGTTCAAGGGCAGCGGCCTGCGGCCGTTCCTGGATCCACTGGACGAAGTCCAGCGCGCCGAGTACGTGGCGCGCTACACGCGCGCCATCGAGGCTGCGTACCCCCCACTGCCCGACGGAACGGTGCTGCTGCCGTTCCCGCGATTGTTCGTCGTCGCAACGCGCTGAACCGGCGGTTCAACGGCCAGGACAGGCTTCACCGGCGCGTAGAATACCGTGGTGTCCCACTCGCGCCGGCCGCCATGAAACGTTTCAACACGCGCGCCATCGCCGCGCTCGCGCTGATGCTCGCCTGTATGCCGGCGCGCGCGGCGTACCCGGATCGTCCGCTGCACCTCATCGTGCCCTTCGCGCCCGGTGGCGGCAACGACACGGTGGCGCGCCTCGTGGGCGAGCGTCTCGCGGGCGAGCTCGGGCAAGCGGTAGTCATCGACAACAAGCCCGGTGCCGGTGGCGTCGTCGGTGCCGAAGCCGCGGCACGTGCCGCGCCCGACGGCTACACGTTGTTCCTCGGCGGCGTCGGCAGCCATGCCATCAATCCCAATCTGCACGCGCACCTGCCCTACGACCCGATCAAGGATTTCGCGCCGATCACGCTCATCGCATCGGCTCCGCTGATCCTGGTGGTCCATCCGTCCGTGCCCGCGCACTCGGTGCGCGAGCTGATCGCGCTCGCGAAGGCAGAGCCCGGCAAGCTGAATTACGCGTCGAACGGCAACGGCAGCTCGTCGCACCTCGCGGCGGTGATGTTCGCGTCGATGACCGGCATCGACATGGTGCACGTGCCGTACAAGGGGCTCGCACCGGCCCTCACCGATCTTCTCGGCGGGCAGGTGCAGCTCATGTTCAGCAGCGTCGTCGCGATCGTCCCGCACGTGAAGGACGGCAAGCTGCGTGCGCTCGCGGTGTCGAGCAAGGAGCGCCTGTCGCTCCTGCCCGATCTGCCGACGGTGGCGGAGGCCGGCGTGCCGGGCTATCAGTCGAGCTCGTGGTACGGCATCCTCGCACCGGCGGGAACACCCGCTGACATCGTTGCGAAGCTCAATGCGGCGCTGGTGAAGGTCATCGCGCGGCCCGACGTGCGCGAGGCCCTGGCGAGAGAGGGCGCCGACCCGGTCGGCAATTCTCCCGAGGCGTTCGGAGCCTTCATCAAGGCGGAAAAGGAGCGGCTCGGCGATCTGATCCGGACGGCGAAAGTGCCCATGCAATGAGCGAGGCGCTCGCGTTCCTGTCGGTTGCGGAGGCGGGCCGACGGCTGCGCGCCGGAGAGCTGTCCGCGATCGAGCTCACCGAGGCGCACCTCGCCCGCATTGCCGCGATCGATCCCCAGCTCAACGCGTACATCACCGTGACCGCCGATCTTGCGCGCATGCAAGCGCGCGTGGCGCAGGACGAGATGGCGCGCGGATCGCATCGCGGTCCGCTGCACGGCATCCCGTTCGGACTGAAGGACATGTTCGACACGCGCGGGGTGCGCACCACGGCGCATTCGAAGGTGCTCGCGCACAACGTGCCTGCGCGCGACGCGGTCGTCGTGGGCAAGCTGTACGACGCCGGCGCGGTGCTGCTCGGCAAGCAGGCGTCGCACGAGTTCGCGCACGGCGGTCCGTCGTTCGACCTGCCGTGGCCGCCCGCGCGCAATCCCTGGAACCCGGCGCACTACACGGGCAGCTCGAGCACGGGCTCGGGCGCAGCGGTCGCCGCGGGGCTCTCCGCATTCGCGCTGGGTACGGACACGGGCGGCTCGGTGCGAACGCCCGCGTGGATGTGCGGCGTCGTCGGGTTCAAGCCCACGTTCGGCCTCGTGGGGCGCACGGGCGTCATTCCGTTCTCCGCGAGCTGCGACCACGTCGGGCCGCTTGCACGCAGCGTCGAGGATGTCGCGCTCGTGATGCAGGCCATCGCCGGGCACGACGCCGGCGATCCAGGGAGCGCGCGCATCGCGCCGCCGGATTTCACGCGCGGACTCCGCCACGGCATCGCCGGCATGCGGATCGGCGTGCTGCGCCATCACTGGGAAGAGGACATCCGCGCCAATGCGGAGCTGCGCAAGGCGCTCGACGACGCACTCGACGTGCTGCGCGGCCTCGGCGCTACGCTGGAGGAGGTGCGCGTGCGCTCGCTGCACGAGTACTACGCGGTGCGCGTGCTCCTCACCGAGTCGGAGCTCTTCGCGCGGCACCAGCATCATCTCGCCCGCCATGCAGCCGACTACGGCCACCATTTCCTCGGACGCGCGCTCGCGGCCTGCCTGTTCACGTCGGCGGACTACCTCGCCGCGCAGCGCCAGCGCCGTCGCATCATCGACGAGATGCAGCCGGTCTATCGCCGCTTCGATGCGCTCGTCACGGCCGGAAGCGGTCCTGCGCCGCGCCTCGATGCGCATCGGAGCATCGGCGCGCAGCAGAAGTGGTCGACGCCGAGCATGGGCACGATGTTCAGCGTCACGGGCGCGCCCGCGCTCGCGCTGCCGTGCGGATTCTCGAGCGCGGGTCTGCCGCTCGGCCTGCAGATCGCGGGCCGTCCATTCGAGGACGCCACGGTGCTGCGCATCGGGCACGCCTACGAGCAGGCGACGGGCTGGCACGAGCGCCATCCCGCACTCGAGCCCGATGCCGCGCCGGTGCCGGTCGATACCCGGGAAGACGTCCCTCATGCCGACATCGATCCCGCGCTGCTCGACCACATCCGCATGGCGGTTCGCCATGCCGGGCTCGAGCTCGATTCGACACAGCTCGCGCTCCTTTGCGAGTCCGCGCCGCATGCCCTTGCGATGGCGCGGCGCATCGGGCGCGACCTCGATCTCGCCGCGGAGAGCGCGGCCGTTTTCAAGCTGGAGCCTTCATCCTTGGAGGAGTGATGCCATGACGCGACGCCGTTCGCTTGCATTCGTGTACGCCCTGCTGCTCGCGTGCGCCACGTCGGCGTGGGCGCAGACCTGGCCGGATCATTCGATCCGGCTGATCGTCACGTTCCCCGCGGGCGGCGGCGCGGATTTCGTCGGGCGTGCGATCGCGCCGAAATTGACCGAGGCGCTCGGACAATCCATCGTGGTCGAGAATCGCGCGGGCGCGAATGGCGCCATCGGCGACGAAGCGGTGGCGCGCGCGGCCCCGGACGGCTACACGCTGCTGCTCGGCGCGGCGGGCGCGCTCACCATTGCGCCGCACCTCACCAAGCTGCAGGTCGACACGTTCAAGGACCTCGTGCCCGTGGCGCTGGTCGGCACCAGCCCGTTCGTGCTGTGCGTGAACCCCTCGGTTCCCGCCAAGACCGTCGCTGAGCTCACGGCGCTCGCGAAGGCCAATCCCGGCAAGTACAACTTCGGCTCCTCGGGGACCGGCGGCGCGCCGCATCTCGCCGGCGAGCTCTACAAGAGCATCGCGGGCATCGACATCGTGCACGTTCCGTACAAGGGCCTGGCACCGGCGATCACCGACGCGATCGGCGGGCGCGTGCAGATCCTGTTCGCCGACGTCGGGCTCGTCGCACCGCACGTCAAGGCCGGCACGCTGCGCGCGCTGGCCGTCACCGGAACGCAGCGCTCGCAGGCGCTGCCGGACGTTCCCACGATGATGGAGGCCGGCGTGCCCGGGTACACCGCCGGAACGTGGTACGGCGTGCTGGCGCCGAGCGGAACGCCGGCCGCGATCGTCAAGCGGCTCAATGCCGAGCTCGATCGCGCGCTCGCCTCAGCCGATCTGCGCGCGCAGTTCGCCAACCAGAGCGTCGTCGCGGCGGGCGGCTCGCCGGAGGACTTCGCGAAGCTGATCCGTTCCGACTACGACAAGTGGGGCAAGGTGATCAAGGACGCGAACATCAAGGCGGAGTAACCCTCCGCGAACGGTGCGCGGCGAGTCGGCGCCTCGGCGCCCGCGCGGGCCTTCGAGCGCCGCCAGACGCTCGCGCTTGTTGCCGAGGCCGACCCCCACGCCGCCTTTGGGCGACCCCGGCGCGCTTCACTGGTCCGGAATCGCGCGCGCATAGTGCGCGATGATCTCCGATCCCGTCGCGCGCCACACGCCCTGGTGCGCGCAAATGTAGGCGAGCGCACGATCGATGGCGCCGATCCAGTGCGGCGCGCCCGACACGAAGGGATGGATCGCGATGGCCATCACCCGCGGCACGGCGCCCGCCTCGCCGTACAGGCAGTCGAACTGCGCCTTGACGAGCTTCTCGAAATCCTCGAACGTCGCCTTCTGGTTGTAGAACTGCGTCGTGTCGTTCACCTGCAGCGAATACGGAATCGAGAACAGCGTGCGGCCGCCGACGCTCATGCGAAACGGCAAGTCATCGCAGGTCCAGTCGGCGACGTACTGAATGCCCTCGTCGACGAGATAGTCGAGCGTGTTCCACGTCTCCGCGAGTCCCGCGCCGAGCCAGCCGACGACCTTGCGCCCGCTCGCCTGCTCGATGCGCGCGAGTGTCGCGTGGATCGCCTCGCGCTCATGCTCGGGCTTCAGTTCATTGAGCCGGCGCGCATTGGTCTGGCAGTGACCCATGAACTCCCAGCCGAGCTCGACCGCGCGCGACACGATCTGCGGGTGGTAGTCGCAGATGTCGCTGTTGAGCGCGGCGGTTGCGCGAATGCCGTGACGCGCCAGGACCTCGAAGAAGCGCCACACGCCGACCCGGTTGCCGTAGTCGCGCAGCGCCCAGTTGCGTACGTTCGGGATCTGCGCGTGCGCGACGCGCTCGTTGTTCACCCCGGGCATCGGGTCGTCGAGATGGAAGAACTCGATGTTGGGAATCACCCACAGCGCGAGCTTCGCGTTATTCGGCCATGCGAACGGCTTGCGCTCGCTGATCGGAATGTACGGATACGGACCGTAGATGCCCGGTTGCATGCGTCCTCCAGGACGGTTCAGGAACAGAAATCGGCGACGACGCGCGACCAGCCTTGCGCCGTGCGCGCCGGATCGAGCGCGACGATTGAGGCGAGCACGCCGGGGAGGTGCGGATAAGCGTCGATCGTGAGCCCGTGGATCTTGTCGTCGAACGTGCGCGACGGCAGCGGCCGATCCGGGCTGCCCAGCGCACTCAGGCATTGCGCCTCGAACGACGCGCCGTCGTGCAGGTGCACCCGCACGCGGGCCGGCCGGTCATGCGGGGGCGCGGGCAGGTCGGCGTAGGGCTCGATGTGCACGCGCTCGCGCAGGCGCGCGATGCCGAGGTCGCGCAGCGTGACGCTCGCGAAGGCATCCGCGCCTCCGCTCCCCGTGACGAGCGCCGCCGCGACCGCGTGCGGCAGCGAGAACTTGGCGCCCAGCGTCGTTGCGGGCTGCGGATTGGGAAGCAGTTGCGCGAGCGGGTGCGCCTCGACCACGACGCGGTCGATCGCCTCGTGCGCCCGAATGCGCGGCTGCAGCTCGAGCGCCGCTTCGACTGCCGAATGCAGGTGCTGGCAGCATGCGTAGACCTTGGAGTAGCCGTCGAGGATTGCCCATTGCTCTCCGAGGCCGTGCGACAGCGCGTCCGCATCGACGTGGCTGCCCAGCACGCCGGCGTACGCGTCGTGGAAGCCGCCGGGCGCGCCCGCGATGCCGCACGCTGCCCACTCGACGCTCATCATGCCCGACCAAGCGCCGACCGCCGGCCACACGTTGCGCACCAGCGCGCCGCTCACGAGATGGTTGCGTGGTCCGACGTTGATCAGCGTGGCGGCCGCGGTCAGGGCCGCATGCATCGTCCCGGCGTCGACCCCGCTCGCGAGCGACGTCGCGGCAGATGCACCGACCGCCGCGTAGCGCGCGTGCGAATGCAGGTTGAGCACGCGGGGCGAGAATGCGCGCGCGATGCGCGTCACCACCTCGTACGAGATCGCCAGGACGGTGAGCATGCGATCGATGGAGAGATCACGTGCCTCGCTCTCGGCCAGGAGCGCGGGCACTACGTAGAGTCCCGCGTGGCACGGCGTGACGCGATAGCCTTCGTCGAGCTCCAGCCAGTCGCCCGCGACGGCATTGGCGACGGCCGCGGACAGGCGATCGGTGCGCGCGCTCGGGCCGCCGCGAAACACCGTCGATTCGGGCCGCCCGGCGCGCGCCAGCACGCGCGCGTGAAACGCACGCACCTCAGGCTCGTCGCGCGCGCCGACGATGGCCGCAAGGTCGTCGGCGACGACCCTGGCGGCGCGCTCGAGCACGTGACGCGGCACGGTCGGCGTGCCGGCCGCCCACTGCACGAGCGCATCGACGCCGGCCGCGCACGCGTCGCGCACGTCGCGTCCTGCAGTCTCGTCGCGGCTCATGTCGTCACGATAGCGCGAGTGCGCGCACGTCGGGCATCCGTGCGATGTCCATGAGCTGCCCGAGCAGGCGCTCGGCCGGCTCGAAGCCCGTGGCGCAGCGCCGATACTTCGCGGCGAGCGCGTCATCGTCGAGCGGCATCGACGGGGTGCCGGGGAAGTCATCGCACGCGCGCGTGAGCACGCGGCCATCGCGCAGCGTGATCGTCACCTCGCTGGCCCACCCGCCGCGGCCTTCTCCGATCGGCTCGCAGCGCACGGCGCGGCAGAGCGCGCGCAGCGCGGAGTCCCTGAGGCCGCGCTCGCCGAAAGCCGCCGGATCCATGGGATCGTCGCGCAACGCCACGGCCACGCACCACGGCACGCTGTACTGTGCCGCCATCGTGTCCGAAGGGTTCGTGTCCGCGTGATGGCTCACCACCTTGCCGCTGGCGCGCACCACGACCGCCGCGACCTCGTCGCCGACGAAGCCGTGCTCGCGCCTGAGCGACTCGATGGCCACCAGCGGCGTGTGCGCGGTGACATGGCACGGATAGCGCTTGATGCAAAGCGTCGCGGTCTCGAAGCGCTCGCCGAGTCCCGCGGTCAGCAGGGCGGGATCCGATTCCGCGCAGTACGTCTCGAGGAAGCCGAAACCGCCTTCGAGGATCGTGTCGGGGCCTTCGAAGCCGCGCTCGGCGAGACGTGCCGCGAGCACGCCGGCCTCGGCCGCGCGGCCCAGATGCAGGCGCTTCACCATCGCGCCGTTGCCCGCCTTAGCGAACGCGAGCACGCCGCCGCACAGCGACCCCGCGATGCCGAGCGCGTGCGTCATTCGCGCCGAATCGAGCCCCAGGACATGCGCCGCGGTCACTGCCGCGCCGAACGGGCCGGTAAGGCCCGGCGCATGAAAACCCAGGCGCTCGCTGCTGTGCTTCGACGCCATGCCGATGCGGAACATCACCTCGCAGCCTGCAACGATCGCGGTGAGCAGGCGCTCGCCGCTGCAGTGCGTCTCCTCGCCGAGGGCGAGCGCGGCCGGCACCAGCGCGGCACCCGGGTGCACGCCGGCGCCCGGCTTGCGCAAGCTGTCGAGCTCGAATGCGTGCGCGAAGACGCCATTGGCCAGCGCGGCGAGCGGCGCGGCGACCGTGTGCGCCATGCCGATCATGCGGCTCGTGCCGCCGCCGCCATAGTGCCGCGCATAGTCCGCGACCATCGCGCCCCACGGCAGGCGTCCGCCGAGCAGGCACACGCCCACCGTGTCGATGACGCACTGGCGCGCGCGGGTGCGGTCGAGCGTTGGAATCGCGTCGAAGCGCAAGCCGGCGGCGAATTCTGCGAGCGTGCGGGCAGCGGAGGGCACGACGGATTGTACAATCGCGTGGAATGCCATGGTATGCCATGGCGTGCGCAAGGCCGCGAACGGAGGAAGAACGGGATGAAACGACTCGCGCGTGTGCTGGGCGTGCTGCTGGCGCTGGTGATGTCGCCGGCGCAGGCGGCGTATCCCGACCACCCGATCAAGGTCGTCAATGGCTTCGCGGCGGGCGGCGGCTCCGACATTCTCCTTCGCACGATCATTCCGGCGATCAGCGAGAATCTGGGTCAGCAGATCATCGTCGAGTACCGCACCGGCGCCGGCGGCAATCTCGCGATGGAAGCCGTCGCGAAAGCGGCGCCCGACGGGTACACGCTGTTGATGGGCACGCCCGGCCTTGCCACGAATCCCAGCCTGTACGCCAACCTGCCGTTCGATCCGCAAAAGGCGTTCGCGCCGATCAGTCTCGTCGGGACGGTTCCCAACGTGCTGGTGGTCAATCCGGAGCTGCCCGCCAAATCGGTGAGCGAGCTCGTCGCGCTCGCCAAGCGCACGCCCGGGAAGCTGAATTACGCCTCGCCCGGTGTCGGAACGTCGCTGCATCTCGCGGGGGAGCTCTTCAAGCTCGACACCGGCACGGACATCGTGCACGTCGCGTACAAGGGCGGCTCGCAGGCGCAGACGGATGTGATGGGTGGCCAGGTGCAGATGATGTTCAACGTGCTGCCGTCGGCGCTGCCGCAGATCCAGGCCGGCAAGCTGCGCGCGCTGGCGGTCACCAGCACGACACGCGCGGCGTCGCTTCCCGACGTGCCGACCATGGTCGAGGCCGGCGTGCCGGGGTATAGCGCCATCACATGGAATGGACTGCTCGCGCCCGCGGGCACGCCGCCCGAGGTCATCGCGAGGCTCAACGATGCGATCGTCAAGGCGATGCGATCCCCCGACATGAAAGCGCTGCTCACGAAGATCGGCCAGGACCCTGCATGGAGCACGCCGGAGGAGTTCGCATCGTTCCTGCGAGACGAGACGGCCAAATGGACCAAGGTCATCAAGGCGACGGGGATACAGCCGCAATGAGCAATCCAGACGAAGCCCATCGAGGCGACCGGGATACGGCCGCGACAAGCAACCGGAGCAAGGCCCGGCGCCTGCGCGATCTTCTCGCCAATGCACGGCCCGTCGTCTCGCCGGGCGTGTACGACGGCTACAGCGTCCGCCTCGTGGAAGCGATGGGCTTCTCCACCGCCGCGATCACGGGATCCGGGCTGTCGAACACGCGTCTCGTGCAGCCCGACATCGGCATCATGTCCCTGCTCGAGAACGTGGATGCCTGCCGTGACCTCGCGCGCAGCGTGGCGATTCCGATCACCGCGGATGCCGACACCGGTTACGGCAATGCCGTCACCGTCTATCACACGGCGCAGTATTTCGAGGAGGCCGGGCTCGCGGGCATCAACATCGAGGATCAGGTCAGCCCGAAGCGCTGCGGACACATGCGCGGCAAGGACGTCATCTCGACCGCGGAGATGTGCAAGAAGATCGAGGCCGCCACACGCGCGCGCAAGGACGCGGATTTCGTCATCAACGCGCGTACCGATTCCATCGCGATCGGCGGCATCGAGGAAGCGGTTCGTCGCGTAAAAGCCTACGTCGCGGCCGGCGCGGACATGGTCTATCCCGATGCGATTCGCAGCGAGGACGACATCCGGCGCATCGTCGACGCCGTGCCCGATACGCCGGTGAACGTGAACATGGGCTTCGGCATCCGATCGCGTCCGACCAGCCCGCTCATTGCGCTGCGTCGCCTGAAGGAGCTCGGCGTGGCGCGCGTGAGCTGCCCGCGCATGCTCACCGGCGCGGCCGTTTCCGGCATGCGCAAGGCGCTCGAGGTCATGCGTCAAAGCATCGAGACCGGTGACGCCGCGGATCGGCCCGACCTCGTCGCGGGGATCGAGGAGATCACCGAGCTCATGGGCTACGATCGGATCGCGGAGCTCGAGCAGGCGTTCACGCTCGAGGACGAGCTCGCGCGGCGCTATGGCGACGCCGAGCGCGAGTACGTCGTGCGGTCGAAGCGCGAACCGTGATCCGCCGCGGGAAGACGCGTCCATCCGGCTCGAACGCGGCATGAGCCCCGCGAAGCGCCACGACGGGCGGCACGGATGACCGAAGCACGCGTCCTGTCGGCGACCGGCGTTTGCGGCTCGGGCTTCAGGGAAGCGTCGCTCCTGGCCGGCATCGCGATGCAGCCGCATTTCATCGGCTGCGACGCGGGATCGACCGATCCCGGGCCGTTCTCGCTCGGCACGGGCGGCACGGCGTTTCCCTTGCGCGCGATCAAGCGCGACCTGCGCCTGATGCTGCTCGCGGCGCGGCGTGCACACATTCCGCTGCTGGTCGGTTCCGCGGGCACCGCGGGCGGCGCGCCGCACGTTGCGCTGTTTCGCCGCCTGATCGAGGAGATCGCGCGCGAGGAGAAGCTCGCGTTCCCCATGGCGCTCATTCATGCCGAGCAGGACAAGGCGTATCTCAAGCGCCGCCTGGCCGAGGGACGCATCACCCCGCTGGCGCCCGCGCCCGAGTTCGACCACGCCACGATCGACCGGGCCATCCGCATCGTCGGCATGATGGGCGAGGAGCCGTGGTTGCGCGCGCTCGACGAGGGTGCGGAAGTCATCATCGCGGGACGATCGAGCGATTGCGCGATCTTCGCGGGCATTCCGGCCCGAATGGGCGTCGATCCGGGAATCGCCTGGCACGCCGCGAAGATCCTCGAGTGCGGCGCCGCAGCGGTGGTGGCGCGCCCGTCGCCCGACTGCATGTTCGCCACGCTGCGCGACGATCACTTCGATCTGACGCCGCTCGATCCCGCGTTGCGATGCAGCCCGCTCAGCGTCGCCGCGCACAGCCTCTACGAGAACGGCGATCCCTTCCGCCTCGTGGAATCGAGCGGCGTGCTGGACCTGACGCACGCAACGTACGAAGCGCTCGACGACCGGCGCGTTCGCGTGCACGGCAGCCGTTTCGAGCCCGCATCGCGCTACACGGTGAAGCTCGAGGGCGCCGAGCTCGCCGGCTACCAGACCATCGTGCTCGGCTCCATCCGCGATCCGTACATCATCCGGCAGATCGACTCATGGGTGGCGCGGCTCACCGAGCGCGTGCATGCGCGCGTCGCCGAGGTGCTCGGCGGCGACGCCGAAGCTTCGCGCTACGTATTCAACGTGCGCGTGTACGGCCGCAACGGCACGATGGGCCCGCTCGAGCCAGTCACCGAGATCCGCAGCCATGAGCTGTGCCTGGTCATCGAGGCGACGGCGTCGACGCAGGAGATCGCCACCACCATCGCATCCATGGCACGCCACCAGGCGTTGCATCTTCCGATCCCCGAGTGGCGCGGATTCATCACCGGCATGGCGTGTCCGTACAGCCCCGCGTACATCGAGCGCGGTGCGATCTACCGCTTTTGCGTGAACCACGTCGTCGAGCCGGACGATCCGTACGAGATGTTCCCCATCGAGCACGTGAAGGTCGGCTGAGGGAGCGGTGCATGGCCAAGCTGGGCGAGCTCGCGGGACTCATTCGGAGCAAGAACGCCGGGCCGTTCGAGCTGACGATCGACATCCTGTTCGACGACGCCGGCGCATTCGAGCGCGTGCGAGCGAGCGGCGTGCTGACGCGCGAAGCGGTCGCCGCGATCTACCGGCTGCCGGCGGCGCAGGTGAAGTTCTTCGTCGTGCCGGACGCGCTCGCGTTCAAGGCGTCGATACCGCGGCCGCGCTTCCAGAGCGACGTGCTCGACAGCGACAACCACGGCGGCCAGCAGTACGCACCGCTGATCGACATCGAGATCCCTTGAAGCGGTTTGCTCTTCATCGCATGCCCTGTGCGTAGGTCCTAGCGCGCGCCGTGTCCCGACACCGCGACGCCCGCGTCGGGGGCCAGGCGGCGGTGCAGCAGCGGCGCGACGAGTCCGATTGCGGCAATGGCGATGAACGTCGGCGCGAAGTCCGACGTCACGATCGTCGAATGGCCTTGCACGGTGCTGGCGATCTGGAGGATGTACGCGGCAATCGCGATGCCGAGGCTCTGAGCAAGACGCTGCACCATGCTCGAGATGCTCGCCGCCTGGCTCATGTCGCGGCTCTCGATGTCCGCGAACGTGAGCGCCTGCAGCGCGGTGAATTGCATGGAGCGCAAGCACCCCGAGAACAGCAGGAGCACGATGATCACGAGGTGCGGCGTGGCGCTCGTGAAGAACGCGAACATCGCAACCGTCAACGCGCACAGCGTGCCGTTGATCGTCAGCACCGTGCGAAAGCCCCACTGGCGCAGCACTTTCACCGACACCGTCTTCACGAACATCGCCCCGACCGCCGTGGCGCACGTGATGATGCCCGACTGGAGCGGATCGAGGCCGAAGCCGAGCTGCAGCAGCAGCGGCAGCAGGAACGGCGTCGACTGGATGCCGACGCGAAACAGGCTGCCCACGAGCACGCCGTCGCGGAACGTATGGAGCCGAAAGAGACGCAGGTTGATCACCGGATGCGCCGAGTGCAACGCGTGCCAGCCGTAGGCCAGCAGCGTGACCCCGCCGACCACGATGCACGCCGCGGATGCCGTGCGCGGCATGAGATGCCCGCCCAGCGCCGACAAGCCGAGCATGATCACCGACAGGCCCACGCCGGACATCACGAACCCGCGCAGGTCGAAGGGTGGGTTCGTCTCCTCGCGGAGGTCCGGGATGTGACGCAGCACGAGGTAAAGGCCCAGCACGCTGATCGGCACGTTGATGAGGAAGATCCAGCGCCAGTGCGTGTACACCGTGATGGCGCCGCCGAGCGCCGGGCCGATGACCGGGCCGAGCAGCGCCGGAATGGTGAGGTAGTTGAGCGCCGCGACGTATTCGTGCTTCGGCACCGCCCGCATCAGAACGAGACGGCCGACCGGCACCATCATGGCGCCGCCCATGCCCTGCAGGAAGCGGAACGCCACGAATGCTGTCAGCGAGCTCGCGAAGGCGCAGAGCACCGACCCGATCATGAACGTGACGATGGCTGCGGCGAAGACCCTGCGCGAGCCGTAGCGATCGGCGATCCAGCCGCTGATGGGAATGAAGACGGCGAGGCTCACGAGGTACGACGTGAGCGCGAGCTTGAGTGCGAGCGGCGGCTCGCCGATATCCACCGCGATCGCCGGCAGGGACGTCGAGATCACCGTCGAGTCCATGTTCTCCATGAACAGCGCGCACGCGACGATCAGCGGTATGAGAACGGAGCGACGCACGAGCGTCAGGCCTGGCGGGCGCCGGGCTGCAAGGCGACGTGCGGCCGTGCGACAATGCCCGCATGAAAAAGCCGCACGCCTCCAACGTGCTTCTCGGCGACGTCGCGTACGGGGCGATCCGCGACGCGATCGTCAGCAACGAGTTGAAGCCCGGCGACCGCGTGTCCGAGTACAAGGTTGCCGAGTGGCTGAAGATCAGCCGCACGCCGGCGCGGGAAGGTCTGCGTCGGCTGGAGGCGGAGGGATTTCTTACCGCCATCCCGCGGCGCGGCCTGGTCGTCGCCTCGGTCGACGATGACGCGATCTACGAGCTCTACGCGGCCCGCGAGGTGCTCGAAGGCGGCGTGGCGGCCATGGCCGCGCGCAATGCCACCGACGCCGAGATCGCGGCGCTCGAGCAGATGGTGAGCGTCGAGGCGGCCATGACGGACAGCCCGGAGATGATGTTCGAGCACAACCGGCTGTTCCATCAGTTCATCTATCGCGCGGCGCGCAACCGCTACCTCACCAAGTACCTGCAGTCGATCTACGACACGCTCACGGCGCATCGCAGCATCTCGACGATGCAGATCGCCGAGCGGCGCAAGGCCGTCCTGCTCGAGCATCGAGCCCTGTGCGCCGCCATTGCCCGCCGCGACGAAGTCGCCGCCGAGCGAGCGGCCGTCGAGCACGTGCGTCACGCGCTGCGCGTGCGCATGCAGATCCAGCACGCGAACCTGCTCGGCAAGTCCGCGGCGCCGCGCGTGCGCAACGGGCGGCCGCGCAAGGCGATGGCGCAGACCTGACACTACCGCGGGCTCGCCAGGAGCCGCGCCAGCTCGCCTGCGTCGTCCTGCGTGTCGAGGCCCAGGATCCACTCGGCGATCGCGTCGGCGCGCTTGTGCGACACCGCGTGCGTGGCGAGGTTGACGAACTTGACGACGATGTCCGACTCGCTGGCGAAATCCTTCTCGTTGCCGCGCGCGCGCTCCTGCATGCGCTCCAGCAGGCTCCCGTCGCGGAGGAAAGCCTGCACGCGCACCGTGTGGCGATGCTTGGAGCCCTTCGCGGTGATGTCCGGGTCGTGGCGAACCTCGACCTTGTCCGCGAGCGCCATCCGGGCCGGATCGGCGACCTTGTCCTCGGTGAACTGGTCCACGAAGCACTCGCCTTCGAGCAGCAGCGTGGCGACGCAGTAAGGGAGGTTGAGCTGCGCCGACGTGAGCCCTTGCGGGACGTACTTCCAGCCGACGTGATCCATCGTGACCTGCGAGCCGTGCACGACGATCCGATCGACCTCGTCGGGCCGGAAGGCCCGCTCCGCGCGCATCGCGCGGAGCGCGTCGAGCGTGGTGTGGTTGCTGCCGACGCACGAATAGAACTTGAGCGCGATGCCCATCGTCTGCCACACCTCGCCGAAGCCGGCGGTGAGCTCCTCGAGGCGGAAGCGATCCTGTGAGCGTGAGAACGTGGTGCAGAAGCCGCCGTACTCGCTCTCGAGCACGTTGACGATGCCGGTGAAGCCCTGCTCGGCGAAGAGCGCGCCGTACAGGCCGCTTTGCGACGACCGCCCGGCGTGCATGCGCTTCACCATCGCGCCGTACTGAGCGGCCATCAGCCCGGCGGCCTGCGTGCCGGCGATGCCGAGCGCATGCACGGTACGTTCCGCGTCGAGATGCAGGCCGCGCGCTGCACCCGCGGCGGCGGAGAATACGCCCACGGTTGCGCCGGAATGCCAGCCTTGCGCGATGTGCTCGGGTCCCATGCAGATGCCGACGCGCGGGCCGATCTCATAACCTGCGACCGCGGATGTCAGGAGCTCGCGGCCGCTCATTCCGGGACGCAGCTCGGTCACCGCCATCAACGCCGGCAGCACCACTGCTCCGACGTGCAGAACACCCTGGCGGTGCACGTCGTCGAGCTCGAACCCCTGCACCTGTGTGCCGTTCACGAGCGCCGCATGCGGCGCCGAGAGTCGCGCGTGCGTGCCCCACACGCCGCACGCGCGCGTCGCATCGAGCGACGTCAGCGTGCGCTGGAGGATCCGGGTCCAGTCCAGGTTCGCACCGTAGAGGGCGCAGCCGATGGAATCCAGGATCAGGAGCCTGATGCGCGTGCGCACCTCGGCCGGAATGTCTTCGTAGCGCAGGCCCGACACGAAGCGCGCGATGCCGACGGTGTAGCGGTTGTCCTGCGGGGCGTTCGAGGCGTGCGACATGAGGACCGCGGTCGAAGCAGCGGCGAGGGCGTTAGACGCTCATAGTATACCGTGGTATTCTTAAGCTCGTCAGAGGAGAGAACGGCATGAACAGGCAGCGACGCGATTTCAATCGCATGGCCCTGGCACTCGCGGGAATGGCGTCGGCACCGCGGCTTTTCGCGCAAAGCGATCCGGCTGCGGACTATCCCTCGCATCCCATCCACGTCATCGTGCCCTTTGCGCCGGGCGGCGGCACCGACATCGTCGCGCGCGTCATCGGGCAGAAGCTCGGCGAAGCGTGGAAGCAACCGGTGGTGATCGAGAACAAGGCCGGAGGCAACGGCACGATCGGCGCCGCGTACGTCGCCAAGTCTCCGCCCGACGGCTATACGCTGTCGATGATCACCGCGAGCCATTCGGTGAACGTCACGCTGCAGGGCGCGAAGCATCCCTACGACCTGCTGAAGGACTTCGCGCCCATCAGCCAGGTGACTACGCAGCCGTACTACCTCGTCGTCAATCCCAAGCTGCCGGTGCGCTCCGTGAAGGAGCTCATCGACCTCGCCAGGTCGAAGCCCGGCAAGCTGACCTACGGCTCGTCCGGTGTGGGCGGCACGAGCCACCTCTCGGGCGCGCTCTTCTGCTCGCTCGCGAACATCGAGATGACGCATGTGCCCTATCGCGGCGGCGAGCCCGCGATGGCCGACGTGATCAGCGGCCAGATCGACATGCTGTTCAGCACGCGGCTGCAATCGCGGGGCTTTGTCGAGCAGGGTCAGCTGCGTGCGCTCGCCGTGACCACGGCCAAGCGTTCGCCGGCAACACCCGAGTTGCCGACGATGGAGGAAGCCGGCGTGCCGGGCTACGTCGTCGCGGGCTGGTACGGCGTCCTTGCGCCGGCCGGAACGCCGCCGGCGATCGTGAACAAGCTCAATCGCGAGATCGTGCGCATCGTGCACCTGCCGGACGTGGCCGAGAAGATGGCCACCGACGGCTCGGAACCGGTGGGAAGCTCGCCGGCGCAGTTCGCGGCGCACATCAAGTCCGAGGTCGAGAAGTGGCGCGATCTGATCCACAAGACGGGTATCAAGACGGAGTCGTGAGCGCCGCGTCACCCGCCGGGCCGCGCATCCTCTCCAGCAAGCGCGCCAGCGCGGGCATGAGGCCGGATGCGCAGGGCTTCGCCGTCGCGCTCGGCGAGCGCGTCGCCGCCATTCGCTTCGTCGATCTCCCGTCCGAGGCGATACGCTGGGCGAAGATCGGCATACTCGACACCGTCGGCGTGACGCTCGCCGGCAGCCGCGAGGAGGCGCCGCGCATGCTGGCGCGCGCATTGGACATCGCGCCCGGACCCGCGCTCATGTTCGGCGAGGCGCGGCGCGTGCGCGCGCTCGACGCCGCGTACGTCAACGGCACGGCGTCGCACGTGCTCGATTTCGACGACTGCAACAACACGTTCGGCGGCCATCCTTCCGCGCCGGTGCTTTCGGCGCTGTTTCCGCTCGCCGACGCGATCGGCGCCGGCGGCCGCGACTTCCTGGTCGCGTACGTCGCGGGCTTCGAGGCCGAGGCCAAGATCGGGCTGGCGGTGAACTTCCATCACTACACCAAGGGATGGCATCCGACCGCGACGCTCGGCACCTTCGGCGCGGCCGCGGCATGCGCGCGGCTCATGAACCTCGACGCCGACGCCACGAGCGTGGCGCTCGCGCTGGCCGCGTCGTTCGCATCGGGCATCAAGTCCAACTTCGGCACCATGGCCAAGCCGCTGCACGTCGGCCACAGCGCGCGCAACGGGCTCCTCGCGGCGCGCCTCGCGCGCGAAGGCTTCACCGCGAATCCCGACAGCGTTTTCGAGCACGAGCAGGGCTTTCTCGACGTGTTCAACGGGCCCGGCACCTACGACGTGCGGCGTGCGATCGACGCCTGGGCCGCGCCGCTCGACATCGTCAAGCCGGGTATCGCGATCAAGCAGTACCCTTGCTGCGGCAGCACCCACCCGGCGCTCGATGCGATGCTCGACATCGTCCAGCGGCGTCGCATCGATCCGGACGACGTCGCACGCATCGACGCCTGGATCCATGCGCGCCGGCTGCAGCACACCAACCGGCCGCAGCCCACCAGCAACCTCGACGCCAAGTTCAGCCTGCAATACGTGCTGGCGCGCGCGCTGGTCGATCGTCGCATCGGCGTCGCGGACTTCGAGGGGGAGCGGTATCGCGAGGCGCGTGTGCAGGCGCTGCTGCCGCGGGTGCACGTGGCGCCGTACGACACGACGCAGTTCGCGGCCGACAATCATTTCGGCGGCGAGGTGCGCATCACGTTGCGCGACGGCAGCGTCGAGACGGCGCGTGTCGAGCAGGCGCTGGGTCGCACGTCGGACAACCCGGTGCCGGCGCAGCGGCTGCGCGACAAGTTCGATCAATGCGCGAGCACGGTGCTGCGCGAGGACGCCGTGGCGCCGATCGCCGATGCCATCGCGCACGTCGAGTCGCTCGACGACATGCGAACGCTCACCAACCTGATCATGACCGGATCGGTCGCACGAGGACAGCGCAATTGAAGTCGACAGAACACCGCTACGACGTGGTGGTCGTGGGCAAGGGGAACGCCGCGCTGTGCGCCGCGCTCGCCGCTCGCGACGAGGGCGCCAGCGTCGTCATGCTCGAGGCCGCGTCGGAGGACGAGAGCGGCGGCAACAGCCGGTTCGCCGGCGGGGTAATGCGCTTCGCTTACGCGTCGGTGGACGATCTCAAGCGGGTGACCGACCTTACCGAGCAGGATGTCGCCGGGAGCGATTTCGGCACGAACACCACGGACGAGTTCTTCGACGACCTCTTTCGCCTGACGAGCTTTCGCACCGACCCAACGCTCTCCGAGATGCTGGTGACGCAGAGCCTCGAGACGATGGTGTGGCTGCGCGGCAAGGGCGTGAAGTTCGTGCCGAACTTCGGGCGACAATCGGCGATGGTGAACGGCAAGCGGCGGTTCTTCGGCCGCATGCCGATCGAGGCGTCGGGCGGCGGCGCCGGTCTCGTGCAGGCGCTGGACAACGCGGCGCGCGCGGCGGGCATCAGGGTGTTCTACGCCACACGCGCCAAGCGGCTGATCATGGACGGCGACCGCGTGGCGGGCGTCGCCGCGAGCCAGGGCGGCACGCCGGTGGATTTCATGGCCAAGTCGGTCGTGCTGGCGTGCGGCGGCTTCGAGGCGAATCCCGAGATGCGCACGCGGTACCTCGGACACGGCTGGGAGCTTTGCAAGGTGCGGGGCAGCCGCTTCAACCAGGGCGACGGCCTGCGCATGGCGCTCGACATCGGCGCGGCCTCGTACGGCAACTGGTCGGGCTGCCACGCGACCGGATGGGATCTCAACGCGCCGGAGTTCGGCGACGTCAGCGTCGGCGACCAGTTCCAGAAGCACAGCTACATCTTCGGCATCCTCGTCAACGCGAACGGCAAGCGCTTCGTCGACGAGGGCCTGGACTTCCACTCGTTCACGTACGCGAAGTACGGTGGCGAGGTGCTGAAGCAGCCGGGCCAGTTCGCGTGGCAGGTGTTCGATTCGAAGGTCACCAAGCTGCTGCGGTCGGAATACCGGATCCGCATGATGACCAAGGTGTCGGCGAATTCGCTGGAAGAGCTGGCGGGCAAGCTGGAAGGCGTCGATCCGAAGGCGTTTCTCGAGACGGTGCGCGCGTATAACGCCGCGGTGATGAAGGACGTGCCGTTCGATCACACGGTGAAGGACGGCAAGGGCACCGTCGGCATCGATCCGCCCAAGACCAATTGGGCGCAGGCGATCGACACGCCGCCGTTCGACGCGTACGCGACCACGTGCGGCATCACGTTCACGTTCGGCGGACTGCGCATCGAGCCCTCGAGCGGGCAGGTGGTCGACGTGACGCTCACGCCGATACCGGGCTTGTTCTGTGCCGGCGAGATGGTCGGCGGGTTGTTCTATTTCAACTACCCGAGCGGCACGGGCCTCGTCTCGGGGGCGCTGTTCGGCCGCGTGGCTGGTGCGGGCGCCGCGGCGGCCGCGGCGCGCGTGAGCGACGCGGCCGAAGCCGCGCACGCCTGACGTCATGGACGCCGATTGCACGAACATCGAGCGGCGGCGCGTGTTGCGCGCGGCCGGTGCAGCCGTTGCAGCGCTGTCGCTGCCCGCGCGCGCGGATACGTTTCCATCGCATCCGGTCAAGCTGATCATCCCGTATCCGCCCGGCGGCGCCGGCGACATCGTGGGACGATTGCTCGGCGTCAAGCTCGGACAGGTGCTCGGTCAGCCGGTGGTGATCGACAATCGCGGCGGCGGCGCGCAGGTCATCGCGACGGAGCTCACCGCGCATGCGCCGCCCGATGGCTACACGATCTTCCTGGCGAGCACGACGCATTCGATCAACCCGGCGCTGCGCAAGCTGCCCTACGACACGCTCAACGACTTCACGCCGATCACGCTCGTCGCGAGCTCGCCGCTCGTGTTCGTCGCGCATCCATCGCTTGGCGTGTCGTCGATCCAGGAGCTCGTCGCCAAGGCGAAGAAGGAGCCCGGCAAGATCAACTACGGCTCGTCGGGCCCGGGCACCGGCGGACATCTGTCGGTCGAGCTCTTGAAATCGATGGCAGGCATCGATCTCGTCCACGTTCCGTACAAGGGCGCCGCGCCAGCGCTCACCGACCTCATTGCCGGTCAGGTGCAGCTCGTGTGCACGAGCCCCCTGCCTGCCATGCCGTACGTGAAGTCTGGCCAGCTCCGCGCGCTCGCGCTCACGAGCGTGAAGCGCTCGGCGCTGTGGCCCGATATCCCGACGGTTGCCGAGTCGGGATACCCCGGATACCAATCGACGCTATGGTATGCGTTGCTCGGCCCGGCGCACCTCCCGCCCGCCGTCGCCTCGGCGCTGTACGATGCATCGGTCAAGTCGCTCCACACGCCCGAGCTCAAGGAGCAGTTGCGCGTGCAGGGCGCCGAAGCGATCGGCGATACGCCGCAGGCGCTGCAGGCGTTCCTGCGCGAGGAAATCGATCGCTGGGGCAATGTCATCCGCACGGCGCACATCACGTCCACGGAGTAATGAGCATGATCAAACTCTACGATCCCACCGGCGTCCCGCCCGTCGCAGCGCAGGACGTCGAGCCGACGCTCACGTCCCTGCGCGGCAAGGTGGTCGGCTTCATCGACAACTCGAAGCCGAACTTCAGCTTCCTGGCGGACGATCTCGCGGAGCTCCTGCAATCGCGCCACGGCGTCGCGCAGGTGCTGAGGCACCGCAAGCGCGCCGCGTCGGTGCCGGCGGCCGAGGACGTGCTCGACGCGTTCGCGCGCGACTGCGACCTGGTGATCGCGGGATCCGGCGACTGAGGCTCCTGCACGTCGTGGAGTGTCCACGACAGTGTGGGGATCGCCCGGCGGGGAAAGGCGGCCGTGACGATATGCTCCACCGCCTTCGCCGCGATGGGACGAGCGCAGGCCGCGAAGCTCGGCTTCTCGCGTCTGCCGATCGTGACGATCGCGCATCCGTTCGGGCTTCGCGCGCGCGAAGAGGTGAGGCAGATGGCGGAAGGCTGCGTGGACACGATCGTGAAGCTCGCGGAAGACGGGAAGTGACGGCTTCGACGTCGGCGGCCACGGTGCCGCCTGCCGCCTTGCTCGACGCACCCGACGACCTGGAGGCCATCAACCGGCTGTACCGTGAGCGAGGCTGGAGCGATGGGTTGCCCGTCGTGCCGCCTACCGAAGCGCGGGTCGCGCGCATGCTCGACGCCGTGAAGCGCGGCCGCGCCGACGTCGTGGCGCTGCTCGCGCCGGCGTTCAACGCCGCGACCGTCGAGCGCATCGCGATCAATGCCGTGATGTCCGGATGCGCGCCGCACGTGATGCCGGCGTTGATCGCGGCCGTCGAGGCGATCGCCGACCCGGTGTTCAATCTCCAGGCGATCCAGACGACGACCAATCCGGCCACGGTCTGGGTCGTGGTCAACGGACCCGCCTCGAACACGCTGGGCGTCAACGCGACGTTCAACTGCCTCGGCGAGGGCACGTGGACGAATGCAACGTTGGGGCGCGCCATGCGACTCGTCCTGCGCAACGTCGGCGGCGCGTTACCGGGCGCGCTCGATCGCGCGACGCACGGCCAGCCGGGCAGGTATTCGTTCTGCTGCGCCGAGAACGCGTCGGCCAGCCCGTGGGAACCGCTGCACGTCGAGAGGGGCTTCGCGCCAGGACAGAGCACGGTGACGGTCGTCGGCGCCGAGGGCACGATGAACATGAACTCGCACAGCAAGGACGCCGACGAGGTCGTGCGCGTGTTCGCCGAGACCATCGTGCATCCGCCGAGCAACGAGTACACGCATGGCGGCGAGCCATGGCTGATCGTCGGACCCGAGCACGCGGAGATCCTGCAGCGCGGGGGCTATTCGAAGTCGCGATTCAAGTCGGCGATCTGGGAAGCGACCAAGATGCCGGGACAGCGCATGGCCGCGCGCGACTTCGAGCGCGCCGTGCAATCGCGGCGCGGCGAGCTCGGCGAGATCACGGCCGACACACTGCTGCCCATCGCGCCGTCCGCCGACGGCATCGGCGTCATCGTCGCGGGCGGTCCCGGCACGCATTCGGTGTACGTGCCGTGCTTCGGCAACTCGCGCGCCGTGACGAAGGCCTTTGCATGATCGTCGCGACGGCCGGGCACGTCGATCACGGCAAGACCGCGCTCGTGAAGGCGCTCACCGGCGTGGACACCGACCGGTTGCCGCAGGAGAAGGCGCGCGGCATCTCGATCGATCTCGGCTTCGCGTATGCGACCACACCGGGCGGCGCAACACTCGGGTTCGTGGACGTGCCCGGCCACGAGCGCTTCGTGCGCAACATGGTCGCTGGGGTTTGCGGCATCGACTATGTGCTGCTGCTGGTCGCGGCCGACGATGGCGTGATGCCGCAGACGCGTGAGCATCTGGCGATCGTCGATCTGCTCGCGGTCGCGCAAGGCATCGTGGTCGTTTCCAAGGTCGACTGCGCGAGCCCGGACCGCATCGAGCAGGTTCGCGCGGAAATCACGAGCGCCGTCGCGGGAACGGGGCTCGAGGGCGCCGACATCGTCGAAGTCTCGGCGCTCACCGGGCAGGGAATGGAGGCGCTGCGCCGGCGCCTGGAAGCGGCGGCGGACGCGCATTCACGCGCGTTCGACGCGCGCCGCGGCTTTCGCTATGCGATCGATCGTGCGTTCAGCGTCGCGGGCAGCGGCACGGTGGTGACCGGCACGGTGTTCCACGGCCAGGCCAAGGTCGGCGATCGGCTCAAGGTCTCGCCGTCCGGCATGGAAGTCCGCGTCCGCGGCATCCAGAAAGCCGGCGTCGCGGCGCAAGGCGTGCAGGCCGGCGAGCGCTGTGCGCTCAACCTCGCGGGCGTGGAGCGCAACGATGTCGGCCGCGGTCAGTGGATCGTCGCCGATGATGCAACGACCACGCGGATGGACGTCGAGCTGCGAATGCTCGCGGGTGCCGAGCAGCCGCTGCGACACTGGACCCCGGTGCATCTGCATATCGGTACCGCGGACGTCGGAGCGCGCGTCGCGATCGCGCGCGGACGCAGCATCCCGCCCGGCGAATCGGCCATCGTGCAGATCGCGTGCGATGCGCCCGTGTCGGCGGTCGTGGGCGATCGCTTCATCGTGCGCGATCCATCGGCGACGCAGACGCTCGGCGGCGGGGTCGTGCTCGACCCGCTCGCGCCCGGCCGCCGCGTCGTCCGCGCCGATCGAACCACTCAGCTCGACGCCTATGCGTTGCGAGATCCGGAACGTGCGCTGTCCGCGCTCCTCGCCGCGTCGCCCCCGGGTATCGACCTCGCGCAGTTCGCGCGAGCCTTCAACCTCACGCCCGGCGCGCGCGATCGCCTCGCAGCGGAAGCGAGCGCCGTGGTGATCGCGACGCATCCGCCGCGCGCGCTTCGCGCCGCAGCGGTCGACGCGATCAGGAATGCCGTCATCGTCACGCTGGCCCGCTTTCACGCGGATTCGCCCCAGGCGCCCGGCATCGAGATGGCGGCATTGCGCCGCGAAGCGGCGCCCGCGCTGTCCGCCGAAACGTTCGCGGCGCTGCTGCGCGCGGCGGCGACCGAGCTTCGCCTCGAGATGAGCGGTTCGATCGTGCGTCGCGCCGGTCACGTGGCGACCGCCAATCGCGCGGACGAGGTGCTCTGGCAGCGCCTGAAGCCACGTCTCGTCGAAGCCGGCTTTCGCGGCCGCCTGCTGCGCGATCTCGCCGACGACACGCGGGTGCGCGAGAGCGTGCTCTCCGACTTCCTGCATCGCAAGGCGGCGACGGGCGAGCTGGTTCGCGTCACGCCGCAGCGCTTCTATCCGCGAGAGGTCATGGCCGACTTCGCCGCGGTCGCTACGGCGATGGCTGCCGAAGCGCCCGACGCAACGTTCATCGCGGCGCAGTTTCGCGACCGCACGGGGATCAATCGCACGCTTGCGATCGAGGTTCTCGAGTGCCTGGACCGGCTCGGCATCACGCAGCGCGTGGGCGACGCCCGCAAGATGCGCAAGGATTTCGTTCCCATCCTGGGCGCGTCGAGCGCGCCGCGCGCGCCCATGGCGCGGAGCAACCGCTCGCAGGCGTCGCGCGCCGCGCACTGAGTCGCATGCCCGAACCGTACGATGTCATCGTGATCGGCGCCGGCATCACCGGACTCACCGCTTCCAAGCTGCTCGCGCAGCGCGGCTTTCGCGTCGCGAACCTCGAAGGTGCGCTGTTCGGAGGGCTCGTCACGAACATCAACGCGCTCGAGGGTCCCTTCGAGGGCTCGGGTGCCGACGTCGCTTCCACGCTCATGATGGAAGTCGCCGACCTGGGGTGCGCCACGCTGTCCGAGTCGGCGAGCGGCCTTCTGCACGACGACCACGCCGTGCTCGTCGGAACGGATGCCGGCGAGCATCGCGCGCGCGCCGTCGTCGTCGCGTCCGGCGCGATGCTGAAGCGGCTCGCTGTTCCCGGCGAAGCGGAGCTCGCCTACAAGGGCGTGTCGCAATGCGCCGATTGCGACGGCCCGATGTTCCAGGGACAGGACGTCGTCGTGGTCGGCGGTGGCGATTCGGCGCTCCAGGAGGCCGTCGTGCTCGCCGAATTCTGCTCGCGGGTCCACATCCTGCATCGCGGCGCGCAATTGACCGCGCGCCCCGCGTGGGTCGAGGCTCTGCGTAGACATCGCAACGTCGCCGTCACCGCGCATGCGGAAGTGACGGCGATCGAAGGCGACCACGTCGTCGAGCGGGTCCGCGCGCGCGTCAACGGCATCGACGCAGTGTTTGCGTGCAGCGGCGTGTTCGCCTATGTCGGTCTCGCGCCCGCGACGGCATTCCTGCCGGCGTCGATTGAGCGCGACGCGGACGGCGCGGTGCTCCCCGATGCGTCGCTCGCCACGACGATGCCCGACGTGTACGCCGCCGGCGCGGTGCGTGCCGGCTTCGGCGGTACGCTCGCGCACGCCGTCGAGGACGCCGAGCGCGCGGCGGCCGCCGTTGCGCGACGACTGAGAGGAGGATCGTGATGATCGTGGATTCACCGATGCGCCGGGCCGTGCTGGCGGCGCTTGCGGCGTTGGCGGCAACGCCGCTCGCGCGGGGCCAGGCCGACGCGCTCCCGCAAGGCCAGATGAAGATCGTCGTGCCGTACTCGCCGGGAGGCGGCACCGACATCCTCGGCCGCGCGCTCGCGCAGCAGCTCGGTGAGCTCCTGCATCGCACGGTGATCGTCGACAATCGCACGGGCGCCAACGGCACGATCGGCGCGGCGTACGTAGCGAAATCGCCGCCCGACGGGCTTACCATGCTTATCGTGCCGGCCGGTTATGCGGCCAATCCGGCGATGTACAAATCACTGCCGTACGACGAGTCGAGAGACTTCGCGCCGGTATCGCTGCTGGCGTCCGGGCCGCTCGTGCTGGTGGTGCATCCGTCGCTCGGCGTGCATTCGGTGAAGGAGCTGATTGCGCTCGCGAAGTCGAAGCCCGGCCAGATCAACGTGGGCAACGCCGGCATCGGCTCGCTGCCGCACCTCTCCGCGGAGCTCTTCAATGTCCAGGCGGGCGTCAAGCTGGTGTCGGTTCCGTACAAGGGCGCCGGCCCGGCGCTCGTCGACGTGATGGCCGGACGCGTGCCCGTGTATTTCATGAACATCCTGCAGGCGCTGCCGGTCATCAAGCAGGGACAGTTGATCGCGCTCGGCGTGACCACGCCCCAAGCCTCTCCCATCGCGCCGGACATTCCGCCGATCGCGAGCGAGGTGCCGGGATTCGACATGACGAATTGGTACGGCATGCTGGTGCCGGCGGGCACGAGCGCGGCAACCGTGCACGCGCTGCAGCGCTCGCTCGCGACGGTGCTCACGCAACCCGACATCAAGCAGAAGATGTACAACGAGGGCATGACGGTCGTGGCGAGCACGCCCGAGCAGTTCGCGCAGTTTCTCGGTCGCGAGACCGACAAGTACAACCGCATCATAGAATCGGCGGGCATCAAGAATTCGCTTTAGCCGCCTGTCGCAAGGAGCATCCATGGCCAGCAACGAACCTCGCTACGACGTGCTGTCACCGCTGCCGCGAAAGGCGGTCCAGGCGACGGCGGCCGCGCCGCGCATCCCTGATCTCAACGGCAAGACGGTCGCCGAGCTGTGGGACGTGATCTTCCGCGGCGAGACGATCTATCCGCTCGTGCGCCAGTACATCCAGGCCCGATATCCCGGCGTGCGCTTCGTGGGCTACGAGTCGTTCGGCAATTTCCACGGCGCACGCGAGGCCGAGGTCAGCGCACAGATTCCTGAGAAGCTTCGTGCACATGGTGCCGACGCGGCAATTGTCGGCATAGGTGCATGAGGCAGCTGCACGCCCGCCGTGTTGCGGGCCGCAGCGATGGTGGAACGGCTGGGCATTCCGACCGCGTCGATCGTCGGGTCCGGGTTCCTGAAGCAGGCCGAGGTGGTCACGCGCGGCCTCGGTGTTCCGCTCGCCATCGGCGTCTATCCCGGAACGCCGATGGTGGACAGCGAGGAAGTGCTGCGCCGCAAGGTCGAGGAGAGCCTCGCGCCTGGATTGCTGCAAGGCCTGACCGGCGAGGCGCCGGCCGCGCTGCAAACGGCCGCCGAGCCGGCGCCCGGCACGATTGCATTCTCGGGCTCGTTCGACGAGGTGCAGGAGCAGTTCCATCGAAACCTGTGGAGCGACGGACTGCCGATCGTGCCGCCCACGCGCGAGCGCGTGGATGCGTTCCTCGCCTTCACGCCGCGCAAGCGGCACGACGTCCTCGGCATCGTGCCGCAGGAAGGCCGCGAAGCATCGATCCTGTCGATCGCGATCAACGGCGTGATGGCCGGCTGCCGTCCCGAATACATGCCGGTGCTCGTCGCGATCGTCGAAGCGATGGTCGACCCGAAGTTCCGCATCCAGGATTGTGGCTCGACGCCGGGATGGGAGCCGCTCGTCATCGTGAACGGTCCGATCGTCAAGGCGCTCGAGTTCAATTCCGGCCAAGGTGTCATGCGCACGGGCCGACAGGCGAACACCAGCGTGGGGCGCTTCGTGCGGCTGTATCTGCGCAACGTGTGCGGCTATCGCATCCCGCCGGGCGCTGGCGACAAGGGCAGCATCGGCCAGAGCTTTCTCGTCGCGATGGCGGAGGACGAGGACAGTGCGGCCGAGGCCGGCTGGCCGACGTACGCGCAGGACCGCGGCTTCGCGCCGGGCGACAACGTCGTCACGGTGCACAGCGTGGTCTCGATCACCTCGCCGATGTACAGCGCGGGCGATCGTGCCGTGGATCACGTGCAGCAGTGGGCCGAGATCATCGGCGGCAGCTTCACGTATTGGGCGCACACGGGCTTCAAGACCGGCCTGTGGAACCCGCTCATCGTGGCCGGTCCCAGTGTGGCGAAGGTCATCGCGGCCGAGTGGAGCAAGGACGACGTGCGGCGCTACCTGTACGACCGCATGAGGGTCACGGCGGAGCGCATCACGCACTACGCGCGAATGACGAGCACGCCGACGTTCAGCCTCGAGCGGCTGGTCAGGGACGGCATCCTTCCGGCGGAGTACGCAGCATCGGACGACCCGCAGCGCGAGCTGCACATCGTCATCCGCCCCGAGATGATCGAGATCCTGGTCGCCGGCGATCCGGGCCGCAACCAGTCGCGCGCGTACATGGGCAATCACATCCAGGGGCCGCCGACCAGCCGACGCGTCGACTTGCCCTCCGGATGGGACGCGATGCGCCTCGCGCGCCAGACGTAGCCGTTCGCGGGTCGGCGTGATGGACCGCAGCGCGCTGCCGTCCGTCGACCGGCTGCTCAATACCGCGGCGCTGCGGCGTGCGCAGGAGCGTCATGGCCGCGCGCGGGTGACCGACGCGGTGCGCGCGCACCTTGCACGCTTGCGCGCAGATGTCGACGGCGCGGCGCCGAGCGAGCTCGACGTGCTGGCGAGCGCAATCGAGTCGGCGCTCGAGGCGGCCGCCAGGCCATCGCTGCGCAAGGTGATCAACCTCACCGGCACGGTGCTGCACACGAACCTTGGCCGCGCCGTTCTGCCGCAAGCGGCCATCCTCGCACTGACTGCCGCGGCCGCCAGCCCGTGCAACGTCGAGTTCGATCTCGACCGAGGCGAGCGCGGCGAGCGCGATGCGCACGCCGAGGACCTGGTGCGCGCACTGACCGGCGCGCAAGCCGCGCTGGTCGTCAACAACAACGCGGCCGCGGTGCTCCTGATGCTCAACACGATCGCGCAGCGGCGCGAGGTCGTCGTGTCGCGCGGCGAGCTCGTCGAGATCGGCGGCCAGTTCCGCATTCCCGACATCATGGCGCGCGCCGGGTGCCGACTGCGCGAGGTTGGCACGACCAACCGCACCCACGCGCACGACTATCGCGACGCGATCACGGTGCGCACCGGCCTGCTGCTGAAAGTCCACACCAGCAACTACGAGGTGCGCGGCTTCACGAGCAGCGTGAACGTGGAGGACGTCGCGCGCATCGCGCACGCGCACGACCGCACGATGGCGGTCGACCTCGGAAGCGGCACGTTGCTCGACATGCGCGAGTGGGGGCTGCCGTACGAGCCGACGGTGCGCGCGACGCTCGACGCCGGCGCCGATCTCGTCACGTTCAGCGGCGACAAGCTGCTCGGAGGGCCGCAGTGCGGCATCGTCGCGGGGCGCGCCGACCTCGTCGAGCGCATGCGGCGCAATCCGCTGAAGCGCGCATTACGGGTGGACAAGCTCACCCTCGCGGCGCTCGCCGAGGTGCTGAGGCTGCACCTCGATCCCGAGCGTCTGTCGCAGACGTTGCCGACCCTGCGCATGCTCGCGCGCACGCGCGAGCAGATCGCGCCGGTCGCGCGCCGGCTGGCCGATGCGCTCGCCGCACGCCTCGCGCCGCCGTACGTCGTCGACGTCGTCGAATGCCGGAGCCAGATCGGCAGCGGCGCGCTGCCCGTCGACGTGCTGCCGAGCGTCGCGGTTCGGATCGTGAGCACGGCCTCGCGACGACAACGCGATCGCGACGTCACGCGACTGCACGTGCTGCTGCGCGGGCTCGACGTGCCGATCCTCGGTCGGATCGAAGGTCACGCCCTGCTGCTCGATTGCCGCTGCCTCGAAGACGTCGACGACGCGCTCGCCGCGCTGGAGGGCTTCACGCGCGCGATACCATAACGCTGCAAACGGAAGAGAAACATCCCCGGTGGGGTGCCCGGACTTCAAATCCGGCGGAGGGCGTCCAACGGCGTCCTCGGTGAGTTCGACTCTCACCTCTTCCGCCAAAACCGCGTCCACGCTGGTGCGCCGGTTAGGCAGACTTCATGGCCATCCCAGTCGGGGACCAGGTGGTCGCGCGCACACCGGCGGGCCGAAGGATGGACTGCTCGCTCGGCCGACCGCCGGCCTGGAACGCGTCATTCACGTCGTATCGATAGACGAACGCGACGTTTCCATGGGCGGACGCGACTGCCTCGAGCAGACGGTGAGGTCGATACCTACCGCCTGACCTGGAGGTGCCGCCTTCGATGGCTATCACGTCCGAATCCATTGTCGGGTGATCTTCGCGCCGCCACTCATGTCGAGCATGCCATTTTTAGTGGGAAGATCGCATAGTCCTTCACGCTCTCGACGAGAAGGCGAAAGCGCTCCTCGCTTTCTTGCAGTGGCCTGCCGCTTCCGATCTGCGTCAAAACGGGGTCCGTCTTGCAGAGATGCCTAATATTCCCGACAGGGGCCGGTGCCACTGTAGGAGAAACGCTGACTTTGCGACGCGGCGCTGCCGGCACGGTAGGCCCTTGGGTGGATTTCGCGTTTCGCCGGACGGTCATCGTCGAGGCCCGGCTGTCCGCAGCGCCATTCGGGCGGTGCAGGCCTTGGTGCGTTACATCGGGTCGCCGCGACGATCGCGCGAGTCGAAATCCTTTGAAACGGCAGTCAATGGAGGCACGGATGAGGCTACTCGGCGGCATTCTGTTGTCAGCGGTATTCGGCGCGGGCGCGTACGCCGTGCTCGCGCAGACAATCCAACCGCAATATCAATCGAAGAGCCTGCCCTACGACGCGGGCGCGCCGCCCGCTTCCCCGGACGCCCTGCAGACCGAGGAGGGGCGATTGCTTCGCACCCAAAGCGACGTCATCAATACGCTCACGAGGAGAGTCGAGTCGTTGGAGCAGCGCGTCGACGTCCTGGAAAGGCAAATGCACGACGTGGCGCGCCACGCGCGCTGACGCACCGCGGTCACGGCGTTCGTGCCGGTGCATAGCAAGCGCCGACGCTTGCATGGACCCGTGCGCGTAGTACGAAACGCCTACGGTGTATTCGGAGCTGTTCCGACAGACATGTCGCGGAACTTGCGCAATGCTGCTACTTGCCGACCGACCCACGCGAGCAGGAGCAGCCATGAACGAGCAGCCTACCACCAGTGAAACCGAGGACAAGCAAGTGCGCGGCGCGGCCAATGCCGCCGCCGCCCGCGCAACGAACGCGATCGATTCCGCGCGATCGTCGGCGCACGGCGCCGTAGACAACGTCGCGAATCAGGCGAGCGCGGCCGTAGGCTGGACCGCCGCCCGTTTGAGCTCGGCCGCCGAAACGCCGAATCGGTACCTCGATGCAGGTGCCGATTACATCCGGCAGCGGCCGTTCGTCGCCGTGGGCATCGCCCTTGGCGTCGGTTACGTGCTGGGCCGCCTGAAAAGCTGAAACGCTGACAGCCTGAGCTTCGGCTCACCGAATCCGGGGCCTGCTTGGCAAAGACCGCCCCGGATTCGTCGCATGCGCTCGTGCGTGATCGCCGGCGCGCGCGGCTTGCCGGATCCGTCGTCGCACGCCGTTGACCGTCGCCCACCGTAGGGCGGCGCGATCTCACGCTGCTATGCTTCGGCGCGAACATGGCGATGCCGCCACTCGCTCGGATCCGGGTTCCCGCGTACAACCGCCGATGAGCCTGCGTCTCGCTCGCTTCGAGCAGCAGGCCAAGGCGCGTCACGGGCCGGCCGCCGGACGGCCGCTGCCGGACCTCGTCGAGCGTGACGAATTCCTCGCCACCCTTGCACGCGAGCGTGACGGCGCGGCCGCCGGAAGCGGCCTGACCGTCGTCGTGAGCGGCGAGGCGGGCATCGGCAAGACGAGCCTTGTCGAGCGCTTCGTGAGCGAAGTCGGTCACGACCACGTGCTGTGGGGCGCCTGCGAGGCGCTGCTCACGCCGCATCCGCTCGGGCCGCTGCACGATCTCGTGCGCACCTCGGGTCCGCGACTGCGCGGCATGCTCGCCGACGGCGCGGAATCGGCGAGCCTGTTCGGCGCGACCCTCGACGAGCTCGCGGCCGCCCCGGCGCCGGCGATCCTGGTCCTGGAAGACGTCCATTGGGCCGACGCGGCGACGCTCGACCTCGTGCGCTTCCTTGGGCGCCGCATCCATCGCGTGCCCGCGTTGATGATCCTCACGCATCGGGATGACGACGCTTCGCTCGCACGGCTGCGTGCTCTGCTGGGCGACCTGCCGGCGCGCCACGTGCGCCGAATGGCGCTGCCCGCGCTGTCCGCCGCGGGCGTCGAGACGCTGGCGCAGCGCGCGAATCGCTCCATCGCAGGCTTGCATCACGCAACCGGCGGCAATCCATTCTTCGTCACCGAGCTCCTCGCGCACGCGGGCGCGAGCGTGCCGTCGACCGTGCGGGACGCCGTGCTCGGCCGCGCGACGCAGCTGACCTCGGCCGCGCGCGAGGTGCTCGAGCACGCCTCGATCGTCCCGCGCGCCATCGAGCTGTCCCTGCTCGATGCCGTGCTGACGCCGCCGCTCGAGGCGGTGGAGCAGTGCGTGCGCACCGGTCTGCTGCTTGCCGAGGGCGCGACGCTGCGTTTCCGCCATGAGCTCGCGCGCGTCGCGATCGAGGAATCGATCCTCGCGCCGCGCGCGCGGCGGCTTCACGCCCGCATGCTGAAGGCGCTGTCCGACGCCGCGGGCGCACCGCTGGCGCGCCTGGTGCACCACGCACACCTCGCCGGCGATGGCGGAGCCGTGCTGCGCCTGGCGCCGCAAGCCGCCCGCGAAGCAGCGCGACGCGGCGCACGCCGCGAGGCCGCCGCGCATTGCCGCGTGGCGCTCGCTTACGCCGATCGCCTCGGCGACGGCGATCACGCCGCGCTCCTCGACGACTACGCGGCGCACTGTTTCGAGATCAACCAGTTCGCCGAGGCGATCGCCGCGCGTGAACGGGCCATCGCGCTGTTCGAGCGCGCGGGCGATGCGTCGCGACAGGCCATCGCGCTCGCCGCGCATGCCATGCCCCTCGTGCGGGCGCTGCGCAACGCCGAGGCGGAGGAGGCGAGCCGCCGGGCGCTGGAGCTCGCGAAAGGACTGCCTCCGGGCCCGCACCTGGCCCGGGCGCACGCGACGGAGTCGTACGTGCGGATGCTGAACCGCGACTATGACGATTCGATCGCGCACGGCCGAGCAGCGATCGCGCTTGCCGAGCCGCTGGGCGACACCGAGACCCTTGCCGCGGCGCACAAGACGATGGGGGCGGCGTTGTTGTTCGTCGACTATCCCCGCGGCTGCGATCATCTGCGCACGAGCCTCGAGCTCGCCAAGGCGCTTCCCGACGGCGGCGTCGCGGTGGCGGATGCGTTCGTGATGCTGGGGTCCGGCTCGGGCGAAATGTACGAGTTCGCCAATGCCGATCGTTATCTCGCCGAGGGCCTCGCGTTTGCCGGCGCGCGGGACCTCGACCGCATCACCGGCTACATCCAGGCGTGGCAGGCCCTTTGCGATGTCTACCGCGGACGCTGGGACGCAGCCGGCGAGCGCGCCAACGACGTGCTGGCGCGCGAGGTCGCAGGGTCCACCAATCGCGTCATGGCGCTGTGCGCGCTGGCGCGGCTGCGCACGCGCCGCGGTGACCCGGGCGTGCGCGCGCTGCTGGACGAATCGCTGGCGCTGGCCGCGCAATCGGCCACCATCCAGCGGCTTGCGCCCGTGAGAGCGGCACGTGCCGAGGCAGCGTGGCTCGACGGCGACCCGTCCCTCGTCGTGAACGAGGCGGAAGCGGTGTACGAGCTCGCCGCCCGCAAGCGTCACCGCTGGTTCATCGGCGAGCTCGCATTCTGGCTGTGGAAGGCGGGCGCGATGCGCCGCGCGCCCGAGGGCTGCGCAGAGCCGTACGCGCTCCAGATCGCCGGACGCTGGGCGGAGGCGGCAAGCGCGTGGGCGCGGATCGGATGCCCCTACGAGCAGGCGCGTGCCTTGGCCGACGGCGACGAGGCGGCGCAGCGGGAGGCGCTGGCGGTCCTGGTTCCGCTCGGTGCGCAACCGCTCGCGGACCGCGTCCGGCGGCGTCTTCGCGCGTCGGGCGCGCGGGACATTGCGCGCGGCCCGCGCCCTTCCACCCGCACCAACCCCGCCGGCCTGACGAAGCGCGAGATCGAGGTTCTCACGCTCGTTGCCGAGGGTTGCCAGAACGCGCAGATCGCGGCGCGTCTCTTTCGCTCGGCGCGCACCGTAGACCATCACCTTGAATCCATCCTCGCCAAGCTCGAGGTGGCCTCGCGCGCCGAGGCGGTGGCGGCGGCGCGTCGTCTGGGCATCCTGCCTCGAGAATAGGCAGCGCACCTCACCGATATAGGCATCGGTGCCGTAGCCGTGCCCAGGCGCGGCGCATAACCTTGGCGCCACCATCCCACGTCGGGATCGGCCCTTCAAAGGAGCTCCACATGCCGCGCTATATGGTTCAACGCACGTTCCCGGGTGGTCTTTCGGTTCCCCACACGGGCGAAGGGGCCAGGATGTGCCAGGCGGTCGTCGAGGTGAACGCCGCCGACGGCGTCACCTGGCTGCATTCGTACGTGAGCCCCGATCACACGAAGACTTTTTGCATCTACGATGGTCCATCGCCGGAGGCGATCCGACGGGTCGCGTCGCGCAACCAGCTGCCGGTGGACGCGATCACCGAAGTGTCGGTGCTCGATCCGTACTTCTATCGCGCGTAGGTGCCAGGCGGTTCGCCGCCGCGCGGCACCCCGCGTCCGGCGCCGCCCGCAATTCACGCAGGAGCACTTTCGCCGCTCACCGTCGGTGAGTGAGCGCGTTCGACGCCTTACCAGCGCTGTCCGATCGACGCGGCTGCCGCGCGGGCATGCACGAATGAGAAGCGTCTTTCGCCTGCAATTTCTTTCTTCACCGCGCCGACCACACGCCGCGATGGTGCTGGCAGTCGTCGCGCGTCATCGCTGACAGTGCATCAATCCCGGTGAGCCGTGACGCCCGGCGTCACTTTCACCACGGGTGGCTGTCGGGTCGTCCCGACATCGGGTCCGACGTCGTTTGACGCGCACCGGCGTCGACCGGACGTCCGCGAACGCGGCGGGTATCCGTTTCCTGCCCGGTTCATCAACCTTGCACGTCCTGTAGGTTGCAAGGAGGGGCGCGGCTTCGCGTTTGTCCGATAACGGCCTGCATGCACCGCCGCGCACCCCGCCAGGTCAACGATGCGTGCGGCGTCCTTCCGACGCGGACAGCGTCCACGCGCGCGTTGGCACGCGTTATGCAGCAGTGGCGCCGTGTAGCGAGGCGACACCCCCAAGTACACGCATTCCATGGTGAATGCGTTTATGGAGATGTCGACCGCACGCCGGCGCAACGCTCCTTCAGCGCGCGGTGGCGTTTGTCGCGGTTGGTTGAATTGCGGGGTTCGCTGGCTACACTGAGTTAAATACCAAGAGGCAAGCCGCTTCGTGTGCCGGGAGCGGAAAAGCAAGGCCGATGTCCGGCATCCTGCTGCAACGCCGATTGGGGGTAGGGAAGATGTCCACGCTGCTCGAGCAGTTCCGGTCGAATTATTCGGCCACGCAAGGCGAGGAGATGGAGCTCGACGAGTATCTCGAGCTCTGCAGGAAAGACCCGTCCGCTTACGCAACCGCCGCCGAGCGCATGCTCGAGGCCATTGGCGAGCCCGAGCTCGTCGACACGCGAAACGACCCGCGGCTCGCCCGCATTTTCGGCAATCGCGTGATCCGCCGCTATCCGGCGTTCTCCGAATTCTTCGGCATGGAGGACGCGATCGACCAGATCGTCGCGTTCTTCAAGCATGCCGCGCAAGGGCTGGAAGAGCGCAAGCAGATCCTCTACCTGCTCGGTCCCGTCGGCGGCGGCAAGTCGTCCATCGCCGAGCGCCTGAAGCAGGTGATGGAGAGCAGGCCGATCTACGCGCTCAAGGGCTCTCCGGTCAACGAGACACCGCTCGGCCTGTTCCCGCCGGACCGCTACGGTGCGGTCCTGGAGTCCGAGTACGGCATTCCGCGACGCTACCTGTCCGGCATCCTGTCGCCGTGGGCCGTGAAGCGGCTCCAGGAGTACGACGGCGACATCTCGAGGTTCCGCGTGGTGCGCATCAACCCGTCCGTGCTCCGCCAGGTGGCGATCACCAAGACGGAGCCCGGCGACGAGAACAACCAGGACATCTCGTCGCTCGTCGGCAAGGTCGACATCCGCAAGCTCGAGCACCATTCTCAGAACGATCCGGACGCCTACAGCTATTCCGGCGGCCTGTGTCTCGCCAACCAGGGCTTGCTCGAGTTCGTGGAGATGTTCAAGGCGCCGATCAAGATGCTGCATCCGCTGCTCACCGCGACCCAGGAAGGCAACTTCAAGGGCACGGAGGGCTTCTCGGCGATTCCCTTCAACGGCATCGTGCTGGCGCACTCGAACGAGTCGGAGTGGCACAGCTTCCGCAACAACAAGAACAACGAGGCGTTCCTCGACCGGATCTACATCGTCAAGGTGCCGTACTGCATCCGGGTCTCGGAAGAGGTCAAGATCTACCGCAAGCTGCTCGCCAATTCCTCGCTCGCCAAGGCGCCCTGCGCGCCGGGCACGCTCGAGATGATGGCGCAGTTCTCGGTGCTGACGCGCCTGAAGGAGCCCGAGAACTCGAGCATCTATTCCAAGATGCGCGTCTACGACGGCGAGACGCTGAAGGACGTCGACCCCAAGGCCAAGACCATCCAGGAGTACCGCGACTACGCCGGCCCGGACGAGGGCATGAACGGCCTCTCGACCCGGTTCGCCTACAAGATCCTCTCGGCGGTCTTCAACCACGACCAGACCGAGATCGCCGCGAACCCAGTCCACCTGATGTACGTGCTGGAGCAGCGCCTCGCGCGCGAGGACCTGCCCGACGACATCCGCCGCCGCCACGTCGAGCACATCAAGGGCTACCTGGCGCCGCGTTATGCGGAGTTCATCGGCAAGGAGATCCAGACGGCGTACCTCGAGTCCTACGCCGAGTATGGTCAAAACATCTTCGACCGCTATGTAACTTTTGCCGACTGCTGGATCCAGGAAGAGGATTACCGCGATCCGGAGACCGGGGAGAGCTTCGACCGCGCCGCGCTGAATGCCGCGCTGGAGAAGATCGAGAAGCCGGCGGGCATCGCCAACCCGAAGGACTTCCGCAACGAGATCGTGAACTTCGTGCTGCGGGCCCGCGCCAACAACGGCGGGCGCAACCCCACGTGGAACAGCTACGAGAAGCTGCGCGAGGTGATCGAGAAGAAGATGTTCAGCAACACCGAGGACCTGCTCCCGGTGATCTCGTTCAACGCGAAGGCCTCGGCCGACGAGAAGGAGAAGCATCAGAACTTCGTCGCCCGCATGGTCGCCAAGGGCTACACGGAGAAGCAGGTCCGCCTGCTCGCCGAGTGGTACCTGCGCGTGCACAAGTCGTCCTGACCGTGCGCTGGCGATGAGGGAAAGACTCATGTTCCAGCTCATCGACCGACGCCCCAACAGCCGCGGCAAGAGCGACGTGAACCGCGCGCGGTTCCTGCGGCGGTACAAGTCGCAGATCCAGGGCGCGGTCAAGAAGATGATCGGCGAGCGCAGCCTGACCGACATGGAGCGGGGCGGCGAGGTTCGCGTGCTGCGCAAGGACATCTCGGAGCCGACGTTCGGCTTCGGGCGCGGGGGCGATCGCGAGTTCGTGCTGCCGGGCAACAAGGAGTACGCGGCCGGCGACCGCATCCCGCGGCCCGATGGCGGCGGTCAGGGTGGCGGGCGCGGGAGCGAGGGCGGCGACGGCGACGCGCAGGACGAGTTCGTGTTCTCGCTGTCGCGCGAAGAGTTCATGCAGATCTTCTTCGACGACCTCGAGCTGCCGAATCTCATGCGCACCGAGCTCGGCCAGGCCGAGAAGCACACCAGCGTGCGCGCGGGCTACGCCAAGAGCGGCACGCCGGCCAATCTCGCGGTGATCCGCACCCTGTCGCAGTCGCTCGCCCGCCGTATCGCGCTCGGCGGCGGCCTGCGCCGCGAGATGCAGGACATCGAAGCGCAGTTCAAGACCGCGCTCGCCGTGGGTCACTCCGACGAAGCCGCGCGTCTGTACACCGAGCTCCTGCGACTCGGCAGCCGGCGCAGCCGCCTGCCGTTCCTGGAAGAGCCCGATCTCCGCTATCGCAATCGCGTGCTGCGCCCCGAGCCGATCTCGCGGGCGGCCATGTTCTGCCTCATGGACGTGTCGGCCTCGATGGACGAGGACAAGAAAGACCTCGCCAAGCGCTTCTTCACGCTGCTGTATCTCTTCCTCACTCGCAAGTACGGCGAGGTCGATCTGGTGTTCATCCGTCATACCGACGATGCCGAGGAGGTCGACGAGGACACGTTCTTCCACGACACCCGCACCGGCGGCACCGTGGTCCTCTCCGCCCTGGAGCTCGCCGACGAGATCCGCCGCGCGCGCTACGGCAGTGGCTGGAACGTCTATGCGGCGCAGGCGTCCGACGGCGACGCGTTCGGCGCCGACCCTGCGCGCAGCGCGCGCTTCCTGCGCGACAAGCTGCTGCCGAACACCCGCTATTACACGTACCTCGAGCTGTCGAGCTCCGGCGAGAGCGAGCATTCGTCGTCGCTGTGGTCCGAGTACGGCCGCGTCGCCGAGGCGACGCGCAATTTCGCGATGAAGCGCGCGTCGGACCGCGGCCAGATCTATCCCGTGTTCCGCGAGCTCTTCCGCAAAGAGGCGGTCACGGCATGAGCGCCCTACGGCGAGCGGCGAGGGAGGCTACGCGATGAGCGCGATCTCGCACGGCGCCGACTGGGACTTCGATCTGCTCGAGCGCTATCACGCGGCGATCGCGCGCGTCGCCGGCGAGTTCAATCTCGACACGTACCCGAACCAGATCGAGATCATCACCTCGGAGCAGATGCTCGACGCGTACGCGAGCAGCGGGCTGCCGCTCGGCTATCCGCACTGGTCGTACGGCAAGGAGTTCATCCGCAACGAGCAGGCGTACCGGCGCGGCATGCAGGGCCTCGCGTACGAGATCGTGATCAATTCCGATCCGTGCATCGCGTATCTCATGGAAGAGAACACGATGACGACGCAGGCGCTCGTCATCGCGCACGCGAGCTACGGCCACAACTCGTTCTTCAAGGGCAACGAGCTGTTCCGCCAGTGGACCGACGCCGACGCGATCCTCGACTACCTCGTGTTCGCGCGCCACTACGTGATGGAATGCGAGGAACGCCACGGCGAGGCCGCGGTCGAGGAAGTGATCGACGCCTGCCACGCGCTCATGCCCCACGGTGTCGACCGCTACCGGCGCCCGGCGGCGCCTACGCTGAAGATCGAGACGGCGCGGCTGAAAGCGCGCGAGGAGCACAAGGAGCGCAGCTTCAACGACCTCTGGCGTACCGTCCCCGAGGCGCCCGCAAAGCCCGACGAAGACATCGCGGCGAGCTTTCCCGGCGAGCCGCAGGAGAACATCCTGTACTTCGTGGAGAAGCATTCGCCGAGGCTCGAGCCGTGGCAGCGCGAGCTCGTGCGCATCGTCCGCAAGCTCGCCCAATACTTCTATCCACAGGCGCAGACCAAGGTGATGAACGAGGGCTGGGCCACGTTCTGGCACTACACCATCCTCAATCGCCTGCACGAGCAGGGCCTGGTCGACGACGGCTTCATGCTCGAATTCCTGAAGAGCCACACCAACGTGGTGGCGCAGCCGGCGTTCGATTCCCAGCACTACGGCGGCATCAATCCGTACGCGCTCGGCTTCTCCATGTTCTCGGACCTGAAGCGCATCTGCGAGTCGCCCGACGCGGAGGACCGTGAGTGGTTCCCGCAGTTCGCGGGCACGGACTGGCAGAAGACGCTCGACTTCGCGATGCGCAACTTCAAGGACGAGTCGTTCATCGCGCAATACCTGTCGCCGCGGCTGATGCGCGAGTTCCATCTGTTTGCGATCGCGGACCACGCCGATGAGCCGACGCTCGTCGTCGACAGCATCCACGACGAGCACGGCTACCGCCGGCTGCGCAAGCTGCTCTCGCAGCAGCACGCGCAGGAGACGCGCGTTCCGGACGTGCAGATCGTGCGCTACGACAGGGACGGCGACCGCTCGCTCACCCTCCGGCACATCCGGCGGCGCGGGCGCCCGCTCACCGAGTCGGCCGCGCAGGTCGTCGCGCATCTGCGGCGCCTGTGGGGCTTCTCCGTTCGCCTCGAGACCTGGGAAGAGGACGAGCGGGTCGGCGACGTCATCGAGTGCGCTGCGTAGGCGCGCCGAAGTCTCCGAATCAGAGAACGTCCTACTGACGCACGCGGTCGAACGCGGTATTCATCGCGTTACCTTCAACGGGGAGATCGACCGTGGACGAAACCACCATGAGGAACACCGCTTCTTCCGCCGCGGATACCGCCGGGGCGCTGGCCGACGGCGCGCGCGACGCGCTCAACGGCACCATGAAGCGCGCCCGCCGGGCAGTGGAATCGGCTGGCGACTGGGCCGCCGACGCCGCGAGCGGGATGCAGGATGCCTCGATGCGCGGCTACCGCACGGCCGAGGACGCGATCCGCACGCAGCCCGTGGTCGCCGTCGGGGCGGCGCTGCTGGTCGGCGTTGCCTTGGGCGCGCTGCTCTGGTCGGTGCTGCGCGAGGACTAGGCTCGCACCACCCGCATCATCCGATCCGGTTGGCCCAGCTCATCGCGCCGACCAGCTCGCGGCTGAACGCGTCGGCCGAAAGTCCGTCCGGCAGCGCGCTCTCGTCCATGGGGTCGAGCTCGAGCGCCTGGATGCGCACCAGCAGATCGCCGAGCAACCCCTCGCGGGCGAGCAGCGCGCCGCGCGCTTCGTCGGGCAGCGGCAGCGAGGGCAGGATGTCCTCGAACGACACGCCGAACACCGCGGGCATCAGCGACAGGATGCCGACCATGAACGCGAGGTCGGCGCGCTCGCCCGTGCCCGGCCACAATGCGTCGGCGACGCTTTCCATCAGCCGGCCGCGGGTGGCCGCGAGCTGCAGCAACGGATTCGCCGCGCCGGCGGGCGCGCCGTCGGTGTAGAGCAGCAGCTGCACCCAGCGCCGCAGCTGGCGGCGTCCCACCAGGACGATCGCCTGACCGATCGAGTGCACGCGCGCGGCGCGCGTGGTCGCCGCCGAGTTCGCGATGCGAAGCAGGTTGAGCGACAGACCCGGGTGCTTCTTGAATTCATCGACCACCGCGTGCGTGTCCGCGTCCTGCAACAGGAGATTCAGCAGGCGGAGGAGCGCAATCTGCGGCAGGCCCAGCTTGCGCCCCTCGACGATCACCGGTCGCGCGAAAAAGAATCCCTGGAAATAATCGATGCCCGCGGCGAGGCAACGGTCCGCCTGCCCCCGCGTCTGGACCTTTTCGGCCACGAGGCGCGCCGGCAAGCCGCGCAAGCCGGCGACCATGCCGTCGAGCGCCGCCGGCTTGACGTGCGGCAAATCGATCTTGATGAAGTCGGCGAGCGCGAGCACCGCGTCATAGCCATCGCGCGGGCCGCGATAGTCGTCGAGCGCGAGCGCGAACCCGGCAGCCTTGAGATCGCGCAGGCGTTCGACGACCTCGGGCGTCGGCTCGACCGACTCGAGGATCTCGATGACGACCCGGTCGTGCGGAAGCACGTCCAGCGTCTCGGGCATGAGCAGCATGCGCGCGTCGCAGTTGACGAATCCGCGATACGGCCCGAGCGCCTTCTCCACGCCGAGCTCCGCGAAGACATGCCGCAGCACGTGCGTGGTGGCGACGAGGTCGTCCGCGTAGCGCGCGGCGTTGGGGTGGCGCTCGGCACGGAACAAGAGCTCGAATGCATACATGCGCCCGTCGCGGTCGACGATGGGCTGCCGGCCCAGCAGGACCTGCTCCGTACTAAGAGGCACTGATTGCTCTCGTGCGATTGACGGCTTCATCGCGTGGTGTTGTGGCTCGCGGGAGAATGATAACGGCACTGGCGACGTCTCGGGCAGTGCAAGATTCGTGCATTTGCAGCGCCACGCTCCAAATTGGCGGTAGCTGTCGTCAACAGTCTGTCGCACGACTGTGTGTCGGCCGAGTCGCTACGTTCGTCGCTCGCCGACTTGACGCTCTTGCAATTCGCATGGACTATCGGCTGCATTCGCGCACGCCGCATTTTGTTTGCAGCACTGCGGCGTGTCGTAGTGCAAAGTTCATTGGCAAAACTGTCGTAAGGCAGTGACGCAAAGCCTCCGGCCCGTGCAAGCACGGCGGGTAGCGGGGTTGCCGGCGGGCCGAGTGCCCGTCGTGACGCTGGATTGAGCGCGCTGATGCGCTCACGTGCCGGCCACGTCATTGCCTCGAGCAGTCGAGAGGCATTCGATGTGCCAGCGGTACGTCCGGCAGCCTGAATCCCGAATCCGACGACGTCGTCGCAGCGACGGCTTCACGCTGCTCGAAGTGATGCTCGTCGTGGCGATCGTGGGCATCCTCGCCGCCATTGCGCTGCCGGCCTACCTCGAGCAGTTGCGCAAGTCAGCGCGTGCCGAAGCCGAGACGGTGCTCACCGACGCCGCCTCGCGCCAGCATCAATTCCTCGTCGACAAGCGCACCTACGCGGCCTCGCTCGCCGCGCTGAACGTGACCCCGTCGGCAACGCTCTCGCCCAAGTTCAACTTCGTCGTGGCGGCGCTGGATGGACCGCCACCCTCGTTCACCGTGACGGCAACGGCCGTGGGCGACCAGGCGAAGGACAAATGCCCGGTGCTCACCATCGACAGCGCGGGTACCCGCACGCCGACCGATTGCTGGTAAGGCACAGCATGCGCACCGTATGCAAGCGAACGAACCATGGCTTCACGATGATCGAGATCCTCACCGTGCTGGTGATGCTCGCCATCCTGACGGCGATCGCCATGCCGAGTCTCACCAAGGTCATGATCGGACAACGGCTTCGCGCGGCAGGCACCGATCTGATGTCGTCGCTGCTCATCGCGCGCAGCGAGGCGATCAAGCGCAACGCCGAGGTGCAGATCACGCCGCAGTCGGGCACCGACTGGACCACCGGGTGGCGCGTCAGCGCCGTTGCGACGGCAGAGCAGATCGCCGAGAAGCCTGCTCTCGGGACAGGCGTCAGCGTGTTGCTGGCGCCGGACGCGATCGTGTACGAGCGCAACGGTCGCCTGACTGGCGGTGGGACGCTGGGAATCGAGTTCGACGACAGCGCGCACGACGCGGGTGTCGCATCTCGTTGCCTCAGCATCGATCCGAGCGGCGTGCCCAGACTCGCAACGGGAAGCTGCTCATGAAGCGCCCGGCGCGCGGCTTCACGCTCATCGAGATCCTGATCGCGCTGATCGTCCTGGCGTTCGGGATGCTGGCGCTCGCACGCGTGATCGGACGCTCCGCTCAGGCCGAGCTCGAGGCCTACGAGCGCACCGTCGCGATGACGCTCGCAACCGAGATGGTTGACCGCATCACCAACAACCCGAAGAACGCCGCGCTCTATGTCGCGACCTATGCGCCGAGCGGTCCCGCCGAGGATTGCGCAGCGCTTCCCGATCCGACGGATATCGTCGCTCACGATCGATGCGAGTGGGGCAACCGCCTGCGCGGCATCGACACCCTCACAGGCACCAAAGGCATCGGTGCCCCGATCGCGGCACAAGGCTGCATCATCAATCCGGCGCCGAACCTCTATGTCGTCGCCGTCGCCTGGCAAGGTGTGCTACCGACCGCCGGCGCGGACAGCCCGTGCGGCGCCAACGCCATGGGCGACGAGCGTCTGCGCCGCGTGTACTCCACCGTGTTCCAGATCGCCACGCTGGGGGCCTGAGCGTGCCGACAGCGCTCCACTGTAAAGCCATGAATCGGTCCCCGAAGCGTTTCGAGGCGCATCGCGGCATGACGCTGATCGAGCTGCTCGTCGCGATGACGCTTGCGCTGCTCGTGCTCGGCGTGGTCGCGGTCCTCTTCGGCGGCAGCAGCAGCAACCGCACGGCGCTCGAGCGCTCCGCGCGCCTTGCGGAGAACGCGCATTACGCGATGGAGGTCCTGCGCAGCGACATCGCGCAGGCCGGATACTACGACGCCCTCGCGACCACGGCGGGCGGCTTCGCGTGGCAGACGCCGGATCCGGGTCCGTGCGCTACCGCGCCGAACACGCTGGGCTTCGGCAATCCGCCGCCGACTTCGCCGGCAAAGTCGATCACGAGCGCGCCGGTCCCGATCTACGGCCTGCGCGCGGCGGACGCCACGCCGGCGTGCCTGCCGGATCGCGTCGACGGGACGGCCGTGCTCACCGTGCGCTTCGCGGGACCCGACGCCACGCCGCCCGGCAGCGCCAACGACTCACAGTACCTGCAGTTCTCGAAGTGCGATCTCGAGACGCCGAACATCCAGAACCTCGGCGTGCTGTCGAACAACCCAGCGCATTTCGTCCTCCACAACATCGACTGCAACACGGTTGCCGACGTGAAGCGCTACGTGTCGCGCACGTATTACGTGGCGAGCTGCGACCGGTGCGGCGTCGACACCATACCGACGCTGAAGCGTGCCGATCTCTTCGGAAACGCCATCGTGGTCACGCCGGTGGCCGAGGGCGTGGAGAACCTTCAGGTCGAGTACGGCATGGACGCGGACGGCGACGGCACGCCGGACCGGTACCTCGAATATCCCGACGCGGCCATCGCACCGGCATACGGCGCCTGGCAGAACGTCATGGCCGTGCGGCTGTACCTGCTCGTCCGGTCCACCGAGTCCGACGCCCAGTACACCGAGAGCAAGCAGTTCAATCTCGGGCCCGCAGGCTACGTCGCCGGACCCAACGACGGCAATCGCCGCGTGCTGCTGACCTCGGTCGTGCGCCCCATGGGGCCCGCGGGGCAGCGCGAATCGCCATGAGCGGCACACCGCTTCCAGTCCAGCGGGGCGCGGCGCTGTATGTCGTGCTGGTGCTGCTCTTCGTAACGGCCTGGTTCGCGCTGTCGGCGTTCCAGATCAGCAGCCAGCAGCTACAAATCGTCGGCAACAGTCAGTCGGAGCACCAGGCCACCGCCGCCGCGCAGCGGGCGATCGACGTCACGATCAGCTCGAACGAGTTCTCCACCAGCCCGGCCGCCGTCGCGAGCGTTCCGCTTGCGAGCGATATCGACGGCGACGGCGCCGACGACCTCACGGCGCAACTGACGCCACAGCCCTCGTGCATCCGGGTGCGTCCCATCAAGACCATGGAGCTCGACGTCAACAAGGCCGGGGATCGCGCCTGCCTGCAGTCGAGCGGCTCGAACGGCAACGTGGTCGTGTTGCCCGGCGCGCCGGTGAATGCGGGCGATTCCATGTGCGCGAGCAGCGAGTGGGACGTCGCCGCGACCGTCAGCGACACGCGCACGAACACGTCGATCACGGTGCACCAGGGCGTGTCCGTCCGGGTCGTCGCGTCGGACGCGAAGAACTATTGCAAATGACCGCTGCGCAAAAGGCAACCATGAAGCGCATCACGGCAATAAACGCTTCGCTCGTGACCCTGTGGCTCGCGCTCGCACTCGCGCATCCGGCGGCCGCGGAAGACATCGACATCTACGGTCGTCCGCCGGCACAGAACGATCTGCCGAACGTGCTGATCATCTGGGACAGCTCGGCCAACTGGAGCGCGTCGCTGCCGGTACCGAACTGCTATTTCGTCGACGATGGCGTCACGACGACGAACGGACCGAAGCCCACCAGTCCCAACAAGGAACAGGGCACGAAGTTCGCGATCGAGAAGTGCGCGATCTACAACGTGATCGACGCGCTGCAGCCGCCCGCCAGCGGGCCCGATGTGCCGCGCTTCAACATCGGCCTGATGATGTTCAACGAGTCGAATGCGCCGCAGGGCGGCTATCCGCGGGTCCAGTTCGTGCCGTTGAATCGCGCCGCAGCGGCGGCGTTCAAGACGGTGGTGGGGAACATCACCATCGGCGACGACAAGGCCAACAACGGCCCGTACGCGCAGGCCATGTACGAGGCGTACCTGATGTTCGCGAAGAAAAAGCCGTATCACGGCACGCTGGGCACCAAATGGGATCGCATGGCCGTGTTCAACAATCTGTACGTCGGCGCGCCGGGGTCCGGCTGCGGCACCAACAACATCATCTGGGTGAGCAACGGCTCGCCCAATGAGAACAACACGGACGCGAAGGCCCTGCTCAGCGCCGCCGGTGGTGACACCACGCTGATCACCTATCCACCGGGCTACGTCACCAACAGCGACCAGAACGACTGGTCTGATGAGTTCGCGCGCTTCATGCGCAACGCCGACGTCGTCGCGAACAAGGATGGTGTGCAATCGATCATCACGCACGCGGTGGCGGTGGTGGGCAGTTCCAGCGATGGCCTCTATCCGAACTTCATCAACGGCATCGCGACGCAGGGCGGCGGTCAGTACAAGGCGGCATCCGACATTTCCCAGTTGAAGACGTTTCTCCTCAACATCTTCAACAGCATCGAAGCGGCGAACAGCGTATTCGCTTCTGCGAGCCTACCCATCAGCGTGAACGCGCAGGGCACGTACAAGAACCAGGTGTTCGTCGGGATGTTCCGGCCGGACAAGCTGGCGCGGCCGCGCTGGCTTGGCAACCTGAAGGAATACAAGATCATCTACGATCCGATCACCGACTCCCTCGCGCTCGGCGACCGCTTCGGCAATGCGGCGATCAACGCGGTAACGGGCTTCTTCGACCCCTCGGCCACGAGCTATTGGACGACCGACAGCCAGTTCTGGGTCAACGATCTGAAGGGTACGCCACCGAGTGCGAGCGACGAGCCGGACGGCGAGGTGGTCGAGAAGGGCGCGGTCGCGGAAGTGCTGCGCACGGCGTACGCGACCTCGCAGGACAGCCGGCCCGTTTTCACGTGCATCGGTTGCGCGAGCGGCACCACGCTGAGGGCCAGCGCGGCGAATCGGTTCGAGGTCGGCAATAGCGCCATCACGGCCGCGATGCTGAATGCGACGGACGCGACCAAGCCGACCGAGCGGGATGACATCATCAAATGGGTGCGCGGTCTCGACAACAATGGCGACGAGCTGGGGCCGGGTGGCACCACGACGGTACGGCCGAGTATCCATGGCGACGTCCTGCATTCGCGCCCCGCCGTCGTCGACTACGGCAGCCCCACTGGCACGGTCGTGTTCTACGGCGCCAACGACGGCATGCTGCACGCGGTGGGCGGCGAGCAGAGTGGTTCGACGGCCGGCCGGGAGCTCTGGGCATTCATCCCGTCCGAGGTGCTCGGCCGCTTCAAGCGTCTGCGCGACAACTATCCTGAAATCACCTTCCCCGTCACGCCGCCCGGCGCCAACACGCTGCCTCGCGACTACTTCGTCGACGGCGCAATCACCGTCTATCAGAAACTCGACACTCAAGGCGGCAGCGAGCGCGTGGTGATCTTCGTCACCATGCGACGCGGCGGCCGCTTTCTATACGCGTTCGATGTGACCACACCGACGTCGCCAGTCATGCTGTGGCGCAAGTCGAACGCCGACATCTCCGTCCTGGGGCAGACGTGGTCCGACCCGCGCGTCGCTCTCGTCAAAGGCAATACCAACCCCGTTCTGGTGATGGGCGCGGGATACGACGCCGCGGCCGAGGACGCGACTGCGCCGGGCGCAACGGCCATGGGCAACGCCGTAGTCGTGCTCGACGCGTTCACCGGTGCGGTGCTGAAGACGCTCGCAACCGATCGGCCGGTGCCGGCGGCGGTCGGGCTGCTCGATTCCGATTTCGACGGCTACATCGACCGCGCGTACGCCGCGGACCTCGGCGCTAACGTGTACCGCATCGAGTTCGAGAGCGCTTCGGGCGATGGCGGTTCGGGCAACTGGAAGATCGGAAAATTCGCGAGCCTCGGCGATTCAACGAAGTCGCGTAAGTTCTTTTTCGCCCCCGACCTCGTGCAGACGCGGCTTTTCACCGCCGTTCTTCTCGGCACGGGCGATCGTGAAAAGCCGCTGGCGCCGATCTACCCGAGCGGCTCGAGGACCAACGACCGGTTCTACACGCTGATGGATTACGTCACCGGCAAAGGCGTTTTGCCGACGAGTGCGATCGTCGATTCACAGCTGGTGATGGCCGGCGAATCGACGGTGCTGACCGGCACGGGCGCAGGCTGCTACCTGCCGCTCGATGCGACCAAAGGTGAAAAAGTCGTGACGTCCGCCGTATCGACGGGCGGCTACACGTACTTCAGCACCAACACGCCGACCGATTCGTTCTCGACGACGAGCTGCTCGACCAATCTCGGCATTGCGAAGACCTATCGCTTGGCGCTGTTCTGCGGCAAGGTCGAGTCGATCGAATTGGTCGGCGGCGGTCTCCCGCCGAGCCCGGTGACCGGCCTCGTCGAGGTGCAGGTTCCTTCGCAGGATCAGAACCAGGATCCGCAGAGCAAGCAGGTTCCGTTCATCATCGGCGGCTTCAACGCTCAGCTGTCGGGTCTTCAGGCTTCTCGGGTGCCGATCGCGGTGGATCCCACGCGCAAGCGCACGTTCTGGTTCACGAACAAGGGCCACTGATCCGACGACGATTGCGCCGTAACGCGCTCCTTTGAAGACGCGGGCGAGCACCGCAGGCTCGGCGGCGGGGGAACGCCTTTTTGCTATAATTCGCCTCCGGTGCACGAATGGTGCGCCGCTTTGGTCAAGCGCAGTGGGCCGTTAGCTCAGCTGGTAGAGCAGCGGACTCTTAATCCGTTGGTCGTAGGTTCGATCCCTACACGGCCTACCAACTCATCAACAGGTTGCGGCGTCCTGCGCTGCAACCTGTTTTTGTTTATGCAGGCCGTCCAGCCCGCCGTGAGGCAGGGGGTGGGCGATGCCTCAATCGTTCCCGATGAAGCGCACTGCTATCATCGGCTGTCCGTCTGCACGCCCCCGCTCGTGGAGCCCTCCAACGACGTCCCCTATGCGCACGAGATGCAAGCCGGCGACCGCTATGCGCCGCTGCGCTTTTGCATCTCGCGCGAGATCAACGAGCAGTACCTGTTCGCGCTCGGGGACTATGCGGCGCGCTATCTCGTAGGCGACTGTGGGCGCGGCCAGGTTCATCCCGTCCTGCTGCTGCACATGTCGGCACGCACGCGCAGTCCGTCGTTCCGGCTGGCGCCCGGCATGGGATCGGTGTTCGCTCGCGATCGCGTGACATTCCATCGGCCGGCCATCGTCGACGAATGGCTCGAGGTGCAATGGACCATCCGTGAGGTGTACGAGCGCAAGGCGCGCATCTACCAGGCGCTCCAGACGCGGGTGATGGGCGATCGCGGCGATGTCGTCATCGAGCGCGACGCGCATTCGGTGTTCTTCGAGGGCCGCGCATGACCGCACGATGCCCGCTCGAGGTCGGCGAGGTGCGCAGCGGCCGTCCGCTCACGCTGTCATTGGCTCGCGTGCTGTCGTTCTCGGGCGGGCCGATCGACGCGCCGAACTGGCCCGAGCGCAATCTGCACACCGATCCGGCGAAGGCGCGTGAAGCGGGCCTTGCACACCTGATCGCCTCGGGCACGCAGTCGGAGGGAATGCTGATCGGCTTCCTGATCGACCTCTTCGGCGACGACTGGTACGCGGGCGGCGAGCTGGATGTCCGCTTCGTCAAGCCCGTGCAGGTGAACGATACCGTGACACCGCACGTGCGCTGCACGGCACGCGACGTCGTCGACGGCGCGTCGCGGATCACGCTCGACTGCTGGTGCCAGGTCGCCGACGGATCGCACGTGGTGGAAGGCTCGGCGCGCTGCACCGTGGGCGCCGGCGCCCGGTCGGCCGCGGCACCATGATCCGATTGCTCGAGGATGCGGCGAAGGCATGGCTTCGCGCGTCGGGTATCGCCGTGCCGGAGGGTCGCACGGCGGGCTCGGCGGAAGCGGCTGCGGCCGCGGCGACGAAGCTCGGCGATGACGTCGTCGTGAAGGCGCTGGTGCCTGCGGGCCGGCGCGGCAAGGCCGGCGCCGTGCAGCGCGCGCGCTCGTCTCACGAGGCGGCGAGCATCGCGCAGCGACTGCTCGGCGAGACCGTGGGCGGATACGTCATTGGTGAGGTGTACCTGGAGACGGCCGTTGCCATCGAGCGCGAGCTCTACTGCGCATTCATGTTCGATGACGACGGCCCCCGCGTCGTGGTGAGCGCGCAAGGCGGCGTCGACGTCGAGGCGACGGCGCACGAGGCAACGCAGTCGCTCGTCTCGATTACGATCGATTCGTTGCGCGGTTTCCCGGTGTGGGCGGCGGTCGATCTCTGGCGCAGTGCCGGCGTCCGCGGGACGACGCTGCGGCCGCTCGCGCAACTCACGACAGCATTGCACCGATGCTTCGTGTCGGGCGACCTCGAGCTTCTCGAGATCAATCCGCTCGCGCTGGATGCGCGAAAGCAGCCATGGGCGGTCGGTGCGATGATGGCAGTCGATCCCGCGGCGCTCGCTCGCCAGCCGCAATGGCGCGATGCGGCTCAACGTATTCATCCGGTGCAGCCGCCCTCGCCGCGCGAGCGCAAGGTCGCCGCCGTGGACGCCGCGGTGTCCGGACCGGAAGCGCGCTACGTCGAGCTCGACGGGAACATCGGGCTGCTCGTGGGCGGTGGCGGTGCAGGGCTTTACCAGCAGGACCGCATGCGCGCGTACGGCGGCCGGCCTGCCAACCACAGCGTGACGCCGCCGACGGGATCGGACAATCGGAAGCTGCGCGCGACGATCGAGGCCATACTCGAGCATCCGCGCATCCGCGCGCTGCTCGTCGGCTTCAATTACGCGCAGATGGCGCGCGCGGACATCCGGGTGAACACGCTCGCGGACGTGCTCGACGACAAGGGCGTCGACACGTCGCGCTTCCCGATCGTCATCCGGATGCTCGGCGCGGGCGAGGAGGAAGCGCGCGCACGGGTCGCGGGACGCGCGGGCGTCCATTACCTGCCGCGCGAAGCATCGCTCGACGACGCAGTGCGACTCGTCGTTCAGCTCGCCGCCGAGCCGGCGCGATGAGCATCCTCATCCACGCGCAAACGCAGATGCTGGTGCAGGGGATCACCGGTAGCCAGGCCAGCGTGGACACGATGCGCGCACTGCGCTACGGCGCGAGCATCATGGCTGGCGTCACGCCGGGCCGGGGTGGCGAGAGCGTTCACGGCATTCCCGTTTACGACACCGTTGCGGAAGCGCAGCGCGACCATCGGCTGGATGCGACGATCGTCTATGCGCCGCCGTTCGCGGTGCGGGATGCCGTGCTCGAAGCGATCGAGGCGGGCATTCCGCTTGTCGTTGTCACCGCGGAAGGCGTGCCGATCCATGATGCCGTGCACGTGATAACGGCCGCCCGGCGTGCGGACATCAAGCTCGTCGGGTGCAACACGAACGGCATCATCAGTCCCGGACGCAGCCGTATCGGCGGCATCGGCGGCGAGGATCCGGCCGAGATCTATGCGCCCGGCCGCATCGGCATCTGCTCGCGCTCCGGCGGCATGTCGGCCGAGCTCGCGCGCACGTTGAAATTCGCGGGGCTCGGCGTGTCGACCTGCGTGTCGATGGGCGGCGATCGCATCACCGGCCTCGGCATGGCGGATTACGCGCGACTCTTCGAGGAAGACGGCGACACCGACGCGATCGTCGTGTTCGGCGAGCCCGGCACGCGCAACGAGCGTGATCTCGCTGCGGCGCTGCGCGAGGGGCTCGTGACCAAGCCCGTGGTAGCTCTCATCGCCGGCGTCTTCCAGGAGGACTATCCTCCCGGCCAGACCTTCGGCCACGCCGCCGCGCTCGTGCGCAATCATGACGATACGGCCAGCGCAAAGATGGCACTGCTGCGCGACGCGGGTGCGCTCGTCGTGCAGACGCTGGACGAGATTCCTTCGCGCATCATTCAAGCGCTCGCCACGCGGCACGAGCGCTCATAACGCAAGAGGAGAACCTGATGTTGAAGCGACGCCCGATCATCCAGCTCGCGTTCGCGCTGCTGTTCTTCGTGCAGGCCGCTTCGGCGGAGATCACCGAGATTCGCGTCGGGCGCACGCCGACCCTGTCGCAGCTGCCGATCTACGTGCTCGAAGCGGAAAAGCTGATCGAGAAGCATGCAAAGGCGGCAGGGCTCGGAGACGTCAGCGTCAAGTACGTGGACGTCGCGGGCGGCGCCGTGCTGAACGACATGTTGCTCGGGAACAATCTCGAGTTCGCCACCGGTGGCCTGCCGCCTTTCCTGATCCTGTGGTCGAAGGCTGCCGGCACGCCGAACGAAGTCAAGGCCATCGCGGCTGTTGGCGGCACGCCGTCGACGCTCTACACCCGCGATCCCGACGTGAAATCGATCAAGGACCTGAGCAGCCGCGACAAGATCGCCGTCGCCGGCGTGAAGTCGAGCCAGGTGGCGATCGTGCTGCAGATGGCGGCCGCCGAAGCTTTCGGCGACAAGGACTACGCGAAGCTCGATCCGCTCACGGTGACGATGCGTGACGCCGACGCCGTGGGCGTCCTGAAATCAGGCAAGGGCGAGCTCACCGGGCATTTCACGTATGACCCGTATCGCGCGGCGTACGAAAACGATCCGGCGATTCATCCCATTCTCCAGTCGAAGGACGTGCTGGGCGGGGCTGGAACCGTGACCGTGGCGTATGCGACGGTGCGTTTTCACGAGGCCAATCCCAAGACCGTCGCGGCGTATCTCGCGGCGCTGAGCGAGGCCGACGACATCATCAAGCGGGACCCGGCGCGCGCGGCGCGTGACTTCAAGACGCTTGCGAAGGCTGCGCAAAGCGATGCCGAGCTCACCGCGATGATTCGCCAGCCGGATGCCCAATACACCGTGACGCCGAACGCGGTGATGAAGTTCGCGACCTTCATGGCGCGCATCGGGACGCTGAAGGCGGCGCCGAAGAGCTGGAAGGACATGTTCTTCCCGGAGGCGTACGGGTTGGCGGGGAGTTGAGGTGGTTCGCGAGGCGCTTCAACCGGATGACTTAGGCTGGTCGAGCGAGGTGCGACGCGGCGGACGCCGCGATTTCAAGACACAGGCGATGACCACATCACCATCTGAGGCCGTGACGCTTCCGGATCGCGCAGGTGATCGATCGCGCCGGCAATGGGCCAGTTGCGGCGGCGGCGTTCGAGCATCGACAGCAGGTTCCTGGCGCCCCGCGATCGGTGATGGCTCCGCAGCTCGAGCAACGCCTCGGATGTGTGGCGGCGTTCGGTGGCGGCTTCATAGGGTGCGCGCAATAGGTCCTCGGGGCCTTGCGGGCCCACGTGAAGGTACCGATCGATCTACTCTTGGAATACGACGGAATTTCGAATCCTCCGATCGGACTGTCGTATTCTCAAGCCCATGCTCAGAGACCGTGGCGCTCTCTGTCGCCCCCACTGTCGCGGCGTGCCGGTCGGCTTGGTGGTTAGGCCTCGAGCGACGTCGCTTCGCGATCATCGGTTCATCTGATTGACTTCCCCGATGGCAGCCGCGCCGATACTTATCCGGGTGAAGGTCAAGCCCAACTCGCGTTTGAGTGCGCTCGAACAGACGGCGGACGGTGGATGGCTCGCGCAGGTCAAATCCGCGCCTATCGATGGCAAGGCCAACGAAGAACTGATTGCGCTCGTTGCCAATCGATTCAATTGCCGAAAGTCCGCCGTTTCCATCAAAAGCGGCGTTACCGGCCGTTTGAAATTGATTCGAATCGATGCGGCTAGATAATCGTTGCCTCCGACACATCGCCTGACTCTGCGGTCAATGCGCACGCCCGCCGGGTGAGGCCTTCCGGGCACGCTGGGCGATCGACGGCTAACCAAGCGTCCCGCGTGGTCGCAATGAAGATCACGGGCCCCTCGGAACGATGTTTACCGCCAGGCGGCTCCTGCGCGCATCATTTGAGCGGCGGATGGCGGTGTAGACAGCCTCTGGGTGAAGCCCTCGGCGTTTCCTCATTCAGCCGGTTTGGATCACAATGGCTGATCGAGCATCACAGACTCGGCCAACCGACCGGCGATGTGCCCGTAGCGACTGCGAGCTCCGAGGAATGCGCGATCCTTCATTCGCGCTGACACACATCAGAGAGCTCTATGGCTACTGAAGCGCGGGCTGCCCCGCAGTCCGCCAAGGCCGCGGAAGCGAAGCCGGCACGAAGCACGGCCATTGAGGCCAACGCCGACGCGTTCGTTGCGCCCACCGGAGTGGCGGCTGCACTGTCCAGCCTTCCGCTCGCGCTCGGCCTCGTGTCGACGACGATCATCATCGCCGGCCTTTACTACGGTCGCGTGATCCTGGTGCCCCTCGCCCTGGCGTTCTTTCTCGGCTTCGTGCTCGACCCCTGGGTCACGCGCCTGAAGCGCCTCGGCATCCCACGCCCCCTGGCGGTGATCGTCGTGGTGTCGTTGACTCTGGCGGCGATCGGCGGGGCCGGGTTCCTCCTGGCTCAGCAGGTAAGGACGCTCAGCGCGCAACTTCCGATCTACCAGGACAACATCCAATTCAAGCTGCGGAGCTTTCGTCACGCGCTGAGCGGGCCTGGCATGTTCGACGGAGCCGTCACGACATTCGACGCCGTGAAGAAGGAGGTCGACCAGGACGCGGCGGACAAAACCGCACGGAACGCAAAGCCTCAGCAGGTGCAGATCCAGGAGCAGCCGGCTTCACCCATCGAGAACGCCGCGAAATGGCTCGCAGCGATCGGCGGTCCGCTCACCGACGCCGGCATCGTGCTGGTCTTCGTCGTGGTGGTCCTGCTCGACCGGCAGGACCTGCGCGACCGCCTGTTGCGCTTGCTCGGCGGCAATCTGCATCGGACGACGGATGCGATGGACGAGGCGGGCGAGCGCATCGGCAAGTACCTGACCATGCAGCTCGTCGTCAATGCGAGCTACGGTGTTCCGATGGCGGTGGGATTATGGGTTATCGGTGTGCCGGGTGCCGTGCTATGGGGCGCGCTCGCGGCGATCATGCGCTTCGTACCTTACATCGGTCCCATGATCTCGGCCGTGTTCCCGCTCGCGCTCGCCTTCGCGGTGGATCCCGGCTGGAACATGCTGCTCTGGTCTCTGGCTCTCATCGTGGCACTGGAGCTCCTCAGCAACAACCTCGTGGAGCCGTGGCTGTACGGCGCTAGCACCGGCCTTTCGGCGATGTCGCTCATGGTGTCCGCAACCTTTTGGACGCTGGTGTGGGGTCCCGTGGGACTGGTCATGTCAACTCCGCTGACGGTGTGTCTCCTGGTCATCGGCCGGCACCTGCCGCAACTGCGCTTCTTTGCGGTGCTGCTCGGCAGTCAGCCGGTGCTCGATCCCGCGACGCGCGTGTACCAGCGTTTGCTTGCAGAAGATGTTGAGGAAGCCATAGAGCTGTCGCTCGAGCACGTGCAAGCCGATGGCGTGACGGGCTTCTACGAGAAGGTCGGTATCCCTGCACTACGGATCGCCTGCGTCGATCACGACCGAGTGGCAACGGCCGAGCATCGCTTGCGCGTCGTGAGCGGGGTCGAACGGCTTATCGATGAGCTCGCTCAATCATCCAGCGCTACGTCGGCCGGTCGGCCTCAAGTGGTATGCCTCGGAGCCAAGTGGGAGGTCGATACGCTGGCCGCGCGCATGGTCGCGCACGGCCTTGTAGAATCGGGCATGACGGCCAACGTGCAGGTAATCGATACCGCTGCCGCCGATTTCGCGGCCAAGCTCGATGTGCGCGGGGCGCGCATGGTATGCCTGTCGCACTTCAGTCCGGATCCGAAGACTCGCATCCGTTACCTTTGCAGGCACCTGCGCAAGCGATGGCCGAAACTCCACATCGTCGCGGCGCTTTGGAATGCGCCGCCGGAGCTCCTCGATGCCGGCGCCGCGCAAGCGCTCGGTGTAGACGCGGTAGCCGCTTCCTTCGATGAGGTGATGCTGCAGGTGCGGCATCACTTGGGAGAGCAGTTGTCGGACGAGTATTTGCCGGCCCCCATACCTGCCGGCGATCTGGAGCGCGTCCGGGCCCTGCGGGCCAGTGGGGCGTTCGATCAGGCACTGCGGCGCGATTTCGATCGCGCGGCCAAACGTGCCGCCGAGGTGTTCGATGCCCCGATCGGACTGGTGACGCTCATCGACGAGTCGATGCAGCACGTCTGCGGGGCGAGCGTTGCGGATTCTATTTCCGCGGAGAATTCGAGCTCGGCTGGTGAATCATTCAAAATGGTCCGCGAGCTCTCGCTGTGCGGCCACGTCGTCGCAAGCACTGAGCCACTCATCGTCACGGACGTCGCGCGCGATCCGCGGTTCGCCAACAATCCAGCATTGGCGGCTGCAGGCATCCGCTTCTACGCCGGCGTGCCCTTCCGGGACGCGGAAGGCCACGTCTTTGGATCGCTTTGCATCCTGGACCGAAACGCCCGGTCATTCAGCGAGAGCGACGTGAGACTGCTGCAGTCCATGGCCGACGAACTGCGCGCGCTTCTGCGTCCCGCCATGCCGGACGAACCGGGCCTGCGCGAGATCGCCGAGCGCGAGCAAGACCCCGCGTCGGCGACGGTTGCTCAGCCGGTACCGGGATAGCCGCTATCGCGACGAAGGACAGCACACCATGAGCACAGCGGAAATCAAAGTCGGTCAACTCGGCATCCGATACCTTGTCGATGGCTCGTTCAATGGGAGCATGGGCGTATTTGAGCTCACCGTTCCGCCGGGTTCGAATGTCCCGCCACCGCATAGCCACTCCAACAACGAAGAAATCGTTTACGTTCTGGACGGCACGCTGCGCTACACCGTAGGCGGCAATATGCGAGATCTCGTGCCTGGGGAGACCATGCACACTCCCCGCGGTACCGTGCACGGATTCTCCAATCCCTTTGGCAGTGTCGCCCGCGCGCTGATCATCCTGTCCCCCGACATTGGCGCGCAATACTTCAGGGATGTCGCGGCCGTCGCAAACGCGGGTGGTCCGCCCGACAAGGCCGCGCTCGTTGCGGTTATGAGCCGCTATGGGCTGACACCTTCGGCCCCCAAGTGACGTCCAACATCTCGTTCAACCGGACGAGCCGGTACGTTCCTTCAAGTTGGAGAGCGTCCTGGGCGCGCCGGTAAGTGCGTTCCTCAGGCGCAATCGACTTGGAGCTGGCTTCGCGGCATGCGAGAGATCTCGTCGCTTCGTGTATCGCGCGACGAGCGCTTGCGGGTTATGGTTTCATCCCGAGCTGACCGCTTGCCGCCTGCGCTGTGCGCGCGAGCCGTGGCCGGCAGTCGGCGGCGCGATGCGGGTTAGCACTTTACGCCGGGGCTCGCTCGTTCGATGACGAGCGTTGCTGGCATCAAGTGCAGCGCGGTCATCTGCCGCGAGGTCGAGGATGCGTCGCAAGTGCTGCACGACCTCCAGAGCTCCGGCGTCCAGGTCATTTGCCGGCCCGGCCAGATGCGTCCCGACCAGCTGAGCCGGTTCAAGAGCCACCCAAACATGTGACCCAGGCTCAGCAGCTCGCACGGCAGGTGACGGTCTACGTGGTCCAGACGAACTGGCCCAACGCGCTGAATCGACTGTTGCGCGCCGCCCTCGACGCCTGACATGCCATTGAACCGGGCGTCTTGGCGCGCGCGCCTCAAGCCTCCGTTGATTTCGCTCGTCAGCGCTCAAGCGGAACGTCGTGCGAGGGCCCACGGCTGGCTTCAACTGCCTCCGTCGGCGCGTGAACTCGAACGTCTCAGGCCGCGCAACGCATGTATGTAGCTCGCCTCGTCGCCGCCGACGTACCTCATTATCGAGCCTTGATGCTGCACGCCTATGAGGCAGCAGCCGATGCGTTTACGTCGACTCCCGACGAGCGCGCAGCCGAGCCAGAATCATGGTGGGTGAAGCGCATTGCGGATCCTAGGTCCCTGAGTATTTCCTTCGGTGCCTTCAACGCAGATGAGCTCGTCGGGGCGGTGACGGTAGAGTTCTCCGCTAAACCGAAAACCAAGCACAAAGCTCACCTCCTTGGGATGTTCGTCATGGAGTCGGCGCGGCGTCTCGGCGCCGGCAGGGCGCTGGTGCGCGCTGCCCTTGAGGCGGCTGCCGCACGTTCAGGAATTGTCGTCGTCACACTTACGGTCACAGAGGGCAATGCGTCAGCAATCGCGCTCTATGAGTCCTGCGGTTTTCGAACGTTCGGCGTCGAACCTATGGCAATCGCAACGCCAGGTGGCTTCAAGTCCAAGGTTCACATGTGGCTGCAATTGCCCGCTGAGCGTAGCGAGTCCTAATATCGCGTTAAACGGGATGTGTCGGCCGCATGTTTCTCCGGACCGCTTGATAGCGGACGCGCCAGTTAAGTTGACTCGTTAGACGGCATATCGCGCCTTGGCTCGATTCGTGTAGGCATTGTTGCGACCATCGACGTCGGACAAGTGATCTCTGGGTAATCGTAGGGATGGCATTGGTTAGCGATCGAGAACGTTTGGGGACCCGGTGAGCCGACAAACTTTGGGAGCGAACGTTTGCTCGCGGATCGCGATCGTCGTGGTGGGGGGCGTGGTGATGCGTGGGCCGGCTCACAGTTTGTTGAGTCGGTGGCAGCACGGGTCGATTGGTTTGGTTCGCTAGCCCGCCGCACGCGTGCCGATGGTCCGCCAATGCCGCTTGTCGGCGAAAGGCGCGGGCGGTACATCGCACAATGCCGCCTGGTCCTCGTTGAACCGCGCGCATGGGGGGCGGCAGGTCGTGAGCGGCCTTGGCTCGGGCCCGTTGACCGCGCCTCCACTGCCGCCGATGAACGCGCGCGCGGGACGGATACTTGCGCGGCGCATCGCGTGCCGCCCATGTTAGGAATCACGTGATGGCACGCCTCGCGCCAGGGCCACCGCTCATCGGCGTAGCTTTCCTTGCGCTCGCGTTGCACGTCTACGAAGCGTTCAGCGAATGGAGATTCAGCTTGTTTGCGCTCGGAGTATTCATGTGGTCCTTGGCTCCCTACGCCGCGGCCGTGCTCGTTGCCGTTGCCACCCGGCGTCCGCTGCTCGGTGTCGTGCCAGCGTCATTGGCGCTGCTGCTGGATCTATACACGCTTATCGTGGTGCGGTACTTTTCGCACAGTTCAACGTCGTCGCTCTCCTTTCTCGCGGTGCCATTTTGGAACCTGGTCGTGGTCGTGCCGCTCGGCGTGGCGGCTGGGTTGTTCTGGCTCAAGTGGCGGCATGCCGGGCGCCGTTAGCATGTCGTTGCGCGGACGCGTGCGCTGCGGCGATCATTGCGCGGGTGCTCGCACGCGCCCGTTCAGTTGCTTCGCTAGCGGACAACCGCATCGCGCGACGAGCGCTCGGCACGTTGCGCGACAACAGCGGCGCATGACGTCCCCCGCTCGTGGCCCATGGTGGCGCGTCGGTCAAGTCGATCGTTAAGCCGGCGCACAGCTTCACGACTTCGCAGATACACAGGACGGAACAGCACCGTGGCGAAGTACCTGATCTCGTTCCCCAGCGCGGCGATGGTGGTGCCGGACGGCGAGTGGGAGGCGGTGGGCCGCGAGGCGCACGCCGTGATCGACCAAGCGAAGGCCGCCGGCGTCTACGTCTTTGGCGGCGGCATCGACGAAGCTGTAAAGCCCGTGCGGGTTTCGGCCGATGGCTCGGTCGTCGAAGGGGGCTACCCGTGGGCGCGCGCCCTCGACGGCGGCTTCACCGTGCTCGAGCTGCCCTCGCGTGAGGACGCCGTTGCGTGGGCTGCGCGTATCGCAAGAGCGTGCCGGTGTGACCAGGAGTTGCGCGTTTTCCAGTTCGATCCGCAGTGCTAAGGCGGTGTCCCCGATTGGGGTCACCGTGCCACCGTTTCTCCAACCATCGGTTTCAGGATCGCCTCCTGCCTGTTGGCTCGTTCGATGGGTCCGACAGGTCACTGATTTGGGAGTTGCGGCTTCATGGCGTCGCCCTGGCCCGGCCGTCGGTCATGCCGCTCGTCGTCGAATAACACCGGGTGGTCGCCGATCTGCCTAACATGCCGTTTCAAAGCGACGGCCGCGTGCCTGGCTGATTTCTCCCGCGCCGGCTTGCAGCGTCCGGTTCGCCGGTCTTGGGACAGTGTGCAGCAGCGATACCCCTCCATGGCGACGAGGATCGAACATGGCTGCTGACTGGGTGAGACGTCTCGCCGTCGTGAGCGTCCTCGCGCTTGAGGCGTGCGGGACGGGCGCTGTTACGGGCGCCGCGCAACCGCGCATAAGAGGAAGCATCAGCGGGCGGGAAGGACAAGTCGACTTCTGGTATTCCGTGGCCGCGGATTGCACCTCGTCCGGCTACCCCGACCTTCGCATTGTCACTGCGCCTTCGCATGGAACCCTGAGAATTGCAAAGGGCGAGAATTTTCCGGACTTTCCGAAGGACAACGTACGGCAAGCATGCAACACCAAGAAACTGCCCGTCGTCTTTGTCTACTATCAGTCGGATCGCGGGTTCACGGGCACCGACACGGCGGTTGTCGACATACTGTTTCCGAACGGAAATCTGCGCACCGTCTCGTATGCGATAAGCGTGCGGCCCTGACGATCGTGGCGACCCAGCTGCAAGCACCGGTCGGGCGCGCGCATTCCGAGCCCGTCGCGGCCATGCGCCGTACCACGGCATTGCATATCGACGCGCAGGCACATGACGTCCCGCCGACGCGCGCGGACGCCTTCCTCCCGGGGAAGCTGGTGCGGTGCGCTGCTTGAATGGTCGCTGTCTTCACGCCTCGGAACGGCGCTGATCTGGCGGTGGCAATGTGTCTTCTGGACGCATTCGGCCTTCCTTACTTCGTACACAACTTGCATTTCGGCGGACTCTACCCGGCGGCCCTGGTGGATCTTTACAATTTGCGCCGCATCTTCGTTCCGCGCGAACGGGCCGTGGACGCGCGGCAACTGCTCGACGACTTCTTGCCGGGCTTGGAGGTGGCGCCATACCATCTGTCGCCGGCCGACAAAGTCCGCGTCGTCGTGGAGTTCTTCTTGCTCGGGGGTTGGTTTGTTCCTGGCAATAAATGGCCTCGTAGCTCCGTTTGAACCTTGCATGCATCTGTTGGCGGTGCGCGGCTATCCGCGCTCGCCGCTCGCGGTGTTCATGGAGCACCGCGATTCCCGAGGGCGCGCCCCGTCCTGAAACGGGCGATCTACGCCCGATCGATCAGTGCATTGGCTAGCGCCATGGCCGCCATCTTCGCTATGCCGCTCGTCGACGCGATCAAGGTTTGATCGATAGGCGGATGCTCGCGCGAATCCTTGCAATCGGCGGTGGCGGCTTCCTCATGGAGGAGGGTTCGTCGCCCATCGACCGTCACCTCGTTCGGCTTGCCGGTTCTTCACGACCACGCATCTGCTTCATCTCGACGCCGAGCGGCGACCCGCCGGAGATGATCGACAAGTTCTACGCTGCGTTCGAGTGCCTCGGTTGTGAATGTTCGCACCTGGCGTTCTTTCGCAAGCCGTTTCGCTCGTCACTCCCGTTATCCGACTATGCAGCCGGGCTCCTGGCCCAGGACGTGATTTTCGTTGGCGGCGGCAACACGAAGTCCGCTCTCGCGGTCTGGCGTGATTGGAAGCTCGACGAGGTCCTGCGTCAGGCCTGGGCCAAGGGCGTTCTGCTGTCGGGGATGAGCGCGGGTGCCCTGTGCTGGTTCACTCATGGCCTTACGGACTCGTTCTGGGGCGGCGGCTTGCGGCCGCTCGATTGCCTCGGATTTGTCCCGGGCAGCTGCTGCGTCCACTACGACGGTGATCCTTCGCGGCGCGTCGCTTTGCACCGGGCCATCGAAGCGGGCGCGCTGGGCGCCGCGCTCGCCATCGACGACGGGGCCGCCGTCCTGTTTGCCGGCACCGAGGTCCAGCGCGTCGTCAGTTGGCGTCCGGACGCCACGGCGTATCGGGTAACGCGTGGAACCGACGGTGGTGTCGTCGAGTCGCCGCTTGCCCGCGAGAGCATCGCCTGACGGCACGTTCGCGCGTCCGCCGCTTCTGTCGCCGAGCGCCGCCTGGACGGCCGCCAGCGTCGTCGATTGGTCGGCGACACGATCTCGGCAGCATTCCATCCGCACGCGTCGACTGCCTCGGTCGAATCGCGTACCCTATACTTTTTGCAACGTTTAGAGGGGGTGCGGACCGTGGCGAAGCCGAACTACGCATTTGCGAAACGGCAACGAGATCTTGCCAAGAAGCAGAAGAAGGAAGCGAAACGGCAGCGCAAGGCGGAGCCGGAACAGCCGCCGGCGACCGGAACTGCGCAAACCGAGCCTTTGGACGAGAAGACCGCTTCTTAGCGGCTTTCAGGACGTCACTGGCAAGTCGGCGGTCGCTCGCTCGGCGTTGAAACGGACCCGGTGTCCGGCGGTTGCGCGTCGGCGCCGCTGGCACGCCGGAGGCGGTGGAGGCGCGCAACATCGCCCTCGCTTGACGCTTCGGCCAGCGCCATCGGTCGGTCGGTTGCGCGCGACCCACGCACTCCGGGAGCACCCATGTTCGACCATGTCGTAGTCGGCGTGAGCGATTACGAGGCGAGCAAGGCCTTCTTCGTCGAGGCGCTCGCACCGCTCGGCGTAGCCGTCGTCCAGGAGGGTCCGCTCGGCGTCGAGCTGGCCGGCGAGGACAAGGCTTCGTTCTGCCTTTTCCAGACCCATGAGAAGCCCGCCCGTCTTCACGTGGCGTTCGCCGCCAGGACTCGGCAGCAGGTCGAAGCGTTCTATCGCGCGGCCCTGCAGGCAGGTGCCCGCGACAACGGTGCGCCGGGCGTTCGTCCGCAATACCACGCCAACTACTACGCGGCCTTCGTGATCGGCCCCGACGGGCACAACATCGAAGCCGTTTGCCACGAACCGCCGCCGTGAATCTGCAGCGACGCATTGCTGTGTGCAGAGCCCTGCGCTGTCGGTGATCTCCTCTGCGATGTGCCAAGGCGCGTGCTGATGAAGAGCCATGCAAGCGTTTCTACACCTACCCCTTCGGACGGCGAGGCTCGAGCTCCGACCGCTGCGGGAAGCAGACGTGCCGCGGCTGTTCGAGATTCACTCCGACCCGAACGCCATGCGGTACTGGGACGCCCCGCTCTGGCACAGCGATGAGCGCGGACGCGCAATGGTCGCCCGCGATCGTGCGCTGGCGACCCGGGAGTATCTGCGCCTGGGAATCGAGCTCGCGGGGCTCGGCGAGCTGATCGGAACGTGTGCGCTCTGGCGGATCGACACGCAGTCCCGCCGTGCCGAGATCGGCTACATGCTCGGCCCGCGATGGTGGGGCGAAGGCTACATGCACGAAGCGTTGTGTGCGCTCCTCGATTACGGATTCACCGAGCTGGATTTGAATCGCGTCGAAGCCGACACCGATCCCAGGAATGAACGTTCGACCCGGCTGCTCGAACGCCTGTCCTTCTCCAGGGAGGGGCTTTTCCGCGAGCGCTGCATTGTCGATGGCGAGGTCTCCGACGCCGCGATGTACGGCCTGCTGCGACGCGAATGGAAGTCGCCTCGTTCGCGCAATGAGCCCGCACCGCTGTTGCCGATCGGCGACGATGGGTGAGCGATATTCGCGTATCCCGCGGACGTCTGCGTTCCGCCGAGTCATCCCGGCGAAGGCCTGCCCGCCGCCTGATGGAGGACGTGTCGAAGCATCCGGATCCGCGATCGCCCCGCTGGCGCCGGACATCATCGAAGTCAACAATTGCGCTCGCATCAAAAAACTTGAACGATACGAGCAACCTCGCGCGCGTCGTCATCGTCGGTACGAGCTGTGCCGGCAAGACGACGTTCGCCCGCGTGCTGGCGGACATCCTGGAGTGCCCGGCGGTAGAGCTCGATGCGTTGTACTGGGATTCCAACTGGACGCCGAAGCCGCCGGAGCACTTCCTCCGGCTTGTCGATGCGGCGACGTCGGGACCTCGTTGGGTCGTGGACGGCAACTACAGCGTCATTCGCGACACCGTTTGGCCGCGCGCGACGGCGGTCATCTGGCTGAACCTCGGCTTCATGACGGTCTTCGGGCGTGCATTACGACGCACCCTCCGCCGGAGCATCTCCGGCGAGCTGCTCTATGCCGGCAATCGCGAGTCATTGCGTCGTGCGTTTCTCTCGCGCGAATCGATTCTGCTGTGGGTGCTCACGACGTATCGGGAGCGTCGGCGGCGGTACCCGTCGTTGCGACTGTGCCCGCGCTACCAGCATCTCGAATGGTTCGAGCTGCGCAGTCCCGCGGAGGCTAAGGCCTTCCTCGCGCGCGCCGGTTCGGGTGGCAAGCCGCTCGCCGAGGAGACGAGCCGCGAAGCGGCCATGCGTCGCGCGCTCGCCGATCACGATAGATAGCCGCGAGTCGCCTCGTTCGCCGTCCGAGGCCCGCATACTTCTGCACGAACGAAATGGAGCCGGCCATGATCGAAGGGTCCTGTCACTGCGGCGCGGTGCGGTGGCGTTACGAAGCGCAGCCCGACGGCGCAACGGCCTGCAATTGCACCGTATGCCGGCGCTACGGCGTGCTTTGGGCGTACGACTACGACGGCCAGGGAATCAAGGTCTCGGGTGACACGAAGCCGTACGTGCGGGGCGAGGCCATTGAGTTCCACTTCTGCCCGACGTGCGGTTGCGTGGCGTTCTGGCGGGCGCGGCAAACGGACGAGCAGGGGCGCCGGCGCATCGCGGTCAACCTGCGCCTCGCGGAGCCCGACGCCGTGGGCGACATACCGATCGACCATTTCGACGGGCTCGACACGTTCGAGGACCTGCCCCGGGACGGCCGGTGCGTGTCGGACTATTGGTTCTAAATCGCAGAGGCGCCGCGACCGGCGCGCGAGGCGCCGTCTCGCCCGCGGCGACGTCGCGGTCCATCCGTTGCGACGTCGCTCGCCGCATCGCGCGGCCACGCGCCTATCGCCCAACGCGGCCCCCGACTTCGTGCGCCACCAGGGCGTCGTCCCATGAGCACGCGTCGAGCGGCCGTCATGTCAGTCACGAGGTCGCGTTTCCATCGTGAGTGCCGGAGGACGGTCCACCACGAGGCCGCGTCGATGAGCGAGGACGCGGCGCTCGCAGCGCTCGGGCCTGCTGCGATCGCGCCGCACGTAACCTCCATCCGTGCGACGCGCGAGCGATGCGCTTGCATGCGGTCATTGCCTTCCAAAGGAGGCGTAGCATCTCGCCTGGTCCATACAGCTCGCTTTTCTGAACATCGAATGGAACCGATGAGCGTCGCGGAGTCGGCGTGGGAGCGCAGGCTCGCGGAGGCATGGGCAGTCATCGATGCGTGCGAACCGCAGGCATTCGTGGCCCGCATCGAAGCGCTGGCTGCCGAGCTGCCGCGCGGAAGTCCCATCGCAGCGTTCGAGCGCGCCTCCGCACAGGACTCGACGGGCCATCCCGAACGCGCAGTTCCGCTGTATCGCGAGGCGCTTCGCGCGGGCCTCGGCGGTGCGCGCCGTCGGCGCGCGACGATTCAGCTCGCGAGCTCGCTGCGCAATCTCGGTGACGCAGACGAAGCGGCGGCTCTTCTGCAACGCGAGCTCGAAGCGCCGCCGGACGAGCTCGACGACGCGGTGCGTGCCTTTCTCGCGCTCGCGCTCGTCGATCTCGGACGTGAGCGCGAGGCCGTCGCGCATGCCTTGACCGCCTTGTCGAAGCACCTGCCTCGCTACAACCGGTCGCTGCGAAACTACGCCGGCGCCATTGCTCAAAGCCCGCTTCCGATTACCATGAGCACGCAGGCTGGCGTAGAGATTCGCGCGCCGCGCGCGCACGAGATCGAGCCGGCACGCCGGCTGCTCCTCGCGAGCGGCTGGTCGCACCGCGTCGCGAATCCCGATGAGTTCCGCCGGCTCGTGGTGCGCTCCTCGCGCGCGCTCGTCGCGGTACAGGACGCGCAGGTGATCGGCTTCCTGCGCGCGCTTACCGACGGCGTCACCAACGGCTACATTTCCATGCTGGTCGTCGCCGAGGCCTGGCGCCGCAAGGGCATCGGCCGCGCCCTCGTGCAAGCCGTGATGGGGGACGACCGGCGCGTGACGTGGGTCTTGAGGGCAGGGCGCGATGGCGTCGAAGGATTTTACGAGCGCATCGGCTTCGTGCGATCCAGGGTCGCGATGGAGCGACCCGGCATGAGAGACGCCGACGCGATCGCCGACTGAAGATGCTGATCGCACACACCGAGCGCCTGCGTATCCGCTGGTTCGACACACGCGATGCACCGTTCATCGTGGAGCTCCTGAACGAGCCCTCGTGGATCCGCTTCATCGGAGACAAGGGCATCAAGACGCTGCAGGACGCGCGTCGATACCTCGAGACCGGACCTCTTCGGATGTACGACCGGGTGGGCTTCGGGCTCTACATGGTCGAGTCGCACAAGGCGGAGCCGATGGGCATGTGCGGGCTCATCAAGCGCGACACGCTGAAAGACGTGGACATCGGCTTTGCGTTCCTGCCACGCTTCTGGGGCGGCGGCTACGCATACGAGGCCGCCAGCGCCGTCATGTCGTACGGGAAGAGCGTCGTCGGCCTTTCGCGCGTCGTCGCCATCCTGTCGCAGGACAACGAGCGCTCGGCGCGGTTGCTCGAGCGGCTCGGCTTTCGCTTCGAGGGCCTGGTCGCGCCCGCGCCCGGTGACGAGACGCTGAAGCTCTACGCCGCGGAAACTTGAGCCTGCAACATGGGCATACGCATCGTTCGCCTCGGCACCGCGCGGCATCACGATGAAGGCACGCGCATCGGAACGGTGCGCCGCCCGCCGCGTGGCGTGCCGAAGGCGCGCTATGCCGAAGACGACTGGTACGACGTATGGTTTCCCACGCTCGCGCCGAGCCTCGAGACGATGAAGCTCGCGCAGACCGCGACAAGCGCCGGGCAATGGAGCGCGTTCACGCGCAAATATCGCGCCGAGATGTCGCGGCCCGAGGCGCGCCACGCGCTCGACGTCCTGGCCGCGCTGTCGCATACGAGCAATTTTTCGGTCGGCTGCTATTGCGCAGACGAGAGTCACTGTCATCGTTCGATCCTGCGAGCCCTGCTCAACGAGCGAGGCGCGGCGATCATCTAGCAGCGCTGCGTGGTGCCCGTCGACTGCGGGCACGGGGCCGGGGTGGTAAGAATTGCGGGCCCTCCAGCAAGACTTACAGGCCACCGTCCTACACGCCGACGGCCTTCGGCCGCGTATTTCGTAGTGGGCGGGCTCGAATCACCCCCGTGGCACACGCCTTGCGTTGAGGTGCGAGCAGCAATCGGGGGACACATGGCGCGCAGCACACTGAACCAGACCGGCGAAAGCAAGCCGGGCGTCGGCAAAGGCCACGGGACGGGGGCGCTCGGTCCGAGCGACTCCAGCGATAGCGGCAGCGACATCGCCGGCAACCGCGGCCTCGATCACGATGACGGTCTGCCGTTCACGAGAGGCACGACGTCCGATCCGGACGAGGACGGCCGCGGCGCCACGGCAGGCCCCGACATCGGCGACGCCGATCTCGATAGCGACAGCGATCGGTTCGGCACAGGGGAGCGCGGCGCTGCCGGACGCGACTCGACCGAGCCCACCGACAAGACTTTCTCGGAGCAGGACGTCGAAGACATCGAGTCGGACGATCAACCCGAGGACGAGCTCGGTGCGATCGACGATGTCCCCGACGAGGACGTCGACCTGGGCCGCCAGCGCCGCCCTACCCGCTGACAGACCCGGCGTCGCGCGATGCGCGGCGCCGCTTCCTTATCACTTTTTTTCAAACGGTCATCTTCAAATGTCGGTGAATCACTCGGGCGCCTATACGCGCCGGCAACGCCATTCCCGTTCTTCCGGTCCGCTCCGCGAAAGGCTCGCACGCCGCGCGGATCCCGAGACGCTCAAGCGCACCCTGCGGCACACGTTCGGCATTCGCCAGCTGCGCGCCGGCCAGGAGCAGGTCATCTCGAACGTGCTGCGCGGCTACGACACGCTGGCGATCATGCCGACCGGTGCCGGCAAGTCGCTGTGCTACCAGCTGCCGGCGCTGCACTTCGCGGGCACGACCGTCGTCGTATCGCCGCTCATCTCGCTGATGAAGGACCAGAGCGACAAGCTCGACGAGGCGGGCGTGGACGCGGCGCAAATGAACAGCGCGCTCGGGGCGCGCGGAGAAGCCGATGCGGTGAAGCGGGTCGCCAGGGGCGAGCCGAGCATCGTCTTCACCACGCCCGAGCGGTTGTCCCATCCGGAGTTCATCGAAGCGCTGCAGCGCAATCGCATCGACCTCTTCGTGGTCGATGAAGCGCACTGCATCTCCGAATGGGGGCACGACTTTCGTCCGGCTTACCTCGACATAGCGCCGGCATTGAAGGCGCTTGGCAATCCGCCCGTCCTCGCGCTCACCGCGACGGCGACGCCGGATGTGGTGGCCGATATCGTCAAGCAGATCGACCGTCCGGAGATGCGCGTGATCAATACAGGGATCTATCGCGAGAATCTGCACTACTCCGTCGAGCTTACCGAAGGTGATTCGGCCAAGCTCTCCGCGCTGCGCAAGGTGATCGCGCGCAACGACGGACCCGGCATCATCTACGCGGCGACCATCGCCGGCGCCGAGCGCATCCACGCGGCGCTGCGCGACGACGGCACGTCGGTCGCGCTCTACCACGGCGAGCTCGGCGCCCGCGAGCGTCACCAGGCGCAGGATGCGTTCATGGACGGCAACGTGCGCGTCATGGTCGCGACGAATGCGTTCGGGCTCGGGATCGACAAGCCGGACATCCGCTTCGTGGTGCACTATCAGATCCCCGCGAACCTCGAGGCGTATTACCAGGAGTCGGGCCGCGCCGGGCGCGACGGCAAGCCCGCGGAGTGCGTGCTCCTGTACGACCGCAAGGACAAGCGTGTCCAGCAGTTCTTCCTCGTGCGCCGTTACCCGGTGGATCAGGAGATCCATACCGTCTACAAGAAGCTGATCGAGCTGAACGGCCGCGAGCGTGCGCTGGGATTCGACGAGATTCGCGCGAACGTCAGCCCGATCGGCGCGAACAAGCTGAAGGTCGTGCTGAAGCTCCTGAAGGATGCCGAGATCGTGCGTCGCGTCGGTACGCGCAGCTACCGCCTCGTGCAGGACAACGTCGACGCCAAGCGTCTTGCCGATCTCGCGAAGAGCTACATCGTGCGCAGCCAGTCGGATTACGAGAAGCTCGAGCGGATGATCTTCTACGCGCAAACCGGGTTGTGCCGCTGGCGCGTGCTGCTCGAATACTTCGGCGACACGCCGTCGTTCGAGCGCTGCACGTTCTGCGACACCTGCCTGCGCGCGGCCGAAGAGGCGGTGATCGAAGCCGCCGCGACGCCCGCGACGGCTTCGACCGCGCGGCGCACGGTCCGGCCGCTGGGTCCCGGCGACCCGGTCGGCGTACCGCGGTTCGGGACCGGCCGCGTGCGCAGCACGCTGGGGGACGAAATCACCGTCGAATTTCCCGACGGCGCCGTCAAGACGTTCCTCCGCGGCTATGTGCGTCGCCGCAGACCGGGACAGTTGCAGGCCGCCGGATCGTCCGCGCTGAACGACATCGCCATGCGGTTGCCGGCCATGCCGCTGCAGGGGCCGGAGATGACTTCACCCGTTCCGGGCGGCACCGCGGGAACGGCCTCGCCGCACGCGAACGACTGATCGGGCCGGCAACGCGCAACGCCGTCGTCCTCGCGGACGGCGGCGTTTTTTCATGGGTACCGCCGGCGCGATCCGTACACGTTCACGGCAAGACCGGAGAGGACGAGCAGCGCGCCGACGAGCTGCAGCGGCGCCAGCCGCTCGCCGACGAATACGATGCCGCTCGCAAGGCCCGACACCGGAATGAGCAGCCCGAACGGCGAGATGAGCGGCGTCGGATAACGATGCAGCAGCCGGTTCCACGACACGTAGCCGAACAGCGTGGCGCCGTACGCGAGGAGCAGCACGCAGGCCCACCGCAGCAGGTCCATGTGCAGGACCGCGAAAGCCGCCGCGGGGCCGCCTTCGAGCGCGTACGACAGCAGCGCCAGGGGCAGGGGCGGCACGAGGCTCGACCAGACGACGAGCCCCAGCATCTCGTCGTTGCGGCCATGCATCATGCGCTTGGCGAGGATGTTGCCGACGCCCCACCCGAGCGCCGCGGCGATCACGAGCAGGAAGCCGATGAGCGTGGCGTCCACGCCGCTCGCCAGGTTGTGCCAGACCAGCAGCAGCATCCCGAGCGCCGCGATGACGGCGGCGATGACGTTGTGCGCGGCGAGGCGATCGTGCATCCACCACGCGCCGAGCGCCATGGTGAAGAACACCTGCATCTGGATGACCAGCGACGACAGTCCTGCCGGCATGCCGAGCTTCATGCCGAGGAACAGCAGGCCGAACTGGCATACGCCGATGGCGAATCCATAGCCGATCAGCGCGACCCAGGATACGCGTGGGGGGCGCACGAACAGCACGGCCGGGATCGCAGCGAAGAAGAAGCGCAGGCCGGCAAGCGCGAACGGCGGCACCGTCTCCAGCGCGACCTTGATCGGAACGAACGCAAAGCCCCACAGCGCGACGACGGCGAGGATCAGCGCAAGGTCGCGCGCCGCGAGACGATGCGTGGCTGCCGCCGTCACGTGCCGCGACGTGCGCTCACGGGTGCGTGCATCGCGGCTTCCTTGGTGATGAGCTCGAGGAGCGTGCGAATGGGCGCGAAGTTGCGCAGCGGCGCATGGACCTGCACGCCGGCCGGGAACGTCCAGATCGCATGCGGATACGGAAGGATGGCGATCGCAGGCTCCGGCGCGGCTCGAAGATACGCGTCGGCGATGCACGCGAGGTAAGGGCCGCTCCGCAGCAGCTGCATGACCGCGTGGAGCGACGTGGTCTCCACGCGGATCCCCGGTGTGCCGACGCCGCTGCGCTGGAACAGGGCCGCGAGCTGCGTCATCACGTCGCGGTCGTGCTGGTAGAACACCCACGGATAGCGCGCGAGATCCGCGACGGTCACGCGTCGCCGGGATTGCAGCGGATGGTGGCGACCCGCCACGACGCGCGTGCGGATCGTATAGAAATCGACCTGCTCGATCCCCGGCGGCAACAGGCCCTGCTCGGGAAGGCCGCCGACGATGAGATCGAGCTCGCCGGCGAAAAGACGCGGCTGCACCACGGCGTTCACGCCGACGTCGAGGCCCACGTCGAGGCGCGGCATGCGCTCGTGCAGGCGCGCGATGGCGCGCGGTACCACCGTGTTGCCCCAGTACGGACCGGCACCCACGCGGATGCGACCGGCCTGTCCGCGCGCCAGCGCGTCGAGCTCGCCGTCGGCGACGCGGCATTGCGACTCGATCAGCCGCGCGTGCGCCAGCAACGCGACACCGCTCGGCGTGAGCGTCATGCCGCGCGCACGGCGATCGAAGAGGGGAACGCCCACCTGCTGCTCCAGCTTGCGCACGATCTTGGTGAGCGCCGGCTGGCTCACCGCCAGCTCGCGCGCGGCGGCGCTGACGTTCCCGGTGCGCGCAACGGCGAGGAACGGTCGCAGGAGCCCGGCGCTGCGCAGCAGAGCCATTCCGTCCGGTTATGGGTAATTGAGCAGATTGAATTTTACAGTATGGCTTGCCGAGCCTACCCTAGCGCGCGCCCTCCACGCCACGCCGCGCGTCCTGCCCCCGATGGGGAAGGGGCCGGCGAGCGGAGGCGCGCTTGGGGAGCCCGAATGAAAGCCGTCTTCGTCCTGTTCGATTCGCTTTGCCGCAACGCGCTCGGCTGCTACGGCTCGCCATGGGTGCGCACGCCCAATTTCGACCGCTTCGCGCGGCGCGGCGTCACCTTCGACCGGCATTTCGTGGGAAGCCTTCCCTGCATGCCGGCGCGGCGCGACCTCCATACCGGCCGGCTCAACTTCATGCATCGAAGCTGGGGCCCGCTCGAGCCGTTCGACAACTCGTTCCCGCAATCGATGTGGCTCGCCGGCATCCACACGCATCTCGTGAGCGACCACCTGCACTACTTCGAGGACGGGGGTGCGACGTACCACAACCGCTTTCGCACGTGGGACTTCGTGCGCGGGCAGGAATACGACGCCTGGAAGGCCATGGTCGAGCCGCCGGTGGCCCGCCTGCGCCAGAAGTACGCGGCGAAGCACTACAACTTCGACAGCAGCTGGAAGCGGCCGAAGGACGTCTACGACGGCAGCTGGAAGCGGATCCAGCACGCGATCAACTGCGAGTTCATGGTGGACGAGAAGGACCTTCCGCTCGCGAAGTGCTTCGCGTCGGGCTTCGAGTTCCTCGACCTCAATCGCAACGCGGAGCAGTGGTTCCTCATGCTGGAATGCTTCGACCCGCACGAGCCGTTCCAGGCGCCGGCGCGGTTCAAGGAGCAATACCGCACGTCGTGGAGCGGCGGCGTGCTGGACTGGCCGCTCTACGAGAAGACGAGCAACAGCACGCCCGAGGAAATCGCCGAGATCCGCGCCAACTATGCGGCGCTCGTGGCGGCCTGCGACGACTACTTCGGCAAGCTCCTCGATTACTTCGACCGCCACGACCTGTGGCGCGACACCGCGCTCATCCTGTCGACCGATCACGGCTTCCTGCTCGCCGAGCACGACTGGTGGGGCAAGAACCTGCAGCCGTACTACACCGAGATCTCGCACATTCCGCTGATCGTCCATCATCCGGACTGCGCGGCGCAGGCCGGCACGCGGCGCAGCGCGCTCACGCAGACGATGGATCTCATGCCGACGTTCCTCGACCTCTTCGGCCTCGAGGTTCCATCGGAGGTTCGGGCGCGCTCCGTCGTGCCGCTCCTCGAGGCCGACTCGAAGCAGCGCGACATCGGCATCTTCGGCATGTTCGGCGGGCCGATCGGCGCCACCGACGGGCGATACACGTACTACCTCTACCCGGAGGACCTGTACGCGCCCGGTCTGCACGAGTACACGCTCATGCCCATGCACCTGAGCTCGCTGTTCAGCGTGTCGGAGATGAAGACCGCCGTGATGGCACCGCCGTTCGACTTCACCAAGGGCATGCCGGTGATGCGGATCGATGCCTTGAAGGATGCGCGGCGCATTCCGATGCACGACAACAAGGCGTTCGACCCGGACGTCGGCACGACGCTCTACGACCTCGCCACCGACCCGCGGCAGCAGAAGCCGTTCCGCGATGCTGCGCTCGAGCGGCGATTCCACGAAGGCATCGCGCGCGAGCTGCGCGCGCACGACGCGCCGGCCGAGATCTACAGGCGCTACGCCATCCAGACCGAGACCGCGCGAGCGGCGACCCCCGAGGAGGCCCTTTGATTCACTATCCGAAGATCGCACGTGCGCTGCTCTTCGCCGCAGTGTTCGTTCTGGCGGCGCCGGCCGACGCGCAGAAGGCTTTCGCCGACGTCGGCAAGCAGCCGCCCATCACGCTGCTGGTGGGCTCGACGCCCTGGTATCCGGCCTTCGAGAAGGTCGTCGGCATGTACGAGGACCAGACCGGCAACAAGATCAAGCTCGACGTCACGCCGTTCGGCGGCATCCTCGAGAAGGCGCGCAACGCGGTACGAGGCGGCCAGAGCCCGTACGACCTCATGCTGCTCGATACGCAATGGACGATCGAGTTCTACGAGGGCGGGTTCCTCTCGCCGCTCAAGGACATCGATGGCTCGTTCGACCTGCCGAAGGAGACGCTGCACTACGGCGACTCGGGCTATTGGAACGCGGAAAAGCGCTGGCGCACCGCGAACGGCGGCAAGCTGATGGCCTATACCGTCCTCGGTAACGTGCAGCTCCTGTACTACCGCTCCGACGTGCTGAAGCAAGCGGGCCTCGCGCCGCCGAAGACGTGGGGCGAGGTGATGACCGCGTGCAGCAAGTTGACCGACGGCTCGAAGCAGTACGGCTTCGTGGTGCGCGGCGAGAAGGGCAATGCGATCCGATACGACTGGATGAGCGTCATGCTCGCCGAGGGCGGCTCGGTCGTGAAGGACCCGGAGGCCGGTGACTACACGGTCACGCTCAACAGTCCCGAGTCGAAGGTGGCGCTCGACCAGTACATCGAACTCCTCAAGAAATGCGGGCCCGCGAATTACGGCAACCTCGGGCAGGGCGACGTGATCCAGCTGCTCGCCACCGGCAAGGCCGTGATGGGCGACCTCGTGCTCGCCGCGTGGGCGACGTTCGACGATCCCGCGAAATCGGCCGTGGTCGGCAAGATGGAAACCGTGCCGCTGCCGCGCGGACGCACGGGAAAGAGCGGTGCCGTGATCGGCAACTGGAACGCCGTGATCCCGAAGAACGCCTCCGATGCCCAGAAGAAGGCGGCGCTCGCGTTCTCGAAGTGGTTCCTGAGCGAGGGCGCGCAGCGCGCGTTTGCGCTCGCGGGCGGGATCCCGAATCGCAGCGACGTGTTCACCTCCGATATCGCCAAGGACCCCAAGCTGCGCTGGATGCCCGCGTATCTCGAGGAGATGAAGTTCGCGCGCCAGGAGCTCGGCTACGCCGAGGGCGCGCAGGTCGAGCAGATCATCGGCCTGCGGCTGAACCAGGCGCTGATCGGCGAGATGAGCTCGGGCAAGGCGCTCAACACCGCGGCGCGGGAGATCGAAGAGCTCTTCAAGAAGAACGGTCGCAAGACCGGAATGCTCGCCGCGTTGCCGGAGTAGGTTTGCGCTGGATGCCTCCCGCCCCGCCTCGGCGGGGTGAGGGATGCCGCACCCATGGATTTCCTCAACCGCACCTTTCGCCACTGGAGCCTGCTGCCCGCGGTGGTGCTGTTCGTCCTGCTGACGGCCTACCCCGTCGCCAATCTGGTGCGCATGAGCGTCTCGACCATCGAGTTTGCCCAGGGCACGGAGACGTGGACCTTCACGCCGCTGCGCAACTTCGCGTTGCTGCGCGCCGACGAAGTGATTCCACCGGCGGTGCGCAATACGCTGATCTTCGTCGTCGCCGCGGTGGCGATCGAGATGGTCCTCGGGCTCGCGCTCGCGCTGCTGGTCGCCGGCGTGTCGCGCGGCAAGGGGCTCGTGCGCACGGTAATGATCCTGCCGATCCTCGTGCCGCCGGTCGCGATCGGCAGCATGTGGAAGCTCCTCTACAACTACGACTTCGGCATCTTCAACCAGGCGTTGACCGCGCTGCACCTGCCGCCGGTGAACTGGCTCGGTTCCACATCCATCGCGCTGTGGTCGGTGATCCTGGTGGACGTTTGGCACTGGGTGCCGTTCGTCTTCCTGATCCTGTTCGCGGCGGTCGAGGCGCTGCCGATCGACGTCCTGGAAGCGGCGCGTGTCGACGGTGCGACGCGCAGCCAGCTCCTGCGGCGCGTCGTGCTGCCGCTCCTGAAGCCGGCGATCGTCGTGGCGCTGCTCTTTCGCACGATCCTCGCCTTCAAGGTTTTCGACGAAGTGTTCCTGCTCACCTCGGGTGGCCCCGGCACGTCGACCGAGCTCGTGACGCTGCACCTCTACAAGGTCTTCTTCGAGCAGAACCAGCTCGGCTATGGCGCGCTCCTGTCGCTCGCGCTGATTGCAGCCATCCTCGCGTTCCTGCTGGTCGGGCGACAGGCGACCAAGGCCGTTCGCGTCTGATGGCTACGCCCGCCGCCACGCTGCGCATCCCGCGACCGGCGGCAACGCCGCCGCTGTCCATCGTCGGCGGTGGCCGCATCGGCGGCGTGTTCCTCGTGCTCACCGTGCTCGCGGTGCTCGGTCCTTTCGCTTGGATCCTGGTCGCGTCGTTCAAGTATCAGATCGCGATCTACTCGGGCGAATGGCCGTTCACGCCGACGCTGTCGAACTACGCGCAGGTGCTGTTCGGCCGGCGATCCGATTTCCTCGGCAACGTGGTGAACAGCCTCGTCGTCGCGTCCGCCAGCACGGCGCTGGTGCTGGTGGTCGGCACGCTCGCCGCGTACTCGCTGCATCGCTTCCGCTGGCCGGCGTGGGTGAGTGCCGGTTTTCTCGGCTGGACCCTCGTGTTCCACATGATCCCCGTCATGACGCTGATCGGACCGTGGTACGTCGCGTTTCGCGAGCTCGGCCTGTACGACACGCGCATCGCGCTGATCCTCACGCACGTCACGATCAACCTGCCGATGACCGTTTGGCTCATGCGCGCGTTCTTCCGCGAGATACCGCCGGAGATCGAGGAGGCGGCGCTGGTCGACGGCTGCCGGCCTCTCGAGGCGTTCCGGCGCGTGACGCTTCCACTCGTCGTGCCGGGGCTCATCGCGGCCGGCATCCTCGCGTTCATCTTCAGCTGGAACGAGTTCCCGATCGCGCTCAATCTCACTTCGCGCGAGCTCGCCACCGTGCCGGTCGCCATCGCGCTGTTCGCGCAGCAGTACGAGATCCAGCACGCCCAGATGGCCGCGGCGTCGATCATCTCGACCATCCCGGCCGTGATCCTGATGGCGCTCGGGCAGCGCTTCATCGTGCGCGGACTCACGCTCGGCGCCGTCAAATAGGAGCGCTCCCATGGCATCGGTTCGCATCCGCAACGTCGCCAAGCGCTTCGACAGCGTGGTCGTGATGCAGGACATCGACCTCGACGTCGCCGACGGCGAGTTCATCGTCCTGGTCGGTGCCTCCGGCTGCGGCAAGTCGACGCTGTTGCGCATGATCGCCGGCCTGGAGGCCATCACGGCGGGCGACATCGAGATCGGCGGCCGCCGCGTCAACGACCTGGAGCCGCGCGAGCGCGACGTCGCGATGGTGTTCCAGAGCTACGCCCTCTATCCCCACCTGGACGTGCGCGAGAACATGAGCTTCTCGCTGCGCCTGCGCAAGCGCCCGGACAGCGAGATCGAGCGCATGGTCGGCGGCACGGCGAGCACCCTGGCACTCGATGCGCTCCTCGACCGGCGGCCCCGCGCGCTCTCCGGCGGACAGCGTCAGCGCGTCGCTATGGGGCGCGCGATCGTGCGCCACCCGCAGCTCTTTTTGTTCGACGAGCCGCTGTCGAACCTCGACGCGAAGCTGCGCGTCGCCATGCGCACCGAGATCCGCGCGCTGCACCAGCGGCTGCACGCGACGTCGATCTATGTCACGCACGACCAGGTCGAGGCGATGACCATGGCCGACCGCATGGTCGTCATGAACGCGGGACGCATCGAGCAGATCGGGCGTCCGCTCGACGTCTACGACCACCCCGAGACGCTCTACGTCGCGCAGTTCATCGGTTCGCCCGCCATCAACGTGTGGCGTGGTCCGGTCGAGCAGGGGACGCTGCGCGCCGCGCCCGGCGCCACGCTCGCGATCGATGCCAACGTGCCGCCCGGCGCGACCGTCGCCGCCGCATTTCGACCCGAGCACGTGGAGATCGACGGCACGGGGACCATTGCGGCGCGCGTGGACGTCGTCGAGACGCTCGGGCCCGAGACGTACGTCTATCTCGAAGCCGGCGGGCTTCCGGTGTGCGCGCGCGTCGACCGCACGCAGCGCCTGTCGCCCGGCGATCCGGTGCGCCTGCGCATCGCGCCGGCCGCGATCCATCTGTTCGATCAGGGCGGGCGGCGTCTCGCCGCCTGAATCGTGAAATAATTCCGTTTCTCGGCGCGCCGTCCGCCGTTTTTCGTTCCTCGCCATGCGCAACCAGGTTCGCTTCGCTTCCGGACGGGCGTTCGACGTCATCTGTCTCGGGCGCTTCGCCGTCGACTTCTACGCCCAGCAGATCGGCGCGCGTCTGGAAGACGTCACGAGCTTCGCCAAGTACCTCGGCGGCTCGTCGGCCAACACCGCGTTCGGCTGCGCGCGACTCGGGCTCAAGGCGGCGCTGATCTCGCGCGTCGGAGACGACGCGCTCGGCCGCTTCCTCACCGAAACGATGGTGAAGGAAGGCTGCGACGTCAGCCACGTGAGCGTCGATCCCGCGCGGCTCACGGGCGCCGTCGTGCTCGGCATCAAGGACAAGGACACCTTCCCGCTGATCTTCCTGCGCGAGAACTGCGCCGACATGGCCATTACCGAGCAGGATGTCGACGAAGCGTTCATCGCCAAGGGCCGGGCGCTGCTCATCACCGGCACGCATCTGTCGACCGAGTACATCAACCGCATCAGCAACCTGGCGCTCGATCATGCGCGCCGCAACGACGTGCGCACCGTGCTCGACATCGACTACCGCCCGGTGCTGTGGGGCCTCACCAAGCGCGGCGACGGCGAGACACGCTACATCGAGTCGGGCACCGTGACGGCGCACCTGCAGCGCATGTTGCCCAAGTTCGATCTCCTGATCGGGACCATCGAGGAGTTCAATATCGCCGGCGGCAGCACCGATATCATGGCCTCGCTGCGCGCGATTCGCGCGATAACGCCCGCCGTGATGGTCGTCAAGCGCGGCCCGCTCGGCTGCGCGGTGATCGACGGCGCCGTGCCGGCGTCGCTCGACGACGCGTTCAACGGCCAAGGCGTCAACGTGGAAGTGCTGAACGTCCTCGGCGCGGGCGACGCGTTTTCCGCGGGATTCCTGTCCGGCTGGGTGCGTGGCGAGGACTACGACCACTGCACGCGGTACGCCAACGCGTGCGGTGCGCTGGTCGTCTCGCGTCACGGCTGCGCGCCGGCGATGCCGACGCGCGTGGAGCTCGACTACTTCATCGCGAATGCGGACCGCATTCCGCGGCCCGACCAGGACGCGACGCTCACCCGCCTGCATCGCGTGACGGCGCCTCGCGCGCCGCACGACGAGGTTTTCGCGTTCGCGTTCGACCATCGCAACCAGTTCTTCGAGCTCGCGCAGCAGGTCGGCGCCGACGAGTCGCGCCTCCCGCGCTTGAAGCAGCTCTTCGTCGATGCCGTGGAGCAGGTGGAGCGCCTGCCCGGCATGAAGGGTCGCGTCGGCATCCTGTGCGACGATCGCTATGGCCAGGACGCGCTCAATGCCGCGACCGGCCGCGGCTGGTGGATCGGGCGGCCGGTGGAGCTGCCCTGCTCCAATCCGCTCGAGTTCGATCGTGGTCGTTCGATCGGCACGACCCTCATTGCGTGGCCGTACGAGCACATCGCCAAATGCCTGGTCGCGTTCCATCCGGACGATGCGATCGAAGCGCGACTGGAGCAGGAGGCGCAGCTTCGGGCACTCTACGACGCCGTACAAGCGAGCGGCCACGAGCTCCTCCTCGAGCTGATTCCACCGAAGAGCCTGCCGAGCGCCCCCGACACGGTGCTGCGTGCCATGAAGCGCCTCTACAACCTCGGCATTGTTCCGGAATGGTGGAAGCTCGAGCCGATGCAGGCGGCGCAGTGGGCGAACATCGACGCGTTGATCGCCGAGCGCGATCCGTATTGCCGCGGCGTGGTGCTGCTCGGGCTTGGGGCGAGCCCCGCGGCCCTCGCCGAAGGCTTTCGCAATGCGCGCGCGTCGACGACCTGCCGCGGTTTCGCGGTCGGCCGCACGATCTTCCAGGAGCCGTCGCGTCAATGGCTGGCCGGCACCATCGACGATGCGACGCTGGTGCAGCGCGCGCGCGACAACTTCGCCGCGCTGATCGACGCGTGGCGCGGCGCGCGCGCCACGGAGCGCGCGGCATGAGCGCCGGCGGGGTATCCCACGGCGGCGAAACGGTGCGCTTGACGGCCGCGCAGGCCATGGTGCGCTATCTCGCGGCCTTGCGCATCGAGCACGAAGGTCGGCGCGAGCCGCTCTTCGGCGGCGTATTCGCGATCTTCGGGCACGGCAACGTCGCCGGGCTCGGTGAAGCGCTCTACGCGCATCGCCAGGCGCTCCCGACCTATCGCGCGCACAACGAGCAGGCCATGGCGCACGCGGCCATCGCCTATGCCAAGGCGCATTTTCGCCGGCGCATGATGGCATGCACCACGTCGATCGGACCGGGCGCCACCAATCTCGTGACGGCGGCGGCGCTCGCGCACGTCAATCGGCTGCCCGTGCTGTTCATTCCAGGCGACGTCTTCGCCTCGCGCGCACCCGACCCGGTGCTGCAGCAGGTCGAGGACTTCCACGCCGGCGACGTCTCGGCCAACGACTGCTTCCGCCCGGTGTCGCGCTATTTCGACCGCATCTGGCATCCGGAGCAGCTGCTGACCGCACTGCCCCGCGCGATTCATGTGCTCACCGACCCCGCGTTGTGCGGACCGGTGACGCTCGCATTTCCGCAGGACGTGCAGACGATGGCGTTCGAGTATCCGCAGGCGTTCTTCGAGCCGGCCGCCATCTCCCTGCGTGCGTCGGCTCCCGACCAGAGGCAGCTGCAACGTGCCGTCGCGGTGCTCCGCGAGGCCCGCCGGCCCGTGATCGTCGCGGGCGGCGGCGTGCTCTACAGCGGCGCGAGCGATGCATTGCGCCGCTTCGCCGATACGCACGGCGTGCCGGTCTGCGAGACGCAGGGCGGCAAGAGCGCGTTGTCATGGGATCACCCGTTGCAGATCGGCGCCGTCGGCGTCACGGGTTCGACCGCCGCCAGCGCACTGGCGCGCGACGCCGATGCCGTGCTCGCGGTCGGTACGCGGCTCCAGGATTTCACCACCGGCTCGCATTCGATGTTCACCCAGGCGCGGCTGGTGAGCCTCAACGTCAACGGCTTCGACGCGCTCAAGTGGCGTGCCACCGAAGTCGTGGCCGATGCGCGAGTCGGACTCGACGCGTTGTCGCAGGCGTTGTCGGGCTGGCGCGCCGCGCCCGAGTGGACGGCGCGCGCCCGCGAGGACGCCGAGCAATGGCGCGTCACGGTCGGCCATATCACCGGCAAGCGCGACCCCGAGCTTCCCTACGAAGGCGAAGTGATCGGCGCGGTCCAGCGCTCGACCACCGACTCCGAGGCGCGCGACATCGTCGTGTGCGCCGCCGGCACGCTGCCCGCCGAGCTGCACAAGCTGTGGCGCGCCGCGGTGCCGGGCGCCTATCACGTCGAGTACGGCTACTCGTGCATGGGCTACGAGATCGCGGGTGCGCTCGGTGTCAAGATGGCGCGGCCCGATCGCGAGGTGATCGCGATCCTCGGCGACGGCAGCTACCTGATGCTCAACTCGGAGATCGCCACGTCGATCATGCTCGGCCGCAAGCTGATCGTCGTGGTCCTCGACAACCGTGGCTTCGGCTGCATCAACCGGCTGCAGCAGGCGTGCGGCGGCGCCCCGTTCAACAACCTGCTGGACGATTGCGAGCACGGCGCCGACGGACCGCCCGACATCGATTTCGCCGCGCATGCGGCCTCGCTCGGCGCGATGTCCGAGAACGTGCGGACCATCCCCGAACTGGAGCACGCCATGGCGCGCGCACGCGCGTCGGAGCGCACCTACGTGATCGCGATCCGCACCGATCCCAACCGCACCACCGAGGCCGGCGGCTGGTGGTGGGAAGTAGCCGTGCCGGAGGTGTCGCAGCGGGCGGACGTGCAGCGCGCGCGTGCGGGTTACGACAGCGAGAAGAAGGCGCAGCGACCATGACCCTCGACGTTCGCATCGGCATCAACCCGATCTCGTGGAGCAACGACGACCTGCCGTCGCTCGGTGGCGAGACGCCGCTGGAGGTCGCGTTGAGCGAGGGCAAGGCGATCGGCTACGACGGATTCGAGCTCGGCAACAAGTTCCCCCGCGAATCGAAGGCGCTGGCTCGCGTGCTCGGCGAGCACGGGCTCGCCCTCGTGTCGGGGTGGTATTCGGGGCGGCTCGCGACGCGCGACGTCGACGATGAGATCGCGTCGGTCGACGCGCATTTGCGCCTCCTCGCCGACAACGGCGCGACCGTCATGGTCTACGGCGAGGTGGCCGACAGCATCCAGGGCGCGCCGGTGCCGCTGTACAAGCGGCCGCGCTTCATCTCGGACGAGCAGCGCGCGCGCTATGCGGAACGCGTCACCGCGTTCGCGAAGCACACGCTGTCGCATGGCGTTCGGCTCGCCTATCACCATCACATGGGCGCCTACGTGCAGGCGCCCGAGGATGTCGACGATCTCATGTCGCGCGTGGGCGACGAGGTCGGCCTGCTGTTCGACAGCGGTCACATGACCTTCGCGGGCGGAGACGCCGTCGCGATGCTGAAGAAGCACGTCGGCCGCGTATGCCACGTGCACTGCAAGGACGTGCGCCCTGCGGTCCTGCGGCTCGCGTACAACCGCAACTGGAGCTTCCTCGAGGCGGTCATCAATGGCGCCTTTACCGTGCCGGGCGACGGCGTCGTGGACTTCCGCGCGCTGCTCACGCTGCTGCGCGACCACGATTACCGCGGCTGGCTCGTGGTCGAAGCGGAGCAGGATCCGTCGGTGGCGCCGAGCTATCGCTATGCGGAGATGGGCTACCGGCATCTTCGCGGGCTGGTCGATGAGCTGACGCGGAGGCGCGCCGCATGAGCCTGCTGGTCAAGGCGCGCCCCACGGGGCGCACGATCGTCGAAGTGACGCCGCGCTCGGCGGGCTGGAAGTACGTCGGCTTCGCGGCGTATCGCCTGCAGCCGGGCGAGCGACTCGAGCTGCAGGTGCCGGGTGCCGAAACGTGCGTCGTGGTCCTGAGCGGCAAAGTGACCGCGCGGACGGCCGAGCACGTTTGGCGCGACATCGGCGAGCGGACGAGCGTCTTCGAGGATCAGGCACCGTTCGCGGTCTACGTACCCGCGCCCGAGCGCGTGGAGATCGTCGCGCATACCGCGGCCGAGATCGGTGTCGCGAGCGCGCCGGCGGGCGCCGAATTCGAGCCGCGCCTCATCGAGCCGGGGACGATCAGGCGCAGCGTGCGCGGCCAGGGCAGCAATACGCGGTACGTGCGCGACATCCTTCCGCAAACCGAGCCTGCGGCGAGCCTGCTGGTCGTCGAGGTGCGCACGCCGCCGGGACACTCGTCGAGCTACCCGCCGCACAAGCACGACCAGGACAACCTGCCGCACGAAAGCTCGCTCGAGGAAACCTATTACCATCGCCTGGACCCGCCGCAGGGCTTCGCGTTCCAGCGCGTGTACACCGACGACCGGTCCATCGACGAGGCGCTCGCGGTCGAGGACCACGACGTCGTGATGGTGCCGCGTGGCTACCATCCGGTGATCGTGCCGCATGGCTACGAGTCGTACTACCTCAACGTGATGGCGGGTCCGACGCGCGCGTGGCATTTCCACAACGACCCGGCGCACGAATGGATGCTGAAGAAATGACCCCCAGGGAGACGACGGCATGATCGAGATGGCGCTCTTCGGCGCAGGCCGCATCGGCAAGATCCACGCGGGCAACGTCGTCCGCCAGCCGGCCGCGCGCCTCAAGTACGTGGTGGACGTCAACGCGGAGGCCGCGCGCTCGCTCGCGCAGACGCACGGCGCCACGGTGGGCGACGTCGATGGCGCGTTGCGCGACCCGGCGGTGAAGGCCGTGGTCATTGGCTCGTCGACCGACACGCATGCCGACCTCATCATGCGTGCCGCCGAAGCGGGCAAGGCGATCTTCTGCGAAAAGCCGGTCGATCTCGATCTTTCGCGCGCGCGCAAGTGCGCCGACGCGGTGAAGCGCGCGGGCGTCACGTGCCTGATCGGCTTCCAGCGCCGTTACGATCCCACGTTCGCCGCGCTGAAGCAGCGCCTCGATGCGGGGGAGATCGGCACGCCCGAGATGCTGATCCAGACGAGCCGCGATCCCGGCGCGCCGCCGGTCGAGTACATCAAGGTCTCGGGCGGCATCTTCAAGGACATGCTGATCCACGACTTCGACATCTTCCGCTGGATCCTCGGCGACGAAGCGGCCACCGTGTACGCGACGGGAAGCTGCCTCACCGATCCGGCGATCGAGCGAGCGGGCGACATCGACTCGACCGCGGTGACGATCCGTACGCGCAAGGGGCGCCTCGCGCAGATCAACACCACGCGCCGAGCCGCGTACGGCTACGACCAGCGCTTCGAGGTGATCGGCGCCAAGGGCATGCTGCAGGCAGGCAACCATCGCCCGACCGAAGTGACCGCGTCCACGAGCGACGCCGTCAGCCGCGACCTGCCGGAGCATTTCTTCCTGGAACGCTATCGCGTCGCCTACGCGAACGAAATGGCGCACTTCGTCGACGCGCTCGCCAACGGCAAGCCCGTGCGCACGACCATCGGCGACGGCGTCAAGGCGCTCGAGCTCGCGGACGCAGCGACCACGTCGTGGCGCGAGCGGCGCATCGTGGAGCTGTGATGGACACGGGACGCTTGCGGGTCGGCATGGCGGGCCTCGGCCGCATGGGCGCGCGGCACGCGCGCAATCTGGCAACGCGCGTTCCCAAGGCCGACCTCGTCGCGGCATGCGACGCATCGAGCGAGCAGCGCGCCTGGGCCACGCGCGAGCTCGGGGTGAAGGATACGTACGCGAGCTTCGCCGATTTCCTGCGTCATCCCGGGCTCGACGCGGTGTTCATCGCGACCCCGACGAGCGAGCACGCCGGCCAGATCATCGCGGCGCTGGAAGCGGGCAAGCACGTGTTCAGCGAGAAGCCGACGTCGCTCGAGCTCGCGCACTGCAAGCGCGTGGAGGATGCCGCCGCGCGACGGCCGAAGCAGAAGGCGATGATCGGGTACGTGCGGCGCTTCGACGCGAGCTACCGCGACGCCTACGAAAAAGTGCAGGCCGGCGGGATCGGCACACCGTTCATGGTGCGATCGCAAACCGCGGACAAGAACGATCCGTCGGGCTTCTTCGTGCGATTCGCGCCGACCAGCGGTGGCATCTTCCTCGACATGAGCGTGCACGATATCGACGCCGCCCGCTGGTTCCTGGGCGGGCCGGCGCCGCGACGCGTGTTCGCGACCGGCACGGTGGCGATCCACGAGGGGCTGAAGGCCTGCGGCGACCTCGACAACGGCATTGCGCTGTGCGAATTCGCCGACGGCAAGGTCGCATGCTTCCAGGCGTCGCGCACCATGGCCCACGGGCACGAAACGGTGACCGAGGTCCTCGGCAGCGGGGGCAAGCTCACCATCGGCGCCAATCCGCGGATCGACCGCGTCGACATCGCCGACGCGCAGGGCGTGCGCAACGAGTGCACGCCGACGTTCTACGAGCGGTTCGAGGACGCTTTCGTCAACGAGCTCAACGCGTTCGTCGACGCGGTGCTCCACGATCGGGCGCTGCCGCTGACGCTCGCCGATGCCACCGAGGCGACGCGCATCGCGATCGCCATCCAGGCATCGATTCGCGAACGGCGCGCGGTGGACGTTTGACCGCGCGCCGGAAGGCAGGCTCAGCGCGACGAGTGCGTGCTTTCGTCGTCGTTCGGCGACGCCGGACCACGCGGATCCTGCGGATCGCGCTGGAGCAGCGCGCACTGCTCATCGCTTGCGGGTGGCGACGCCGTCTGTTGCTCCTGCTGTTGCTGCGATTCCGCGGGCGCGGTCGTTCCGCCGGCGCCGTATTGCGCGCCGCGCGGCGGGTTGCGCCGCGGTCGTCGCTTGCGCGCGCTCAGCAGCAAAGGGCTCGGCGGTTGACGCATATGGCCTCCTCGACGGAAAGTCCTGCCGGCAGGATTTGTAACGCTTACACGCCGATGGGCCGATGCGGCCCCCGGCGCTGCGATTCACAGGCGCGGTGCACGAAGCGTGCCGTCCGCGTACCCGCATGAGCGACGACATCGACGCGCGCTATCGCTTCGCATGCGGGCTGGCACGCCGCGCCGGCGAGCGAGCGCTCGCGCACTGGCGCTCGCGCGGGGGTCTCGTCGTCGAGCTCAAGGGTTCACAGGATTGGGTGAGCGAGGCCGATCGCGACGTCGAGCGGCTGCTGCACGAGGAGATATCGACGGCGTTTCCGAACGATCGATTCCTCGGCGAGGAGACCGCGGCGTCGTTCTCCGGCGCGCTCGATCGCTGCTGGATCATCGACCCGATCGACGGCACGCACAATTTCCTGCGCGGCGTGCCGTACTGGAACGTGGCGATCGCCTACGTCCAGCAGGGACGCGCGCAGCTCGCGGTCACATACGACGTTCCGAACGATGCGCTGTACCGCGCGCAGCGTGGTGCGGGCGGCGTCTGCGAGGAGCGCGGCGAGGCCACGCCTTTGGCGGTCGCGCCGACGACGTCGCTCGACCGGGCGTTCGTCGCGCTCGGTCACAACGATCGCGCGCCGTCCGAGCGCTATCTCGCGATCCGCCGGCGCATGATGGAGCGGGGCATCGCGATGCGCAACCTGGGCTCGGGTGCGCTGCAGCTCGCGTACGTGGCGCGCGGCCGCTTCGACGGCTTCATCGAGCTCGAGCTCGCGATCTGGGATGCGATCGGCGGCCTGCTGCTGGTCGAGGAAGCGGGCGGCTACGTTGCGCCGTTCGCGCCCGCGACGCCGACGTCCAAGGCCGCCGTGCTCGCGTGCGCGCCCGCGATCGCGCCGGCGCTGCACGCGATCGTCGATGTGAGCTGACCCGGCGCTCGCGCTGCCGCCGTGGTGGGGCGGCGCGCGGTCATTTCGCGGGCGCCTGCTTCGCGACGAAATCCCCCGCGTACACCGTCGCCATGGCGTCGGGGGTGATGTACTTGCGCAGCGCCTCGTTGGCCTCCGGGAGCGTCACCGCCTCGATCGCCTTGTCCACGCGCGCGGTATCGCTCCAGTCGCGCCCCAGGTAGTCCTGCGACACGAGCATGCCTGCGAGCTCGCCATCCTGTGCGCGCGCGAGACGTC
>Ga0207674_10000048_pt1 | contig 119394 bp, 98 predicted proteins | sample KBSCornC72_FD_184303 | JGI IMG/M metagenome (GOLD analysis project Ga0207674, IMG submission 184303) | Corn rhizosphere microbial communities from Kellogg Biological Station, Michigan, USA - KBS Corn C7-2 (SPAdes) (version 2) | ecosystem: Host-associated > Plants > Roots > Rhizosphere > Soil ...
TTCCCAGCCAATGCCCCGACCAAATCCCGCTGGGGTCGCGTGGAGCGCCGAGGCGGTGAGGTTGTACAACATGCGGAAAAGTGGCTCAGTGCAAACCGCGCAGGTCCGCACTTTGTTTGGGTACATCTTTATGACCCACACGATCCGTATGAGGCGCCTGACCCCTTTGGGCAAACCTACAAGGACCGACCTTATGACGGAGAGGTTGCATACGCAGACTCTGTGGTCGCCGATTTCGTTGCGTATTTGAAAAAGAATGGACTGTATCAAAACTCGATCATCGTCGTCGTTGGCGACCACGGCGAGGGTCTTGGCGAGCATGGCGAAGAAACCCACGGCATATTTTTGTACGACTCGACAACACATGTGCCCCTGATCGTAAAACTTCCCAAGGCAAACAAGTCCCAAGTCGTGGAAGCGCAAGTTCGCACTACGGATATCTTGCCTACGATTTTGGATCTCCTCGCCATTGAGGCACCAGCGGAGTTGAGTGGCAGTTCCTTGCAGGCTTACATCTCGAAGGCGGGCGGGGCTGATCGAGTTGCATTTGGGGAGACGGACTATCCGCTGCGGTTCGGTTGGGCGCCGTTGCGATCAGTTCGCACCGACGGCGTTAAGTACATTGAAGCACCCAAACCGGAACTGTACGATCTGAAAACGGATACGGACGAACTTAAAAACGTCTACTCTGCGGCCGACTCAAGGGTCGCAAAATTGAAAACAATGCTTGCGGATCAAAAAGGTAAGACGGGCGGGAACCTCCCTCCAGAAGCAGCACAGCTTCCCGATCCCAAAGACAAAATTGAGGAACAGAACCTTCTGCATCGCGCGATGCTTGCGTCTGACGACAACCGTCCTGCCGACGCACGGGCGGCGTTAGAAAAAGTTGTTGAGCTCGATCCAAAGTCTCCGACAGCTTTACGCCAATTGGGTGAACTCGAACTTCAGGCGGGCAATTACGCAAAATCGGCCAGCTACCTGAAGCGTTCGCTCCAAATTCGCACCGATGACTCCACCGCGGCTTACCAACTCGGCCAGGCGCTTGAAAAGACTGGGGACTTTGGGGGCGCGCGCGACGCACTCGAAAGCAGTCTCAAGGTGATGCCCGGTCAACTGCCGGCGCGAATTTTGTTAGGGAACGTTTACATCAACCTGAAGGATGCGAAAGCTGCGCAGGACCAGTTCGAAGCGGCGCTTCTCGTCGATGCGAACAGTGTCGATGCGCAAGTCGGCTTAAGCAGGGCATTTTTGGCAGAAGGAAACAGTGCGGAAGCCCTGCGCCAGTTAGAGCCGCTGACTCGAACACAAGCAAACAATCCCGACGTTTTTGAGGCAATTTCTCAAGCCTACAAAGCCGCAGGGAAAAATGCAGAGGCCGAGCAAGCGGCAAATCGTGCGCAGGCCTTGAGGTCGAAAAAGCCGGGGGCTTAAAAACATCCGCACTGGAGGTAAGTCGTAGATGAAGTATCGATTCGCGTCAGGCTGTGCGCTTCTTATGGAGGACAGCGCATTGCAATACCGCTCTCGAACCGTGTCAGTAGTGTTCCTTGTTCTTTCCACTCTCATTTTGGCCGGATGCCCAGGACGCACCAGCATCGAAAAGATCAATCGCGATCCGGGACGGTACGTGAGTCGAGAGGTTACGATTGCCGGCCATGTCACCAATTCATTTGGAGCTCTCGGAAGTGGTGTGTATCAAGTTGACGACGGCACAGGTCAGATGTGGGTATTCAGTCAGAACTTCGGCGTGCCGTCCAATGGAGCCAAGATTGCCGTCACCGGAACAGTAGGTCAGGGCTTCAGTTTTGGTGGCAGAAGCTTTGCAATCATCCTCAGGCAAACGAAGCATCGATACTAAGCCGCAAAAAAATCCCGGATAGCCACCAGTGGCTGTCCGGGACGATGGATCCGCAGCGGTGCCGAACCCGTCGTTATAGAGAGAAGAGACGCGTGAAAGACGTATGAGCCGGGCATTTTCCTAACAACTGATGAACGATTTGTTATACAACCCTGCGATTACCGGCGAATAAGCCGATCCAACCTGCAAATGTCTGATTTTGTTACAAAAAAGGGGGCTCTGGCCCCAAAGCCCCTAATTCACAGAATAGACCTCTCAACAAAATGTTACAGACAACAAATTTCATCCAACTTTATGCGCCTCTAGTTATGGTGATCCGATAGCGCATGAGATACTTTTTGTTCGAGTTATGATTGCAAGGCCGGAGTCTCATCTGCCCCGGCCCCTCCCCCCGCGCCGCTCGAAATGAATCGCCGGTTCGCGGGTTTTGCTAAATGTGACGAACAGTGATGCGGGTTTGCTAACAGGGAAACTCTCGCGAGAAATTTATTTTTCGCGCATCAGGAAAGTTGTTTGGCGGGTGTATAAACGAGAGCTCGCTTCAGATTTGGAACGTAGTAGAGCAAGCGAGAAAAGGTCGATTTGTCATGAGTGAGGGGTACAGGCTCAACGTTTCTGATGTGCTCGGACTGGAAGAAGTCCAGCGCAACAGGAATGCTCAGCGCCTAGAGGAAGTCGTTGTGGAGCTCTATGCAACGATGCGAAATCCCCTTTTGAGTTACGCATATCACGTAGCCTGCTCCAGCGGAGATGCGGAAGACCTGGTCCAAATCGCCTTTCTCAAACTGTATGACCAGTTGCGAAGTCGCGCACCGATCGAGAACGTGCGTAGCTGGCTCTACAGGGTCGTGCATAACGCGGCAATTGATCAATTACGTCATCAAGGCAAGCAAGAATCGCTTGTCACAGAGTGGTTACAGGAAAACACCGCGACATCAACATCAGCGGAAGACGATCTGATATTGCGGCAGCGGATTGCTCAATCGCTCTCGCTTCTAAACGAACGTGAGCGTCATTGTCTTCTCTTGCGGGCGGATGGGTTGAGTTACAAAGAGATTTCCGACGTGTTGTCAATTAGCGTCAAAGCCGTAAGCGTGTATCTGGTGAGAGGCTTGAAAAAGATCGGGGGGCGCGATGAATCGCGTGCCTGATCCGACCCAGCTAATTCCGCCGCACCTCCAGGACGCGGAGTTGATCGCCCATCTTGATGGCGAACTGGCGCGTTCCGATCGCCAACGAGTGCGCTCGCATCTCGAAAGTTGTTGGGACTGTCGCACTCGACTTGGCAGTTTGCAAGCAAGCATCGAAAAGCTCATCCAACTTCGCAAGACCCTGAAATTCCCCTCCGCCTACGGCACCGATGAAATGCGCATAGAGCAGTTTCGCAGTCGCCTCATGCGTCATGCTGCTGAGGCATCTGCGGGCGTCTCCTGGTGGCGCCGTGCGTTCGAGACTGTTTCTCTGTCATTATCAACACCTCTCCAGTGGCTAACTCACTACCGACAACCTGCGTTGGCGATTTTCGTGGCCGCTTGCCTGCTCGTCACGATGTTTACCGACGTCTGGACTCCCAAGGTGTCAGCGGAAACGGTACTGGCCCGAGTGCAAGAATACGATTCAGCTCACCAGGCGAGCGGAGACCGCATTCTTCGATCCTCGATTCAGATCGAAAAGATTGAGCCAAAGCGCGATCGACGCCGAGCGGTCGAAAAGTTGACGATATTGCGCGATGCGTCGGCCGGACCGACCGTAATTGAGACTGAAGGAGCTGCTGGTACAAGTCGACTGGTCCTGAACCGATCGAGTCTGGGTGATGCGCTGCCGCGAGCGCTGATGGGCGCCCCAGACCTGGCAATACCCGTCGTTCAGTTCCTGGCTGCCGCGCATTGGATACCTGACCTGTCCAGCAGCGAGTTCCGCAAGATTTTGCTTGATAGGGGATCCGACCAAAGCTCTGCCAAACGCGTCGGCGGGTTGTTCGAGCTGCACTTCCCTTTCGCTGCTGGACATTCATCAACAATCAGCGAAGCGGTATTTGTAGTTGACGCGCGCGATTATGCACCCGTTCGTATGAGCCTGTTTGCAGCTGAGGCGGGCAATCCGGTGGAATATCGATTCACGCGTAGCGAATTTCGTTCGGAACCCCGTACTACGGAGCTAGCGCGGCTGTTCTCATCAACTGAAACCGGAGCGCGACCATCCACAAGCATTCCGGATCATGCCGCCCCTCGTACCACTCCGTTGACGTATCTCAACTCCTCGGCTAACGAGACCGAAGTCGCGGTGGCGGCGACGCTGCACGGAACCGATGCCTGCCTGGGAGAAGAAGTTCATATCTTCCCTATGTCGGACGGCTCTCTGTTGGTACAGGGCTTAATGGATTCTGCACCTCGTCGCGAAGCCGTCCGTCGAGCGCTTAAATCTGTTTCCGGCCCTCTCACCATCGAAATCTACCTCCCGAGGGAGTTGAAAAGTGGTACGCAACTTCTTCGGCCGCCGGATGAGCTCAGCGGGCAGGAGTCCGCAGACACACGCCCAGCTGCAGTCACTACCCTGGCAGATCTCTCAAATCAGAAAATTCCACTTCACGATGTGCTCTACCGTCACTTCCAGGCCGCGGGCAGCCAACCGGAAGAGACTGAGCGTCAGGTGAATGCCTTTTCGAACGAGGTGGTGACTTTGGCCCGTCAGACGTTTCTGCATGCATGGGCCTTGAAGCGACTGGATCGTGAGTTCTCACCTGCGCGCATAGCAAAGCTCAAGCCGCAGGTGGTTCTGGAAATAGAAAAAATGCGAGAAGACCACCGGCGATGGATCGCCACCATTTCGCACCGTCAAGCGCAAACGCTTGGATCAGTCATCGACTCCGGCACCAACACCGCACTCGACACCACCGCCGCCCTTAGTTTCGATAGCGACACGCTTCTGCGCTTGGCTCAAGAACAAAATGATCTGATTCGGTCTTTATTTACTACATCTTCGCGGCAAGTCGAGCCTTCCGCGAGCGTGAGCCGACTTTTAAGCGTTTTAAAAAGGATGGGGGCGTAATCAGCCCTTAGCAGCTGTCGTAGATACGCAAACGACGCGCTTTCCGGCGTGATATTCTTTTGCGCACTTCTGACAAGCGGTGGTGCATGAGCCCTGAATGGGCGCATTCATTGCTCCCAAACTTTGGAGATGACGTACCGAGTCTGGACGATTCTCAGGCAACAACTGTCGAGTCCGGCTAGGCTTTCCCTTCTCTTCCTGGCACTGAGTACTTGCGCTCACGCTCAACGAGCTACCCTCTCTGGCACGGTTTCGGATCCGAACGGCGGCCTTCTTAACCAAGTCGAGATTACGTTGCTGAACCTCGACCAGGGACTCAAGCGGGAAGCGGTAACTAATGAAGAGGGGGCATTCTACGTTCCATGGCTTCAACCCGGCCAATACGTGGTAACCGCGCAGAAAGACGGATTTGCCATCGCCGAGGTCAAAGACATTGTGCTGCACGTGGGGGATTCCCAGTCTCTCCATGTGCAACTGCAGGTCGGGGCGCCGCTGGTTGAAATTGAAGTCCGGAGCACCATTCCACAAGTGGAAACGATCAGTCCCTCGCTTGGACAGATCGTGACCGGAGAAACAATACGCAACGCGCCTCTCAATGGTCGGAACGCGCTTGATCTCGCTTTGCTGATGCCGGGTGTAACGCCATCAAATGCCGATGACACCAGCGCGGGAACGCTGAACATCACGGGCAATCGCAGTGATTCCGTAGCCTATCTTCTGGATGGGGGACTCAATAACGACCAGCTCGACAATGGGGTTGTCTACATCCCGAATCCCGATACCATCGCCGAGTTTCGCGTGTTGACAAGTAATTATCCGGCCGAGTTTGGTCGCAACTCCGGTGGAGTTGTCAGCATGGTCCTTCGATCAGGCACCAGCCAGTTTCATGGTTCTGCCTTTGATTTCTTGCGCAACGACGCGTTGGACGCAAACTCTTATTTCAACAAGAATGACCCCAGTGGCCCGCTCCCACGCGACGTTCTAAAGCGGAATCAATTTGGAGCAACTTTTGGCGGGCCCTTGCACAACAGCAAGAGTGGACACCAGGGCGCATTCTTTTTTCTCGGTTACCAGGGCCAACGCCAGATACAAGAGATTGCAATCCACAATCGGCCCACATTTTCCGAAGATGAATTGAATGGCATCTTTTCCCAGTCAGCCTTAAATACGAGCGGGGAACGCATTCCAGACCCCGCAGTCCGCTGCTTCCTGTCCGGCCACCCAACGACTGATGCTGTCGTGCCGGATTTGTGTGAAGATGCGCATCATAATCCGCTGCCGCCGCATCCCTTTTTCCAGAGCAATCCTGCATTAGCAGACATGGCGATTATTGATCCCGCCCGCATCGACCCGGTTGCCATGAACTACATCGCAGCAGGACTGATCCCAACTGCGGTCGACGGCCAGTTGAGCGCGCAGGAGGGCGCGCACCTTGATCGAAACGAGCTAACAGGTCGGTTTGACGTAGATATCAGTTCACAGGACAAGCTGGCGGTAACGCTTGGATATCAACAAACGCAATTTCTGGACCCCTTCGCTTTCGCCACGGTCCCGGGATTTCCAGACCTCAGCGAAAGCCATAACTATTTTTCCAATTTCGCGTATACGAGAATCATTCGTCCCACCCTTCTAAATGAGCTGAGGTTTACCGCGCAGCGCGCGAATGTCGATGGCTGGAGTCCAGCAGCGCAGTTACCAGGACCACAAACACTTGGCGTCCTCATTACCCCCGACAGCGTGAATGGGCCGACACGACTGGTATTTGACCAGGGCACCATGGCTCTGGGATTCAGTCCACAAGGCCCTCAGCGGGTTACGGACAATACCTTTTCGATCGACGATGCCGTGACTTGGGTGCGAGATCGACATCATTGGAAGTTTGGCGCAGGTGTCGCTGCCTATCAGAACAACACGCTGTTCGCATTTAACACTGAGGGGCAGTTTGATTTCATTGGAACTGGCGGAGCAGGCTCCCAAAATGCGTTTGCCGATTTCTTGCTCGGCCTCCCAACTTTCTTTTCTCAAGATCCGGAGGCTGCATCAAATGTGCGCACCAAGCTCACCAGTCTCTTCGCGCAGGACGAGTGGCGCGTCGGCCGAAATCTGGTCCTAACGCTCGGACTACGCTACGAGTACAGCACGCCGAAGCTCGATACCATGGGCCGCACGTTTTCGCTAGCGATTGGACAGCAATCGCAGATCTTCACGAAAGCGCCGGTGAGCATGGTCTTCCCGGGCGATGCGCGCGCCCCGCGGGGAGTCAATTTCCCCGATAGAAACGATTGGGCTCCCCGATTTGGGTTTGCTTGGGACGTTACGGGAAAAGGCAAGACGAGCCTTCGCGGAGGCCTTGGTCTTTTCTATGACATCCTGAAGGCCGAAGACAATTTCCAGTTCAATGGCCAGCCGCCTTTTTTTTCGAGCGTCGGATTCGGATTTTCTCCAATAGCGGGTAACCCGCTTGCGCCCCCAAGCTACCTGTCGCAGCCGTTTGCTGCGGCCGGCGTTCCTGATCCATTTCCTTCACGTATACCGCCGGCTGATATTGACTTTGGCCAAGCAGGGTTTCTACCAATCGGATCGTCCAACAGCCTCTTTTTTGTAGATCCGCATCTGAGGACCCCCTACACATATCAGTACAACCTGAGCCTGCAACGAGAGGTTGCAGCAAATACGGTTGTTGAATCCAGCTTTGTTGGCGCAATCTCGCGCGGCCTGACTGCGCTGCAAGATGTCAATCCCACCATCCTCGGCAGCAGAGATCGCGTTTTGAATCTGCTTCCTGGAAATACAACTTGTGAAAGCCTTGATGAACTCTGCAGCTTCGCTGCATTGCGCGAGTTCAAGAACGTGGGCCGTGCCAGCTACAACAGTCTTGAGCTCAGTTTGCAAAAGCGGCTCTCAGGGGATGGCCTTTTCGGAAGATCGTATTTCACTGCCGCCTATACGTACGCTCACAACATCGATACGGCTTCAGGGTTTCGCAATCGCAATAACGCAGTTCCAGCGTATTCGCCCGAATATTTCCGCTCGTCGGGCGACATTGATGTCCGGCACCGGATCGTTTTCAGCGGCGGTTGGGAAGTTCCATTCGAGAGGGCGTGGAGTCGAGGGCCATCGCGTATAACCCAAGGGTGGAATCTGTTTCCAATCGTCAGCTGGAGGTCTGGATTTCCGTTCGATATTTTCGCAAATCTACCATCCAATTTTGATTTCACAAGCCCAGGACCATCGGGTGCCGGCGATCCCGGCCTTGTTCGTGCCAATTTGGTCGGCGCGCCTTCTACTGTCGACCCGAATCAATCAAATACCTTCGCCGGTAGCACCGGACATTATTATTTCGACCCCACCCACTTCTCAAACGCGCAATGCCAAGACACCGTCAAAGCGGAAGCTTGCGTTCCAGGGCCTACCAAATTCCCCTCCGATGAACAGGCGATTGCTGATCCTTCCGTGCGCACGTACGGAACTCTGGCACGGAACTTTCTGCGAGGCCCGGGACGATTCAACATAAACCTCTCGATCGCCAAAGTGACGCCGATTACAGAACGAGTGGGCGCTGAGTTCAGGGCGGATTTCTTTAACCTGTTCAACAATGCCCAATTTCAAGCGCCCAACACGAACATTAGTGATCCAAATTTCGGCAAGGTTCAAGACACCGCCAACCCGCGCATTGTTCAACTCGCGGTTCGTCTTACCTTCTAATGGTATGAGTTAAAAACCTGGCGTTTTTAACAGTCCTTTTACAATGAATCGCTAGACTGTTTTTGTGTTCTCAACACGCTCGCATGAACCGCGCTATACCGGACAGGCCATGGCTAGGAAGACTGGTACCGCGCCTCGAAAATCCAACCCGCCTACAGGCGTTCAGGACGAGTTGACGCCCCTGGTCGAAAGGGCGTGCCTGATTGCTCGAGACTGTGTTTTCAACGCGAAAGACTTGCTTCACAACGCGTCTCGTATGGCGTTCTTGACGATCCGCGACTGTGAACAGGAGTTGGATCAGATTGAAAGACAAATCGATGAACGTATCGCCGGGGCTATTACACGGGTTGGAGAAGCTCGTGCCCGCCAACTTCTGGCATGCTTGAAATTCATCACAGATCTCGAGCGGATAGGGGATCTCGTGATGGGAGCCGCGCATCGGTTGCACGGACGGCGAGAACGGCTGGCGAGGGCCGATGCTGATCAACTCATAGAGATGTCAGTGATCCTCTGTGCCATGCTGGAGCAGATCCATCGCGGCTTCACAAGTCGTGACATCGAGTGTGCCCGCGAAGTGCTGAGGGTCGACTCCCAAGTCGATCGGATTTGCCACTCCCTTTTTCAACGCCACCTTGCCGATAAAGATCCCGATCCCCAAATTTTCGAAGTGTTACTGATCGCCCAAGCTTTTGAACGCGTCGGAGACCATGCCAAAAACCTGGCAGAGGAGCTCGTAAGCCTGAGCGAAGGTCGCAGTCTTCGCCACATTACGAAACGAAAATCCGGCTCATAGGTCGTCCTCTCGCCGCGTCTCCTCATCCCAGAATTCATCAATCGTTAACAGAATGGCAACAATCTAGAAACATGCCCATCTTAGATTGGAATGCTAGCCCTTTGCTCTCTTACAAGACGCCTGAGGTGTCACCACGCGCAAAAAGATCGGAGATTGGGCCCGTTTTGATGAAAGATGAACAGCAACAACCGGCGAGTGAGAATGGGGAATGTGGCGTCGTTTTTGTGGTGGAAGACGACTTGGACATTTCACGTCTCATACAGCACAACCTAAGCTCGGCAGGGTTCGGAGTCCAAGTTTTTTCAAATGGTAACGAGGTGGTATCGGAAGCCCTTCGCGAAAAACCGTCATTATTTCTCCTCGACATCATGTTGCCGGGCGTTACCGGATTCGAGATCTGCCGACAAATTCGACATGCTGCCCCTCTGGCAAAAGTCCCGGTCATTTTTTTGACTGCCCGCACCGCCGAAGAGGATCGGGTCCGCGGCTTCGAGCTGGGCGGCGACGATTACATCGTGAAACCTTTCAGTCCCAGGGAACTCGTGGCACGAGTACGAAGCATATTGCGTTCGCGCCCGGATGCGGCAGGACCCGTCCCAATCCAGTTGGGTGATGTGGAAATCGACCCACTATCGATGACGATTCGCGTTCAGGGCCGCCTCGTGCCGACAACGGTAAGAGAATTTCGCCTGCTCGAATACTTCGCGAATCATCGCGGGCGGGTATTCACGCGCGATCAACTGCTTGATGCCGTGTGGCGAGAGACTTCGTGGGTTACGCCACGCTCTGTTGATGTCTATGTGCGTCGTCTGCGCGAAAAGATCGAAGCCGACCCGCACCACCCCCGCTATTTAAAGACGCTCCGAGGAATCGGCTACCGCTTTGAAGGCCCGCGTTAACCGCTATTTACCCTCGACTCCACTGATACTTTCCCTTTGGGTACCGGCGTAACTTTGCGGAGAACTTCAGCAATCCCATAATGGCCGCTATGGCTGATGGCGTATTTATCGACTTCCTGGGAAAAATCGCCATGGGTTTTGGCCTCACCCTCGCTTTGCTTGCCATTGTCGGATTAAGCATTCCCGCACGCGTAAAAGTCGCCCGTCCCTACGATCGGAACCGCAATAGTCTGTAGATTCCAGTAGCATCCACGGGTCCTCGAAGTTTGTTGTCCCACGTCATTGACTGCACCTAACCCCATGTGAGATAAGGGCATACCTTTTTAGCAGCCGTCGCTTGGCCACTTGGCCTGGATTGCTGGAGCCCCTGGAATAAGTGGAGCAATGAGTGCGTCTCATACCGCGTGATAATAGCTTTTACGACATGTTTTCCAAGATGTCCGAAAACCTCACCCATGGAGCGCAGGTTTTAGTAGCGCTGTTTGCCGAATACCACACAGCCGAAGAAAAGGTTAAGGAAATCCGGCGCATTGAGAACGTTGGGGACGAGATGATGCACAACATTCTCAAGAAACTGAACCAAACCTTTATTACTCCGTTCGACCGGGAAGACATCCATCGTCTTGCATCCTCAATTGATGATGTTCTGGACTTAATTAAGGCAGCGGGTGACCGGGTGATTCTCTATAACATTACCCAGGCGCCGAGCGCAGCCGGACAACTTGCACACCTCATCCTTCGCCAAACTGAGGAACTCGGGAAGGCTGTTTCGTCGCTCCAAAAAAATGGCCAGGTGTTGAGCCACTGCGTTGAAATTAACCGGCTTGAAAATGAAGCAGACGAGATATCGCAAACAGCCATAGGCTATCTTTTCGATACCGAAATAGATCCCATAAATCTGATTCGCATCAAGGAATTGATGGAAGTCCTCGAACGCGCGACCGATAAGGCTGAAGACGCCGCAGATGTATTGGAATCCGTGGTCCTTAAAAACACCTAACACATACCGCATCTCACGAAGGCTACAGGACATCTACTGGTGACGTCCGAACTGATTCTTCTCGTTATCACAGTTCTCACAGCGCTGGCGTTCGACTTTTTGAACGGTTTTCACGACGCTGCGAACAGCATTGCCACTATCGTCTCCACCCGAGTTCTGTCGCCGAAACTGGCGGTGCTTTGGGCCGCCGTTTTCAATTTTCTTGCAGCCTTTTTTCTTGGGACCGCCGTTGCAAAAACGATCGGCAAGGGGATGATTCATGTCGACGTAATCAATCAATATGTCGTCATCGCAGGTTTGATAGGGGCAATTGTTTGGGATCTGCTGACGTGGTGGTGGGGATTGCCGACTTCGTCCTCTCACGCCCTGATTGGCGGCTATGCGGGTGCCGCCATCATGCACGCGGGATTTGGAGTGATCATTGTGCCCGGCTGGTACAAGACGCTCATCTTCATCGTCGCCGCCCCCTTAATGGGACTGGTTCTTGGCCTCTCGCTGCAGATTGCCGTCTACTGGATTCTCCGTAACAAGCCGCCTCAGCGCATTGACGCTTGGTTCCGCAAACTGCAACTTCTTTCCGCAGCCGCCTACAGCCTGGGACATGGCGGGAACGATGCCCAAAAAACGATGGGCATCATTGCCAGCGCGCTCTACACGGCAAACTATCTCTCCGCCGACGAACTCGCCCAAAATTGGGGGAGATACCACTGGCCAATCATCCTTGCCGCGCACGCTGCGATCGCTGCCGGCACCTACTTCGGCGGCTGGAAGATCGTTCATACGATGGGTTCTCGCATCACTAAACTGAAGCCCGTTGGCGGATTCTGTGCGGAAACGGCCGGCGCGATCACCCTCTTCTCAACAGCTCTAGCTGGAATTCCGGTGAGCACCACGCACACGATCACTGGTGCCATCGTGGGTGTTGGGGCGGTGAACCGGCTGTCCGCCGTCCGATGGGGGGTTGCGCGGAGAATCGTTTGGGCTTGGATAGTTACGATTCCCGCCTCAGCCCTTGTTGCTGCCGTTGTCTTCGGCATTTTCTCGCTATTCGGATTAGGCCGCTAACAATTCTTGGTATTGAATTTTTGGGCGGAACCTCTCGGCGGTGGCGCGCATCTCACATAAAGTTAAATTAGTTGTATCAGAGAGAAATAGTGCGCCTTCTCACATTTCTGACAATTGTCATGACACTCCACACAATCGCATCTGATGGTCCTCTCACCACCGTTTCGTCTGTTGATCTCAAACGCTATATGGGGAAATGGTACGAAATTGCCCGGTATCCTAATCGCTTTCAGCGTAAGTGCACGGGAGATGTCACAGCCAACTACACCCTTCGTCCCGATGGAAGGGTCGAAGTATTGAACAGTTGTCAGGAAAACGACGGCAGAATCAATTCGGCTAAGGGGGCGGCCAAGGTTGCCAACGCACAAACCAATTCCAAGCTAAAGGTGACATTCTTTTGGCCGTTCTACGGCAGCTACTGGATTATCGATTTGGCGCCCGACTATTCGTATGCGGTTGTTGGGGAGCCGAAACGCGATTACCTTTGGATTCTCAGCCGCTCCCCTCGCATGGATGACAGTCTTTACCAGCAAATCTTGGCGAGGATCCAAGCGGCCGGATATAACCCTGCCAAACTTGTGAAGACCCCGCAGTCAACTCCAGCAAAATAACTCGCCAGGCTGACAGTACCCCCGTAACTTGCCAGTAACGTGTCGATGCTAAAAGATGAAATGTTATCGGGTCACCTGTCCTCGGCCGCATCTCGTTTTTTTCCGGGAGTGCAGAATCCGACATCAACCTATGAAGCAGCGCGCCGGATCGAAAGTCACCGAAGCGGAGTTTCAAGACCTTGAGAAACTCGTCAGTCAGGAACCGACGCCAGACCGCGCCGCCGCCAAGCTCGCGAAGCTGTTGAAAGTGCAGCGCACTGAAGTTGCGCTCCTTCGCGTCGATCGAGGCTTGCTCAAGTTTCTATATCCAGCGGAGTTGCGAACTGCCGGGGCGATTCCTGTTTCCAGTAATGCGGTCGCGGCTCGAACCGTCACGACGCGCACTTCCCTTCTCTCCAATACCTTTGTTCGTATCAAGCACGTGAGCCTGTTCGAGTCAGTTCGGCTGGGCAATAGTTCTGAAGGTCACGAGGTCGTCGATCCAACTCCAATACAGAAACTCATGTCGGTACCAGTGCAAAACGATCAGGGTATTGTGCTCGGAGTGATTCAGATATCCCGTAAGGGGCTCGACGCAAGTGCGGCTGGGCCAGACTTCACGAACGAAGAATTACACCATTTGGAGAGGTCCGCGGGCATCATCGCTCGAATGCCGTTCATGACCGGTGAGTCAACAACCTCGGCCACCGCAGGAAGTTGATTTTGACTATGGTGGATTCGCAGCCGCGCGCACCTGTTCTGCGCTCCATCCCTTCTCACGGAAGTTGCGAATGCTAAGCGAGTCGTGCCTCTTGGCAAGGCGTCGGCCTCCCCAGTCCCGTACCAGCTCGCAGTGGTAGTAAGCAGGAATTGGTAATGACAGTACGTTCGCGAGCAAAACCTGGCGAGCCGTTGATTTGAGCAGGTCCGCTCCACGAACTACTTCGGTAACCAGCATTGCAGCATCATCCACCACTACAGCTAGTTGGTAAGCCGGAACATCATCTCGCCGCCAAATCACAAAGTCTCCAAAGTCACGTCCGGCTTGAAACTGCTGCGCGCCCAGGTTCAGATCGTTGAAAGAAATCAGGCGTCCGTCCGGTACACGAAAGCGCCAATTAACTCCCGCCGGACTATCGAACTCCTTCTCGTTGCGCGAGCGACAGTGTCCCGAATACAGAACCTCATCATCGGTCTCGTTCGGAGCGGTTGCCGATTCAACTAGATCCTTGCGCGAACAAATACAGGGGTAGATTGCGCCTGCATCGCGCAAGCGCTGCCATGCGTCGAGATAAAAATCACGCCGTGCACTCTGCGTGTACGGAGCGACCGGACCGCCACAGTCCGGTCCCTCCTGCCACTGTATCCCTAGCCAATGAAGATCGTCGAACATCGCCTCTACGAATTCAGCCCGGCATCGCTGAGGGTCCAGGTCTTCGTTCCGGAAAATCAAGACTCCTTCTTTCGCCCGCTGTGCAGCCGTCCAAAATGTGCGGGCGTGTCCGAGGTGTACTAACCCCGTCGGGGACGGTGCAATGCGTCCGCGATATGACGGCGGTTTCACCGGGATATTGTAATGACCATTGTCGGGGGTTCGCTGCGTCGCGATCGCGGTGGGGTCAGCTCGGTCCGTATTCCGAGTTCTTCGTTGTAGGCGCGTCATAGTCGCGTCCGTACTTGTTCTTGTGATTGGAAACCGGAATATCCTCGGGGACTCGGACCGTTCCCAACCCAGACTCCGTTGTGGATATCGTGATTTCTCGCGTAAGCTTCTTCAGTGTTTCGGGGGAAGACCCTTCATACCAGACCTGCATCTGGTACCTTCCCGCAGGCACACTCGGAATGTTGAGCATGCCGGACGCATCCGACACCGCGTAGTATGGAGTTTTCAAGGCGATTACAGCTGCGCTCATTTCCGGATGGATATTGCAAAAGATATAGCTCACGCCAGGATGATCGAAGCGCACGGTTCGCGTTGTGCCCGCCTCATATAGCCCAAGATCAAAACGCTTCCCCTCGAACAATGAAAATACATTGTGGAAAAAAGGATCGCGATTGGGAAACTCGACTGGCGTGCCGGCGGGCACAACCAGAATGCGTGGTTCAAATCGTTTGTTTTTTTGAACAAGGCGAACTGGCCCAGCCGGCGAGCGCGGCGCGGTTGGCCTCGTCGTGTCGCCGATCGGGTTGAGCCAAACCACAACGTTTGAACGGTTTTTGACAGCCACGTTAGCCTTGGTCAACAGTTCAGCCTGACCCGTCACTGTCAACTCCTGACCAACCGCGGGACCGGCAACAACCAACGTCCACGCACAAAGATGTCCAAGCATCCTTCTCAAACTCGTGCTTGATGGACTGTTTTGTATCTTCATCAGAATAGGATCCCCATTGCTAAATTCACATGGTCTCCTGTTTCGCGCGGGCCATAAAGTCGGTAGGTCTGAATCCGCCGGTATTCCGCCGAAAACAGCAAGTTCGAGCGCGGCCGATAGATGACATTTACGAATCCATTCTGATTCCGGACAAGTTGAGCATATCGAAGGCTGATGTCATTGGGATAGGAGCGCACTTCATCCGCAAACGGGTTATCCTCCCCGACCGCCAGATTGAATTCGACTTTAGATCGCGGTTTGTATTTGAGTTGAGACCACCCTCCAACTGTATCCAGCCCTTGTGCCTGGGAAGAAGGGTCCACCGGCATGCCACTGAATAAAGCGCTTCGATAAGCTCCCCCGCCGAGACCACCGAGCGCTTGACCGCGATAAAACTCGCCACTCCAGCTGAAACCCTTACCGAAGGGCACCATCCAGTCCAACGTACCACTCCAAGCGTTGATGTCGCGCCCGAATCCCCAATTCTGACGACTGTAGTATCCGCCGGCGCCGATCGTCGCTTGCTGCCCGAACAATAAGCTCGACCATGCGGTGCGCACAGCATAAGCAGGCTGACGCGAGAATTCTCCTGCCTGCGGACTACGATCGTACAAGGAGTAGTTGGAATAGGCCGAGTAAGGATTTTCTCCAGAGAGCGGGTCGAGAATCCCACCCTGGACTGTGACTGAGGAATTTTCGGCCACTGCGAAGCGATGCTCGACTCTGACCTGTGGCATCCAGCTCCAAAGATTTCCTGCATATGCCATCGCGGGCTCCGCCAGTGTCGCAAACGACGTTGGAGACAGCGGCGAAAAGAATGGCGAGTCCTGACCCGCAACCACGGACGTCTTGGCCCAATCCATGTGTATGGTTCCAGTGCGCAGCCGCATGATTCCCAGCGCAACCCCGTTCGGGGCGTCCGGAAACCCACCGGCAAAGTCGAATTGAACTTCGGCCCTGGTCCGTGCGCCTGAGAGTCTCGGGCCGAATACTTCGACTCCGAATTGCGATTGCCGCAGTGAAGCGCCAAAGCTACTGGAACGACTCAAAATATCCGTATTTCCTGTTACAGCCGGAACGTCAATACTGGCGACATTCCCGCGATTTTCAAACATATTGAAAAGCGCGATACCCGACAGGCGAACACGATATTTCGACGTGCTTTCGACCTTGGTCTGGTACTGATCATCAACCTTCCCGCTCAGCAGTTCATATTCTTCTTCCAACTTTGCCAAGCGATCGGATGAGACGACCTCGGCTGGAGACGGAGTCGCATTGTTCGACACATTGTCAGAAGGCCCCGCAGCGGAATTTGACACACGTGCATCCACCGCGCCTTGCTGATCGATGGCCGTTCGCAGCTCCTGCCGCAGCTCTCGAGTTTCGTTTCGATAACGCGCAGATTCATCGCGCAACTCCGTAACAACCGTGCGCAACTCATTCACTTGCTGCTGTAACTGCCTGACGGTTTCGGCGAGGGCAGCCTGATCTGGTGAAGGAGCTGAATTCTGCGCGAGCAGGCCGACCTGGAGAGCCAGAACGGCAAGCACGGTCGCAAATCCCAAACGATGCCGTGTTAGCGGAACATCCAATGCCATAAAACCTCCTCACGAACGCAGAGGCCCCAAGTTTCTGACACGTTTGCGTTTTGATTGAGTATGCGCTAGTCGGGCATTTTCAGATGCACGACAGACCGCACGACTGCGTTGCCATCCGGAGAAGCCACGGGGATTCCCCGCGAACGGGGTAGAGTGACGAGAAAGAGAGTGCCCTGGGATGACGTGCGCTCGACCCGCACGTCCCCGCCATGATCCTGCAGTAACTTTTGGACGATCGTCAGTCCAAGCCCCGTTCCGTTTTCCTTGCCCTGACTTACAAATGGTTCGAACAATCGACCGCGAACCAGTTCTGGAATACCACGGCCATTGTCTTCGACCGTTACAAGAAACCGGTCGTCTTCCCCGACCAGATTTATCTCGATCTTGCCCCGATCCGCTGCGACTGCTTCGCACGCATTGCGCACAAGATTCTGAAACACGCGTTCGATCTTTCGTGCGTCGAACCACCCGTCCGTCGTACCGCTACTGTGGATACTGATCGCAATCGGATGAAACTCCGGGTGTGCGCTCACCACATGCACAGCATGAGCAATCACGTCCTCCAGACTTCCGTGGGTTGCATGAAGAGCATCACGTGTGCGCGAGAACTCGAGGAGCGAGTCGATCAATTCCGTCATCTGATTCACAGCTGACCGAACCTCCTGATAAAGCTCCGCGCGTTCCAACTGGTTGCGGTTGCTCTCGCTCAAAAACTCGGCGTTGGCCATGATTGCAGCCAAACTGTGCCGTAAGTCATGCGAAATTGAACTGGCCATGCGGCCGATGGTTGCCAACCTTTCGGCGTCGATCAGCTGCCGCTGGCTCTCGCGCAAATCAGTGCGCATGCGTAGGAACGATGCAGTTACTTCTGACACCTCATCGGAGCCTCGCACTTCAACAGGGTAGTCGTAGTCACCCTTCCCAAGCGCCCGAACGGCCTCAACCAGATTGCCGAGCGGCCGCGTAAAAGTGTGGGAGAACAGAAACACCATGAAGCTTGCGACTGCCAAAGCAACTAGTGCTAACGCCAGCAGTAGTTGATTAAGCTGACCCAAGAATGCTGTTGCCTGGTCGAGAGACTTCAGAACGACCAACTGAACAGACGGACTGGCCCCGGCAGGAGAGAGATCCACGGTGGTCTGGAGGAAACGTTCTTGACCCAGTTGGATCTCTTCCGGCGCGGGTCGCGCTGAGCCTTGCATTTCGACGCGCTGCGGATTTAGTTCGGCTTCCTGCACCGGCGATAAGGTGCTTCGGATAACTTTGTCGCCGTAACGAAACGCCACTTGGCTTGCCGCCACCTGGCTAAGTTCTCGCACCAGTGCGTCGTCGACCTCGTAACCCAGAACCAGAAAACCGAGATTACGGCTGGCAGTACGCGGTCCAGATTCAATCGGCTGGATAGACACTTCATAAAGACGGCCGTTTCCAAACCACCACTGCCTGTCTTGACCGTGACTTAATGCATCGCTGATCGCAGCCTGAGCCGCATCATGGCCGAAATCACCCGTTTTTGCCTTCAACGCAAGCACTTGTCCGTTGCGGTTGGAAAGAACAAGCAAATCAGACCCTAGCGTGCTCCAAAGTCCTTTCGATCCATCCTCGATTGTCGCAGCGTCTTCCGTAGTCATGAGTGCTTTTAGAAGCGGAAGATCAGCGAGGAATTGAGCAGAATGCTCAAGATTTTGCTCGCGCTGTCGCTGAACATTTTGGAAGGTAGAAACCGAATTTCGAAGATCCTGAAAAATCTGGAGGCGAACTTGGCGCTCGACCGTCCGCCGGGCAACAAACACAGTTGTCAGAGTAAGCGCCGCCCCGACCAGGAACAGGGAAAACAGGAATTTGGTGCGTAACCGAAACTTCACTATTCCCACTGCGCTCCTGTCTTTCTACGTTGCCGGAATCCGTTAGGGTACAAATTTGTAACCCGCTCCGTGAACCGTGCGAAAGTGAACAGGGTTGGCTGGATCGGTTTCAAGTTTTTGTCTCAGTTTTAGAATGTGATTGTCAACGGTTCGCGTTGTGGGATAGCTCTGATATCCCCACACTTCATTCAAGAGTTCTTCGCGCGAAATTACACGTTCAGGCGTCTGAGCCATGAACTTCAGGATCTTGAATTCTTGCGGAGTCAACGCGACCGCTTGTCCTTGTCGCGTCACTTGCATTTTTGAGAAATCCACCGCGACACCATCAAAAGCCATGCTGTCACCCGTCACTGGGCGGGCAGAGCGGCGAATCGCAGCACGAACGCGCGCCAACAATTCTTTTGGACTGAATGGCTTTGTCACGTAGTCGTCTGCGCCCAACTCAAAAAGCAGCACCTTGTCCATGACGTCCGACGCAGCGCTCAGAATGATGACCGGCACGGACACCGCAATCTGTTTCATCTCTCTACAAACGTCCCTACCAGTCATGCCCGGCAAACGCATATCAAGAACAACCGCAGAGGGTGGAGTTGTGCGAAAAGACTCGACCCCCGATGGTCCGTCCAAGGCTGCCTGCACGACGTAGCCCTCTGGCTCAAATAATCGCTTTAGAGCCCGATGTACCGCTCGATCATCCTCAACGACCAGAATACGATCCATACCCTCTACTTTCCGTAGCTGTCTATTGTCCGCCGAGCCCTCGTGAAAGAAAAGCCCCTCGCAAAACTAGCGCGATTCGAGACTAAAACGGCGCCTCCGTTGGAAGGCGCCGCTCGGCATTGGCGTCGCACCGTGTGTCAGCCGGTACGCGCGATTGCATTCATGTTCTCCCCAGGGCGCGGAGCACTTGTCACGAAATTGTAAGGGCGTTGCAAATTAATGGTAAACAAGCAGAAATGAAGGTTCTTCCCCCGCCGTGGACGGTGTTGCCCCGAACGGAGATTGCCGGAATTCTCGATTGAAGCCACGGCACGCGTTGCGGGATGAGCGCAAGCCGCTGGGGCGGCATCAGCTCATGCACCATCGGTAACCGCCCTGGACTCATCCTCAAGCCCAGCCCTGTCGAAGAAATACCAAGGGTGTATGGCAATGCGCGCGATCGCGAGTCTACTTTTAGCCGTCTTGATCGTTTCGCTTCTTGGGCCTACGTCACTGTATGCGGGGGCGTGGACTCAGGATGCTGGGCATGGGCAGATCATCCTTACCGCATCATTTTTTCAGACCTCACGGAACTTCGACGATCGAGGCGGCTCAACGCGATTCGCGGATAACGCATCCTTCCGCCAACTCATGTTGAATCCCTTTCTTGAGTACGGAATGAGCCGGCGAAATACGCTTGTGGTCAACGCAAATGTTCCTTTCCTCCGATATGCATCCAGCCAAAGCAAATCTCGCAGTGCAGGGTTGGGAGACATTGAGATCGGTATCAAGCGTCGGCTCAACTCGCTTGAATCCAAATGGGCGTTGTCAGGCCAACTGGCGGTGATGTTTCCTGCTTACCCTGACACGCGCCTACCCGCTCCAGGAAACCATCAGGAAGACATTGAGGGGCGGATGATGGCCGGTCGTAACGCAACCCTCCTCAAGCATCATGCATTCTGGGCCGTCGAAGGTGCTTATCGCTATCGCAATGGGGCACCCGCGGATCAGGCACGAGCGGAGGCAGTAGGGGGAGCCGGCCTGAGTCGCCGTCTCACGGTGATGGCACAGTTTTTCGCGATCAAGAGCCTGCGCAACGGGATGCCGCTTCCCATGATTTCAAACCCGAATTCTCAATCGGATTTTGACCTGTATAAGTACCAGCCCTCGGTCGTATATCGATTGTCCCGCAACACCCTAGTGCAGTTCGGCGCCAACAGTGCATTTTCCGGTCGCAATACGGGTCGCGGACTAGCGCCCATGTTTGCGCTGTGGCAAAGATTTTAGGAGGAGGCATGAGTTCCGGACCCGCAACTCGCCCGCAACGAGCCTCTCCTCCCGATCATCAGCAATTCTCTCCCGCACCGCAATCAACGCTGATTGGGCAGCTTCTGGTACGAGATGGATGGATTACGAAAACGCAGCTGGACTATGCGCTCACGTTGCAGCCAATTTGGGGATCGCGCTTGGGAGACATCGTGCTCGCTCTCGGTTGGATGCGAGCACTCGACTTTCATCAGGTGCTAGCGCGGCACTTTGGACTTGCGTTCGTGAACCTTATCGAACAACCGGCGGACGAAACGCTATTCGACCTTCATGAGTGCACGCATTATGCGCAGCACCTCTACCTCCCATGGCGATTGCAAAATGGCATTCTCTTGTTGGCCACAGCGGACCCTGGTTCGACAGAACTTACTCAAAGGTTTGAAAGGCGCGATGACGTGCGTTTTGTCGTCACGTCCCAACTCGACATCGCGTGGGAACTTCAGCGGATCGCAGGCGAACACCTCAGTCGAGATGCCACATCCCAGCTCGCTGAAACGACTCCGCAATATTCAGCGCGTCAAGTACTTACCACCGCGCAGAAATATTCAGCCGGAATCGGCGTTTTGATTTTAGGAGCGTGGCTCTGGTTTGCGCCACTGGTGTTGCTGATTGCTCTCAGCTCTGCTGTGAACGTCTGGATGCTGGTGTCATTTCTATTTCGCACCATGCTCTGCTGGATGAGCTGCGCTGATCAGATTGGATTGTCGGTTTCAAGGGAAGAAGTTGGCGCACTGGCCGACGCGGATTTGCCTACCTATTCCATCCTCGTCCCGCTCTATAAAGAGCCGACGGTGCTTCCAATCCTTGCGGCCGCTTTGAAGCGTTTGGACTACCCGAGATCCAAGCTCGACATCAAGCTGGTCCTGGAAGAGGACGATCTCGAAACAATCAATGCCGCCAAGGCTCTTGGACTGGCCTCCATCTTCGAGATTATTCGAGTTCCCAATTCTCTTCCCAAGACGAAGCCGAAAGCATGCAACTACGCTCTCCGATTTGCCCGAGGACGTTACTTGACCATTTACGACGCGGAAGACAAGCCCGATCCAGACCAACTGAAAAAAGCGATCGTGGCGTTCCGCAAACTCGGAGAGCATACCGCCTGCATTCAGGCGCGGTTGAACTACTTCAATGCTGAAGAAAATTGGCTCACCCGCCTCTTCACGCTCGAATACTCACTGTGGTTTGACATGTTCCTTCCTGCGCTCGATCGTCTTCAGGTACCAATCCCTTTGGGCGGGACTTCCAACCATTTCGACATTGAAAAGTTGCGAGAGGTGGGTGCGTGGGATCCCTACAACGTCACCGAAGACGCGGACCTCGGTCTGCGCTTCGCGGCGCTAGGCTACAACGTTAGCGTAGTCAACTCCGTCACACTCGAAGAAGCGAACGCACATTTCGGAAGCTGGATCCGTCAGCGTTCGCGCTGGATCAAGGGCTACATGCAAACCTGGCTAGTAAATATGCGCAGGCCGCGCGAGCTAACAAAACAGGTTGGCTGGAAAGGAGTCGCATCTTTCCAGCTATTCATCGGGGGGACTATCGTTTCCGGATTAGCGTATCCATTCCTCTTAGGAGCATTCATGGTCTGGCTCGTCACCCAAACATTCGCCTTGCATCCCTTGTTCCCGGGCCCCGTGTTGGCCATCAGCACCATCAATCTGGTAGTTGGAAACAGTTTGCTTATGTATCTCTCCATGCTCGCGGTAGGTAAGAGTGGTCGTCTTCGACTTTTGCCCTATGCGTTGACGGTGCCTTTTTATTGGCTTTTGCAGTCCGTTGCGGCTTATCGCGCTCTTTGGCAACTGATCACCCGGCCCTTCTACTGGGAGAAAACTGTTCATGGCGTTAGCGCGTACACGCGTACCGAGGTACTACGTGCGACCTCATCCGTTGCATAGTTTCGCCAACGCGGAGCTGACGTCCCTGTTTCTCTTCGCGACGTTGCCGATCTGCTTAGCATTGGCTTGGCGACCCGCAGCCGTGCCCGGCGCCATCACAACCAGTGTTTTGGTATTTATCCTGTGCGCTGTCTGGAATGTTCACTTATCGCGGGCAACTTCGTTTGTATGGGCAACACTAACAGCAACGGTTGTCGCTGGTCAGTTGATTGTGGTCCTCTCGAAATCCGGCGCTTCGATTGCAATCGGAACCGACGCGATCGTCAACGGCGTGTTTGTTTATGGTTTTCTCTGGATCATGGAATGGCGAGCGTCCGATCGGGGATTGCAACCGCTCGCAACGGCCGCCCTACTATTACCTTGCGGACTGCTGGCGCGACCCGTGGTGTTCGGCTGTTGTGCAGTGCTGTGCACACTAGCATTCATGGAAACTCGGCGCCCGTTGTTGTCCACGGCAACACTCGTTCTGACCCCAAGCCTGCTCTGCCTTGTCGTGATCCTAACCCTCAGCAGGTTAACCAACCACTCTGGCGTTGCCGCTCTGGGGCACAAAATGTCGCTGTTTGTTGCCAAAGATCCTATCACTTTAAACACGCCCGCGAGTCTGATGCGACAACTCGCGCCATCATTCTACTTTTGCATCGGGACGCTCTTATCCCGGCTCATTCAAAAATCGGCGAGCACAACAGATCTTCTGTACTTCCTGCTATGCCTGGTTCTCGCCACGGTGATGTTGGCTGGCCGGGTGCCAGGAACCCTAAACCTAAGTGACTTAAACCTAATCATCTATGGCGGAAGTGCCTATTTGCTCGCCTCGACTCCTTCGCGAACTGCACTCGCGTACTCTTTGGTCTCGCTGCTTACTTTCACCGGACTTGTAGTCGCTCTTCTCTAGGTTTTAGAGTTGCCGTTTCAAATGACTGGACCGAATCTGTATGTTTTTCACAACAGAATCCGTTGAAACGCTCAGCAGTTCTCTATGTATGCGACAGCCTGCAAACATTTCCATTACACTCCTTACCCTTTTTCTTTTTGTGCTTAGTCTGGCGGGTTGCCAAGCGAAGCCCACGCGATACGATCTGCGCGGCAAAGTGTTGTTGAAGAATCAGGACGTTAATGAGATCACTGTTGATCACGAGGACATTCCCGGCTTCATGTCGGCCATGGCGATGCCCTACAAGGTCAAAGGGGCTGGCTCGTTAGACGTAGAGCCTGGCGACAAGATCACCGCCACAGTGGTCGTGAGCGGCAATGGCAAAGAATACTGGTTGGAGCAAGTTCGCGTAATCGACAGCTCGGGCAGAAAAGTGGCACAAGCCTTGGCACGGCCCAATGCACTCGTACCGGGGTCCCCGGTCCCGGATGTTCCTTTGACCAACCAAGATGGACGAACCATCCGGTTCAAGGATTTCACGGGTAAAGCTTTGTTGATCAATTTTATCTACACGCGCTGCCCGTTGCCGGAGTTCTGCCCCAGACTGAGTAACCAGTTCTCAACCATACGCGAAAATCTTGCTAAGACCCCCGCGGTTCGCGACAAAGCCCATTTGCTTAGCATCAGCATCGACCCCAAAAATGATACTGCTGCCATGCTGAGAAAGTACGGATTGTCATACCTGGATAACGATCCAACTCACTTTTCGCAGTGGGAGTTCGCGTTTACTTCGCCATCAAACTTGCGGAAACTTGCGGATTCGTTTGGACTTGAGTATTTCGAGGACAATGAACAGATCGTCCATTCAATAAACATCGTCTTGGTCGCTCCGGAGGGAACCGTGTCCCAGTACTGGGGCCAAAATGCGACAGCCGCTCAACTGGAAGCCGCCCTCCGCGAAGGCGTGATGACAAGCCAGCCTTAAATCAGGTGACCCCGAGTTAGGTCTGATTGCAAAGCCTATTGTCGTGCTGGGATACCCGTTGTATTCTCGGCGAATCGAACGATCCGCGCTTTGTATTGAGGGGGGCGGACCTGTTCCGAAGAGCGCCCGGCTGAGACTTCCCTCGGGGCGCTCTTTGTCCAACAGTCATGTTGGCCGGGATTCCACCCGGGCCTGCGAAACTACGCTGCGGGCTGCGACGATAACATCTGAGGATTGAGCCGGGACACGCCACGCCGTCTCGGCTTCAAGGCCTCTCTCATCTTTCGTCTCGCCTTGTGAAGCTGCGATTTCGAAGTCCCTGTGGCGCAGCGAAGAGAGCGCGCGATTTCGCGATGCGCATATCCTTCGATGTCATGCATCACCAGGATATTACGGCATCCCGCCGGCAACTCATCCAACGCACGAGTCAGCGCTAAACGATTCACAGTTGCTTTGAGCTGACGATCGACTTGCGAAACCTCGATTGGCATGTCGTTGCCGTCGTTATCTCTTGATCCATCACGAGGACGGTCAATGGGCATGCTGTAGCGCTGTTTCTTGCGAAAATGCATCAACGTCGTATTGGTAGCGATTCGATAAATCCACGTCGACAACGCCGATTTCCCCCGAAACGTTTTCAGCTTGCTTAACACGTGAACGAACGCGTCCTGCGTAAGATCTTCAGCATCAGGAACGCTGCGCGTCATACGAAGACACAAGGCATAAACCTGCTTGTGGTTTTTTTCGATCAGCGTCTGCAGTGCGTCGGAATCACCGCGAAGCGCGCGGGTAATCAACTTCCTTTCATTTCTACGATGTGCCGAGATTGGTTGATTCACCTGAATCCTCCCCAATTACCTGCTTTGCACTGCGCTGTGAATGTGCGACGCGAAGACGACCACTCCGCGCCGCGCGGAGAAACAAGGACTACCGTTTGACGTCAATCTGATTTACAACCTGAAGAACGTTCGGAACCGCACTGGCCAGCTTTTCAGCCTCTTGGCGCTGCGTGGCACTCTTCACATTGCCCGTGAGAGTCAAGACGCCATTTTTCGCTTTAAAGTCGATGCTTTCTTTGTCGAGCCTGGATGCAATCAGCTCCGCCTTATAATTCTTCTCGATTCCATCATCAAGATTCGACGAAATCGCTTTCGCCTCCGACTCCACCCCTACCGGCTGAATACTGACTTCATTGGCCACGATTCGTTCGCCGGCAACCGACTTTGCGACCTCACCGGCCTGGCGCTTCGCGTCGTCCGAGTGAACCGTCCCACCGAGAGTGATGGTGTTGCGGTCGCGGTCTTCGCTGACAGTTACGTCCTGCAATTCGGATTGCTCTAGCGCTTTCTTGACAACATCTTTGTATGAGGTACTCGGAGCTTTTGTGCACGCCACTGCCATCAACAGGGCCGGCACCAACAACAGCGACTTCCAAAGATTCGCTTTCATTCTGTCCTCCAGATTCAACCGAAGATTTTTCCGGGAACGGTACGGACCGGCTGACTAGTGGCTTCGCCTTTTGACTAAGCTCGGCTCGTCACCAATGCTAGGGATAGCAACCAAAATCGACGATCAGTGAATTGCTGTATTCATCTGGTGGGAATTCCCTAGCCGCCAAACCACCTTGGTTGTCACGCATATGTTGCAAGTTCTTGACATTCTTGTGACACGACGAAGACACCTATCTCTCTACCCTCGATGCACTTGGCGAAGCGTTTTGTGATAAGCACGCCGGTAGCCCTCGAAGACCTGGCAACTCAGTTAGGGAGGAAGCAATGAAGAAGTATTCGTTTTTGCTCTTGATCGTGTCTCTCAGCGCCACCACGCTTGTGTATGCACAGGGCGCTCCAACGAACCGACTCAACATCAACATCCGCGACTACTGTGATCCGGCGACATTCAACGCCGCGATCGGAGATGGGTCTTGTGTGCGGGACACCTCGACTGGAGCCATCACGTTTTCCGGCTTCGTTGCTGAAGCGACGACTGACAAGTCTGTCGGCGCATGGCGCTTCGCGCCACTGTCAACCAGGGTCGCACCCGGCACCCGCATGAAGATTACAAACCTCGGCGGAGAACTCCACACATTCACCCGAGTCGAGCACTTCGGTGGAGGATTTGTTGACTTTTTGAATCAGGCCACTGGCAATCCAAAGCCTGCTCCGGAATGCGCAAAAATGGTGAATGGCAATCTTGTTCCCCAGCCGCGATCGCCCGAAAATCTCTTCATTGCGCCAGGAGCGAGTGCCACTAAATTCAGCTCAAGCGAAGGGCCGGTCCGCTATCAATGCTGCATCCATCCATGGATGAGAATCACCGTGTCAAGTTCTGCTCCGGCATCGACTGACGCGGACTTCGAACACGCGTCCCATCACTAAAAGGAACGCTGTTTGAGGAGATCCGTTCGAGATGCAACCGAGACTCGCAGGCGCCACTTCCCAAGGCGCCTGCGTACTGTCTTCTTGGTTGACTTGAAGCAGTAGAATAGAGTCATGCCCGTAGGAAAAGACAGGGTTAGTCGTTCGTGGGGCCTCCAACCCTGGAAACGATCGCCGCGGCCGGCAGCTTTGGGGTTTACGATCATCGAGCTCGTCGTGGCAGCGACGATTCTGGTGATTCTTACCGGCCTCATCCTTCCAGCGGCTCGCTTAGCGGTGCGTCGCGAGAAGGAGCGTCAACTCAAAGCAGCCCTTCGTGACATGCGGGATGCCATCGACCGCTATAAAGACGCCGCGGACCGAGGCGCTTTTAATAAGGCTGACACCAACGGGTATCCCACCGACCTGGAAACGCTCGTGAAAGGCGTGGATGTTAATGGTAAGAAGGTTCGTTTCCTTAGAGCGATCCCAATCGATCCTATGACCGGCAAAGCAGAATGGGGCATGCATTCGATGGAAGACGACCCCGAGTCGGACTCATGGGACGGGAAAAGCGTGTGGGACGTATACACCACCTCGCAAGACACCGGTCTGGACGGTTCCCGCTACCGCGAGTGGTAGACACAAGCCTCTCATCGCAAGAAGTTGTTGGCGATTAAACGGAGACTCCCGATGACCAATACCAGAATCATGGCTAAGATTAGCGCGTATTCCACCATATTCTGTCCTTGATCGTCTGACCAGATGTAACGGCAGGCGTGAATCATAGATCTCCACCGAGTCGCATTCGAGTCGTGATTGTGATTGTTTCACCACCAACCAGGGCAGTGATGAACCCCGTTTTGCGTGCACTTGCATGAATAGAGAATAACTGCTTGCGATCAAGTCGTAAGTGCCTGGATGCACCTCGGGTAATTTTTCCTTTCTTGCACACGATGCTCAGCGTTCTTCTGTCGGAGTTCCGAGCCTCGACGCTCCGAGTGACGCCAATCGGTCCGCTTCCGCGATCTCGCGCCGCGCGTTGGCCGCCTGGCCCAGCTGTTCGTATGCGTCGCCGAGAAAACGATGCGCGTCGATGGCATCGGGCCGAAGTTTCGTGGCTCGGCGGAGGTACGGCAGCGCATCGACCGCCTTATGCTGTGCCACAAACAATCTTCCCAGCAGAAGATTGGCAGGAAAGTGGTTGGGCTCGAGCTTGAGGGCAGAGCGGAATTCCGCTTCTGCATCGGAGGAACGAGACGTGCGCTGGTACACCAGCGCGAGATAAAAGTGCATGATCGCTGAGCCGGTCATTTCTGAGACGGCTGCTTCAAAGTGAGGCAGCGCGTCGTCCCATTGACCGATCTTCACCAAAGCGCATCCTAATTCGTAGCGAGCGAAAGCATCGTCGGGTTTCTTTTCAACCAGATTCTGTAGGGGCGCTACCGCCTTTGGATATTCCTTCAGCAACATATAAGCCCGGCCGAGTTGTAGAAGAGCGATGGGCGTATTGGGCTCTCCCTTGAGCACCTGCATCAAGATTGGGACCGCCTGTTGATACTGCTCCTGCTCCATGTCGACTAACGCCTCATATAGAAGATTCGCGATGGCAATTTTTTGTTTTGGATCTTCACCTCCCTCAGTGTCCTCGCCCCTCGCGGTCCCAGAAGACGAGCTTACGTAACCGAGCGCACGCAGACTCTCCGATTGCTCCATATCTAGCTGCCGTCTTTCTGGAGCGCCTCCTTTCGTTTGGCGATAGAACTCGGCGACCTGAGCTGCAGCAGTGTCGGCGATCGCCTTCGAATCGGAGACCACGTTGTGTAACGCAAGTGGGTCCGCTGACTGGTCATACAACTCGCGGTCTGGAGCTTCAATGTATAGGTACTTCGGAGTCCGCCATGCCTGCAATTTGCTCCAGCCAAAGGAAAGGTGGCCATAGCTGCTCTCAGAGTAAACGCTACGCGGCAGAGCCGAATCGCTGGCTGGGCCGGTGTCTGGCTTTTGGGACGATCTCATTAAGCTCCAGAGGGACTCACCCTGCATGGCAGAGGAAACCGGCAGTTGAGCGACCTGGAGGATGGTGGGCGCTATATCAACCAGCCCAACCCGAGTGGAAATTGTTGTGGGGTGTTGCTTGGGAACCTTGAACAGCAGCGGAACGTGAATCGTCTCATCGTAGAGAAAGATCCCGTGATGTTTCTCGCCATGTTCCCCGAATGATTCTCCGTGGTCGGCAGTGACAACAATCACAGAGTCGTCGAAGACGCCGCCCGAGCGCAATCCAGCGATTAGCTTGGCGACCGCAGAATCCGTGTACGCGATCTCTCCGTCGTAAGGCTCGGAACGGTAGCGTGTCTTGTATGGTTCAGGAGGAGTGTACGGATCGTGCGGATCGTAGAGATGTACCCAGAGAAAGAAGGGTCCAGCCGGGCGCTTGCTTAGCCAAGCCAGAGCGCGTTTTACGACTTCCTGACCACGCCTCTCCAGACTGCGGTAACGATCTTCCTTTGGGCCTCGCCGATGAAATCCTGCGTCGTAAATGTCAAAACCGCGTTCGAAGCCTGGCGCCAATCTCTTTGGTTCAAGCACCAAGGCTCCCACGAACGCCGCAGTCCTATACCCATTCTTGTGCAAGATGTCAGGCAGGTATGGGAGGACCTGGCCTAGTACGTCGCCCATGTAATTCAAGTGATTGAACTGGGGGTACGTTCCGGTTAGGACGACGGCATGCGACGGCGTGGTCAGTGGCACTTGGGAGTATGCGCGAGAGAAGACAACTGCTTGGCGGGCCAATGAGTCTAGATTCGGCGTGAGCCCCCGGTCCGACCCCAGGAAACCCATGCGATCGGCACGGGTCGTGTCCAGCGTAATAAGGACGATATTCGGATGTCGCGGGACCGCGGTCTTGGGATTTTGAGAAGCCGCCGTCCAGCCGGACTCTGCCAGCAGTATCAGGGGCAAAACATGGCGCACAATTCGCCAAAGGGCGGCGGTGGAGACTGGTTGTGAGGCCCACGCCGTCGCCGAATATCGGTCAATTTGGCGCATCTGCGGAAAGACCGTCAGTTTACACCTACCCCCACGAATGGGCAGGAACCGCCTTTTCGTCTTGACGGCTAACCAGTTGTGCAATATTGTTCCCGCAATTTCTAGAAGCCGGCCTTGGCTTTCCCGCACCCGCGGTGCAGCGGAAGAGTTTTCGACAATTTAGAAACAGGGGACTTCCCAATGCGAACTAAGCCTTTCGTCATCGCACTGAGCTTTGCCGCGTGCGCTTTCTTTTTGGCAATTCCATTGTTGGCGCAGACCATCTTCGGAACAATACTGGGCACCGTCACCGATCCCTCCGGCGCCGTGATGCCAGGCGTCACTGTCACCATCACCAACCAAGGCGAGAACAGTTCGCGTGACGTGAAGACCGACGCGCAGGGAAACTTTCGAGCGGAAAACATGAAGGCCGGAATTTACACGGTGACGGTCAAGGCCCAGGGATTCAAGGAAGCGGCGCTGACGGACATCCACCTGGACGCCCGCCAGATTGTGCGCGAAGACTTTAGCCTGACGATGGGTCAAACGCAGGAAAAAGTTACAGTGGAAGCAAATGCAGAACTGGTGAACACCGAAACGCAAACCATCTCGGCGAGCATTGGAAGCACCGAGGTGTTGAACCTGCCCGCCAACTATCGAGGAAGGGGTAGCACCAGTCCTTATGGCTTGTTGGCTTATCTCCCCGGCGTCACGGGCGACAAAGGTGGTGCCATCTCCGTTCAGGGTTCCGGTATCAATCAAGTCGAATATTCGCTTGATGGAATTAGCACAACCGATATTCGCAACTCCGGTCCACAACGCGAAATGTTTCCTTCTGCGGAGAGCATTGCAGAAATGAAGGTGCAAGGGTCGGGCAGCGGCGCAGAATACGGCAACCCGGCCGACATTACGACCACGAGCAAGTCGGGCACGAATGTGTTTCATGGATCGGCGTTTGAGTATCTGCAGAATGCGGCCCTGGACGCCAAACAATTTTCCATTTTCACAGTGGGTAAAGCTGCCAAAAGCGCTAACACGTTTGGGGGTTCCCTCGGCGGACCTCTTTTTGGGAAGCGCACCTTCTTCTTTGGCGATTACGAGGGAATGCGGTACCGGACTTCAACGCTTCGCACAGGGACGGTACCAACCCAGGCTATGCGGAATGGAGATTTTTCAGCTTTCTCGGTTCAACTTCACGATCTGGACGGAACGCCCTTTGCAGGCAACATTATTCCTGCCGATCGGTTTGATTCGAGAGTGCCCCTGATTCTTCAGTATTATCCTTTGCCAAACCAGGGGGGCGTCGACAACTCTGGACCCCAAAACTGGGCGGAAAACACGCCCAATCCCATCCTTTCCGATCAGTTCGATATTCGCATTGACCACACCATCAACAGCAAACAGAATGTTTTTGGCCGTTGGACTTACAAAAATGGCAGATCGGTCAACCCGTCTGCCCTGATCCTTCCCGCAGAAACAGACTTCGAACACGACAACCAGATCGTGCTTGCGCATAACTATGTCATCACACCAAACCTGATCAATGAGCTGCGAGGAGGGATCAGCCGCAGACAGAATGGCGGAAGCTTTCCGATCGATGGGCCGGCATTCATGGAGCAAATGGGCTTGAATCCAACGCAACTGGGACCTTTCCCGCCTGGGGGTTTTCCCGATTTCGTCTTCGAACCAAGAAGCAACCTCGACAGCGTTGTTCACACGCGGCCGAATCCAGAGCGCTCCCAAAACATCCAGATTAGCGACAACCTCACTTGGACTAAGGGAAAGCACACGATGAAGTTTGGTTTCGACATACGCAGGCTCCACCTGATCACAGCTTGGTACTCCGGCTCGTCAGCAGCCGACGACTACGGAGACTTTTTCTTTAATGGCCAGTACACAGGTGAATCGCAGGAGAAAGCTAGCGGCTTTGCCGATTTCCTGCTGGGAGTTCCCTATTACACCTACGTTACCCACACCCCACCGAGGAACATCGACGGTACAACTACTCACTATTACGCGTACGTGGCGGACACATTCAGGGTCACTCAAAAACTTACAGTGGATGCCGGATTAAGAATTACCAGGATACCGCCACTCTACGACCCTATTAATCTCACCAATTTCGATCCCAGCGTTCCGGGCACGGGGCAGGTGATCATTTCTGCCGATCCCAGGTCCCTCGCGGCAACCCAACCGCTGTGGGCGCAGGCCGTCAATGCGTGCGACTCACCCAACCAGATCCCTGGCTATGCTGGACCTGACCCCAGCATTCCCTGCACGCCCTTCCTGACTTCGGAGCAGGCGGGGTGGCCAAAGCAATTGCGCAACGTGTACACGCACTTTTCTCCACGCTTCGGTTTTGCCTATCGGCCCTTTGCGGACAACAAGACGGTCGTTCGGGGCGGTATCGGCATCTACGAGGTTGTGACCTTAGGCGCGGTATTTAACTCGGTTGCTGGTATCCACGACGGCTTCCAGGGAAATTTTTCAAATACTGGGGTCGGAGATCCGGGCTTCTTCCGGTTTCCCGATGTGCTGAATAACGCCACGAACGCCTTCGTTGGTTCACAATCATTTTTCACGGCAAATCAACGCGACAAAAAAGACCCGTACAGCATCCAGTGGAATTTGTCAGTCGAACGAGAACTTTTTAGAAATACAGCGCTGCGTGTGTCCTACATTGCCAACCGCGCGAATCAGCTCACCTGGAGCCCGAATCTTAATCAGCCGCTTCCCACCACCGCACCTTATGACGAGTCCAATCCCAACCCCGCTCCGTTTCCACTGTGGAATAAAGTCAGGATCCGCGCCGGCGGAGCCATCAGCAGCTATCAATCCATGCAAACGGAATTGATCCACAAGTATTCTCACGGGCTTACCCTGCAATCGACCTGGACCTGGGCGAAGAACCTCACTGACGTCGAATCATGGCCTCGCTCCGATTTTTCCGGGGAAATTACAGGCGACAAAATGAACCTGTATGACATGCACGCCGACTACGGCAACACCGGTGGCACTCGAAAACACCGTTGGATCACGACCATGGTGCAGGATCTTCCTATCGGAAAGGGACGCCGCTTCCTCGGCGACGCCAACGGAGCCGTGAATGCGATCGCTGGCGGCTGGCGGCTGAGCATGATTCTGCTCTGGCAATCTGGCCCTTACGACACTCCCTTCCTTCAATTTGATTCAACCGGCAACTCCAACTTTGGCTTCAACCGGCCCGACTCGGCGGGTAATCCCAACGACATCAATCACACTCGCGAGCAGTTCTGGAATGTCAACTTGTACGGCTGCCCGGGCCGACCCGCTGGAGAAGACCTTAATGGCCTCACGCTTGATTGTCCGACTTTCAACGGCGATGAAGCGTTACCTCGAGCTGGCCGCTTTGGCAACGCCGCCGTGGGTTCGCTGGTTGGCCCCGGCACCTTTAACTTATCTTTGGGGCTCTCCAAAGACTTCCAGATCACAGAGAGGGTTCGATTCAAGTTTGAATGCAGCTTTACCAATCTCCCCAACCACATAAACTTCGATGACCCGCGCAACAATCTGAGTGAGGGGACTTTCGGACAAGTTCAACAAGCGCGCACCGGCGACGCCGGCGGCAACCGGGTAGGACAGTTTGGTCTGCGTTTGGAGTTCTGAGCGAGAGAACTTTGCCAACCGAATGAGCCAGTGAACCCGTGGGTGCCCGTAGTTGGTGTAATCGGGTAACTACAACAACCACGCAGCAGTCTCTCATTTTCTACTGAGGGGCCGCTCCCCTGTCTGAAGACCTTTTCGGATTGTTCCACCACCGATTTGGATTCGACTCCTCGCCGCCATGATTGGCTTGGCTTATCCATCCCGCTTCGACGTGAAGAACAGGCTCTTCATATGGATGGGCGTCTCGAACGGCAGCGACAACCTTGTGTAAGGTATTGTCGTCTTCAGGGATAGCGAAGGTAATGCGATACGTAGGCACTTCCGACAGCCCCTGCTGCTCACCGACTCGTGAGCCCCGCAGGGGACGGAATTGCTCTACTCCCGTCGCCGAACGAAATGCCACATGATCGTAGCTTCCGTATCTCAGGGGAACGGAATCCGTAACAGTTTTCATGACCTTCTCAGCCGCATCACAAGGCACGTTTACCGACACGATGTATGCTGGCACAAGTCGGAATGTTTTGTCCTCAATACCCGCGGGCGACGCGTTTGTTATCTGGCGACCGGTCGACGAACAGGTCACCGTAAGCAAACTAAATACTACGATCAGAATCAGCTGCAATCCTCGACGCACGTATCGGGACATTGTTGCCTCTCTCAACCCAGATGCGGACGGCCAGATTCGGGACAGTATCTTCGATAGTTGGAGAACTGGCTCCCAGTATGGTACTAAGGGGACCCAGTCCGGCTTTGGATGGTAAGGCTAAGCCCTGTTCGGAACCGGCCGCGCCCTGCCAATCGCCTCTCCTAATTTACAGACGAGCATATCAAGGCCGCGTGTATAAATTGCTGCCGTGAAACGCACTATTGAAGCTGCACTTTTGGCTCGACTCTCGACGTGTCTACTTCTTCATAGCGGGTACGTCTGGCTCAGCTGTCCATGTCGCTTACTTGGGTTTCAACTGCAACGACTATACTGGGGACGGCAGCAAGAAGTTGCATCGTAGGAAAGTGCTTCCGATTGAACTATTTAGTTAGCTCCGCGATTTGAACACGGTAGGAGTCCAACAGATTACCCGTCGCATGATCGACGGCGACGAGCGCAATTTGGTATCCGATCTCGGCCTGGACCAGGCTCAGTTCCGCTTCGGCCACAGCAGTTTGGGCGTTGAGAACGAAGTCGATTCGCTTTTCGCCGAGGTCATACTTGCGTTGCTCGGCGTTGAGGTTCTTTTGCGCAAGGTCCAAAGACAACCGGCTCGCGGCCAGCTCAAGCTTCGATTGCTCGAGCTGATGAACGGCGTTTGCCACATCAAGTGTGATTTGCTCCTGCAACTGCCGCCGATTGTATAAATCGCGCCGCCGTGCCACGAGGGCATCGCCCAGTTCTGCCTGCGCGCCCCTCTTGCGGAGCGGAAGATCCAGACTCACTGTGAACCCATAAGTCGGAAAGCCGAAGCCAAACACCTGACCGAAAGAGTCGCCTAACCCGCCTCTCGAAATCAATTGTGGGGGGACTGTGGTCGTGTCATAGAGATTCCCACCAACCCCGTTGCTCGCGTAGCTCCCGCCGATCCTCAAGTCGGGGAGTAGTTGGTTGTGTGCCAGCTTGATGCCGACTTCATCGCCTGCAAGCGATTGCTGGGCGGCCTCGAGTTCAGGGCGCCCCGACATCGCTTGCGACAAGGCTGAAGCCTCGTCAACAGTAAGCAACTCTTCCGGAACGTGTGGGCTTTCGGTGAGATCAAGATCCAGTGCGCGGAAGTATGGATCAGAGTTGGCCCCTAGTACAAATCGGAACTGGTCCTCCGCCTCCTTCAATGCGTACTCGGCTTGAATGGTTAGGACGCGCCGGGATGCCACTTGAGATTCGGATTGATAAATCTCGAGCGGTGGGAGTGCTCCAAGTTCGAGCGAGCGTTTGGCCCGGCGGTAAGTGACTTCGGCGGCGTCCTGCAACTTCCGCGCGACGTCCAAACGGCCGCGCTGCCGGATTACGTCCCAATATTGGGTAACGGCTACCTGAATCGAGCCAGCCACCTGCGCTTCAAAAGTCGCCCGCGTCGCTCTAAGGTTGTGGCGTGCAATTACGATCGGAGCTCGGTTGGCAAACCACCAGCCGTTTCGTAGCACGGGTTGATCGAACGCAAAGTTGATCCCGGTGTTAACAGAGGGGTTCAAGAAACTGAACGTGCTGTTGGTGGAGAGCTTTGATGCATTGAAACCGATGATTAGATTTGTTCCGCTCTCGAGAGTCTGAATGTAACTCAACGTCGTTGTCTGAGCCAGCGTGTTCAGAGTCTCCGCTCCTTTCAGTTCGTCGGTCGTCGGTACTGTGGCGCGTTGGGCAGTGAAGCCTCCCGTAACTCGTGGATCGAACGGCGCGTGCACCTGGAGGAGGCCGTACTTTGCCGTCTCCACGCTCAGCTCCTGAATTCGAACGCCCGTGTTGTTCATCAGGGTCAGCACGATCGCATCCCGAAGAGTAAGGCGGAGCTTGCCGTCCGCAATTCGTTCCCGCATGTATTGAGGACCCGGCAGTGTGTCTGAGACGACTTGCGGACTAGTCAGGCCGCTGAAAGTCTCTCGTTCACGGATCACTTGTCCATCACATCGAAGAGTCGCAACTGCCAACGCCGCCGCCACGAAAAGAGAGAGAACGTTCACGAAGTACCTCCACAAGCGAATGGATTTCAGTGCGGATCGATACTGAGAGCCGTCTCATTCGTAACGTATTGCTTCGACGGGGTCGAGCCGCGCCGCCTTGACAGCAGGATAGATACCGAAAATCAGCCCAACTGAGATAGACACTACAAACGCCAGCAGAATAGAGGAAACGGTCACGATCGTGGACCAGCCTGCAAGCCAGGCGATCACACGAGACATAGCAAAGCCAAAGGTAATGCCGAGGATTCCGCCTAGAAACGAGATCATGACGGCTTCGGTAACGAACTGGCGCACGATGTCACCCTGGCGCGCGCCTACCGCGCGGCGTAACCCGATTTCTCGCGTCCGTTCCAGGATGCTCGCCAGCATAATGTTCATGATGCCGATGCCGCCGACCAACAAGGATATGGAAGCGATCGCAACCATGACTGCACTAAACAATCGTTCGGTGCGCTTTTGTTCGGCGAGAAGTTCCGCCGGAACAATGATTCCGAAATCCTTTGCGCCGTGATGGGAAGAGTCCAACACCGCACGAACCACCTGTGCTCCCCGCCCCACACTGTCGCCGTCGTCGAGTGCAAAATAGATTCCGTCAATTTCGTCTCGCATCAAGCTGGAAAGGTTTTCAAGCCGCAGCAGCGCTGAGTTGAGGGGTACATAGATCAGATTGTTGAGATCTTGTTGGGGTATTCCCGCAACCTCTACCTTTTGAGAACTGAGTTCGGGGCCTACCACGCCGATTACACGAAACCACTGTTCATCAACCTTTACATAATGACCGAGAGGACTCGATGCACCGAATAAGTTCGCGGTCGTTCCGGAGCCGAGCACGCACACCGGCGAAGCTGCGTCCTCTTCAGCTTGATCAAAGAATCGTCCCTCCTGCACACGCAATGCGGCGATTCTGACGTATGAGGGATTGACTCCATAGACGACCGGGATTTGCTGTTGCGTCTTGGGAATGGTTTTCGAAGGTACAAACCGCTTGCGCGGGCTGGAAGCACTGACCGATGGGACGTTGTCTTGTAGAACCCGATAGTCTTGCAATGTAAGGCCAGGAGAAATGCGACGAAGCTGTTGATATACCCGAGGATCCGTGGTCTCTTTGGCCTCGACGATCAAATTCCGGACTCCCATTTGCTCGATCAGAGCCATCACACGTTGTCGGGCGCCCGCTCCGATCGAAAGCATGGAGACGACTGCGGCCACTCCAAAGATCATTCCCAGCATCGTCAATAAGGAGCGAAGGCGATGCGCCAGAAGGTTTTGCAAACCGAGACGCACATCTGGCAACCACCGCTTGTAACTCGCCGCTGCACGAACGCTCGTCTCGACAATCGAAGCGGACATTAGGGGGCAGCTCCGATAACCGGCTCTCCGCCCACCGTTCCAACGGGTTGTTGCAGAGCTGTTGGGTCGACCAATGCCACCTCTGCATCAGGAGCAATGCCCTCGATCATTGCCCTGCTCTCCGTTTCGGCTTGAACGTGAACTTCACGTGCTTCAAAAGCACCATTGCGCACGAAGATCACTCGTTTGCCATTTTTAATAAACACAGCCTGCAGAGGAACGGAGACAACATTTTCTCGAACTTCACCGAGAAGGAGGACTTGAGCGGTCAAGCCAGCTCGAAGTTGTAGATCATTCCCTGAGAATTCGATCACGGTCTCAAACTTATTAGACACCTGCGGTTCCCAAAAATTTCCGGGGACCATGCCTCCCACCGTTTTCACCGTTCCTCGGAAGGTTTTGCCGGGCAGAGCGTCAAGCCGGACGTCGGCCGATTGACCCGGTTTGATCTTCATACGGTCCCGCTCGTCGACTTTTGCGTGGATCTCGACAACAGTCGGATCCAACACCTGAGCGATGACGGACCCTGGCTGCGTTTGGTCGCCTTCGCGATAGTCGGCCCCCGCTCCGCCCCCCATTTCGTCCGCCTCGCCGTTAACTTCGATGGCCACGATGCCATCCATCGGTGCCCGTACGCTCATAGCATCGATATTCCGCAATGCCTGCGTCATTGTGAGCCGGGCCTTATTGTTTATTTCCTCGCTTACAGCAAGTTGTGCACGCCCCGAGGCTGAGTGCGATTGCACGTCCTGCTCAAGTTGCGCCAGTGCCCGCCTGGTTTGTTCTAATTTCAGTTGATTTTTCTGGGCGTCAATCGTGCTAAGCAACTCATTCTGTTCGACATCTAGCTCCGCGTCTCTGACGTCGAATCTCGCCTTTAACAACTCAACCTTGTCCTGCGCTGCTTGAAGAGCAACGCGAGTTCGGGCTTGTAGGATTTCCAGTTCAGATTGCTTTTGCTCCGATCGGCTTTGTTCGAGCTTGTATTCCTGTTCGCTCGGATCGAACTGGATGACCACATCACCCTTGCGCACGACACTTCCTGTACGCGCGAGTCGAATGATTTGAAGTGTGCCACCTCCGATCGGGGGAGCGGTGAGCATGGTTGTTCGACTAGGCCGGAGTTCTCCGCTCGTGTGCACGTTAAAATCGAGCTTTCCCCTCTTAACTCGCACAACAGGAATTTCCTTGCTGGCGCCACTTGAAGTTGAGCGGCGCCTCACAGCCAAGACTGTCACGGAAACTGACCCAACCAATACAGCGGCAGCCCAGAAGTAGCGTCGATCCATCATTGTTTCCCTGTCCGCTCCGCGGTGGGATCCTCCAGTGCTATGCGATCTCCCACCCTTAAGCCCTTTCCTACAAGGACTTGTTCCCCAGCGCGCCTCTCAATCTCTACCGCACGTTCCACGAACTTTGATCCGTTTAGCATGTAGACAACAAAGCCGGTGGATTTTTGGAAAACGGCCCGTGGTGGTACCACAATCGACTTCGGGATTCTGTCGATGACGACCGTGATCTGCGATGTCATGGCTGGGCGAATTCGAGGATCGGACTCATCAACTACGACGGTCAGCGTGAAGTTTCTCACCATTGGCCAGATAACCGAAGCATCAGGCGATGCGATCGTGCTGATCTGATCGATATGACCGTTGAACTGGCGATCGGGAATCGCATCCATCAGGACGCTGACAGGTTGGCCTGACTTTAGTCTTCCGCGTTCCGTCTCATCAACACGAGCCGTGACCCGCAACGTAGACATGTCGGGCAATTCCGCAATGGAAACACCCGGCCATGCTCTGTCGCCCGCCTTAAGGGTGGCTTGCCCGTTCGGATTCCATTGCTGCGTCAGCGAGAGCAGGCCGTCGGCCGGAGCCTTTACAGTCATTACTGTTAATGTCCGTTCTGCCCGGTTGAGATCGTATTCCGTCTTTTTCTTGGCTTGTAATTTGCTTTGGACTTTCGCCCGGCTGACCGTGAGATTGGACGCCTGCTTCTCTTCTGCCTCGCGTAGCCGCTGTTCCGCATCGGAAACGTTCAGCTTCGCTTTCTCGCCCTCGATTCTCGAAACGATCTCCTGCTTTCCTGCTTCCAGCCTGGTCGCTTCAACTTGGTACCTCGCTTTCATCACAGCCGTCACCTCCGCCTCCGTTGTCAACCTAGCTTCGGCGCGAACCTGTTCAATCTCGGCTTGTGCTGTCTTCAATGATGAACGGTGCTGCGCAAGTTCTTGTTCGGTTTTCGTCTTGTCAAAGACAACGATGACGTCACCTTTTTTGACCAGCGCTCCGTCGTTGACGATAGCAACGACCTGTAACTCCCCGGCCTCCGAAGGGGCCGTAATGGCAATGGACCTCAACGCTTTGACTTCTCCTCGAAACTGCTGCACTTCGACAAATTCTGATTCCTTGACATCGATCGTGGCTATGGTTGGCACCTTCTGACTCAACCGAGCTGCACCCACTAATCCTGCACTGAGCAATGCAATAGCCCCAATGAGTAAACCGTGCTTCCTGAATAGGCCGCGCAACCTGGCGTTCATCGTGTTGCGCCCGGAAAAGTAGTGGCCGTTGTCGACACATCCAGATCGACCGCAGCCGAAAGGTCAGGCATCAAACGCTGATCGGTTCCCTTGATTGAAAACACCACAGCGAAGGTGCGCACTTTACGCGAGTAACCACTCATCCTACCTATAGGGCTGATCTGCTCGAGCCTCCCAGGTAGCACCAGTTCCGGATATGCATCGAGGCGTACTGTCACGGGTTGCCCGATTTTAAGCGCAAGGAAATCCTGCTGATTCGCGAGGACGCGCACCTGCATCTCCGACGGGTCCACAACTTGCATGAAGGGCTGGCCTGGACGGATCTGATCACCTTCCTGCACCTCGCCCATCTTGCCTTCCTTCCAGATCACGTTCAGCACTAGAAGTCCATCCATCGGTGAGCGGACTTGCATCAAATCAGCGTTCGCCTCAGCGTGAACCATTGAGGATCGAGTTCGATCCCGCCGTATTTCCAGGATACGGATCGCGGCTCGTGCCGCTTGTCGCTTAAGATCGAAAGTTGCTCGCAACTGCTGCAAGGTGGCCTTGGATGCCTCTAAATGTTCCTGAGCTTTTTCCGCCTCGATGCGGGAAAGAAGCTCGACTTTCTGCATATCAAGCTCCTTATCCTTTACGTTGTTTTCTGCTTGGCGTAAGTCGGTCTCGTCCTTGGCACGCGCGGCGTCCTGGGTCGCCTGTTCCTGGATGACCTCCTCTACAAGGTTTTCGTATTCCGCCTGTTTGTCGAAGAAGGTGCGCATCTGTCCTTGCCGGTCGAATTCGACCAACAAGTCGCCGCGTTTGACATGCGTCCCTGACCCGGCAAGCTTCGTGATGGTAAGCGCGCCTACGTGCTCGCCCGAGAGCATCGGTGACAGAATGCTCCTTGAATGTACGGCCTCCGTTGTTCCCTTCAGCCGCAACGTGCTGGCCACCGACGCCGGAAGAGCAACGACAGCTTTATCCGTCAGGTCTGGACTTTTTCGTCGCCTCAGTACCGCAAGATACGTCCCGAGCAACAAGACGGTGAGGACAACAATTAGAACTTTCAGGGATTGAGTTCGATTGAAGCCGCGACCGGAGGAACCGCCCGGGGCGGTCGGCGGGCGGGATTCTGCCGATGTTTCCTCCGGCACCGTAACGGTTCCATTGCGCAAGCAATGCATGGGCTTACTTCCGAGGGGCCGAGTTGTTACCCGGAATCATCTCATTTCTCGACGCCATTATCTACGACAGTTCATAGCCAGTCTCAAGTCGGCACTAATCACCATTCTCCCCGCATTTGCGTAAGTGGCAGTCGCGGCGAAACAGACCGGTGATTCGCTGCGACAACAAATGTTGCGCGGTTGGACCACCCTGAGATTCTCAGCCACTAACCACTCCCTGTCCCCGTCGCATTTTTGAATACTCACTACCCTTTCGTGCCATTTGCTGAAATCAAGAACTTCGCCATATTAGTTTCATGCGGTGACCCGCTTGCGGCGAACCGCTCTCCCCTCGATTTCCAACTGAGTGCCCCACAAGAGATGCACTCGGCTGTCCGACTCCAGAAATGATTCCATTCCTTCTAATCGCACTTTTGCTGCTTTGGCGAACCCAGGGAGGCTTGCTCTTTGCATGCGCAATGTGGGTGCTGGCTTTTCTCTACATGCGGAGGTTGCCGCCACGTCTGAAGGGCCTCCCTGTTGCTTGGCTTTCTGTCCTCTTGGGTATGCTGTGCAACGCCATTGTCACTGTGGCAAACGGCGGGTACATGCCTGTAAAGGGCTTACCTCCCAGCTTTAGACCGCTGTTTCCGACGTGGATTCCAGCGCGATCGGCGAACTATCTTGTCTTTCTTGCCGATCAGCACTACTTGCTCTATTTCAGCATTGGGGACGTTCTCATCATTAGCGGCGTGTTGCTTTGGTTTGTGGGGCCTTGGCTACTTCGTTGCGTAACCCGATTACGAGCGCCACGTGCGGAAGTGCAAGTTGCGGACACCGTAACCAATTCCAGTTAGCTTTTTCTACTTGGAGCGATCCAAAGAGAAAAAATGCCTAAAGGCTGTTCACCGATTTGAGTTTTGAACTGGAGAACTGCAAGAAATAGCAAGTGCTTGTTAAGAGCTATTTTGGTAGCGCTAACGGGAATCGAACCCGTGTTTGAAGATTGAGAATCTTCCGTCCTAACCCCTAGACGATAGCGCCACGGTTATCGGCTCGACTTGAAGATTATAACAAGGCTCATGGGGCACACTTTATAGCGCTGTCGAAATTTCAACCACCGTTGTGCGGCGAATAAAACTATTCGTACAAGACAGTCCAAAAAACCCTTCAATTTTTAAATTCCAACTTCCTCTTGACATCCCGTACGGCCAAGAGCAGAATCCGCATTAGGCGAACAAAAAGCGAATACAATAAACGCTTCGCCTGGGACCTCTTCGTCCCTCCGTTCCCTGAAAATGCAACTCTGAACACTGCCTGAAATCGAGGATTTATGTCTGCTTTGCCTTCGGCGGCTGCGCGCCGCCTTTTTATTTTGGGTTCCCAGAAAGTCCCTCCGTCTTTTCTCGAACGCCTGTCGGACTTTCCGAAGCTCTCTGGCGTCACACCGGCCTCGCGTCTCGAGATCCGGCCCACGCCTGAGATGGTCACCAGCGGCATCCGCGAGATTGACGCACTCACCGGCGGCTTTCCTCGCGGATGTCTGACCGAAATTTGCGGGCCAGCTTCTTCCGGCCGCACTAGCGTATTGCTCGCCGCACTCGCCGCCTCCACTCGTCGCGCAGAAGTGTGCGCACTTGTCGATGCTGGAAACACACTCGATCCTCATTCCGCGGCTGCAGCAGGCATCGATCTCGAAAAATTGTTATGGGTGCGTTGCGGGAAAAAGAAACAAAAAAATCACTTCCCACAGACGCAAATCGATACCGACAAAGATTTGTCAATCCTCGATCAGGTTCTTCGCGTCACAGATTTACTTTTGCAGAGTAATGGGTTTGGGCTCATCGCCCTCGACCTCGGAGACATTTCCACCCGCGCTGCTCGCCGTATTCCACTCGCTTCCTGGTTTCGCTTCCGGCGAGCGATCGAAACCACATCCGCGGTGATGCTTGTAGTTGAGCAGCAACCGATTGCCGGGAGTTGCTCTTCACTGCTCATGCGACTTAGTGCCTCAGGTTCCAAACTTCATGAGAGCAAGCTTCAGGCTCTCAGCTCTGAGCAGCGTCTGTTTGCCATTAGCAGTTCTCCATCTCATTGTCGATTGTTAGAAACGCTGCGCATTACGGTCCAGCTGGAGCGCTCGAGGCTGGAACGCAAACCGCCACGCAGTCTGCAAACAATTCTCCGGACGCAGCCCGCATGGGCGGTTTCCTGAACCAGCCACCTGAAATTTGACATGAAATCGAGGGCGTCAATGACCTGCTTTGCTTGCATCTTCGTTCCAGATTTTCCCGCGGAATCAATTCTCCGTGTAGAGCCAGAATTGCGAAGCCACGCCGTCGCGATTCTGGATGGAAAGCCACCTCTCGAAAAAGTTTTCGCGGTTAACGAAAAAGCGCGTCGCGCGAGTGTCGAGCTTGGCATGACGAAAATTCAGCTCGATGCCTGGACGAATCTCGTTCTCCGTCCTCGTTCTGCGCTTCAGGAAACTACCGCCCATGCGGCCCTGCTTGATTGCGCACAATCTTTTTCTCCATGTATTGAAGACACTGCGCCCGACACTGTCGTGATCGACCTTGACGGCCTCGAACATCTGTTTGGATCACTCCCGAAGATTGCTCGCGACATTGCCAAGCGCGCCTCCGATCTGGGACTCGAAGCTAATGTAGCCGCTGCATCAAATCCCGGCACAGCCATGCTAGCTGCCCGCGGATTTGCCGGCGTTACTTTCATCCCAGAAGACAAAGAAGCTGAGCGTTTAGGGGAACTTCCAGTAGGCGTTTTGTTCGAAGGTCTGCTTTCTGCAGAGCAGGAAAAAGATGCGGCCCGGATTCTTGAAACGCTGGATCGTTGGGGCTTACGAAACTTGCGTTCTTTAGCGTCGCTACCCGCCATTCCTCTCAGTGAACGCCTCGGGCAAGAAGGCCTCCGTTTGCAGCAACTCGCACGAGGGACTAGTAAGCGCACGTTGAAGCTTGTCGAGCCACCGCCGGTTTTTGAGGAGGCAGTCGAACTCGAATTCCCCATTGTTTTGCTTGAGCCGCTCGCGTTCGTGCTCAACCGCATGCTCGAACAACTGTGCAATCGTCTTGCTGCTCGAGCGTTGGCGGCGCAGGAATTGAAATTGCGCTTCGAACTTGCGACAGAATTTCATGCGGAAGACGATGGAGCAACGGGTTCTAATATCCGTCCGGGGCGAATCTCTGCAACGCGGACCTCCTTCTTCACGCGAACCTTGAATCTTCCTGTGCCAATGCTGGATGCCCACATTTTCCTGAAGCTCCTGCAATTGGATTTGCGGGCACACCCGCCCGGAGCGCCCATCCTAAAAATTTATTTATCCATGGAACCAGCCCGTCCCCGAGCCGCGCAAGCTGGACTTTTTCTTCCGGCTTCTCCTGAACCTGAAAAGCTGGAGCTGACCTTGGCGCGGATGTCGAACATCGTGGGAGAAGGAATGGTCGGTTCCATCGAATTGCTGAACTCGCATCGTCCGGAATCATTTCGCGTTCAGCATTTCAGTCCTGAAGAATCCAAAGAAACAAAACCTTTGATGCACACGAAAAACACCGATGTTGAGCTTTTAAAAACAAATCAGGAAATGAACTTGGACAAAAGTTTTTCTTTGCTATCCCAGCACCCCTTATCGCTCTTTGCGGTTGAAGATTTTGCCGTTCATAGCGCTAGCGTGGCAGTCCAAACGGTGCCAGGTGAAGTGAACGTAGTCGGACATCACGAAGCAACCGTCGCTGCACTTCGCCTATTCCGTCCGAGCGTGCGCGCAGAAGTCACCATGCGCGAAGGTGTGCCCGTTCGCCTCCTTTGCCAGAAACGAAAGGACCTGTCTGGAGAAATCGTCTGGACTGCCGGTCCATGGCGTTCTTCCGGCGATTGGTGGGAACAGGAAGGATGGGCACGTGACGAATGGGACATCGCTCTCCAAAGTGAGAACGGATTTGCTCTTTATCGTTTGGTCCGCGACCACTTCAGCAGCCGTTGGTTTGTGGAAGGCAGTTATGACTGAAAGCAGTTCTCAGTACTTAGTACTCGGTTCCGAGATTCACCGTGAGGCCAGCTGAGAACTGCAACCTAAACTGTGTACGTCGAGCTTCACGCCCGTTCCGCATTTAGTTTCCTCGAAGGCTCTTCCCTGCCCGAGGACATGGTCGAGGTTTGTGCTCATCTCAACATGCCCGCCATGGCATTACTTGATCGCGACGGGGTCTACGGGTCGCCACGTTTCCATCTCGCCGCAAACAAGGCAAAGATCAAGGCTCATATTGGCGCGGAAGTAACGTGTAACCAGTTTCAGGTTGGCAATTGCCAGTTGCCAATTGCCAAAAGCCCTAAAATTACCAATCGAAAATCGGCAATCGAACATTCTTTCCGTCTTCCTCTTCTCGCCTCCTCGCGTCTTGCCTATCAGAATCTGTGCCGGCTCATTACGCGCATGAAGCTTCGTAACAAAAAAGAAGAAGGCACAATTTTTGAACACGAACTTGAGGAACACGCCTCCGGGCTTATCTGCCTCACCGGAGGCGACGATGGACTTCTTGCCACCGCCCTTGCACGTGACGGTTTCGATGAAGCCTTAGGCGCGGTCGAACGTCTCACACAAATTTTCGGACAGAACAATGTTTATATAGAACTTCAGCGGCATTTCCATCGCGAAGAAGAAGCACGCAATCGCGCTGCAGTTGAAATCGCCAACACACTCAAACTTCCGCTGCTCGCAACCAATGGTGTTTGTTATGCCACTCCGCCCGATCGCGAACTTGCTGATGTGTTCACCTCGCTTCGTCATCATTGCACGTTGGCCACGGCTGGACGGCTTCTTGCACGCAATTCCGAGCGTCATCTGAAATCGCCCGTACAGATGCAGCATCTCTTCGCCGACCTCCCCCAAGCTCTCGCCAATACGCTTGAACTGTCTTCTCGTCTCGAGTTCACGCTCAATGATCTTGGATATCAGTTTCCTCCTTATCCCGTTCCTGAAGGCGAAACCATGGATTCACTCTTGCGCGAGCGTACCCATGAAGGGTTTCGGCAACACTACGGACGCGCAGAAAATGATTTGAAGCAACGAGCGCGTCGTCAGATCGAACGCGAACTCAAGCTCATCGAAAAACTCGGGCTCGCCGGATACTTCCTTATCGTTTGGGATCTGGTCCGCTTTTGCCGTGAGCAGAACATCCTTGTTCAGGGGCGCGGCTCGGCCGCCAACAGCGCCGTCTGTTACTCGCTCGGCATCACGGCAGTAGATCCCATCCGTATGGAGCTGCTTTTTGAACGTTTCCTTTCCGAAGAGCGCGGGGAGTGGCCGGATATCGATCTCGATCTTCCCAGCGGGGACGAGCGTGAACGTGTCATCCAGTATGTCTACCAGCGCTACGGACCGCGTGGCGCGGCCATGACCGCGAACGTCATCACTTATCGCAACAAGAGTGCCGCTCGTGAGATGGGCAAAGCTCTCGGATTCGATCCTGACACGCTCAATAAGATTTCCTCAGCAGTTGCAACCTGGGAATTTAAGGACGAGCACGATGCTCTCGATCGTCGCATGCAAGATGCCGGGCTGGATCTCTCGCATCCTCGTCTGCGCAAGTATTTCGAGCTTTGCGTAGCCGCGAAGGATCTTCCCCGACATTTGGGCCAACACTCGGGCGGCATGGTCGTCTGCCAGGGACGACTCGACTCTGTCGTTCCACTCGAACCCGCCTCCATGCCTGGTCGGGTGGTCGTGCAATGGGACAAAGAAGATTGCGCCGACATGGGCATCGTCAAAGTCGATTTGCTAGGCCTTGGAATGATGGCCGTGCTCAAAGACTCAATCGAACTCATCCGCGATCATTACAAAGAGGAAGTGAGCCTAGCTCACCTGCCAGCCGATGATCCCGTCGTGTATTCGACGCTACAGAAGGCCGACACCGTTGGCATGTTCCAGATCGAAAGTCGCGCGCAGATGTCGTGTCTTCCGCGCCTGCGCCCCACGCGCTTTTACGACATCGTGGTACAAGTCGCCATTATCCGTCCCGGCCCGATTGTCGGGCAGATGGTGAATCCATTTCTAAAACGTCGTCAAGGACGCGAAGCCGTCGACTATTTACACCCTTCCCTCGAACCTGTGCTTGCCCGCACGCTCGGGGTACCACTCTTTCAAGAGCAGTTGCTGCGCATGGCAATGGTGGTTGCTAATTTCACTGGCGGTGAAGCGGAAGAACTCCGTCGCGCAATGGGATTCAAGCGCTCTCAATCGAAAATGAAAGAGATCGAAGCTCGCCTTCGCTCAGGGATGGAACGTAATGGTATTCCTCAAGCCGCGCAGGAACAAATTATTCTCTCCATCACATCGTTTGCGCTTTACGGATTCCCCGAATCGCATGCCGCTAGCTTCGGGCTGATCGCTTACGCCAGCGCATTCTTGAAATGCCATTACCTGGCTGCATTCACCGCTGGCCTGCTCAACAATCAACCGATGGGTTTTTATCATCCTGCGACAATCGTGAAGGATGCGCAGCGTCACGGATTAAAGATTCTTCCCATCGATGTCACAAAATCAGATTGGAAGTGCACGCTGGAGTCAGCGGACATTGGTCAGCGGGCAGTGGACGATTTGGTCGTCGCCCGTCCGTCGACTGTCGGCGGCGATAGAGTTGACGGCGATAAAGGCGGCGGCAATCTAGTGATAGATGGCATCTCCCCGCGCGAAACGTTCTCACCAGCGGAACTGGCGATCTCGCGAGGAGCGCTCGAGAATCCCGATATTTCCATTGAAATCCCATGGGAGGAAATTGGCGCAATCAGGTCTGGCAAGCGATCTATCGTCCCAGTAAGTTTTCCATATGCCAATCGCCAATCGCCAATCCCCGATTGCTCTGCTTCTCAATCACCAATCAAAGATCAAAAATCAATATTCAACGATCGCTGGGCCCTTCGCCTGGGTCTAAATTACGCGCGCGGCGTACGCGAACAGGCCGCGCAAGCATTGGTGCGCGAAAGGAGCCTCGCACCCTTCACTGCGATTCATGATCTAGCTCGCCGAGTCCCAGAGCTTCGCAAAGACGAACTCACTACGCTTGCAGAAATCGGAGCTTTAAATTCAGTTGGAAGTCGGTCAGTTATCAGTGGCCAGAAAGAGTCGCCAATTGCCAATTGCCAATTGCCAATTTCATCTAGCGCGAGCGCTCTTCAATCAACAATCGAAAATCAGCAATTAAAAATCTCTCCAACCGGCCACTTAAAACTCCACCGCCGGGACGCTCTTTGGCAGGTCGAGCGCGCCGTGCGCTTTTCTGGACCTCTTCTCGAAGAGTTGCCAGAACCTGACTCCGCGTCTCCGCTTCAGCCTATGAATCACGAAGAGCGCATCATCGCAGACTTTCATGGCACAGGGCTCACCGTAGGCCCTCATCCCATGGCTTATCACCGGGAAGCCATGAATAAACTGGGCATTCGTCGCGCCAGTGACTTGCGAAATATTCCAAATGGAAAACGTACGCGGATCGGAGGCTGTGTGATTGCGCGTCAGCGCCCAGGAACCGCAAAGGGGCTGATGTTCATGAGTATCGAGGACGAAACGGGAATCGCTAATGCGATTGTCATGCCTGACCTACTGCATAAGAATCGGATGTTGCTCATTTCGGAAAACTTCCTGATGGTCGAAGGCATTCTGCAAAATCAGGACAACGTCATTCATATCCGTGCCGAACGAGTCACTCCGCTCGCCATCACTCGAGCAGAAATTTCTTCTCACGACTTCCACTAATAGAAAATCCTTCTTGCACACATCAATATTTTTTCTGCTCGGAAAACCCCAATTTCACAGGATGAAGTCTTATACTTGAAGCATCATTCGCCACAACAGTTTGTCGACGAATTAATCAAGGGGAACGTGTATGTGGCTCATGTACCAATTCAAACCGTTACTTAATCTACATATTTGTAAGGAGTTTTCGATGGCTAAAGCAAAAGATTCGAATGGCACGATAACCACCGCACCTCGTAAGCGCAGCGCAAAACCGTTGCAGCCCGTTGCTGAAGTGAAAAAGAACGTATTTCCGATCAACCTCGATGAAGAGATTCGTAAGCGCGCCTATGAGCTTTATGCTCAGCGCGGCTACACAACAGGCTTCGAGAACGAAGATTGGCTCACCGCCGAGCGTGAAGTCCTGTCTCGCTATCAACCGCAGAGTGCGTAAAATCGCGCACCCGGTTGGTTAAACTCCCTTTTCCCTGAATTTCCATTCAACGGTTGAGTACAAGGACGGGCATTTTGCCCGTCCTTGTCGCTCGGCGTTCGCCTCTCATTGGCCCGCAACGTGCTTCGCTAAATCCATTCGATACCGGAGTCGAAGCTTCGTGGTGATACCCGAGAAAGCGTGACGTTTTCGTTCCGTGGCTGACTGCTGGAATCGTCCAGACTTACGGACGCGGTTCGGGAATTCACCCGCTAGTACATATGTTTGGTTGCTTCGACCCCCTCTTTCTGAAAAAATGTTGCGGGGTCATCCATGTCACAAATTAGCAATCTTGCCTTCCTGGGCAGCTTTGCGCTTCTGTTGGCATTAGCGCTGAGTGCATACTGTTTCGTCGCGGGCCTGATTGCACTTGCCTTTCCGAATCAATACTCCGACCGCTTGGGCGAAACGGCCCGGCGGGCGGGAATCGCCGTTTTCGGTGCAGTAACGCTTGCCTCCATTGCGCTGGTGAACGCGGCTTTTAACGACGACTTTTCGATCGCATACATCCTTCACCACAGCAACCGAGACTTGCCGGTGCCTTACAAATTTGCCGTGCTGTGGTCCGGGCAAGAAGGCTCCCTCCTTTTCTGGTCGTTGCTGCTGGCAACGTATGCGCTCGTCTTGCGATTGCGCCATAAGACCGATACACGTCTGTTTGCTTACGCGTCGGTAGTAATTGCTGCCGTCCAGATATTTTTCCTGTTGCTACTGAATTTTGCAGCCCATCCGTTCGCAATCGTAACGGGCACAATCCCTCCTGACGGCAACGGTCTCAACCCTCTTCTCCAATATCCGGAGATGGTGATCCATCCGCCGATGCTCTATCTCGGGTATGTCGGGTTCACCATCCCTTTTGCCTTCGCGCTGGGCGCGTTGGCCATGAAATATCCCGGCGAGAAATGGATCCACATCACACGACGTTGGACGATGGTGACCTGGGGCTTCCTCACCATTGGAATTTTTCTTGGCGCACACTGGGCCTATTCCGTCCTCGGATGGGGCGGCTATTGGGGGTGGGACCCAGTTGAAAATGCTTCGTTACTTCCTTGGCTGACAGGTACTGCCTTCTTGCACTCAGTGATGATGCAAGAGAAACGCGGCATGCTAAAGGTCTGGAACATGTGGCTGATCTTCGCCACCTTCTGGCTGGCTATTCTCGGCACATATCTCACACGCAGCGGCGTCATCAGTTCCGTGCATGCGTTCGCTCAGTCGGGAATCGGAAGTTGGTTCAAGTGGTTTCTGGCACTCAGCTTCGCGGTCTTCGCCGGTTTCTTCGCTATGAACCGGTCGCATTTGCGAAGCGAGCACAAATTGGAGGCTTTGGTCTCAAGGGAATCCAGCTTCCTATTCAACAACATCTTGTTCATGGTGGCGTGTTTCACGGTTCTTTGGGGAACGTGGTTTCCCTTGTTGTCCGAATTAGTTCAAGGAACAAAAGTCACTGTCGGCCCACCATTCTTCAATCGTGTCATCATCCCAGTTGCGTTGCTACTTCTACTCCTCACGGCCATTGGGCCGCTGCTGGCTTGGCGGAAGACCTCGGTTGAAAGTTTGAGGCGTAATTTTCTCTGGCCCGCGCTGGGTGCCGTTGCGATCGGCGTCATCATGGTGTTGTTTGGAGTGCGTCCCTGGGAAGATTCCACATACTTTTATGCAACGATGGCGGCCGTTTTGTCGGCTCTAGTCATATTTACAGTGGTCTCGGAATTCATTCGCGGCGGACGCGTCATTTCTCGCCATACCGGGCAGGGCATGATGTGGTCGATGATGCACCTTGGCCACCGGAACACACGCCGCTATGGCGGATATGTCGTGCACCTCGGCATCGCGTTGGTTGCAATCGGAATTGTGGGCAGCGCGTTCAACCAGCAGAACGAGCAAGAGCTCGCCTTCGGCGACAAAATGACGATCGGTCCGTATACCCTCGTCTGCCAGTCCTACACTCAAGAAGACAATCCAAACTATGCGAGCGAGTGGGCCATCATTAACGTTTTCCGAGGTGGCAAGCAGGTAACGACGATGTACCCGGAGCGGCGCGTTTATAAGGCCAGTCAGCAACCGCAGACAATGCCGCGAATCTATCCCACTTTCAAACAGGACTTTTTCTTGCTCAAGGACCTGTACCTTATCTATGCAGGCCTGAATCCGGATAACGGACATCCCATCATCAAGGCACACTTGAATCCGCTCGTCCCGTGGATCTGGACGGGGCTCATCGTCATGATTTTGGGAACGGCCCTGGCACTGATCCCCAATGCTGCGCCTGTGCAGGTCCGGGTACCCGCGCGTGTGCCCGCAACCGTTAGTGCGGGAGATTGACAATGGGCAAAAACTCCTGGCTTTCCCGCCGTCTTGCTCAATCTCTCCTCCTGTGCCTCACTGTTTTTATTTTTCTCGGAGCAGGCGACGACAAGCGTTTCGATAAGCTCGGTCACCACTTGATGTGTATTTGCGGATGCAATCAGGTGCTCCTGGAATGCAATCACGTAGGTTGTCGCGATTCGGACCGCATGAGAAACGAATTAACGGCGGCGTTAGGTGTCGGTGGAAATCAGGGCGATGGTGCCGGAAGCGGTGGCTCGAATCCGCCCAGCGACGATACTGTCCTGCAAGGTTTCGTACAGAAATACGGAATGACGGTCCTTGCCGCCCCCGGCACGAGCGGATTCAATTATGTAGCTTGGCTAGTGCCTTTCATCGCACTCGGGCTGGGCCTAGCATTCCTTGTGGTAATCGTTCGCGTATGGAAGTCCCGTCCAGTACCCGCTTTGGCAGATGGAATCGCTCCCATTCATGGCCAGGAACTCGAGCGCTTCCGACAACAGGCACAAAAGGAGACGGAACTATGAGTGACCAAAACATCCTGATGTTTGCGTGTTTTCTGCTAACCGCAGGCGCCCTATTCTATATTTTCTACTTGCCCAACACGGTCTCGCTTGGTCCCGTCAAAACACGTCTTTCGTATTTGCGAGAGCGCCGCGAAGCCGCATACGACAATCTCCGCGATCTAAACTTCGAATACAAAGCCGGTAAAGTTCCGGATGCTGATTACACCAGCATGAAACTTTCGTTAGAAGAAGAGGCTGCCGCCATTCTCTCGGAAATTTCGAAGCTCGAAAGCGCGCCTGCGTCTTCGTGATCGACACCCATCCGAAAGGAGTTCTACGGTTGAAGCTCCTCCCCAAACTCAGCATTATTGTGTTGGCGCTCTCTTCGGCTCTATCTGCCCAATCTCTGTCTGGGACGCTTACGAACGGCACTACCGGCAAGCCGGCTAGCGGCGATGAAGTTGTTCTTATCACCCTCGCTAGTGGAATGCAGGAAGCCGGGCGCACCAAGGCCGACAGCAATGGCAAGTTCAGCTTCGAATTGAAAGACGCGCGCGGTCCTCACTTGATCAGGGCGATCCATCAAGGTGTCACGTACCATCGAATGGCACCTCCCGGAACTTCTACTGTTGAACTGCAGGTGTACGACGCCGCCATGAAAGTCGAAGCGCTAGTCGTCACCGCGGATGTCATGCGCCTTCAGGCCGATCAAGGACAACTGCAGATTGTTCGCCTGTTCGCCATTGATAACCAGTCAAAACCGCCTCGCACACAGCAAAGCGAACAGAATTTCGAGTTCTTCCTGCCTGATGGCGCCACCATCGACAACGGCCAGGCAAAGGCGCCCAACGGCCAGCCAATTAATAACGACCCTATCCCGCAAAAAACTAAAAATCAGTACGCATTTAACTTCCCTCTTCGCCCCGGCGAAACCCAATTTCAAATCGCCTATCATCTCCCATACACCGGCGAAGCGTCGCTTGATCCAAAGCTGGTTTATCCAGCCGAACATTTCGTCGTGGAAATGCCGAAGGCCATGCAGTTCACTCCTGGGGTCGAGTCATCCTTCCAGACGATGCCTGACCCTCAAATCACAGACGCGGTTGTGCACGTGGCTCAGCGAACTACCGCCGGCCAAAACCTCACGTTCAAAATCGGTGGAACCGGCGCGTTTGCGGCAGACAATTCCGCCGCGGCGGCGGGGCAGACGAACGATAATCGACCTGGCGGAGGACTTGGCGCTCCCATCGATGCGCCCGATCCTCTCGAGCAATATCGCCTTCCTATCCTCGTCGGATTGGGGACCCTGATGGCGCTCGGCGCGTTTTACGTGATCCGACGACCGCGCGCCCCGATCGCCTTTCCCGGTCTACCATCCTCGGCGACAGTCGCACCAAACAACCCGCCATCCGTGAGCAAGCCTTTTGCACCGGCTGCTGCTGACCCAGCGCCTAAACTTGTGAACGCGAGCTCTTCCAAACTTCTGGAAGCATTGAAAGAGGAACTGTTCGAATTGGAAGTAGAGCGGAAACAAGGCCGGTTGAGTCAGGAGGAATACGACAAGGCGCGGTCCGCGCTCGATCACACGCTGGAGCGTGCGCTGAAACGTCAATCCTAACGCGAGTGCCCACGGTTTCACAGCACTTGACTGCTCGAGACACCTTGTCGCGCGCGCATTTGAAGCATCTGCAGTGCCGCCGGCTGGCGCGCTGATCTCCCACGACTTGCCGCTACGGGGAGGATCGCCGACGATCAATCCCGCATCTAATGTCATCAGGAGTTCAAATGGGCAACACTTTTAAAACCGCGCTGCTTCTCACGGTCCTCACGCTTCTGATGATGGCCATTGGTCGCTATTTTGGCGGCCAGAACGGCATGTTGCTGGCATTGGTGATTGCCGGCGTCATGAACTTCGTCTCATACTTCTTTTCGGACAAAATTGCGCTCGCCACCTACCGGGCGCAACCCGTGACGCGTGAACAGCTGCCGCGCGTGTACGCGATCGTAGAACGGCTGAGTCAAAAAATGGGCATCCCGATGCCCAAACTGTTCGTAATTCCAACCGACTCGCCAAACGCTTTCGCCACCGGGCGCAACCCGAACCATGCCTCCGTCGCCGTCACTGCCGGAATTCTTAACTTGCTTACCGACGAAGAACTTGAGGGTGTGCTCGCACATGAACTCGGACACGTAAACAACCGCGACATTCTGATCAGTTCGATTGCAGCCACAATCGCCGGCGCAATTACCTACCTTGCTCGCTTCGGATTTTTCTTCGGGGGCGGCGGAAACAGTGAAGACCGCCGCGGTGGTGGAATCGGCGCCCTGCTCATGCTTATCCTGGCCCCGATCGCGGCAATGATGATTCAAATGGCCGTTTCCCGATCGCGCGAATATCATGCCGATGAAACCGGCGCCAAAGTGACAGGCAATCCCTATGCCTTGGCCAGCGCACTTTCAAAGCTGGACGCATATTCGCGTCGAACTCCAATGTTGGCCAGCCCGTCGACTGCACACCTGTTTATCATCCAGCCGCTCTTGGGAATGAATTTCGGCAATTTGTTTTCAACTCATCCGCCAATCGCCAAGAGAATCGAGCGACTGACCGGACGCCCAGCAGAATTCCAGCAGTAAGCTGGCAGGAGCAGGCCACACATTCAGCCCTCGGCATTCAGCCGCCTCTACCGTTTCTGAAGCCGAGTGCTGAAAATCAGGTACTCCCGTAACCGCAGTGCCCTTAGCCCACATAGTAAAATCCGCTCAGATGTCCCCCGAGACCGCCACAGCCGCAACCAGCCGTGCCGCACTGCTTGAGCGCAGCCTGCGCACCATCATCCGCGGCAAGGACGACGTCCTCCGACTAGCGCTGGTCTCAATCTTCGCCCGCGGACACTTATTGATCGAAGGCGTTCCCGGTGTCGGCAAGACCACGCTTGGTCAAGCACTCGCCCGCGCGATCGATTGCACGTTCCAGCGCGTCCAGTTCACCAGCGACATGCTGCCGTCAGACGTAGTCGGTATCTCGATTTATTCTGCGTCGGAACAGCGCTTCGAATTCAAGCATGGTCCCGTCTTCGCCAACGTTTTGCTTGCGGATGAAATCAACAGGACGACCCCGAAAACGCAATCCGCATTGCTGGAGGCCATGAACGAAGGCCAGGTCACGATAGACGCCCACTCGCACCCGTTGCCTCAGCCGTTCCTCGTGATCGCAACGCAAAACCCGGTCGAGCATCACGGGACTTACCCATTGCCAGAGTCGCAACTCGATCGTTTCCTGATGCGCGTTCACATGGGATATCCCGACAGCAGTGCGGAACGTGAAATTCTTCGCTCCGCAGCCGGCGCGGCTCGACTTGACGACCTCCGCCCTGCGCTCACAGGGGCAGATGTCCTGGAAATTCAACGCGCCGTCACGGAGGTTCGAGTCGACGACTCTCTTGTGAATTACACGCTCGAGATTGTCCGCAAAACCCGCGAGTCCGAATACCTGTCGCTAGGCGTTTCGCCCCGTGGATCGCAAATGCTTTACCGCGCGGCCCAAGCGATGGCGTTCCTCGAAGGCCGCACGTTCTGCACGCCCGAAGACTTTAAGCCGCTGGCCGTCCCAGTCTTCGCTCACCGGGTCGCGGTTAACTCCCTCTATTCTTCAACCCTCAAGAAGTCCGAGCAGGCAGAACAAGTAGTCCGCGAAATAGTCGAAAGCGTTGCGGTACCCGTATAGCCGCCATCCTCTGGGCTAATCTCCAACGCTCCTACCTTTCCGGATGCCTCCGCGTCGAATACACTGCCAACACAGCTGTAGATATCTAACCGAGAGAATGCCATGCCTCACGTGTGTGAGATCGCGCCAGACGTATACCGCATCAGCGTGTTTTATCCAGAGATCAATTTGCAGTTTAACCACTTCCTCGTGAATGACGACGAGCCGCTCCTTTTTCACTCGGGCCTGCGGAAAATGTTTCCCGACGTGCGCGAAGGCGTCTCCAAAGTCCTTGATCCTGCAACAATCCGGTGGATTAGTTTCAGTCATTTCGAAGCGGATGAATGCGGCGCGTTGAACGAGTGGTTTGCGGTAGCGCCACGCGCCCAGGCAGCTTGCGGAATGGTTGGAGGACTGGTATCCGTGAATGACTTCACCGGACGCGAGACGCGCATTCTCACGCCCAAAGAACCGCTCTCGACTGGAAAATACCGCTTTCGCTACTACCAAACTCCCCATCTGCCCCACGGTTGGGACGCGGGAGTAATGTTCGAAGAAACTGGGCGAACGCTATTCTGCTCCGATCTGTTTCATCACGACGGAGAAGTCGAACCTCTAACACACTCCAGCATTCTCGATCGCGTCCGGCAGACCCTGACGGCTTATCAGGCAGGGCCATTGGCGAACTACGTTCCGTACACTCACAACACAGGCCGTATTCTCGACGGACTGTCAACGCTCGAACCGAAAACGTTGGCCATCATGCATGGGTCCAGCTATTCGGGCGACTGCCGACAGTCACTCCTCGATCTGAAGAGTGTGATGAAAGACGTGCTGGATAAACCGTCCTACGAATTCGTTCGCTAGACAACTCAGATTGAGCAACGCAGTGCGTCAACGATAACGGCCTTGACCGCACCAGGGCTGTGAGGATCGGTCTTATAATTGACCGCCATGTCCTTCCTTCGTTTCCTCATGTTCCTATCTTTGGTCATCTGGGTTGGGGGTATCATCTTTTTCTCGTTCGTTGAGGCGCCCACCGCGTTCCGCCTCGCGCCTTCACGCCACATTGCAGGAACGATTGTCGGCGCGTCGCTCAGCTTGCTGCATTGGATGGGCCTGTTCTCGGGCGTGATCTTCCTCGGCAGCTCCATGCTTCACACCAGTTTGACCACGGGGTCTGCACGTCCATTTGCCGTTCGACACGTGCTGGTTTTCGCAATGTTGTTGCTGACTCTAATTTCGCAGTTCGGCGTTTCCACGAAGATGGCCTCCCTGCGCTCGTCATTTCAAGACATCGACCAAGTGGCACCCCCAGATCCGGCCCGGCTTCAGTTTGAATCGCTTCACAAGTGGTCTGTGAGGCTCGAAGTGGGAGTCCTGATCATGGGATTGGCCGCTGTTTACGTGTCTGCTCGCAACCTTACCTAGGTTCTAGAAGCCTACTTGCCAGCCGACGACTCTATGGAGGTGTTCGTCTTGCCATCCAGATACGCCAAATATCCCGCCAGCAACCGGTAGCTATCGTAGTAGTCGTCCATTACAATCGCACCCATGTTGTCTTTGCTCGAGTGAAGGACGGGCAGAGTCCTTTGCGTCAGGGAGTGAATCGTGATTCGCGGTACCTTCAACGGCACAAAGGATTCCGAGTCCGTCGTCCCGACCGCATCGACATTCACCGCAGACAGGGGAACCTTCAAATACGCCGCTACGCCGAATAGGTCATTGACCAGCTGTTTGTCTGAATGGGATGTCCACACTTCTGATGGAGCCAATCCCAAAGTATCTAGGTTCACCATTAGGCGGAGTTTTGCCCGTTGGTCCGGATTGAGGTTTTTGACATAGAACTTCGATCCCACCATGCCGGCCTCTTCTCCGGCGAACGCTACAAAGACAAACGTGTGCCGTACAGAGACGCCGTTCAGACTCAAGAATAAGCTCGGAAGAAGAGATGCTCCGCTCCAGTTATCTACTACGCCATCGCCAGCAGAAACGTGGTCGAAATGCGCACCGACTAGAATGACTTCGTCGGTTTGACCGCGGAGAGTGCAGATCAAATTCGGTGGTGCCTTCTTCTTAACGACCTGTTCGGAAATAGACTCTCCGGTACAACCACTCTGTTCGAAGAGTTTCTTCAAAACTTCCTTGCGTACGTCGTCTTTGGCCTTGCCCGGAATGCTGTTGAGGCGAAGCTCAATCGTCGATCGATCAAGAATTCGGTAGTGAGTCTGGGCCTCCACCGTCTGCAGCTCAACGGCGCAAAAAGACGTCAATACCAAAAGTACGAAATTCTTGGTGATTAGAGTAAGCGGAAGGCACATTCACGCCGAGCATAACATGCACCGAACCCGCTGCAATCCTGCTTGCCTGTTATCATTTTCAGTGCCCTTATGAAAACTGGAATCATTGGCTTACCTCACGTAGGCAAGACATCTTTATTCCGCATTCTTACCAAAGCAGCCGTCTCGGCTAACGCGAATCCTCGCGACGCACATGTCGGAGTCGCCAAGGTACCCGACGATCGTCTCGACAAACTGGCGGAACACTATAACCCCAAAAAGCTGACGCACGCTTCCGTGGAATACGTCGACGTAGGTGCCATCGGACAAGAGGCACTTAAAGAGAGCGGATACATCGGTCATCTCCGAAACGTCGATGCACTTGCCCATGTGGTCCGCGCCTTCGAAGACGATTCCATCCCACACGTCGGGCCGATCGATCCGCTCCGCGATATCAAGAATGTGGAGTTTGACTTGATGGTCAGCGACTTGGGTCAAATCGAAAAACGTCTCGAGCGTCTCGTCAAAGATTTGAAAAAGATGAAGACACCCGAACTCGAGAAGGAAAACGAACTGCTGATTCGCGCGAAAGCGCACCTCGAAACCGAAAAGCCATTACGTGAGATGGAAATGGCCGCGGACGACAAGAAGCGTATCCGTGGTTTCATGTTCCTCAGCGAAAAGCCGATTCTCTATGTGCTCAACGTCAGTGAAAGCACGGAGCTTGGTAAAGATTTGGACGCTGCGGTGGAGAAATACAAACTCACCGAAGTTGCCTCGCGTCCCAATGCGGGCGCCACCGCAATCTGCGGGAAGGTGGAAGCCGAACTCGCCGAGATGAGTGATGCAGACGCCGCCGAATTTCTTTCCAGCTACGGGCTGACAGAAAGCGGCCTCAGCCGCCTGATTCGCACCACGTATCGTCTACTGGGGCTGATCTCCTTCTTCACGTCAGGGGAAGACGAGTGCCGCGCATGGACAATTCCCGTCAACACACGCGCAGTCAACGCAGCCGGGGCAATCCATTCTGACCTTGAAAAGCATTTCATTCGTGCAGAGACAATTCGCTGGGACCATCTGCTTGATGCGGGTTCCGAAGCTAACGCTCGCGCAAAGGGGACACTCCGGCTGGAAGGCAAGGAGTACATCGTACAAGACGGCGATGTAATGCACATTCGGCACTCGGGTTGAGGCGTCCGCCTGTAACTTGTCGAATGTCTGCTTCATGCAAATCATGAGTTAGGTTCTACCCGTTAGCTGCTGTTATTCTTCACACCGCAAATGCACCCCATCGCCACCAGCATCCTGCTTGGTCTCACCGCCGCAGTCGCCAACGTGTTTGGCGGCGCGATCATTGTTCAGCGCCATTGGGAGAGGCGCTATCTCAAATATTTCGTCGCGCTTGGCGCGGGATTCATGCTCGCAACCGCGATCATGGAGGTAGTCCCTCAGAGTCTGAAACTCGGGGGCAGCAACGCGGCCCTTTTAATCCTCGTCGGCTACCTCATCATCCATTTTTTCGAACACACGGTAACGCCACACTTCCACTTCGGCGAAGAGACGCACGAAGACGAGTTCGTTCATTCGCACAAAAGTTACTCCGTGCTCATCGGCCTAACCATCCATACGTTCTTTGACGGGGTCGCAATCGCATCAGGATTTTTAGTTTCGAACTGGCTAGGCTGGTTAATCTTTCTCGCAGTATTTCTTCACAAAATTCCGGAAGGATTCACAGTCGCGTCCGTCATGCTGGCAAGCGGAAGCAGTCGCAGCATGGCGTGGGGGGCGTCAGCGCTGTTGGGAGCCGCCACCCTAGCGGGCGTTCTGACGATGGCCCTCTTCCGCCACCATGTGAGCGCAGGATTGCCGCTGGCCGCCGGCGTCACAATCTATGTCGCGGCGTCCGACTTGATGCCCGAAGTGAACAAGGAGCCGGGAGTAAAGATGGCGCTGGTGGTCTTCTTCGGAGTAGGCCTGATGTTCGTGCTAGACCACCTCTTTAATGTGCACTGAAATGTGTTCAGATGGAATTCTCGGCTCGCAGGACGCAGTGCTCGGCGTGATTTCTGAGAACTGAGATCTGAGAACCGAGAACTGCCTTTCCTATTCCACCGTATGCTTCGCCGTGTACCCTTCCCGCGCAATGACTTCGACTTTTACGTCCTTGCCTTTTTGGTTGCGGACTTTTAGCGGACCACCATCCGGGGCAACGAGTTCCACCTTCAGTTTGCGGTAGGTTCCGTCCAGCGCAGTGTTAGTCGGATGGTAGGTAATCGAATATTGATTGCGGATGTCGGCTGCCACATCGTGAAAAATCTCCGGTAATTCGCCTTCAAACCGCGGGAAGTACGCGCGGCCTCCGGTCATGCGCGAAAAAGTATTCAGCTGATTGTCAGCCTGCAGCCAATCGGTCGAAACCGGGCCGCCACCATAGCCATGGGAGTCCAGATACTCGCGCAGCGCGCGTCCGATGCTGATGGAGTAGATCGTAATGTTTTTCGTCGTCTTGATTTTCTTGAGAATCTGGTCAAGATTCAGTTTGCTGAATGTATCGCGACCCGATGAAACGAGGATGATGTATTTCCGACCTTCAAGCCGGTCCAGCCGGTCAATGGTATCGTAAACTGCGTCGAACAGATTGCGCTCCGAAAAGCCCGGAATGCGCAGCATGTTAAGTGCGCCATACACGGCTTTCTTGTCCTGAGTAAAGTCCACCAGGATGTGCGATTGCATGTCGTAGCTGACGACTGCGACCCAATCCTCTTTCTTTAAACCACTCGCGAACGTATACGAAGCATTCAGCGCGTCGTACATGTAGTTGTAGTTTGTCGCCGCATACTCAACGAGCAAGACTGCGGTGATCGGTGCCTCTGCCTGATTGAATGTCGAGATCTTCTGTGGAACACCGTCCTCTAGAACGCGGAAGTTATCTTGCTTGAGCCCCGGGATGAACTGCCCATCTTTCGAGATCACCGAAACATCCACGTTGACCAGGGGCACATCAACCTTCAACGAGTAGTCCGGCATGCCTTCAATCTTCTTGGGCTTTTCAGGCGGAGGTGGTGGCGGCTCCTCCTTCTTTTTCGGGATCACGTAAGGACCCACGTCATTTTGTGGTCCTCCAGCCTCGGGGGGCGTCTCTTGCTTGTTTGGCGACTGCTGGGTGTCGGGCTTGCTACTGGATGGCGGTGGTGTATTTTGGGCGGCAAGCGATAGCGCCGTCACCAATGGCAGCAGCAACAACAACATACCGGCCGCGATCGTCCAATTCTTCCTTCTGCGGCACGTTACTAAAGTACTCGAAAACATGGCAACCCCTTTAAAAACCCTATGTTAGTATAGATGCAATATCTCTGCGGTTGCGACATTTTGCGGGTTTTGGTTACTCCCCTCCTGGCAAATATCGGCACAATACGTGGAGTCAGGAGTTAAGTTTTTCGGCCCGCTGTTCGGCCTCCGGGGCAACACATGAGAAAGGTTTTTCTCTCTTTCGCCGCCCTTAGCTGTCTTCTGTTGTCGTCTGCTTCAGTCACAGCTCAGAGTTCCTCGTCCGTCCAAACCATTTCAGTAGATCAGATTCACACCGGCATGCGCGGCGTTGCTTACACCGTGTTCCAAGGGGTGAAGCCTGAACCCATGGATGTCGAAGTCCTTGGCATCATGCGTAACGTCAACGGTCCAAAGGGCGACGTCATACTCGTTCGCCTCGTTGGAACGAAGCCGGAGTACACAGGTGTTGTCGCTGGCATGAGCGGAAGCCCCGTTTACTTTGACGGCAAGCTTGCTGGCGCTCTGGCGTTTCGCATCGGAGAATTTTCGAAAGAGCCCATCGCTGGCGTCACTCCCATCGCGGAGATGCTAGAGATCGACTCGCTCGATCGCAAGCCGACCGTCGAGCAAACAACAGTCGGATCGCCCGATTCCGGAGCAACTCAGACTTCATCGCCCGGAGACCGCCAGGGTTCGCTTCAGGGCTATGGCAACTACTTGAGGCCGATCGACACTCCGCTTGCGTTCAACGGATTTTCGGAAGAAACACTGCGCCGATTCGGGCCTCAGTTTGCCGCCGCCGGAATCGTTCCGGTGATGGGTACCGGGTCAGTCTCTAGCGAAACGAAGCAGCCTGAAGCCCTAGAACCAGGTTCGGCGGTGAGCGCCGTGCTCGTTCGCGGCGACATGGATATCGCAGCCACGTGCACCGTTACTTATGTCGACCCCCAGCGCCTGCTCGCATGCGGCCATCCACTCATGCAGTTTGGATCGGTCGATATCCCGATGAACAAAGCTCAAGTGTTGGCGACGCTGCCCTCCCCACTCAATGCGTTCAAGATTGTCAACACAACAGAAGCTGTAGGGTCTTTTGTTCAGGATCGCCACACCGGCATTCTAGGCCTGTTCGGAAAAAACCCGGACATGATTCCCGTGACACTTACAATTCACGGCGGTCCAACGACCAAGCAGTTTCACTACGAGGTCCTCAACAACGCAAAACTGAGCCCGGTCGCCATGATGGCAACCGTGTTTAATGCGCTGCGTGGCACAAATGAGTACGGCGAAGAGACGACGTATCGGATGAACGGCGTCATCAACGTCCAGGGATATCAGGAAGTCGCGTTGCAGAATATGTTTGCTCCCACCGACAACGGTCAGCCCGCAGCCGCCCTGGCCGCTCTCATGGTCGGTGACCGCTTTGGGCGTATTTACGACAATCCGTACGACATCCCTAAGGTTCGCGCGGTAAATCTGGACTTCGATCTGGTGCGCGAGCGTCGATGGGCGCGTCTCGAGAGTGCGCGGACCGATGTCACCGAAGCACGGCCCGGCGACGAGATTGTCGTCGAAGCTGTGTTACGTCCATACCGCGGGGAGCGAATTGTTAAGCAAATCCCAATTCACATTCCCACTTCCACGTCCAAAGGGCCGCTTCGCATCCTGGTGAGCGATGGCGATTCACTCGATCGCATGCGCCGTGGCGTGCCCTCGCTCAGCCGCAAACTGGGCTTGGCTTCCACGATCGCTCTCCTTAATAAGGAGCACGCCAGCAACCGCGTCTTTGTGTCACTTCTTGAGGCAGACCCTGAGGCGATGGTAGCCGACAAAGTCATGCCCACCTTACCTCTCTCCGTCATGAACGTGATGGAAGGCATGCGAGGTACTCAGGAAATGGTTGTGTTGGGCGAATCTTCGGTCAGTGAAGCATCTACTGGCCCGCTCGATTACGTCGTAGCCGGAGGACAGGTACTCAGTATCACAGTAAAGTAAGTCACTTTCGTCATGGGCAGCTGCTCATCCGGCTGGGCTGCCCGTGATACTCTCAAATTTCCCGCGAAGCCACCGTCCAGAGGTTGAATCTTGTCAATTCGCACTAAGCAAACATTTATCCTGAACTTCCTCTTCATCCTCTTCTCATTGTCATTCGCATTTGCGGAAGGCACTCGCACATGGGAGCAGTCTCGCTTCGAGGATCTGACCAAAGGCACCGCGCGCGGCGTCGCGATTCGAAGCAACGGCGGACTCGAACTCGCCCCCGCCTTCAAGCCCCTGTGCACCACTCCGTCGACATATATCTGGGCACTTGCGTCCGACAGCGCTGGCAACGTGTACGCCGCTGCGGGCTCACCGGCGCGCGTTTATCGCATTACGCCTGACGGGCAAGCCACAACCATCTTCGAGCCGCAGGAATTGCAGGTGCAGGCGCTGGTCGTTGACAACAAAGGGGTGCTATATGCCGGCACAGCCCCGGACGGCAAGGTTTATCGCATTGCAACCTTGCCGGCGCCAAAAGCCACGAGCGCAGATAAGACAAAAACAGAACCGGCCGCCCCTTCATGGAGCGCTTCCGTCTATTTCGATCCAAAGACCAAATACATATGGGATCTTCTTCTCGACAACGCGGGCAATTTATTTGTCGCGACCGGCGATCATGGTGAGATTTTTCGCATAACTCCAAACGGCGAAGGGACAGTATTTTTCAAGAGTGACGAAGTTCACATCCGCCGCCTAGCGCTTGATCCAAATGGAAATCTGATTGCCGGTTCCGATGGCAGCGGGCTGGTCTACCGCGTTTCCCCAAATGGGGATGGCTTCGTTATCTACAGCGCTCCGAAGAAAGAAATCACAGCCCTTGCGATTGATAAGGGCGGCAACATCTACGCAGCCGCGGCTGGAGAGAAGCGGCCAGGGACATCTCTCGCCCCATTGACGATCTCACCGACGCCATCCCCCGCACCAGCAGCTCCTACGGGTCAACAAACCGGCATCATGATCAGCGGAATGGCGCCAACAACCAGCATGACGTCGTTTCCTGCGCCTGGATCCGGCGCAAGTTCCGGGTCAGAGCTCTACCGCATCGCCCCGGACGGTTCTCCAACTCGCATCTGGACCTCACGGGAAGACTTCGTTTACTCATTGGCATTCGATCCAAGTGATCACCTCATCGTCGGAACCGGCAATCGTGGACATATCTTCCTGATTAAGGGCGAAGACGACTTCACCGATCTAGCCAAAGCCAGCGCAACGCAGGTTACCGCCTTCGCAAAAGCCCCCGGTGGCTTATACGCATCCACCAGCAACCTCGGCAAACTCTTCTTGTTAGGTTCTGCTCCAGAAGCTGAAGGCACTTACGAGAGCGACGTGTTCGACGCCAAAATCTTTTCTCGCTTCGGCCGCGCCGACTTGCGTGGCGCAGGCAACGTTGACCTCTTCGCACGCAGCGGCAACGTCGACAATCCCGATCGCAACTGGAGTCCGTGGGTGCCAGTGAAGCTCGGCGACGGCGCGGACATCGGCGTACCGCCCGCGCGCTTCGTCCAGTGGAAAGCCGTTCTGCACAGTGGCCCAATCCCGCCTCGCGTCGACCGCGTGCTGGTTTACTATTTGCCGAAGAACGTCGCGCCCGACATCGATGAAATCACTGCCCAGACCGGCGTTCGTTTCCAGGCACAACCCCAATCCAAGCCGGCCTCATCCGATTCGAGCAGCAATACAAATTCCGGCCAGCAGCGTTTTGACAGCCCTGTCCCCAGCACGAAAGACCGTGACTCAATTGGCATTAAATGGACGGCGCACGACGACAACGACGACCAGTTGGTCTATGCCCTCTACTATCGTGGGGAAAATGATTCTCGATGGCTCCTTCTCAAGGACGACATCTCCGACAGGTCGTACTCGTTCGACGCGAGTCTCTTGCCCGACGGCGCATATCTTGTGAAGCTTGTCGCATCTGACGCTCCTTCTCACTCGCCAGGCGAAGCTCTTTCGACCGAGAAAGAGAGCGCTCGCTTTGAAGTCGACACGACCCCGCCACTGATCCAGGGTTTGGCAGCCACCGATCATGGAGACCGCATCCACGTTCACTTCCGCGCGGTCGACACGTTTTCTCCCATCAAGCGCGCAGAGTATTCGATTGACGCTGGTGATTGGCAATTCGTAGAACCAACCGGGCAGTTGTCCGATTCAAAAACAGAAGATTATGACTTCGTCGTTCCCCTGCCCGGCTCGGCCGATGTGGGTCCGGGCAAATCGTCAACTCCTGAAAAGCCTGCCGCGAAGAAACCAAAAACGACTGCGCCGCCGATAGCTACGCCTTCCGTTGAGCACGTCGTGGTGGTGCGCGTTTACGACCGGTTCGACAACATGAACAGCGCGAAGACGGTGATCCGAACCTCTAATTGATACGGGCCGAGTTCGCCGCAAGCGACACCAACCAGCTGCTAAACTCGCCTTGTGTGGCTTCGCAATATCGGATGGATCGCCTGTGTCGTCTATTCAACGATTCCTTCGTTCTGGTTGATGATCCATCCTTACGCGGACTATTGGCGCTCGCGCGGCCGTTCTCCCTATCGCATCCTATTGCCGGTGTGGTTCGCGATGTGGATTGTTGTCGGTCTTCTCACTGCCCCTTGGCGAAGGGAAACACTTCACACAAGTCCGCTATTCTGGACACCGGCCGTCCTTCTATTCGCTACGGGCATATGGCTGTACATCAAGTCCAGCAAGGGTTTTAGCGCCAAGCAACTCGGAGGACTCCCGGAACTTCATCGCAATCATCCCCAACAAGGCCTGGTAAAGAGCGGCATACGAAGCCATGTCCGTCACCCCATTTATTTGGCGCATCTCCTCGAGATGGTCGCGTGGAGCATGGCAACTGGACTTGCCATCTGCTATGTCCTTACCGCATTTGCTACCGCCACCGGCACGATCATGATTCGAATGGAAGACGCAGAACTAGAACATCGCTTCGGCCCCGACTACATAGAATACAAACAGGAAGTTCCGGCGGTGATACCAAGACTTTAAGCCAGCAACGCTATAATCCGCTTTGGCCAATTGCCAAAAGCCAAAAGCCAGCAGTTTCCTTCATGCGCTTCGAACTCTTCATAGCCTCCCGTTATCTTCGGGCAAAACGCCGCCAGGCTTTCATTGGGATCATCACCGCCATCTCGATTATCGGAGTAGCTGCCGGCGTGGCGTCTCTCATCGTCGCACTCGCGATCAACAACGGATTCCGCCAGGATTTGCAGCAACGCCTGCTTGGCTCAACCTCGCACGTCAATCTTCTGCGCATACAGAGTGACGGCATAAAAGACTGGAGAGCTCTGCTCGCACGTCTAAGCAAAGAACCAAACTTAGCGGCCGCCGCCCCAGCCATTTATGAACAAGTTTTGATTTCCCGCGGCGCGCGCGCGCGAGGCGCGGTTCTCAAAGGAATGATCCCCGCCGAGGAGCGCCGAGTCAGCGACCTGTTGAAGTCGGTCACGATCGGCTCGGCCGACGCTCTTAACGAACCAGATACAAATAATGACGCCGCTGCCCCTACGACTCAGGCAAGCGGTTCCACGCCGCCGCCCGCGCCCGACGATCTCGCAACCGTCCGCGAACGCGTTGCCGCGATGCCGCCCATCATCCTCGGAAAAGACATGGCCGCCGATCTCGGCGCAACCGTAGGATCGGTCGTCCTCGTGACCAGCCCTCAGGGCGAACTCACACCGTTCGGGATGGTGCCGAAATATATTCGCTTTAAAGTTGCCGGCATCTTCAACTCAGGCTTTTACGACTACGACTCTGGATGGGCCTTTGCACGTCTCTCAGACGCTCAAAAGCTTTTTGGCTTGGGCGATCTCGTCTCAGTCCTCGAATTCAAGATTAATGATATCTACCGCGCCGGAGACGTTGCTCATCAACTCGAACAGGCGGCCGGAAGTGGTTTCATGGCCACCAATTGGATGGAGCAAAATAAGGCTCTTTTCCGCGCCTTGCGACTCGAACGCGTCGTCACTTTCATCACCATTGGTCTGATAGTTTTCGTGGCCGCACTCAACATTCTCATCTCGCTCATCATGATGGTGATGGAAAAAACCAAAGATATCGCTGTCCTCATGTCTCTTGGCACTAAGAAATCTCAAGTACGCCGCGTCTTTATCGCACAGGGATTACTCATCGGCATCATTGGAACCGCAGTAGGCCTGGTTCTCGGCTACGCGATTTCCTGGGCCGGCAGCTACTACCACTTCATCTCGCTATCGGCGGAGGTCTATTCCATTGACTACGTACCCTTCGCGCCGCGACTCATCGATGGTTTGTTAGTCGCCCTGGTCGCGATCGGAATTTCGTTTGTCGCCACGCTGTATCCGTCATGGTCGGCCTCGCGGATCCTCCCCGCCGAAGCCCTCCGTTACGAGTAAGCGCGTCAGTTCTGGGGGCTCTAAACATCCTTAAATCACTGCACTTTGCCTCTCAACCCTTCCTCGTGACCTCGGTCACATTGCAATGGTTATCAGTAGGTATAGAGTGGCGCTTATGGGGCTCGCTGCTCCGCAGGATGCAGCCAGTCTCGGCGCTCTTTCATGATCTAATGGATTCGGGCAACCTTTGTTCCGCGCAGTGAAAATGCGGGTTGCCTGGTAGGCGGTACACCTGTCTATCGTCCTTGGAACGATGGAGGGCTCATTTGCATCTAATTCAACAAGCGGATAAAGATCCGCTGTTGCGGGTTGAGGAGCTTAAAAAAGTTTTCCGCTCTGGCGACCGCGATTTGGTGCTCTTTGAAAACTTGTCCTTCCATGTGAGCAAAGGAGAAATGGTGGCGGTTGTCGGACAATCCGGCGCCGGTAAAAGCACCTTACTTCACATCCTCGGCGCTCTTGATAGCGCTTCTGCGGGTAACGTATACTGCGCGCACTCACAGTTGAATGCGCTTTCAGACGATGACGCTTCCGAATTCCGCAATCGCGAAATCGGTTACGTCTGGCAGTTTCACTATCTGCTGCCGGAGTTTACGGCGCAGGAAAACGTGGCCATGCCCCTGTTGATCCGTGGGCAGGCTTGGCCGGATGCTCAGGGAGAAGCTTCGCGCTGGCTACGCGAGGTCGGATTGGAAAAGCGTGCTCATCACCGTTCCGGAGAACTTTCCGGTGGCGAACAGCAGCGCGTGGCTCTGGCTCGGGCATTGATCACCAAGCCGCAAATCCTGCTGGCCGACGAACCCACCGGGGATCTCGATGGCCACACCGCCGAAGCAGTTTTTGCACTGATTTCTCGCCTTCATCACGACCATCAACTCACTTCTCTGATTGCCACGCACAATCTTGGCTTTGCTCGGCGCTGTCATCGCGTGATGCGTCTTGAGCAAGGTCGAATGCAGGAATTGCAGCCGGAATCGTTGCCGGTATGATGACGGAAGGATCGAGTTTCATCGGTAGAAGCGTTGATTTGCTGTATCGGGTGATGAGCGGAAGTAGTGACGGGTCCAGGATGCGTTTTCCGTGCTTGTAGCACTATTAGGGGTTGGCGGGCACTGGCATCCTGATTGCATAATGTGGTATGGGCCACGGGTTTCTGGAGGTTGGGCCGTTAGTTCGACCTGAGTCTCCCGGAAGCTCCCAGGGGGAAGGGCAATATGTTTGAACGTTATACGGAGAAAGCTAGGCGCGTAATCTTCTTCGCGCGCTACGAAGCGAGCCAATTCGGGTCTCCATATATTGAAACGGAGCACCTGTTATTGGGACTTTTGCGCGAAGACAAAGCCCTAACCAACCGGTTCCTGCGCTCCCATGCTTCGGTTGAGTCCATTCGCAAGCAGATTGAAGGACATACCACGATTCGCGAAAAGGTTTCGACATCCGTCGACCTTCCCTTAAGCAATGAATGCAAACGGGTTCTCGCCTATGCCGCTGAAGAAGCCGAGCGTCTTTCCCATAAGCACATTGGGACTGAACACCTTCTTCTAGGCCTCCTTCGCGAAGAGAAATGTTTTGCAGCCGAAATCCTGCACGAACGTGGCTTACGTCTCTCGACCATTCGAGAAGAGCTTGCTCGCACCAGTCAGGAAAAATCCCAGCCTCAACGGCAGCGGGAGTCTTCCCTGCTGGCTGAGTTCTCCCGCGACCTAACCCAGGCCGCTATGGATACGCAGCTGGACCCATTGGTCGGGCGCGAAGCCGAACTTGAACGTGTCGTTCAGATTCTCTGCCGTCGCACTAAGAACAATCCGGTGCTCATCGGCGAGCCGGGCGTTGGTAAAACCGCCATCGTCGAAGGCTTGGCCCAGCGCATCGCAGACGGCGAGGTTCCGTCGTTTCTGGCCGACAAGAGAATCTTGGCGCTTGATCTTTCCTTGATCGTGGCGGGCACAAAGTATCGCGGGCAGTTCGAAGAGCGGCTGAAGACCATCATGAAGGAGTTGATGGAGTCGCAAAATGCCATCATCTTCATCGATGAGTTACACACGCTCGTAGGCGCTGGCTCTGCGGAAGGCTCTCTGGATGCCGCCAACATCCTGAAGCCCGCTCTTTCGCGCGGAGAGATTCAGTGCATTGGCGCCACGACGCCTGGCGAATACCGCAAGTCGATCGAAAAAGATCGGTCGCTTGAACGGCGTTTTCAGGCTGTTAAGGTTCCACCTCCAAACGAGGTAGATGCCACCAAGATTCTGTTCGGGATCAAGGACCGATACGAGAAGTTCCATGCGGTCACCTACACGGATGATGCCATCAACTTCGCGGTGTCGCATTCCAACCGGTACATTCCCGACCGCTTTTTGCCAGACAAGGCGATCGATTTGGTGGACGAAGCTGGAGCGCGCGTAAAACTGCGCCAGACCTCGTTGCCCGAGGAGATCACCGAAGTCCAGAAGCGCATCAAGTTCATCGTTCACCGTATGGAGAACGCCATCGCGAACCACGAGTTCGAGAAGGCGCGCTTCTACTCGGACGAAGAACGCAAAGAGCGCGAAAACCTGCGCGCTCTTCGCGAAAAATATCATCTCGACGAGTCCGCCACCGGTGTGGTCGGCCGCGAGGACATCGAAGACGTGGTCTCGCGCTGGACAGGCGTCCCCATTGCTTCGATCAAAGAAGAAGAGTCACAGAAGCTGCTGCGCATCGAAGAAGAGCTGCACAAGCGGATCATCTCGCAGGACAAGGCGATCAGCGCCCTGGCGCGCGCCATCCGTCGCAGCCGTGCCGGCCTGAAGAGCCCGAACCGACCGATTGGGTCGTTCCTCTTCCTCGGGCCGACGGGCGTCGGCAAAACCGAAGTGGCTCGTACCATCGCGCAGTTCATGTTCGGGAGCGAGAAGTCGCTCGTTCGCTTCGACATGTCCGAGTTCATGGAAAAGCACTCGGTCTCCAAGCTGATCGGCTCACCTCCCGGATACGTGGGCTATGAGGAAGGCGGTCAGCTGACTGAACGAGTGAAACGTGCTCCGTATTCAGTCGTGCTGCTCGACGAAATCGAAAAGGCGCATCCGGATGTGTTCAACATTCTGCTGCAGGTTTTTGAAGACGGCCAATTGACGGATGGACTCGGCAACACGGTTGACTTCAAGAACGTCATCCTGATCATGACGTCGAACATTGGCGCCCGCCACCTCATGAAGCGTGAAGGATTGGGCTTTCAGTCTTCGAACGAAGATATGGTTTCGGAGAAGGTGGAAGACCTCGTAAAAAACGAAGTCAAGCGAACCTTCAACCCTGAGTTCCTGAACCGCCTGGACGAAGTGATTCTGTTCACCGCACTCGGCGAGCAAGACTTGATCCAGATTCTCGAGCTCATGGTCACGCAGTTGAATCAGAATCTGGCGCAACGTTCGATCACGGTTACGGTGACCGACGAGGCCAAGAAGTGGATTCTCAGTCAGACGCTGGGCGATCGCAGTTATGGAGCACGTCCTCTGCGCCGTGCCCTGCAGAAGTACATCGAGGATCCGCTATCGGAAGCGCTGATCCAGGGCACTATTACCACCCGGCCAGCGTTCATCGAGGTCTTCCTGGATGGCAACAAGCTGTACTACCGTCCCGTAGACTCGGAAAAAACCGAGGGCGTCCTGCTTTACGAAGCCTAGAAGCGCTCTTGCTCGCATTCACGGAAAAGCCGCCAACCTTGGCGGCTTTTTGTTGCCCGATATTTACGGCTCTTATGGCGAATGCTCGAACATGCCTGGTTTCGTGTTCGTCACCCGTTCACAGAGATGGCTTCGCTGACTCGGTGGAGGTGCCGTTATTCGCTTGCCCAACCGTATTTTCCACATCCGTCCCTGGCAGCAACGCCATCCACTTGTCTCTTTGCGAAACAAACTCTGCCCAGTCGCTCTTCGCAACCGGATTTGCTGGCGGGAGCCGCAGCCGCTCGAAATTCACGAAGCTCCCATTCTGGCGAATTCTGAAGTCAAGATGCGGGCCAGTCGCGAGTCCCGTCGCCCCCACCAGGCCGATTCGCTGCCCCTGATGAACAGCCTGCCCGTTTCGTACGAGAACTCTCGACAAGTGGAGATAGTAAGTCTCATATCCGCGCGAATGTGCAATGCGAACCAGATTCCCGTCGCCACCCTTACGTCCCGCAAATACAACCCGGCCATCCGCGATTGTCTGCACGGGCGTTCCCACCGGCGCCGCGTAGTCCGTTCCCAGGTGGGGGCGGCTGATCTTAAGAATTGGATGATAGCGATGGGTGGTGAAGTGGGAACTCACTCGGGCAGCAAAGCGAAGGGGTGAACGCAGAAACGCCTTCTGTAGCGATTTCCCATCCGACGAATAGTAAGCAGGCGCTCCGTTGGGCTCGTGAAACAGCACTGCCTGATACGGATGGCCCACGTTGTCGTACTCGGCGGCTAAGATGCGTCCATAAGTAGCAGGCGATCCGTCAGAATATTCTTTTTTCTCGACGACCAGCCGAAACACGTCTCCAGCTTGCGTGTCCGTATTGAAGTCCATGTCCCACGCGAAGATTTCCGCCAGCCGAACGGCAAGGTCCGGCTTCTCTCCGGCAGCGATCACGCTATCGAAAAGTGAGCCCGCTACCGTCCCGCGAACCGCAACCGTACGAACCCTGCCAGGGGTTGTTTTAATTTCGGCCTGAAATGCCTGGCCGTCCTTGTTCACCACGAGCTCCCGCTCGGGATCAATTCGGTACGTAATCGACCGAAGTTCGCCGGCACGGGAGCGAACCGCTGTGAGTTTGTTTCCCGCCCGCAGTGATCGCAGATTGAATACCGGACGAGCTGCTTCGGTCACGTTGAATACGGTTGCCGGGTCGAATTCCATCTCCTGTAGCAGTTCGCTCCAGGTGGTGCCGTGGCGCACAATCGCTTCTACCGGTTGGTCGCGGTTTTCCCACGCAAGTTGGATCGTTGCATTCTGCTCAGCCGCAGAGCTCATTTCGCTTGAGAGCTTGCGTTCCGCAGAACGTCGCGCGGCAAAAGAAGCACCTGCGATCCCCAGACCCAATAGTGCGTACAAGAAAATGCGGGTAGCACGAGAACTCAAGGAACCCCCAACGAGGATGAACTCAGGCAGACGTTAGGACGCGAGAGTCGCCGTCTTCGGCCAACACGCGCGCGGTTCTCACAGCCTATGCCGTCATTCCAAACGTGGTCAACCGCAGTTTTACGGTCAGGAACCGGGACAGACATTACTTTCGGGCCGTGTTGCGACCGCGTGCGGCCATTTATCATCGAATAGGAGTGCTCAAAAACCCGAGTCCAATGGATATCAAAGTCTATTCAGCTTTCTGGTGCCCCGATTGCCGCATCGCCAAACGCTTTCTTGAGAAGCACAATCTCCCGTTCACTGAAATTGACATTGAAACCAGTCCCGGCGCGGCCGAGGAGGTTATCCAGCGCACCGGCAAGCGTGCGATTCCTCAGTTTGTCATTGACGGAGAATGGGTCCAGCCTTACCGCGTCGGAGAAGGCTTCCTCTACGAGGAGATGGCAGAACGCCTCGGCGTGGACACGCCAGAGAACTAAGCCGACACCTCAATAGTCAGAATCCAGACCACTATCCCACACAAAGTAAGCGTGTAACCAACCAAAATCAAAAGACTTACCCAACAGTGCACCATGGTTCGTATCCCGCGGACATCATCTTCCGTACTGTGGCCACAACCGCCGTCGCCCTTCACAATGTCTATGCAGCCGGAATTTCCCTCCCCCGATCCGGATACTCAACTCACATGTCTGAGACTGAATCGCATCAGGAATCCGACGCAGTTTGTGAAAGCTGGCAGCGCTTTATCCAGGCCACGATGGGCATCGCAATCCTCGTCGGCGCCGGCTTACTCGCGCATTACTACGCGCCGATGCCCGATGACGGCCTCAAAGAACAGGTCGCGCAACTCAACCGCCAGGTCCAGCAACTGAAACAAGAGCAGGCGGTCCCAGCAGTCAGCATGCTGAACCAGTATCGCGATTCCATCGGATATGTGTACGGCGTTTATCGCGTAAGCATGCCGGGACAAACACCCGCCATTCGCGCTCGCATCTCGGGCACAGCTTTCGTTGTATCCCGTGGATTGCTGGCGACGAATCGCCATGTGGCAGAACCCTGGTACGGAGACTCCGAAGCAACCAGTTACATCAAGAAGGGTGCAACCCCTGAGCTCGAACAGTTGCTCGCATTCTTTCCGGGCTCCCCCACCCCAATTGACGTTATGCCAGTGACGGTAAGTGCTCAAGGCGATCTCGCGATTCTGCGGATGGCTGAGTCTTCCTTCACTCGCCAATTGACGCCTCTTCCCCTCGCAACAGCAGCCGTGCCTCCCGGAGAACTGGTCACAGTGATCGGCTATCCGATGGGGATTGCTGGCATGGTCGCCAAGTCGCCAAGTTCTGTATATGAGAGGCTTGCCTACAGGCGCGCAGACATCGGTGCCGCAAATGAATTAGCAGCCTTGTCGCTGATTCGGCCATCCGCCACTTATGGACACTTGGGCGACATCGTCGGAGACAAGTTGATCTATGACGCTCCCACTGCCCATGGCGGCAGCGGCGGACCTGTCTTCAATTCCCGGGGCGAAGTGATCGGAGTTAACTCCGCTTACATGGATGGCTTTTCCGGTGGAACGCTTGGCGTCTCAGTGTCGTCGCTCAAACCATTGATCGCAGTCGCGAAGACCAAAACTACGCCTCCGGACTTGAAGACACCCGCGCCAACGCCGAGCGCTGCCGTTTCGAGCGCGTCACTGCCACAATAGTGGCTTTCCCTTCGCCTAGCGCGTTTGGAGCCTGCTCATCCACCCGCGCTCTCGCACGTGTTCTTCCTCATGGCGCCGCAATCGGCCAGCCATGATGCCCGGCCTCCCCAGATATCCAACAATCGTGCGAGGATCATCCTGCTTGACCACGGGCAGTCGACCAATATCATTTGCTAGCATCTTGGAAAGCGCTTCCGAGAGCAGCTCATCTTCGTAGGTAACGATCAGCCGAGAGCTCGCGAAGGCGTGCACCCGCTCCTCACCAGCCGAGTCTCTGTCGAGCGCCCGCAGAAGGTCTCCACGGGTGAAAACCCCTGTAAGATGTCCGTCCTTGTCAACAACCAAGAGACCATTGTGGCGGGATACTGACGGATCGTGGCGCGCAATACGGTCTGCCAACTCTCCCAACAGCGTATCTCCAGAAATTACAGGCGCCTCGCGATCCATGGTTTCCCGAACGGCGACGTGAGCGAGCGCGTCGGTTTCGTAGTCTTGATGGATCCGCAAACCACGCCGCGCCAATTTTTCTGTCATGATCGACGAATTCGGCATGAAGAGCATTGCGATTCCATCGGCGATTACGCTCACTAGCATCAGGGGCAGCACAGAGTTGTAGTCGCGCGTAATCTCAAACGCAAAAATGATGAAAGTGAATGTGGCTCGCGATGCGGCTCCAAAAACAGCTCCCATCGCGACCAACGCAAACGCGCCCGCCGCCAGGTTCGCATGAGGGAAAATACGATTGACAAGGATCGCGAACGCACCACCCAGCGCCGCGCTCGACATGAACATCGGAGCCAACAACCCACCGGAGGTACCCGAACCGAGGGAAATCAATAGCGCCGCCGCTTTTGCCACCATCACAACCAGAACGACCTCAAGCGCGAGCTTTGCATTCAGCAGATCGCTAATTGTGTCGTAGCCCACGCCAAGAACACGAGGAACGAAATAACCAATAACGCCGAGACCTAGCGCCCCGATCGCTGGCCACCACATCTCATCGATGGGAAGCTTCTCAAACTGGTCTTCCGTCCAGTAGAGCGCCTTGCTGAAAGCCACTGCCGCCAGACCGCAAAGAACCCCCAGCACAAGATAGAAGGGCAGCGCGTGTGGAATTCCAAAATCTACCGCCGATACTTCAAACATCGGACCACGGCCAAGCAATTGGAAATGCACGGCCGTAGCAAGCGTGCTCGCAATCACAAGCGGAATAAACGAACGCGATTTAAATTCAAACAGTAAAAGCTCGATGGCAAGGATCACGCCGGCAATAGGTGTGTTGAAGGTCGCCGACATGCCGGCGGCCGCACCGCACGCCAGCAACACCTTTCGTTCCGATGCAGTGGTGTGAATCACTTGTCCGACAAGCGATCCGAGGGCACCTCCAGTCTGGATGATTGGCCCTTCTGCGCCAAACGGACCGCCAGTCCCGATTGCGATTGCCGCAGAGATTGGTTTCAAGATCGCGACCCGGGGCTGGATGCGGCTTCGATTCACAAGCACCGCCTCCATAGCTTCCGGAATGCCGTGGCCTTTGATCTTGGATGATCCATACTTGGCCATCAACCCGACAATCAGGCCGCCGATCACCGGCGTCACGATGACCCACAAGCCCAGATGGTTAAGGCGGGCGCTGGTGAAGTCCACCGCGAAACGGTGGTAGAAAAAAATGTTGGTGAATAAACCAATCAAGTTATAGAGAGCGTAAGCAACCACGCCCGCCATCAGTCCGATAGCGGCTGCCAGGAGTGAGACTAGGACAATTCTGAACTGGGCTGGAGAACTCGCTTCGGCGGCGCCGCCCGGCGGCGCATTTCCATTACCGGATGCATCTGTCACTCTTTCGATCCTCCTTGCTTCCGGAGGACCTGAACGCGATCCGCCTACCGGAGCAATTTTTCTGAACTGCGGCGCGCACGACTCAGAGACCCGCCATTCGCGATCACGCGCTTCAGCGCTAACAACAAGCTGGGGCCCGCATTGCGCAGTTCGCGCTTATGATGCAATGACAAATCTCGCAGAACCTTGTCCCCTTTTGGGGTAAGTGCCAGCAGCACTTCACGCCGGTCATCGCCGCTGCGCCGTCTGCGTACAAAACCTGCATCTGCCAGGCGGTTCACCAATTCGACCGCGCTGTGATGTTGAATCTGCAACCTCTCCGCCAACTCGCCGATGCGCGGGCGCGCTCCCTGCGGCAGCCCTTTCAGCGCGAGCAGCAACTGGTGTTGGCGAGGTTCGAGACCCACATCACGGGCCGCTTGTTCGCTGAAAGACAAAAATCTGCGGATCTGATACCGAAACTCTGCCAACGATTCGTAGTCTGCCGGGGTCAAGGTCGATTCCATGCCGGGGAGTATATCGGAGTAAGACACGAATCATACCTATATATCGTATAACGATATGTTCTCGCCGTACAGCTCTTTAACAACAGTACAAACAGGACTTCATTTTGTCGTTGCAGGAAATTAAGCCGAGCTACCGCCCCTAACGTGTCCCATCACCCTTGGTGGGCTTGCTCGAGCGTGCACTCGCGAGGAGACTTATCGGGACGCAATCCAAGAAATACCGGAGCTCGAAGCTTGGGCGTGGTAGCTGGCGTCTCGTGTGTCCACTCTGAGAACTGGATCTCTGCTACTAACTCTGGCCGGACAAAATGCACCTTGCGTGGCGAATCGACTTTCCCTGAGAACGGGTCTTTGTTGGTCGCAATCGATTGCAATCGTTCTGACATTTCTCGCAGCCCGCGTTGGTCGAAACCGCTTCCTGCCTGGCCGACTGGGATCAGCCTGCCTTTGTCGTCGTAGAGACCCAGCACAATCGACCCCAGATAACCCCGACTACCTTCCGGGTCGGTATAGCCGGCGATGACGCATTCGGCGCGTCGCGTGATCTTGATCTTCCGCCAATCGGAACTGCGCTTTTCCTCGTAACAACTAGAGCGCCGTTTGGCGACGATACCCTCGAGCCCCTTGGCGCGGGCTGCTTCCAGTAAAGCCTTCCCGTTTGCCTCATAATGATCCGAGAACCGTACCAGAGGGCCAGCCGTCAGGTGTTCTGCCAGCAGGCGCTTGCGTTCCTCGAGCGTAACTCGCCGCAGGTCGTACCCGTTCAGATAGATAAGATCGAATGCGTAATAAACAATGGGTATGCCTTTTACGCCCGGCAACCGGCTTTTCCCGGCGCGAAAACCCGTGCGTTGCTGCATCAGGCTGAACGATGGTCGCCCCTCCTCATCAAGCGCCACAATTTCGCCATCGAGGATCGCGGTGTCAGCTTTTACAAAGCGTGGCAAGTTACGCAACTCGGAATATTGCGCCGTCAGATCGTTCTGATTGCGTGATACCAACCGCAGCTTGCCTTCGCTGATGAACGCGACCGCGCGATAGCCGTCCCATTTGATCTCAAACAGCCACGCGGGATCATCGAAAGCATTTTCTACTGAGTTGGCCAGCATGGGCCGGATTTCGGCGGGCATGACCGAACGCCTCGCGCCGGCAATCGCGCTCACTCCTTCGTCAGGTTCCGTAGGCGCCGGCTTGGACTTCGACTCCTTGCGTCGAGTCTTCGGTTCAGCGGAAGAAGCTTTCTTTTTCCCCTCTGGCTTCGAGCCTTTTGCCGCGGCGCTTTTCTTCGCTTGAACTCTTGCTAGTGTGTCCGCAAGCCATGCAGCTTTAAGTTTTCCGCCTGAAGCGGGCCGGCTGCTGGTCCATTGAGAAGAGTCTTCATCACCGCCGATCTGCGCCATCGTGCGCTTGGTTAACACCGAGGTGTCGTAATCATCGATGTTGAACCCCTCGACCACTTCGTCGTCGTGTTTCTTAATCATCAGCCATTCGTTGCCTTTGCTACCCGGACGCCGTCCCTTCATCTTGATCAGCGCGAAGTCACCCTTCAGTCTTTTCCCGTCCAGGCGAAACTTCAGATCACCTTTGGCCAACATCTCAGCCGCCTCTTCATCCGTGCCCGGCAAATATTTACCCTTCACCGCGACCGGGGACAAAGGTTGCCATTTGCCGACGTCCCAAACCATGACCGTCCCCGCGCCATAGTTGCCTTCGGGAATCGTGCCTTCAAAATCAAAATAAGAAACAGGATGATCCTCGACATGCATGGCTAAGCGCTTGTCGTCTGGATCAAGCGACGGCCCGCGCGGGACCGCCCATGACTTCAGCACACCATCGAGCTCTAGCCGGAAGTCATAGTGCAAGCGTGTAGCACGATGCCTCTGTACGACAAAGCGATGAGCGGTTTTCTTTTCGATTTTCGGAGGAGGTTCTGGCGTTTCTTCAAACCGGCGTTTGCGCTTATATTCCTCGAGCGGCATTGGGGTATTGTAGTGTGAAGGGTGCCGCCGGAAAAACTACGCAGTTTAAAACCAGTGAAACGAGAATATCCAGACACACCGTTGGTCGGCGTCGGCGCCATCATCATCGAAGATGGACGTGTCGCGCTTGTCCGGAGAGGTCAGCCGCCCTTGCTGGGCGAATGGTCAATTCCCGGCGGGGTTCTCGAAGTCGGAGAGACTCTTCGCGAAGCAGCCATGCGCGAAGCACGCGAAGAGACTGGCTTGATCGTGAATGCGGGAGAACTCCTGGGTATCTTTGAACGCCTGGTGCCGGACGAGTCCGGACAGATTCGATATCACTACGTGCTGATGGATTTTTTATGTCTTCGTACCGACGGGGCCCTATTAGCGTCCAGCGACGCAGCGGACGTCCGTTGGTTTGGCCCGCAGGAGTTGCCCGCGCTCAAACTCCCCGCGGACACTCTGGCTGTGATTCAGAAAGCATTTGAAACGGTTGGAACGAACTAGGCGGCTGAAGACCCACTTGCTGCTTCGAGGCATTCATCCAGCAGCTGCACGAGGTCCAGCAGTTTTTGCTGGCTGATGCTCCCCAACATTTCTGACAAGAAACGGTCGACTGGACGGTCTATCCGTCGCAACGTATCCAAGCCAGCAGTCGTAATGCGAGCCACAATCACGCGGCGATCATTGTCATCGCGGCTCCGCGTCACAAACCCGCGCTTTTCGAGCCGATCCAGCAGGCGTGTGATGTCCGGATCCTTGTTGATCATGCGTTCGCCCACTTCACTGCATGGCAACCCGGACTTGCCCGCACCGCGCAGGATGCGCAAGGCGTTGTATTGAGTGGGGGAAAGTTCGTAGCCTTTGAGGAATTCCGCATCCCGCGCCTGAAGCTGCTCGGCGGTGCGAAGAAGAGTAACGAACGCGGCTTGCTCGGGAGAAGTAAACGGCTTAGGTGGATTGAGTTGACGATCAGCGCGGCGCGCCATACCCCAATATTACTTGTTATAACGACTAACGTCAAACCGACTGCCTACAAGCGGTTGATCATCGATGCAACGTAACCAGCGCCGAAGCCGTTGTCGATATTTACAACGCTGACGTTCGACGCGCAGGAATTCATCATTCCTAACAGCGCAGCAAGCCCCTTAAAGGCGGCGCCGTAGCCCACGCTGGTCGGTACGGCAATCACGGGAACGCCTACTAAGCCTCCGACCACGCTCGGCAAAGCACCCTCCATACCCGCACAAACAATCACGACTCGCGCCCGTGTCAGCGTGTCGCGGTTCGCCAGAAGCCGATGAATTCCAGCAACACCCACGTCGTACAAGTGTTCCACGTGATTCCCCATCAGCTCCGCGGTTACAACAGCTTCTTCGGCAACCGGAATGTCGCTGGTGCCAGCCGATACAACAGCGATCGTGCCCTTCCCGTACTTGGTATGGTCACGCTCGAGCACAATCGCACGACCCAGCGGACGATACTCCGCTCGTTTTGTCTCTTTGCGTACCGCGGCAAACTGAGCTTCGCTGGCGCGGGTTACCAGCACGTTTCCGTTCCGCTTCGCCAGCTTCGCAAAGATCGCAGCCGTCTGGCTCGGGGTTTTCCCTTCCCCGAAAATCACCTCGGGCATTCCCACCCGTAAAGCGCGGTGATGGTCAACCTTGGCGAAACCAATATCTTCAAAAGGCATGTGGCGAAGTTGAGCCACCGCCTCATCAGGAGAGATTTTTCCTCGCCGGACGTGATCAAAGAGTTTGCGTAGGGCTTCGGCGTTCACGTAGTTCGTCCGCGTTGTAAAACTCAGAGTAACACCGCGCGGCAGAATGGCAGAACGCGCGCACCAGCCTACCAAGGCAAATTGGGACAACCGCACGCAACGCAAGTTACCTCTGTCACGTTGTGAGTGATGATCATCACAGGCATTCAGCCTGGGTTGTTAGAGAATAAAATCAGGATGTCATACGCGCTGCTTCGCCTCGATTCTCTTTCCTGTGTATTGACCGTTCTTTCCACAATTCTGATCGGGCGGCGACGCTGGCAGGGTTGGGTGCTTGCGGCAATCAATAGCGTCATCATCTGCGTGATCGCCATTCGCACGTCCCAACTAGGATTCATTCCTGCCAATGTGTTTTGCATTGCGTTGTACGGGATCAATCTGCGGACATGGCGCAAACAGGACGACTCCGCCGTCACTCCCATCCCCGGTGAACCAACGTAGTAGGGTTTACTTAGAATCAGGCGCGCTTAAGTGCTGGATCGCCGTCGCCGGGTCAGGAACCGCAGCTTCGTGGGCGACAATCATCCAGTGGCCTTCCAGCCTCTGCAACACGACGAGGTTCACTCCGAAGGCTTTCTGCCCAGCGTTGGTCGATTCGTAGCGGGTCACCGCATATGCAAAGTCTCCGACGCATTCCATCGTGACCACCTCAATGGAGTCCACGTGGTAATGCGCACTCACCCCATTTTGGACGTACGCCTGGATTGCCGCCCGCCCGTGAACGATGCCTGTGACGAAATGTTGCGTCAAGTAGTAAGCGTTCTCCGTGTAAAGTGCGGCCACTTTCGCGGCATCGCCATCGTTATAGCTAGCCTTCCATCGTTCGACGATCTGGTTGAGAGCGGATGTGTCGGCGCAACTGGTTTGTGAATTTGTCCCGGCGGCACGATCGGTTGGCTGCGCGAGGACAATGTTTACTGATAGCAGGATCACACTAACAAGGCTCATCGTCTTCATTCGCACACCCCTCAACCTAAGGCGATTCTTCGCTTATTGGCCTGACTCTAGTGCGCAAGACTCGGGAAGTGCCATGATTGCCGTCATGCTTTGATGTGATGTGTTTTTGCGGGTGACAGGAAGAAGGAAACGAGGGCTACTGTCTGCGCGACTGTTTCTTGCGGAGTGTCCGCACTTTCCTGGCGAGTTGGTTGTAGATGTCTTTCGCACGACCGGGCTCCTCGATATGAACAAGCATCAGCCGTCTTAGTCCGGTGCGTGTCACTCGCCCTTCGAGATACGCATCGTACAAAGCGTTGCCCATCATCGATCCCAGCAATTCCGCGCCAAGCTCTGGTTGCCGATCGGAGTGTCGCGCCCTTCCTGAGACGATTTCGTAATGCTTCGCCTCAATGGCCGGTCGGGCTGGATACAAAATGCGAGATCCGAGGTAGCCGAATGCTTGCTCCAGCACCCTTACGTAAAATCGATCTTTTTCGGCAATCTTCGGGTTGATCGTTCGGCGGCGCGGCAAGCCTCGGCATGCCTGGTGGAGAAAGCGCGAAACTTCCTCGGCAACGTACATCATCCGAAACTCATGCACGAATAGTGCGTTAATCTCCGGCATATAGGCGCTGCCCTGCGCTTCCACGCGTTCGAGTAGATCTTGGATTTCGTCTTCGCTCACCTTGGCACGCGTTAGCGCACGGACGACTTGCCCAGAAGATCCAGTCCCGTACACTTCTGGCAAAAGGTCGACCAGGAATCGCGGCTGAGTTGAGTTGTGCGATGAATAGCGATCAATTTCTAAAAAACGCGCCAAGCCATCCACCAGGTTGTAAATCGTGGGAGTGAGATCAGGCCCCTCCTGATCACTCCGACCCCAACGGCTGAGGTGCAAACGATAATTCTCGTACTTCTCAAGCGGGGTAGAGTTGAACGCACATACGACGTTGTCACTAACTTTGACGCCGGGCACGTGATATGCCCGTTCTCCAGCGGCCCGCCAATACAGGGCATCGACATTCTGAAGAACAGTCAGAACCCGTTCGTTGGGAAGCTGTTTCCGTATCTCCCGCGGAAGGTGCGCAGGTGCCAGGTGCGACTCACCGAACAAGACAAGAACCACCGCACGCGGATGTCGTTCACGAATTTCCGCAATCTTGTGTGCGGCGTGGCGATCACGAGCACTGATCTTGCGCAGGTCTTCGCGCGGCATACAATCGAGGCCATAAATGGCTTCTCCGTGTTCGCGAGCGGCCACCAAGAGCGCGTAGAACGGGCCCCAGTCGTAGCCCCAATCGATATCGAACCGGATACGCTGACGAAATTCGCGCTCGCTGATTTCACGTCGCCACCATTCGTCGAGCACATGCTGGTCCCGTGCGAAAATCGTTTCCACACCGAGCACAACCGGGCGGTCGGCAGGTTGAGCACGTTCTTCGAGCAAACTAGCTGCGAACAGTTGCGATGCCGGCAGCGCATGGTAGTCGCCAATCAACAAAATGTCCGCCGCGCGCGCCGCCGCCTTCAATGCTTCTCCGTCAAGAACCGATTCGTAGGTGCGAAACGCGCGCGTGTAATCTTGCAGGTATTTACGGCGCCCGGTCGAATCCTGCGTGCGGATTTCGCGCTCAACACCCGCCAGCGCCGCCAACTCCGCCACGCTTCGCCGAGACCGTAAGTTCGCCGCTGATGCCATAGCTTCAGTCGCCAGTGCCCACTCGCTGCTCTTTACTCCAACCAGCCATCAGCCCGCTTTCTTGACTGGTCCTCGTAGCGTCCCTATGCTCGTTCTGCGACGCCAGTTGTCGCGGAGGCGTTTTTGCCCGTCCAACCACCCGAGAACCTCACAGTGGCCACCACCGGTGCCAGTGGGTCTTTGTTCCTGAAACACCTCTTGTCTACTGTCGAGCGTGACAAGCGAGTAAAACTCGTCAACTTCATTGCCTCCGACAGCGGCTTGCGGGTCATCGCCGAGGAACTTGGCCTCAAAGGCCGCGCGAACCTCGTTACGCAGATCCTTGGCAAACCGTCCCGCAAAATTCGCGAGCAGGCCAATGCGGATATCGGCGCGAACGTGGCCAGCGGTTCTTATCCTGCCGACGCAATGGTGGTCGTGCCTTGCAGCGTCGGAACGCTCTCCCGTATCGCCAATGGCGATGCATCGCACCTCATCGAGCGCGCCGCTGACGTAACGCTTAAGGAGAAACGTCCCCTTGTCCTTTGTGTCCGCGAAGCGCCCCTCAATAAAATCCATATCCGGAACATGTGGCGTGCTGCCGATGCAGGTGCCACGGTGTTTCCGCTAATTCCCACCTTCTACAACCTTCCACCGAACTTAGATGCCATGGCGCAGGAGTTCGCCAACCGTCTACTGGTTCATATTGGCCTTCCTCAGGTAGGCGCGTATCAATGGAAGGGTTGAAAGATCAATAACTTAGGGGGAATCCCTCGGCCAGGGTAAGAATCAGTATGGGAGCCCCAAACGTACCTCGCCAGATGCCACGGGGCCATGGCCCCCGGAGTCATAGATCCTTGAGGACCATCCAGAGTGCTTGTTCGCGAACGTACATAGCGTCGTACATATATATGTCCGATGCCGCGCAATTCTTCACCTGAATGTTTTGACAGCAGCATCGTTGTGGCCTATGCTCGATTCGGTCCTTTCTCAGAATTAGTTCTCATTGCGAACGGCGGGTGGAGCCCGCCATCAATCGCACCTGCTATCCAACGAAAGTCCACCTGCTTGATTCGCGCCCTTCAGTGTGAATGAACGACGCGGAGCTCGGAAACCTTCGGGTCCTTTGGCGCGGGATTGGCCTGTGCCCGAGGCATTACCGTAGTCAGGAGTTCCTCGCGTGAAAGTTCATTTGATCAACCCCAGCAGTGTCTCCTTCGGAACTGCGGTGATCACGCCGCGCTGGCAGTATGTGCTGGCCGCTGCGACACCAGCATCGTTCGGCGATCCACTTCTCGTCGACGAAACTCTCTCTCCACTCGACCCCGCTTCGATTCATGCGGGCGACGCAGTTGGCATTGGAATTCACACCGCGAATGCGCTGCGGGGATATGAAATTGGCAAACTGGCGCGCGAGCGCGGAGCATTTGTCATCTTCGGCGGAATTCACGCCACACTTTACCCGGAAGAGGCGATCGAACTCGGTGGCGCTCACTCAGTCGTGAAAGGCGACGGAGATGTCGCATGGAAACGAGTTCTTGCCGATTGCGAGAAGGGCACGCCGCTCCCTCTGTACGCAGGTGGCCAGATCGAGGCGAGTGAGTTCCTGCCAGCACGATGGGACTTGATTCCGCGCAACCGCTACATGTGGGCATCGGTTCAGACCGTGCGCGGATGTCCGAAGCACTGTTCGTTCTGCTCGGTATGGAAGACCGATGGCCAGCGTCCCCGTCAGCGTACAGCTGATGTCGTGATCGAAGAAATTGTTCAATTGCGACGGCTTGGATTTCGTTTCATTGCGCTCGCCGACGACAATTTTTACCCAGTCACGCTCACAGATTTGGATCTCGCCACAAAGCAAAAAAACGAGGCGAGATTGAGTGAGCTAAATGCACTAAGAGCGGAGCGGTTTGAACTCATGGCGCGGCTCGCTCAACTTCCAGACGATATGGTGTTCTTCACGCAGATCACGATGGAAGCGGCCGAAGATACATCGTTCCTGGACGCCATGAAAGCGGCGCGCATCAAAGGCGCGTTGGTTGGCGTTGAAGCCGTAACTCCCGCTGGTTTGAAAGATGTCTACAAAGACTTCAATCTCGCTGGCGATGTTCTGATCGAACGGCTGAAAACCTTTCGCCGTCATGGCGTACACGTTCTCGGTTCGTTCATATTCGGACTGCCGAGCGATCGGCCCGAAACCTTCGACGCTACTGCTGCTGCCGCAATCAATGCAGAGCTCACCTTTGCCCAATTCGTTACGTTGAGCCCTTACCCCGGCACCGTGGACTTCGCACGCTGGGAAAAACAGCTAGGCGACGACCCGCCGAAGATTGCGGGAGTTCCGCTGACGCGGCGCTGGCTGATTCCGCAGGCCCTGCGTCCAAAGCTCTACTGGGATCATCCCGTGATGTCCGCGGAGGAGATTCGATCACGCACTCAGGGAGTTTGGGATGCGTTTTACAGCTGGGGACCGATCTGGCGACGATCGAGTTTTATCAAGTCGAGCAAAGGACGACTCGCTTTCGTGCTGATCTCGCGCATTTACCGGCAAATGTATGCTGACACTGGGATTGCTACCGATAGCGCGCGCGTCACGTGGTCAGGACGTTGGACGCGAATCATGGCGAAGCCTTGTCGCCGGCTGTTTGCAGGCAAACCGATGCCGAACCTGAAGACTCCGGAACATGCTGGAGATTTTGTTCGGCTAGGCGGCTGGGCGAATGCGTCGAAGGTAACCACAAAAGATCTTGGTGTCTGTCAGTAGGGCTTCGCCTCCAAATTCGAGGCTCGCGATGGATCGTTCCGCTGCATCGTGATGGCCAAACAGAGCGTAAGTCCGTGCTGCACCATCGGTGCGACACACTGTTCATGATAAGCTCCCCGCGGATCCCTCCGCTGTAGTGAAATCGTCTCCGGAGCGCGGAACATGAAAAGCACACGACTCGTTCTGATTGTCCTCGTTGGTGTGTGCGCCCATGCGCAAGTGGGTTCTTCTGTCGTAACATCCGCTTCCCAGTTCGATGGAATCCATTTCCCGGCGCAAACGCGCGCGGTTGTGGATACTCTCGCCGGCAAGTGGTCCATCACCTGGGTGGGAACTGACGGGAAAGTGATAGGGGAAGGTGAGGAACTTTGGAAGCTCGCGCCGGGCGGAAGCGCGCTCATCGAGGAAAATCGTTCCAAGGTGCACGGCGCATCGGCGGAAGACTATGCCGCTATTTGGTGGAGCACTAAAACACAGAGCGTTCGTGGAATTTGGTGTGACCCGACGATCAACGACGAGGGCTGCAGCGGATTCACAGTTTCCCTTGAAGGCAAAGACATCGTTCTGAATGGGGAGTGGGAATACCAGGGCAAGAGACAGGCCTGGCGAGAAGTTTTTAGCCGCGCAGGTACGGGGCTGACACAAATTCTGCACATCGGCGATCCCGGAAAGGACCTGAAACCAGTAAGCACGATCCGCGGAACACTTGTGACATCGGTGGAGCAGCCGCGCAGGCAACCGTAAAGCCCGTTACTCCGACGATTCCCACAACCCAGCCATTGACGCGGCATCCGGTTCCGTACTAATGTGCGAATTACACCGGAAAGGAGGTGGTCGGATGACAAGTTCAGATGGCAGTTGTACCAAAAGACCAGGTGAGGTGGCTGAGACTTAGAGCGGTTGCTCTAAGCGGGGCGCCTCGGCGGACAAATATCTTCGCCGGACGCTACAGCCCGCACACTACCGGTGAGTTTGGATTCAATTCCGCCCGGCGTTAAGTCGCGCTGGGACCCCGGAGTTGCCGAAGAGGCCACGTAGAGTGACCACCTCTTGGTCAATCCCAACAGTACCACCGGCGGCCCGTGCCCTCGTCAAGAGTGCGCGGGCCGTTTTACATTCGGACATCGCTTACGGCCGCGGGGAAGCCGCCCTCTCGCTCGCCTAAGACAAGCACGCGTGGCGAGTTCATTTCTTCGACTTGGGCTTCTTCCGCACATTTGCCGCTGCACTTTTAGCTGGCGTCGGAAACACTCTCGCAAAGATCTTGTCGATGTTTTTCAACTGGCGTTGCAAGTCGAACGCGCGGTCAATTTGCTTGCGGGGAACGCGATCCGTGATCGCGGGATCACTCGTCACCAACTCGTAAAAATTCAGTCCTTCTTTCCACGCCCTCATGGCGTGGGCCTGTACAACTCGATAGGCATCCTCGCGCGACACACCGCTTTCGACCAGATCAAGCAGCAGTTGTCCGCTGAAGACCAAGCCCTTCGTGAGGTTCAGATTCGCCAGCATCCGGTCCGGGTATACGAACATTTGCTCGATGATGTTGGCGGTCTTAGTCAACAAGTAGTCGGTCAGGGTCGTTGAATCAGGGATGATGACCCGCTCCACAGACGAGTGCGAGATGTCACGTTCATGCCAAAGTGCTACGTTCTCGAACCCGGCTTGGGCATTCGAGCGCACCACGCGAGCTAGCCCACTGATCTGCTCCGTGGTAACGGGGTTCCTCTTGTGTGGCATGGCCGAGGATCCCTTTTGTTTCTCGCTGAAGAATTCTTCGGCTTCGCGAACCTCAGTGCGTTGCAAGTGGCGAATCTCAGTGGCAATCTTGTCAAGCGTACACGTCATCACCGCGAGGGTCGCCAAGTAGGCTGCGTGACGGTCGCGCTGGATGACCTGCGACGAAACTGCCGCCGCTTTCAATCCCAAGCGCTCACACATCTTCTCCTCTAGTTCGGGCGTGAGATGGGCAAACGTCCCCACTGCACCGGAAAATTTTCCAACTCTCAGATCTTCTGCCGCGGACGCGAAGCGCGTGATGTTGCGCTGCGTTTCCGAATACCAGTTGGCGATCTTGAATCCGAACGTGATCGGCTCGGCGTGGATACCATGAGTTCGGCCGATCATGGGCGTGTCTTTGAATTCCCAGGCGCGCCGCTCAAGCACATCGGCAAGCCGCTCGAGATCGTGAGCGATCACCGCGGAGGCTTGCTTGATCAGCAAGGCTTGCGCCGTGTCCACTACGTCGTTCGATGTCAGCCCGTAATGAAACCACCGCGCGTGCGGGCCAACGATTTCTGCCACGGCCGTCGTGAACGCGATGACGTCGTGTTTAACCTCCGCCTCAATCGCGTGGATGCGTTCCACCTTGAAGTCGGCGCGCTCCTTGATGGCGCGGGCGGCATCTTTCGGAACGATCCCTGCCTCGGCGAGAGTCTCGGTCGCAGCGACCTCAACTGCCAGCCAGTTGCGGAAGCGATTTTCATCACTCCAGATGCGAGCCATCTCTGCGCGCGTATAGCGTGGAATCACGGCATTTCACCTCAGGAGAGTGTCGGGAGCTTCGGGAAAACCTTTGATTGTAATTGGGAGGGGAGCCAGTTGTCTCGATCGGTTTCAGAAGGGCGGTGCGAGCCCACTCACAGGCGAAGTGGGGATGTTTACTTAATCTCTTTCATAGCCATCAGCGACCCGTAGTCTTTCCCTGAAGGTTCCACGGCTCGTGCAACAATTCCGGCGAACGCTTCGCGAAACTCAGGATACTTCGCTACAATTGCCTTGATCAGCGCGATGTTTTCCTGATAAGTCTGCGCGGTGTTTGACACATCACCCGCCTGATACTTGACCACCAGGTTGATTTCATCGTTAAGCGCAACCGGATAAGTGTTCGTCAGCTTGCAAGCCTTTGCGCCGACCGCGAGATCGATCGTGTTGCCTCCAACCGGCAGATCTGATGGCTGCACAGTCTGCATTTCATCGTAGAGCTTGTCTGTGACCGCCGTACTCATGAATGGAACGGGGGACAGCAGATCACGTGCCTGCATGAAGTACAGCCACGCATTTCGAGTGTGCCCTTTGACTTTGAATTCGCGCGCCCGCTCCGCAAACCAGTTTCCATCGTGCGAGGCAATCTGCGAAGGTTTTGCGTAAAAACCTCCGACCTTCCAATCGCTTCCGATTTGCTGCAGTACGAACGACAAGGTCTGTGGGTTCTTGCCGGACGCTACGTCGAACGTGGCAACGGCATAATTTCCCGGCGGCAGGTTCGGGATCACGAAAACCGCGCTATTGGCGGTTTGTCCGTGAGCGCCAAATACACCGCACAAAAACTCAGCTCGTTCGATCTTCTCCGTGCCGGGCGCTTGCAAGAGCCAGACTGGACGCTGTGCTGGCTGCGCCCCCGCCCAATTGGCGTGGTTTTCCTTGATTGCGGCCTCGATCCCGGCAAAATTTGATGCAACCGAAGGGATCGCATTTTGTTGAAGACTAGTGCTATCGCCGCGAACCGCCATGTCTGCGTATCGTTGCGAAGCAGACTCAATCGAAGTTCGACTTGCAGCCTCCATGTCCGCAGCGCCCTGGCAAGTCTGGCCGAGCGCCGCAGGCCCTAGAAGCGCAATGGAAACAAAGCAAGAGCCAAGGTAGGTGATTGCAGAACGCCGCAGGTTACATTGCTGTCTCATCCGCGCTCCGCGCCTATTGTACGACTACCTGTGAGCTGTAGGCGGTGAGATATGCCGCTCTTTCCGCGCCGATAATCCTGGGTTTCTCTCATTGAAAGCGGTGTAGAATTTGAGCAGATAAGCACCGGGCCAGCCTTTCGGCCTGTGCTCGTGGGAAATGGGGTTCTGTATGGTTCTGCGACTTGGAGTAGCAGCGATTGTCGTAGCGGTAACGGTTTCGGCGTTTGCGGCGGACGCACAAAAACCCAAAAAAGTTAAGAAGGGCCGCACGAAGCAGGTCGCTACCCAACCCCTGCCGCCTGTCCCGTCGGGTCCCTTGCAACAGATGCCTTTAGACTCCGTCCCCGCAGTAGCCCCACAGGTGAGCTATCAGGATGGCAACCTTACGATCCTTGCGCACAATTCCAATCTCACGGACATATTGAAAGCAGTGCAGGTAAGCACCGGCGCAACGATTGACGTGCCTCCCAGTGCAAGTGAGCGCGTTGTGACGAATCTGGGCCCCGGACCGGCCCGTGACATCCTAGCCAAGCTTTTGAACGGATCGCATTATAACTACGTGATGCTCGGATCGGTTTCCGACCCAAATGCTGTTTCAAAAATCGTACTAACTTCCAAAGTCACTGCTGGCGCCGACGGCCCATCGGCCCAATCGGCTGCCCTGCAGCCACCGCAACCGCAGGTTTACCAGAACATCCCTCAGCAGAACCAGGTCATGCCGCCGCCAAATCCGCAACCTGCGGCAGAAGGCGATGGAGAGGAAGTCGAACCGGAACCAGAAGCGGAGGAGGGCAACGATCCTGCCGAACAACAGGACCAGGACGGTGCAGTGGAGCCAGCTGCCGGCCAGCAACCCGCCCTACCAGCACAGCAAGGCGCCAAGACTCCGGAACAGTTGCTTCAGGAACTGCAGCGCCAGCAACAATTGCTTCAACAGCAGCAGCAACAACAACAGCAGCAGCAAGGGCAACCAGGCCAACCGCCTCAGCCGGATATGCCGAACCATCCGCCTCAGGATTAGCGGATAAGAACAGGACTAGTGATTAGAGGAGGAATTAGCACAGGCCATCGATGCAAGGTGCAGGTGCGAAGTTCGAGTCGATTTGCTAGTCGCCGCTGGCGTGGTGTTGCACCAAGATTGGTGCAGGTTCCTGGCGCCGGTGGCCCAGCGCTAAGAGCAACCCGTTCATCGTCCAGTAAGCCATGAAGACCCCAGCGCTCACGGACACAACAACAGTCAAGAAAAGAATCAAAGAGGCCAGAATTGCGTTCAAGGTCCCAGTCACCTTTCCGCCGGTGCCACAGCTTGCACCACGCGGAGTCTGCCGGCCGCTCGCTCTTAGCGAGATCGGAAGCCCAGCGCGCCGTTTCACTCTACCTGCGTTGACGCTTGCCGCTGTTAGCAAATAAGATACGTGAGTAAAGCTGCGCTCTTTCACTCTCCAACATTTCTGTAGGCCCGTCCACATTACGGAAGGGCAGGGGTCGAATTTCAGGAAACATGGCCATTACCAAGATTTCGGTGCGCGGCGCGCGCCAGCACAACCTTAAAAATATCGACGTCGAAATACCCCGCAACACCCTCAGCGTGATTACCGGGTTGAGCGGTTCAGGAAAATCCTCGCTCGCTTTCGACACGATTTATGCGGAGGGTCAACGGCGCTATGTCGAGACCCTGTCAGCATATGCGCGCCAATTTCTCGACCAGATGGAACGCCCGGACGTCGACGCCATCGACGGCCTGAGCCCATCGATATCTATCGAACAAAAGACAACCAGCCGCAGCCCGCGATCTACCGTCGGGACCATCACCGAGATCTACGATTACCTTCGCCTGCTGTTCGCCTCCATTGGAGTTCCCCACTGTCCCAATTGTGGCCGCCCGATTACTCGCCAGTCTGCGGAACAGATTGTGCAGCGCGTGATGGCATTGACTCCGGAAGATCGCGTAATGGTGATGGCGCCGATTGTCCGCGGGCGAAAAGGCGAGTTCAAAAAAGAGATGGAGAAGCTCGTCCAGCATGGGTTTGCGCGTGCGCGTATCGATGGCGAGCTTGTGAACCTCGAGGATGAGATTCAACTCGATAAGAGAAAGAACCACACCATCGAAGTTGTAATCGACCGCCTGCTGGTGAAACCCGGCATCGAGAGTCGGCTAGAACTCTCGGTCGGGCTTGCGATGAAGCTTGCTGGAGGGCTGGTGCAGATCGCGGTGGTCGGCGGCGAGGAGACTCTTTACTCTTCCCGTCTCGCGTGCCCGGACTGTGGCATCAACGTTCCACAGCTGGAGCCTCGTTCGTTCTCTTTCAACAGCGCGTATGGAGCTTGCCCGGAATGCCACGGGCTCGGCAGCAAGTACGATCTCGATCCCGCGAAAATTATCACGGACTGGTCAAAACCTTTGCTTGATGGCGGCCTTGGGCCGGGTTCGGCTTCCCAGAATCTTCTGAACCAAGTACGTCTGGTTGCAGAAGCCTACGGCATTAATTTGGCTACGCCGTTTGAGAAACTGCCAGACAAGATTCAGACTCTCCTGCTCTACGGCGAGCCTGAGCGCGGCGGGAAAACTGGCTACCGAGGGATTCTCAGCTACCTCAAGAAGAATCTTGAAGAGACCGCATCCGACAACTATCGCGACTACATGATGGACTTCATGTCGGCAACGTTGTGTTCGGTGTGTCGCGGTAAGCGGCTTCGGCCAGAGAGTCTGGCGGTGAAAGTAAACGGCATGTCGATCGCTGACTTTACTTCCCTGCCGGTATCGCGCTCATTCGAAGTCGCGCGCAAAATCAAGCTCGCTGGACGAGAAGAAGCGATCGCCGGTCGGATCATGCACGAAATCGTCGAACGTCTTCAGTTTTTGCATGCTGTGGGGCTTGGTTACATTTCATTGGACCGGTCGGCTGCAACGCTCTCCGGTGGCGAAGGACAGCGCATTCGCCTGGCTACACAAATCGGATCGAAGTTGCGCGGCGTCCTCTATGTGCTCGACGAGCCCTCGATCGGACTGCACCACCGAGACAACAATCGTCTACTGCTCGCACTCGAAGAGCTGCGCGATCTCGGCAACACGGTGTTAGTGGTCGAACACGATGAAGAGACGATACGGCGCGCCGACTACGTGATTGACCTTGGCCCAGGCGCAGGACGTCACGGCGGCGCGCTCGTCGCAAGTGGCACGCCGGAAGAGATCATGAAAGCTCCCGGTTCGTTGACGGGAGCCTACATCTCAGGCCGCGCCCAGATTGACATGCTTGCCGAGCGCCGGCACACAAACGGCAAGGCAATCACGATTCTCGGCGCGCGTGAAAACAATTTGAAAGGGCTGGACATCGCATTCCCGCTGGGCGTCATGACCGTAGTGACTGGTGTGTCGGGTTCGGGTAAATCGACGCTGGTGAACGACATTCTCTACCGCGCACTCGCTCGGCAGTTATATCGATCGCGGGAAGAACCTGGAATACACAAAACGATTTCCGGTGCGGACCAGATCGACAAGGTAATTCGGATCGATCAATCGCCGATCGGCCGAACGCCGCGATCGAATCCTGCGACCTACACCGGCATTTTCGCTCAGATTCGCGACCTGTACGCGATGCTTCCCGAATCGCGCGAGCGTGGATATAAGCCCGGGCGCTTTTCATTCAACGTATCAGGTGGTCGATGCGAAGCCTGCCAGGGTGAAGGTCAGCGACGTATCGAGATGAACTTCCTGCCCGATGTCTATGTCCTCTGCGAAGTCTGCGGTGGACGCCGATATAACCAGGAAACGCTTGCCGTCAAATACAACGGCAGTTCGATCGCGGATCTTCTGGAAACACCGGTCGTGGACGCTCTGCAAATTCTCCAGAACATCCCGCAGGTAAAGCAAAAGTTGCAAACCCTGGTGGACGTCGGACTTGGCTACATTCACCTGGGCCAATCCGCCGTAACGTTATCCGGCGGCGAAGCGCAACGCATCAAGCTCGCTCGCGAATTGAGCAAGCGCCAGACAGGTAAGACGCTGTATCTCCTCGACGAGCCGACCACAGGACTGCACTTCGACGACGTGAAAAAACTTCTCGAAGTTCTGCACCGTCTCGCAGATCTGGGCAACACGGTCGTCATCATTGAGCACAACCTTGATGTAATCCGCAATGCGGACTGGATCATCGATCTTGGCCCGGAAGGTGGGGAGGATGGCGGCAAACTGGTGGCCCAAGGCACTCCAGAACAGGTGGCCCGTGTAAAGAAGTCCTACACCGGACAAGCGCTGGCACACTACTTTTCTACCAGCAACGGTAATGGGGCGCGCGGCGCACCCAGCAAATCACCTCAGCAAAAAATGGCATAGAACTTCTATCGTCGTTGTTTGCTTTTTGATCGATCTTGCATGCACACTGAACATTAACTCCGAGCCGCTACCTAGTGTCCTCACCTCAAAACCCGATGTTCGATCCTACGCCCGCTCCGCCTGCTCTGGGGTCGGAGGCGCCGATCCAAAACGCGACCCTCCCCGTTGCTACCTCGTTTGTTGAAAATCCGCCGTGGACAGGTTGGGACGTCGCTCTGCTCGCCGTTTTCAGTTTTCTCCTCATTATCATTTCGCTATTGGGAGTTTCCTACACGCTTCGACGCGTGTTCTATCCCTCGTTGACTTGGATTGATGTGGTAAAGCAGCCGGAAGTCATAGTGGGCGGACAACTCGTCGCCTACGTCCTTGTATTCGCCTTGATGTATTCATTTATCGCATTCTTCCGCCGTCAATATTTCTTTTCCGCGATCCAGTGGAATTGGCCTCCGGCCTGGGGATGGTATGTATTGGGAGGCTTGGCGCTATCGATCGGTCTGCAACTGTTTGCCCGCCTGCTGCCCATCCCCAAAGATTTGCCGATGGACCAGTTCTTTCGAACTCCGCGACAGGCTTGGCTCTTGTCCATCTTCAGCGTGACGCTCGCTCCTCTGATCGAGGAATTGTTCTTTCGAGGCTTCCTTTATCCAGTGCTCGCCCGTCGATTGGGTATGGCCGCAAGCGTGTTTCTCACTGCTCTGGCGTTTGCCTCGATTCACGGAGCCCAGCTGACATATGCGTGGGGGCCGGTTCTCGTCATATTCATCGTTGGACTTGCACTGACGTTAGTCCGAGCGATCAAGAAATCCGTTGCAGCGAGCTTGATACTGCACATGGCATATAACGGCACCATCGCGCTGGCAATGTACATTGGCACGGACCGATTTCACCACTTGGAAAGACTGAGCCAATAGCCCGTTCTTGCACGTGTTATCTTAAAAATTCATGTCATCGGCCCGCCACGAACTGTTGCGCCTCCTCGCTACCAAGTCATTCAAGTTGGGCGAGTTCAAGCTCTCGTCGGGAGCCACGAGCGACTATTACATCGACTGTCGCACGACCACGCTTGATGCTCGCGGATCGCAATTGACAGGCCAGATATTTCTCGAAGAGATTCGTGACCGCGGCTGGGATCCACAAGCCATCGGTGGTTTGACGATGGGCGCCGATCCGATCGTTGTCGCCGTTTCCGTCACAAGCGGAACGATCAACGGATTTCTCGTCCGTAAGGGTGAGAAACAACACGGGACCGGTCAACGCATAGAAGGATTCCGCGGACCGGGGGCGCAGGTCGTAATCGTGGACGACGTCTGCACAACCGGAAGCTCGACTGTCCAGGCCATTGAAGCAGCACGAGAATTCGGGTTCGAAGTCATCGGCGTGATGTGCCTGGTGGAGCGCCAGGAGGCCAAGGGCCGCCCGAGCGTCGAAAAGGCAGCGGCTCAGGCCCCATTCGTTTCAATTTTCACTGCCAACGATGTGCGTGCAGAACATGTAGCGATTGGAACCTAGCCATTCGTCGAAAAGTCAGTGGCTCCCAGCAATGACTTCTGAACAGAGAAACGAGAACCGACAACCGAGAACTGATAATCAATGATTAAAACTCTTGAATGGACCGACCGCGGCGTCGTTTTCATTGACCAGACAAAGCTGCCCACTGAAGAAGTGTATGTCACCTGCAAAACTCATCAGGAAGTCGCAGACGTGATCCGTAACATGGTGGTTCGCGGCGCGCCCGCGATCGGCGTAGCCGCCGCTATGGGTATTGCGCTCGGAGTCAAGAACTCAAAGGCCGAGACCGGCGCAGATCTAAAAAAAGATTTCGACCAGATTGCCGACCTGATCGGTAAAACACGCCCAACGGCCGTCAACTTGTTCTGGGCCATCGGTCGTATGAAAGATAAGTTTGAATATTTGCGTATGCGTCCAGTACCGCAGATCAAAGAAGCGCTCATCGAAGAATCGCAACGCATGCACGCTGAAGACATCGCTGCAAACCAGGCAATGGGTCGTCACGGCGCCACCCTCATGCCATCGAGTGGTGGCGTGCTCACTCACTGCAACGCTGGTGCGCTTGCAACCGCCGGATACGGCACCGCGCTTGGCGTAATACGCGCCGCGGTGGAGCAGGGCAAGAAAATTCACGTTTACGCTGACGAGACTCGCCCCTTTCTGCAAGGTTCACGATTGACTGCATGGGAGTTGATGAAGGACGGAATCCCAACGACCGTGATCTCCGACAACATGGCTGGCGTCATGATGAAGCAAGGCAAGATCGGCGCCATCGTAGTCGGTGCAGACCGCATCGCTGCCAACGGAGACGTGGCGAATAAGATTGGTACCTACACGGTCGCAATTCTCGCTAAAGAGCACGGCATTCCGTTTTATGTGGCCGCGCCTTTTTCTACCATCGACCTCAACACTCCCGACGGCTCGAAGATCCCGATTGAAGAACGCAATGCCAAGGAAGTGACCCACATCGCCGGGAAACAAATGGTCCCGGATGGCGTCAGTGTCGAGAATCCTGCATTCGACGTAACACCCGCGAAGTACATTGCCGCCATCATTACCGAGCGCGGGGTGGTGCGCGAGCCGTACGGCGACTCGATCAAAAAACTTGGCGATGCTTAGACGTGCTCAAATTCCAGGTCTGTCGCGAGGCAGCAGCGCAAATGCCTAAGCCTCGCACCCCAGATGCTTTTTTTGACCACTCGTGACAATTTCAAATGCATCCAGTCCAGGAATCCATCTCTTCCTTTACATCAGGCGGCAAGGCAATCACGCTCGATTGCTATTTCCCCGCAGAGAGTGGAGTCTATCCTGCCGTAATTTCGCTGCACGGATCAGGCGGCAATCATGCCTCATTGTCCGATCCGGCGAGTGAACTCGCCGCGCAAGGCTTTGCAGTTTTTGTTGTGCATTATTTCGATCGCACGGGGACGACCGACGCGAACGACAAGCAGACAATCTTCCGCAATTTTCCAGCTTGGGGAAAAGCGGTGTGGGACACCGTCAGCCATGTTGCCGACCATCCGCGGGTGGATAAGGACCGCATCGGACTCCTGGGGTTTTCGCTCGGCGCTTACCTCGCCCTGTCGGTGGCGTCGGTTGACTCACGCGTGAAAGCTGTCGTCGAATTCTTCGGAGGCCTGCCCCGAGAGATGAAGCTCTTCATGCGTCGGCTCTGCCCGGTTCTGATTCTGCACGGTGAACACGATACGACCGTACCGGTGGCGGAGGCCTACGATCTCGAAAAAGAGCTGCGGCGCCGCGAGATTCCGTACGAGATCCAAATTTATCCCGGAACAGGCCACGGATTCACCGGGGAAACTTGGCGCGACGCCCGTGTGCGAGCAGTACAGTTTCTAAAGAAATATTTGGCACAGGTTTAACACCCTGCGCCGCAAACCCAGTCGTGCCCGCGCTGAAGAAAAACGCTGAACTTCCATCAGTTCTTCGACGTATCTTAAAATAGAGGCGCTGGAGGCCTACTTATGTTTTCGTTCCTCCTTTGGTGCATCTTGTTTGTGTTGTGCTGGCCCGCCGCGATTGTCGCGCTCATTCTCTTTCCTATCGTCTGGCTATCGTTGCTGCCATTCCGCCTGCTTGGTATCGCGGTGGGTGGGGTGCTGCAGCTAGTGAAAGCGGTTGTATTGTTTCCGGCTCGATTGTTGAGCACGCCCTTTCGAGCTTAGCGAGACCAGACTACGGCAATCAAATTCGCCCTCTCGGAGCATTCAAGTCTGCCGCACCAGCGGCCGATAGATCCCCTGTCATGGTTCGCGTCTAATCACACGCGAAACGCTCCGAGGGGGCTGGCCTGCTGCAGCAGGAGCGGCCCCGAGCGTTTGCACAATCGTCAGAATGCTTGATTATTGGAATTGTTCTTACTAGGAATACCGATGGCTACCCCAAAAGTATGCGTCAGGTCCCTTACTCCTACCCTTCCATTACCTTCAGCGCAGGACTCACAATCAGCTTAGCTTCCGTTGCCTTCTGCACATCGTCAGCAGTCAGACCCGGCGCCACTTCTTCGAGCACCAATCCGCCCGGCGACACCTTGATGTAGGCCATCTCAGTGACGATCGTGTCAACCACTTTGACCCCGGTCAGCGGCAAGGTACACTTCTTCAAAATCTTCGGATGACCGTCGCGGTTCGTATGCTCCATTGCGACGATCACACGCCGTGCCCCCGCAACCAAATCCATGGCGCCACCCATGCCCTTGACCATCTTTCCGGGTATGGTCCAATTTGCGATATTCCCCTCTTGGTCGACTTCCATCGCGCCCAGAACGCTCAGATCAATGTGCCCGCCGCGAATCATGCCGAATGAGTCCGCACTCGAGAAATAAGATGTCCCCGGAATCTCGCTCACTGTTTCTTTCCCCGCGTTAATGAGGTCCGAATCCTCGGAGCCCTCGAGCGGATACGGACCAATGCCCAGCATCCCATTTTCGCTTTGGAGAATCACGTCCATGCCGGCCGGCACGCAGTTCGCCACGAGCGTAGGCATGCCGATTCCCAGGTTCACATAGAAGCCATCGCGCAGCTCGCGCGCAATGCGCTTCACAATGCGTTCGCGCTTTTCGACGTCTTTTCCAGGCTTCGATACAGTTGGCATAGTTATGTAAAGACTCATCGCGTCACTTCTGCAGACAATTGAGCAAACGTTTCGCAGCCGATAGCCCAACTAGTTGCTTGCAGCAGCTTTTTGTACCGTTCGCTTCTCAATTCTCTTCTCAAACAACTCACCCTGAAAAATACGCTTCACGAAGACCGAAGGCGTGTGCACCATATCCGGATCCAGTTCGCCGACTTCAACCAGTTCTTCGACTTCTGCGATCGTTACCTTCGCTGCAGTCGCCATCATCGGATTGAAATTTCGTGCCGTCTTCCGATAGACCAAGTTGCCCCACTCGTCACCTTTCCACGCCTTGACGAAAGCAAAGTCGGCCTTAAGAGCATGTTCCAGGACATAAGGTCGTCCGTCGAATTCGCGGGTCTCTTTTCCCTCCGCGACAACCGTACCGTAGCCGGTCGGCGTGTAAAACGCAGCGATCCCCGCGCCGGCCGCTCGCATGCGCTCCGAAAACGTTCCTTGCGGGATCAACTGCAGATCGATCTGATGGTTGATCACCATTTGCTCCAGCAGTTTGTTTTCGCCCACATACGTTCCGATGTGGCGGACGATCTGCCCGTTTGCGAGAAGCAGACCCATGCCCAAGCCGTCGACCCCGACGTTGTTACTGATTGTCGTCAGATTCTTTGTGCCGCGTCTCTGCAGTGCCCGAATCAGATTTTCAGGCATGCCGCATAGTCCGAAGCCCCCGACCATAATGGTAGCTCCATCGAACACATCCCCAATGGCTTCGTCTGCGCTTGCTACAACCTTATTCATGGCAATCCGATTCTACGTACGTATTGAACTCGCATGCAATCAACACGAGAAGCGCCTTTCGTGGCATTATTGAGCCTTGCCTCTCGCTCTCGGTATCGGAACTTTTCGTACTGGCAGCTCTTTTCTCAACTGGTGGGCTCGGTCAAACTCCATCGCCAACTCTTTCGAGTCCAGGTTTTCACGAATGTGCGCCAGCCGCTGCTCGAGCTTTAACAGCGCAGCACACAAATTGTCCTTGTTGGTGATGGCAATATCGCGCCACATTGAATATGGACTCGCGGAAATGCGGGTCATCTCGCGCAAAGCCCGTCCACCGCTCTCCAGCAACGGCGCCTCGTCGCCAAACTCATCCACCAACGACGCAGCCAGTGCCGTTGATATCATTTGTGGCAAATGGCTGATCCAGGCACAGTAACGATCGTGGTCAGCGGCATCCACGCTGGCAATTCTTGCCCCGAGCTTCTCCACCCACTCCAGAAATTCGCCGCTCACTCCCGCGTACACGTCCTGCTCAGGTAGCGGAGTCAAAAACCATGCCGCACCTGAAAATAGTTCGGCATCCGCAAAATCCACGCCCGACTGCTCCTTCCCGGCCATCGGATGTCCCGCCAGAAACTGCCGCGCCGCATTCTTGCCCATCGCTTTGCGGGCAGTGCTCACGATCCCGAGTTTGGTACTTCCCACATCGGTTAGAAGCGCGCGCCCTGAGAGCGCAGGACCAAGTCGCTCAATCAAGTCGATAATCGCAATGACAGGTGTAGCTAGCACCACGACGTGACTTCCCCGTACCGCATCGGCTGGATTCGTAAAACCTTCATCAATTGCTCCAATATCACGCGCACGAGCCAGCACGGGAGCACGATCACAGCCGACGATACGGCCTGTGAACTTGCGCTTTCTCAAGGCAAGACCCAGCGAGCCTCCGATCAAACCCGTTCCAACGATTGTGATTTGGCGGATTGGCATGAATGGCGTTAAGCAATCGTGACTCGGTGAGCCACCGATTCTTTTGAACTCATAATCATCGAATCTTCCGGCCCACCGCGGGTGCAATGATCCGTAGCTCATCCATCAGCTTCGCGAACTGATCAGGGAACAGGGACTGCGCCCCGTCTGACAATGCTTTGTCGGGGTTGCAGTGTACTTCGATCAGCAACGCGTCGGCGCCAGCCGCAACCGAGGCGCGAGCCATCGGTGGAACCTTATCGCGGCGACCCGTTCCGTGGGAGGGATCCGCTGTCATCGGCAAGTGCGAAAGTTTGTGAATAATCGGAATCGCCGAAATATCCATGGTGTTCCGCGTATACGTTTCGAACGTCCGGATCCCACGCTCGCACAAGGCAACGTCATAGTTCCCGCCCGACATGATGTATTCAGCGGAGAGAAGTAACTCTTCAAATGTTGCAGCGATACCCCGCTTCAATAACACCGGCTTTCGCACTTTACCCAGTTCGCGCAGAAGATTGAAATTCTGCATATTGCGCGCGCCTACCTGAAACAGGTCCACGTAAGGCAACATCAAAGGGATTTGTGAAATCTCCATCACTTCGCTGATGACCAGCAATCCGAACTTGTCACCCGCCTCGCGCATCAACTTCAGGCCATCCTCGCCCATCCCTTGAAAGCTGTAGGGCGAAGACCGGGGTTTGAATGCGCCACCCCGCAGACCACGAGCCCCAGCTTTCGCAATCGCCTCCGCCGTTGTAAACAACTGTTCGCGTGATTCCACCGAGCACGGGCCTGCCATCACGATAACTTCAGGTCCGCCCAGCTCTACACCATTCGGCAGGTGAATAATTGTGCCTTCAGGGCGAAAGCTTCGGCCCGCGAGCTTGTAAGGCGAACTGATGCGATGCGCTTCCTGAACACCAGAAAGAACCTCGAGGTTGCGGATGTCAAACTCGACTCCGGCGCCCACCGCGCCAAGCACGGTCTGTCGCGCCCCAGTCGAACGATGGATTTCAAAGCCCAGATTCACCAGGTAGTCGATAACTTGCTGAATCTGGTCTTCACTTGCGGATTCCTGCATTGCGACAATCATATGAATCGGCTGACGGCTTTCAATTCTGGGCTATCAGCACCAACTCCATTCTTCTCCGGCACTTCTGATTCACTGTAAACTTCGCGAATACTGCAATCCCACTGCTGAACGCGGCAATCAATCCTTCGGATCCAATTCCGTATCGCAAGATACGCGTTGCTCCGCGACAATTTCTTCCTTCTGGATATTTCTCATCACGTCCAGGATGCGCTCGTAGATGTGCATTAGGTGACGGTGTTCCAGCGGCCCTCGATTTACAGTCTGCACTTGCGAAAGCACGATTCGCTCTCGATCGGGCTCATAGATCGGCATGCTGGTCTTTCTCTTCAAACGGCCGATTTCGCGCGCAGCTCGCGCACGTTCGTTTAGCAATTCCACCAGCCTGCCATCGAGCTCATCGATTTTCTTTCGCCAGTCTGCAATATCCATGGAAACCCGTTGAACGCTTCCAGAAGCCCACTATTGTAGTCGCAAATAACCATTCGATCGCGAACTTCAGGTTAACTCCGCGTGACCAACTGTCTCACCAACTCGCCGACTGCTTGCGCTTCGTGGCCTGAGTTCTTTTCAATCACGTGCACGATGGCGCTGCCAACCACGCCCGCATCCGCATACCGGCCGACCTCACGAAACTGCTCGGGCGTAGAAATTCCAAAACCCACGGCGATCGGCAGCTTTGTAAATTTGCGCAATCGCTTCACCAGCCCCTGCGCATCTTCCGGCAATTCTTTCTGTGCGCCGGTCACACCGGTACGTGAAACTGCGTAGACGAACCCTCGAGATGCCTGCGCGATGATTCTCAATCGAGCATCAGGACTGGTCGGCGCAGCAAGAAAAATCGGCGCGAGGTCATTCTTCTTCATCTCCCGCAGATACCCTCCTGCTTCTTCGACTGGCAAATCAGTTACCAGCACGCCATCAATTCCCGCGTGCCGAGCCACCTTACAGAATTTCTCAAGACCCATGCGCAGAATGGGATTGAGGTACGAAAAGATGATGAGACCCGTTGATTGCGACTCCACGCGGATCTCCGCGGCAAGTTTCAGCACCTGCTCCAGACACGTCCCCTGCTTCAACGCACGCTCACTCGCACGTTGAATGACGGGCCCGTCGGCCAGCGGGTCACTAAATGGCACGCCGAGTTCAATCACGGACGCGCCAGCTTCGATTGCCGCAAAAATCACATCGCGCGTCACAGCAAGATTCGGATCGCCACAGGTTACGTAGGCAACCAGTGATGGCTTATTTTCAAAATGAAAGGGCATAGCTAAGATTGACGATTTGTCATTGCCAATCGGCGATCGCGAAGCGCTGTCGCGCGACCAGCAATTGCAACTTGAAACTTGACAATCAATCGAGACTTAAATTTTCCCGCATAATTCCAATGTCTTTGTCGCCGCGCCCCGAAACGTTGACAAGAAGAATCTCCGACTCCTTCATCTTCGGCGCCCGTTTGAGTGCCTCCGCAACCGCATGAGCCGATTCAAGCGCGGGAATAATCCCCTCGGTGCGAGCCAGAACAGTTGTCGCTTCCAATGCTTCGGCATCTGAGGCCGGTACGTACTCCGCTCGCCCGCTGTCTTTCAGCCACGCGTGCTCCGGCCCGATCGACGGATAATCCAACCCCGCCGAAACTGAATGCGTCAGCGCAATTTGCCCCGCGCGATCCTGAAGGACGTAGGAATAAGTTCCCTGCAGCACGCCAGGACTGCCCCCACGAAAACGCGCAGCGTGATCGCCGAGTTGTTCTCCTCGGCCGCCGGCTTCCACGCCGATCAGCTTCACCTTCTTGTCCTTAATAAAATCATAGAAAATGCCGATCGAGTTCGATCCGCCACCCACGCAAGCAATGATTGCCGTGGGAAGCCTGCCCGCCATCTTAAGAATCTGCGCGCGCGCCTCGCGCCCGATAACACGATGAAAATCGCGCACCATCGTCGGATACGGATGTGCACCAAGCACGCTCCCCAACAAGTAATGCGTCGTACGGACGTTCGTGACCCAGTCGCGCATCGCCTCGTTGATGGCATCTTTCAAAGTGCGCGAGCCGGATTCTACCCCGCGGACTTCCGCGCCCAGCAGTCGCATGCGAAATACATTTAGCTCCTGGCGCCGCATGTCCTCGGTGCCCATGTAGACAACGCACTCGAACCCCATCAGCGCACAAACTGTCGCAGTCGCCACGCCGTGCTGGCCCGCCCCAGTTTCGCCGATGATGCGTCGCTTTCCCATGCGCTCAGCAAGAAGCCCTTGCCCGATGCAGTTGTTGATCTTGTGCGCGCCTGTGTGCAACAGGTCTTCGCGCTTCAGATAGATTTTCGCGCCGCCCAGCTTTTCGGTGAGCCTTCGCGCATAAAACAGCGGCGTCGGACGCCCGGCAAAATTTCGCAGAAGATCGGCAAGCCGTTCCTGAAATTTCTTGTCCTTCTTTGCCTTCTCGTATGCTCGTTCGAGTTCCTCGAGCGCGGCCATCAGCGTCTCAGGAACATAGCGTCCGCCGTAGGCGCCAAAGCGACCAGGTTCGTTATTCGTCGTTTGCACTCTAGCTGTTGCCATGGACTATGCCGTTTTGTCTGCTGCCTTCACTGCTTCCACAAATGCACGCACCTTTTGCGGATCTTTCTTTCCTGGTCGAACCTCAGTCCCCGAAGCCACATCAACGCCGAATGGCTGAAACGTATTAATGGCCTCTGCGACATTGAAAGAATTCAATCCCCCCGCCACAATCACAGGGACAGAAAGACTGATGGCTTGGATCATGTCCTTCGTCTCCTGCCAATTAAATGCAACGCCCGTTCCTCCGGGAGCTTGATCGGAACATGAGTCGAACAGTACCGCATAAAGCTTTCTTTTTGCCTCCGTCGAGATGGTGAAGGACTCTTTCGTCAACCGATCACCAGGAAGCACCGCAATCACCTTCTCAATCCCGATCTGCTGATCGATGGAGCACGGATCTTCAAGCAACTCTCTGGAACTCTCTCCGTGAACCTGTGCAGCGGTCAGCCCCGCTTGCTCGACAATGCGACGCATGTCCTCCACGGTATGCCCTACAAAAACTCCAACCCTTTCAACCTTCTCCGGAAGCTGCTCGACAATCGCCCTCGCTGTCTCAACTTCTACTCTGCGCGGACTCTTCTCATAGAACACAAATCCGAGCGCATCCGCTCCGGCGTCAACAGCTAGCTGTGCATCCTCGAGATTTGTGATTCCGCAAATTTTGATCCAAGTCATAATTTGCTGTCGGCTTTCAGCTGTCAGCCTTCGGCACCTGCCCCTACGTCTTCATAGTCGTGGCATTTTCCAGCAACTCTCGCAACGCGTTTCTTGGGGACGCCTCTCGCATCAGCGACTCTCCAATAAGGAATGCGTCGTATCCCGCCTCTCGCAAACGCGCGATATCAGCGCCGGTATGAATTCCGCTCTCGGCAACTCGAACTAGTTCCGCCGGCAATTGCCCGGCCAACCTGATGGCCGTGTTCAAGTTCACCTCAAACGTCCGTAGATCCCGGGAATTGACTCCAATGAGATTGCAACCAGCGTCGAGCGCTCTCTGCACTTCGTTCTCGTCGTGAGCCTCGCAAAGCACGTCCAAACCAAAGGCCGCAGCCCGCTCCGCCAATGCAACCAACACTTTTTGTTCAAGCGCGGCCACAATCAACAGGATCGCATCTGCCGCATTCGCTCGAGCTTCGAGTATCTGAAATTCATCGACAATGAAGTCCTTGCGCAGACACGGCAGGTTTGTTGCTTCTGAAGCCGCACGAAGATTTCCCAGCGACCCTTGGAAGAATGGCTCGTCGGTGAGGACGGAAAGCGCTGTAGCCCCCGCAGCTTCCAACTCCTTCGCCAACTCACCCGCATCAAATTCGGCCCGGATCAAGCCTTTGGACGGTGATGCCTTTTTTAGCTCCGCAATGATCGCGACACCGACGGCGGCTTTTTCCCTGAGCGCACCTCGAAAACCGCGCGGCTGGTGTAACTCCGCTCGACGTTCCAGTTCTCGCAGGTCTGCTGACTTCTTATCGGCGACGACACGACCGCGAGTCGCATTCACGATCTGATCAAGCCTGGTGGGCATGGGAGATCACTAATTATACGGGAGAGGTGAAGGTAGACTTATGTGGCGCATCTTCACCCACCGCCTGCAACTCCGTAATCCCCCAGTAAAAATTGGACAACTCGCCCGATTTCAGCGACACTTTGCGGTCGCACCGAGGGCGTCTAGCCGTACTCCGTGCGGCATTCGGCGTGTCAGCCGAAGTATGCAATTCGATCTCACCCTGAGGAAGTCCCATGTTAAGCAGAATGCGCCCGCTTCAAAAATGGACGCAGGCGGCAATCTTTATTCTGACCGCCGTCTCCATTACGACCGCTACCACTTCAACCCGGCAGTTGAATCTGGTCGATCTGGTCGGGCAATCCCAATTGATCCTTCACGGCACGGTGAAATCGGTGACTGACGGCATCGACTCCCGCGGAATTCCCTACACCGAGGTCACGATCCGAGTCGCCGAAGCATTACGCGGCGACATTAAGGGCGAGTACACATTCCGCCAGTTCGGACTACTAAAACCCCGCGCCATGGGCAATGGAACTGTGAACTTGATGGTCACGCCCGCCGGATGGGCGACTTACACGAAGGGCGAGGAAACCATCCTGTTCCTCTATAAGCGCGCCGCCTGGACAGGCCTGCAGACTACCGTGGGTCTCGGCCAGGGAAAGTTCAAAGTGCAAATGGCAGGCGCGATGAACCAGATGAGCAATGCGGGCCTTTTCCAGAATGTCGCAATCGACTCGAGCCTGCTCGGCTCGAGAGAACAACGCGCACTGCTTACCCAAAAAGGCGCCGTCAACGTAAATGCATTCGTATCTCTGGTTCGACAAGCGGTTCAAGGAAAGTGGATCGAGGCTGGGAGGATGCGTCATGCGCAATAACATTCTCACGGGATTTCTGATTCTTGCAGTCGTCGCCACCCTCGGTTCCATTGCATTTGCTGGCGGCCCGCTCATCGTCGATGCCAAAACTCGCCGCGCCTATCACTACGATGTAAGCGAAGCCGTCCCCATTTACTACGACCGCGGCAACTTTGGACTTGCGTGGGATTACTCCGTCGATCCTCCGCGTCAGGTCCCGTTCTCGAACTGGTATGGCAAGCGCATGGTCGAGAAAGGTTTCGGCGATTGGGGCAATGTCGCCACATCGTCATTGCGGACCACTGTCCGCGGCAACTTTTCTCAACTGGGTTTGCCGAACATCACTGCGTCCAACATCACCCAAATTATCGGGAAGTCCAACGGTCGTGGAGTCTACGTCGTGTTCGACGAAGATGGCAGCATTATGAGCGACTTCTTTGGCGTCGGTCCCTCGGTGCTCGGCATATCGACCCCGCAATACGGAATCGAGGGAACGACGATCATCACCGAAAGCTGGGCCGTCCTGAATGGTTCCGCAATCGACCCCGCCGACTCAAAAGCGGCGCAGTTTCAGGGCGTAGCAACCCACGAATTCGGACATGCTCTCGGTCTGGCTCACACCCAAACGAACGGGTCCGCGTATTTCTATGGCGATTCTGTCGGCCCAGCCAGCTGTTCCGCTCTTCCCTACCCAAACGATCTGACCAGCGCCGATGTTGAGACCATGTATCCATTTATTAACCCGACCGCCGGCTCCGGCACCGGGGCCGCGCAGGGACGCATCCATACTCTCGATACTATCGCCGCCATTTCTGATCTCTACCCCGGTGCGGGATGGCCCACCGCCTATGGCGCCATCACCGGGAAGATTTTTGATCTAGATGGAACCACGGAACTCACCGGGGTCAACGTGATCGCGCGTAATGTTGCGGACCCTTTCGTCGACGCCGTCTCGGCGATCTCCGGACAGTTGACGCAAGGGGAACTCGGGCCCGATGGAACATACACCCTTCATGGATTGAAGCCAGGAGCCAAGTACGTTGTTTATGCAGACGCTGTGATGGTGGGCGGATTTTCCACCCCGCCGCTGTGGTTTCTGCCCGGAGCGGAAAAGTTCTTTAAACCGAACAACGCGAAGCCTGATTACGATCCCTGTAAGTACAAGGCAATTTCTGCATCCCCCGGCTCAAATTTCAGGGCCAATATTCGCTTCGATCACCTTCCAGGCTCGCCCGTCCTGTATCAACTCGGATACGGCGCTGGCGTCACGGGGATGACTGGCGATGGCACCACCGCAGTCGGGAACTTTGGTCTCGGAGGCGCCGCATTTCGCTGGACCCGGGAAACTGGCGTGGTCTCTCTGAATGTTCCGACCGACGGCGTGTTTACTTCGATCTCGCGAAATGGAAAATACATTTCGACCAATCTGTTCGACACCGACACATTCTCGTCGCTCGGAACTTATCGTTGGGACGCGAATAACGGGTGGATCCGCGTCAAGCCTCTGGGCAGCTGCGGCTCTGACACGACTTATAACTATGGGGTCTCCAACAGTGGGGCGGTCTATGGCCTTGCTTACACCACAAACGACTGCAGAAACTTCCAGACATTCCGCTGGACTCCATCGACCGGCACCCTGCTCCTGCCTTCAGCCACCACCAAACCCGACGGCTCTCCCGGTAACGGGCGACCCAACCAGATCTCCGGGGATGGTTCGACGATCGTCGGCTGGGAAGAAGACGAGACGGGTTCGCGTATCGGCGTGGTCTGGCGCAATGGCGTTCCTAGTGTTGTCCGCAACGAAAAAGGTGAGCCGACCAGCGAGGCCTTCACCACCAGCAGCAATGGTCAAACCATCGGTGGCGGATTGTTCTTAGACCAGCAACCCGCTGGTAACGGGTGGCGCCGGCGAGTCGATTCGTCACAGCTGGAATATTTCGCGCCGCTCTCCGAAGACGCTTCCCCAATCAACCCCTACGCGATGTCGCGGGACGGCAAAGTCATGGCCGGATTCAGCGGCAATCCCTTCTTCAGCTTCAATCCGGCACCATTTATCTGGACGAAGGAACTGGGCACTGTCGACCTGAACGCCTTCATCAAGACGCAAGGGACGAGCGCCGAACAGTGGTTCAGTCTCTGGACGCCCATGGTCATGTCCGACGATGGCTCTGTAATCGCCGGATGGGGCCTGGGAACGCAATACTTCGCCGGATGGGTACTGGAAATCAAGACCGCCTTCGTTTGCCATGCGGAATCTCCGAGCACCGTTCCGGAGACAATCAGTGTTTCGTTTCCCGTCAGCTTCGATCAACATTTGGGCCACGGTGACACGGTCGGTCGGTGTCCTGAAACTGCTCGCAAGTAGCTCGTTCGAGCCGGGCGGCACACGTTCAGAAACGTGCCGCCGCCCGCACTACCTTCTGGGCAAAATTTTTCTTCTCGGACAACTTTTCCAACTCACCACAACGTTAGACTTAAAGTCGATTTTCAATAACAAAGCCTCGCACCCGCCACAAAAGGAGATCCCGGTTGGAAGCCAACCCCCTGTTTTTTAGAGATCTCGCCTACGTTTTTCTCGCCGCGATTTGCGGAGGGATGCTGGCATGGAAGCTTCGCCAACCGATCATTCTCGGATACGTGCTGGCGGGCATGCTCATCAGCCCGTTCACGCCGGGCCCCAGCGTTACACACGTCCACACGATGGAGTTGTTCGCCGAAATTGGCGTCATTCTTTTGATGTTCTCCGTCGGCCTTGAATTTTCGATCAAAGATCTTCTCAGCGTTCGATGGGTCGCCTTGATCGGCGGTCCGCTCGGCATTCTCCTCTCAATTGGCGCTGGCTTGCTGGTCGGCCGGTTCATGGGATGGACCAGCACCCAGGGAGTCGTCATCGGCTGCGTGATTTCTGTCGCCAGCACCATGGTGCTCACTCGGCTCTTGATCGACCGCGGCGAGTTGAACATGGAACACGGCCGCGTCATGGTCGCCATCACTTTGGTCGAAGACCTCGCCGTTGTGATTCTTATCGTCCTTCTTCCGAACTTCGGATCGCTCGATTCGGCGCGGCTGCTCATTTTAGGAAAGAGTCTAGGTAAGGCTGCCCTCATTCTCGTTCCCGCTTTGCTGCTCGCAGCAAAAATTCTTCCCCCGGTGTTGCGCACCGTCGCAAGAACCCGCAGCCCCGAACTATTTTTCGGCGTCGTACTCGCGATTGGACTGGGTACCGCAGCGCTTACGCAAGCCGTTGGACTTTCGCTTGCGCTCGGTGCATTTGTCGCTGGCCTCATGATTTCCGAGTCGCCATATGCCCAGGAGGCTCTGGCGCAGCTCTTTCCAGTCCGCGATTCGTTCGTGGCGCTCTTCTTCGTGACGCTGGGACTCCTGGTGGATCCCAGATCATTGTTTGCAGATCTGCCCTTGCTGGGCGCCATGGTTGGACTCACCCTGGTGGGCAAATTTGTTATCTGGACCTTGGTGGTCCGAATGTTCGGATACTCGATCTGGACTGCTGTCCTGGTTGGAGTTGGTCTCACACAAATCGGGGAATTCTCGTTCATCCTCGTCCAGGTCGCTCGCAACTCGGGACTAGTCGATCAGAATGTTTACAACGCGACGCTCGCGGCCTCTCTAATCAGCATTCTCGTGAATGCGGCGCTGATTCGTTACGTGCCTAACTGGATCGGGCAAGTCCGTCTCGCTCGACAGGCTGTGCCGACAGCCCTCGCCCCGCAAGCCCTCAAAAACCACGTGGTCTTGTCAGGATATGGACGCGTGGGTGGCGAGATCGGCACCGCGCTCGATACCTTTCACATTCCTTATGTGGTCATTGAAATGGACCCGGATATCGTCGAGACCCTCCGCGCTCGTGGCGTGCGCTGTTTCTATGGCGATGCCAGCCATGAACGCATCCTCGAAGAATCGCACACCAACGACGCCGCACTGGTAATCCTGACCCTGCCGGACGGGGAAAAGAACGAACTCATTACCCGTACGGTGCGCCATCTGAACGCAACTGTGCCGATCCTCACGCGTTCGCACACTCGCAGCGATCAGGAAGGTCTGGTGCACGCCGGGGCATCACGCGTGATTCAGCCAGAGCTCGAGGCCTCCGCCACCATGATCGACTATGCGCTCGAATACCTGAAATTGCCGGCGGATCAGGCAAGCCAGTATCTGGAGCGATTTCGCGATGCCATTGGCACCGCGCATACTCTGCCTTCCACCGACCGCAATACCCTCCCAGGGGTATTCGAGTTCGCGGCCGACAATCTTCCGTTCGTCGACCAGTCGCTCCGCGAGTCGCGAATTCGTGAGCGATATGGGGTTACGGTTGTGGCAGTCGAACGCAATTCAGGCGAGTTAATCGTTAATCCGTCCCCTGATACTGTAATTATGCGAGGGGACAAGATTCGCGTGTTTGGCCTCAGAGAGCAAATTCAAAACCTCCTGCCCACGAATAGCTAGCTGCCCCTCCGAAAACCCCCAAATTTTTTGCGATTCCCTACAATATTTACTGAGCCCATCCGTCTACATCTCTAGATGAAGGGATTGCCGATCGCCGAACGCACACAACGCGAGCAGGACCGGCAGATCTCCGAGGCCGTGGAGCGTGAGCAACCGCGTCTTCGGAACTTTATCCGGCGCCGCGTAGCCGACGACAATGACGTCGAGGACATCCTCCAGGAAGTCTTCTACGAACTGGTCGAAGCCTACCGGGGCACGCACCCGGTGGAATTGGCAAGCGCCTGGTTCTATCGCGTCGCCCGTAATCGCATCATTGACCTGTTTCGAAAGAAGAAACCGGAGTCTCTGAACGAAACGATCTCCGGGGAAGAAGGCGAGGACCTGCACTTTGAAGATTTGTTGCCTTCGCTCGATGCAGGCCCGGACGCCGTTTATGCGCGAACTGTCTTGCTCGAACAGCTGGATGACGCGCTCGACGAATTGCCCGACGAACAACGCGAAGTTTTTATCGCACATGAAATCGAGGGCCGCAGCTTCAAGGAGCTTGCGGAAGAAACAGGTCTCAGTATCAACACGCTGCTGTCGCGCAAACGCTATGCGGTGTTGTATCTGCGCGAAAGACTCCGGGACATCTACGACGAATTGAAAGAAGAATAAGGAGACAAATATGAAAAGCAACGGAATCGTAAAGTTGGTCGAAGTGTTGGTATTCGCAATCGTCTTTGTTGCTGGCTTCGGCTCAGCCGTTTGGCAACTCTGGAACCTTCTGATGCCAAAGATTTTCTCTTTGCCTGTAATCGGCTTCTGGCAAGCCCTTGGCCTGCTGTCGCTCAGCTGGCTCCTGTTTGGCGGCTTTCGCGGTCCCTTCGGCTTCGGAGGCCATCGCGGTTACGGTCGCGGCATGCGAGGTCGTTGGGCAAAGATGACACCCGAACAACGCGCCCAATTCCGCGACGCAATGCAATCGCGTTGCGGTCAACGCACCGTAGCGGCCGAAGCACCCAAAGCCTAGAGTGGACACCCTAGCCTCTCAAACTGAGGGCCAGCCTTTCAAAAATGAAGCGCCGAGGAAGCTACCACCGTCGGCGCTTTACCATTTTTACCCGCCCGTGGCCCACTCCAGCGACGTCATGTACGATTTACAAAATCGTGCCCGAACTTCCCGACATCGTGGTCTACATTCAGGCCCTCGATAAACGTATTCAAGGACAGACGCTCCAACGAGTCCAAATCGCCAGCCCTTTTCTGCTTCGTACGGTGAATCCGCCTTTGTCGAGTCTGGAAGGGAAAAAAGTCGTTCGACTCCGCCGGCTTGGAAAACGTATCTGCGTCGGATTTGAAGACGACCTCTGGCTCGTTCTTCACCTCATGATCGCTGGACGGCTTCATTGGCGAGACGGCAAGCCGAAAGAACTCAAAGGAAAATCAAAAACGATTGCTGCATTCGAATTTTCCAGCGGATCGCTCACGCTCACCGAAGCCGGTTCACAACGACGCGCCTCTCTGCACGTCGTGCAAGGCGAAAATGGCCTGCAGGCGCTCGATCCCGGCGGAGCCGAACTTTTCGATCTCACCCTTGATCAGTTCGCCGCCATTCTTCAGTCCGCAAACCACACTCTGAAGCGCTCCCTGACAGATCCTCGCCTCTTAAGCGGCATTGGAAACGCCTACTCCGACGAGATCCTTTTTCAGGCGCAACTCTCCCCGATTAAGTTGACTCAGAAGCTCACTCATGAAGAGATTGAGCGGCTCTTTGCGGTTACGAAAGCAGAGCTGTCCAAGTGGGTCGGAATCTTGCATCAAAATTCCGGCACAAAATTTCCCGAGAAGGTAACGGCATTCCGTCCAGGGATGGCGGTGCACGGAAAATACAAGCAGCCGTGTCCGCGCTGCGGAACCAAAATCCAGCGAATCCGCTATGCCGCCAACGAAACGAACTATTGCCCCACCTGCCAGACTGGAGGCAAGTTGCTCGCGGACCGCTCCTTGTCACGATTACTTCGTGAGGACTGGCCGAAGACGCTGGAAGAGCTCGAGAGCATTAAAACGAACCCGCGAGATGCATCTGGGAAGACCTAAGGGCTCTGGAACAGCACACACACGACAACCTTATTTGCTCTCGCCGCATCCCACCCGCGATCGGCAGTTTGGAGCCACTCCAGACTTTGAGAGGAATGACACCTTATGAAGGCGCTCAAGACCATCGTGAAAGTAGCGAGTCTCGTTTTTGTAGGTTATGCAATCGCCACGAATATTTCGGACATCCGACGCTACATCAGAATCAGCACGATGTGACTTAAGGGTACGAAGTCACTACGTGAGGTAACGACAAGAAGATCGACAAACCACAAAACTCGCCACGCTAGCCCGTTCGGTCATCGCGACTGACAACCGGCCGTCACTCCGAATAGCCTTCGCCGTTATCAACACCGTTCTCGTCTTCTTCGCGATCGTCGTCATCTTCTTCCTCTTCATCGTCCGCGTGATCTTCTTCTTCATCAGCGCGCCCCATCGGCGAGTGCATCCGCAGGTCGTGATCGACAAGCTCTTCTTCTGCTGATCTTCCTGTTCCCATAATCCAATCGTACGCCTTATCCCGAAATCGCGACGCCACTCTGGCCCAAGCGCCAAGCCACATGGCTATAAGTGCGCCCATCCCAAATGCTAGACTCGGTAGACTCTGCCCATGCGGACGGACATTTTACCCCTCTGTGATAAGCACTACCGCACCATGGTGCGCTGCATTGCACCTTTCAGTGCAGACTATTCGATTGAGTTCTTTCGATGTACCGCAGAGTTTTGCCCGCGCTGCTTCAGCGAGCGCCTTGGGTACGTAACCCCAAAGTCCGGCGAACCACCTGTCTTTTCCAGTGACCAGCCTCGTTGCGATCAGCACAACCGCCCAATGTTTATCTCGAGCCTCGACCGTCACCGTAACCTGATTCGTTATGCCTGCCCCGAACCAAACTGTTCCGATACGGGCACGGAAACAATAGAAAGCACCGTTCAGCCCCGCTCTTGGTGACATCTTTCAGCCTCGCTTTCATGCCAAAACCCTGTTCGCGAACCTTAGCCACCACTACTTCCGCGTTTTTTGTCCCCAAGTGCCCCGGAAAATGCCCAGATGCGCTATTCTGATGGCATGGATCATCTGGAAGTCCTCCGCGAAAAGGTTGCGCGGCTCCGAGCCGAGATTGCCCACATTCAAGATTTGAACCAGCAATACCGTCACAGCGATTGGAACAGGACCCAGGCCCAGGAAGCTCACGGCCAGAGGCACGAGCGTCTGCAAGCCATTCAGCGCGAACTCGCCCAGCTGGGCGACCTCGGTCGAAAAGTTCAATCCGTTGAAACGATAAGAGAAAAGAGCCCCAGCCGCCTGCATCTCGTCAAACAAGCCCGCGCTTCCTAGCGCACCGAAAGAACCGCGTTCTAAGTCGATCAGATCCAACCTTTAAAAAGGGGTTGACCGGAATCATCTAACCCCAAGGCACCATCCTGGTTGCCATGCCTAGACTGCATAATCGTATGCGCGTAAGCGCACTTATGGCTGGACGCGGGGTCAAGTCAAAAGACAACGCGCCACATTTTTCTATGAGGGAGAGAAACTTCTTTTTCAACGGGGGGTTGAGCTAGGACAGACCCAGTCCCCGGAGCGCGGGGCGCCGGTTTCGTCACTGAACCGTTGCTCGTCGCTATGCGGGGTTTTGACTCTCAAAGGAGCCCTGTATGTCCTCCCGTTTATTGCTTGTGGCGGTGCTCGCCGTATTGTTTCTTCCAGCCTGTGGCAACACGTTAAATCCTTTTTGCACCAGCTCCAGGCCCGCGCCGCTCATCGCGTCGCTCGCCCCCAGCACGGTAGCTTTTTCAGACGTCGAAAGCGGCGTTATGCTCACGATCAATGGTAGCCAGTTCGTGTCCTCGTCCCAAGTTGTGATCAACGGCAAAACGCTTGGCGCGACGATTGTTAGTAGCGAGAAGCTGAAAATTATGCTGACGACCGGTGTAATTTCTGGCCCTGGGCCAGTCACGGTGAGCGTGTCGACTCCAAGCGGGAACACTGGCGACTTGGGTTGCACTAGCGGAGGAAAGAGTAGCGCGCTAGTCTTGACGGTAAATTGAGTGAGAGAGCGAGGAAACTTGAGTGTCGGTGTTAGCTGGCCGCCGGCAAAAAAAACCACTGCATTCGGTGAAATTCGTTGCTTTGGTGCCGAAGAAGGGACTCTTTCAGGCTCATTTCTGGCAAGTCTAGCTGAGACCTACGAATACTTACCCTTCTACATATCATCCATCATCCTTAAATATGGGCGTTAACTGCGGCTCTATCTGTACGGAATGGTGCGGCTGTTAAGCCTTGTAGGGAGGGGCGCTTTGGACTGCTGCTCTGCAAACAAGCTCGCCCCTTTCCTCCGCAGAAATGGGATGAATCTGGATGTTCTTCGGGCGCCGACATCGATTTTTGGTCGCACTGCTTCTAACAATTCGTTCGCGGCGGCCTAAACGACGGCGGGTGGGGTGATCACGCTGGCACTCTGGAGACACCACGTGCGGAAAGTGGGGCTGGCCTTGATGGCTGCGCTCTTCCTTGCCCCTGGGGCAGCAGCAGCGAAGACCGGCAAAGTATACGGCATCATCTATACGCTCGGCTCCGACGGGGTGCAGACAGTCTGGCCGAACGCGCGTATCACCCTGAAAAACCTTTCCAGCCAGAGTGCAGTTTCCACCGTGACCAATGATGTAGGGGAGTATGCGTTCATCGGGGTGCTCCCCGGAGAGTACGAAGTCATCGTCCGCCTTGCCGGATTTGAGAGATTGGCCAAGCGCCTCACTGTGAAAGGAAACGACGAAGGTAGACTCGATTTTGCGCTCGTGCTCGAGAAACAAAAAGAGACGGTCAACGTCAGTGCCGAAGCTGCAGGAGTGGATATCGGTTCAAGCTCAGGCAATACACCCACATTGACCGCCGACGTCCTGAAATCAGCGGTCCGACTCGGTCAGGACTTTCAAGAGGCTTTGCCGTTGCTCCCGGGGGTAGTCCGCGGGCTGGACGGAGAAATCCATATCAAGGGTGGGCGTGCCCAACAGGCGAACACACTCGTCAACACAGCCAGCGTGTCCGATCCCTTCACAGGACAACCGGCATTGCGATTACCGCTTGTAGCGGTCCAGTCCGTGCGTGTCCTTTCGAATCCCTTCTCCGCCGAATATGGAAAGTTTTCCAGCGGCGTCGTTGAAGTTAACACGCGCGGGGGGACGGACGACTGGAAGTGGCTTCTTGAAGATCCCATTCCGCGTTTCCGTTGGATTGACGGCAGAACGCATGGCGTCGAAAGCGCCTCGCCCCACATCACGTTTGCAGGGCCGCTGAAGCGGGAAAAGCTGTATTTGTTTCAATCGCTGGCTTATGGATACGACACTGTGCGTGTGCCTTCATTGCCTGATCCCAACAACGTGCGGGTTGTGGAGACCGCCAACAGTTACACACAGATGGATTGGAACATCACTGCGAACCAGCAGTTCGCTGTATCCCTGACGATCGACCCGCAGGACACGGACTTCGCCAATATCGACACATTTAATCCCCCGCCCGTAACGGCCGATTACCAACAACGTGCCTGGTTCGGTTCGGCCACGCACCGATGGATCATGAACTCGGGCGGCTTCGTTCAGACCTTGTTCGCCGCCAAGAGGTTGAATGCTCAAGTCTTTCCTGCCGACGCAGCGACGGGAGAGATGGTTCTCTTTCCCGAGCAAAATTCCGGCGTGTTCTTCGAGCAGCAGGACCGGCGTACGCGCCTCTACCAGTGGTCGCAAGCGTTGCACTTGCATCCACTCCAATCTATCGGGCGGCATCTCTTCACGTTCGGCTATTCTTATGTGCGCTCCTCGTACCGTGGAAGCATCAGCAATCAACCACTTCGCGTATTGCGCGAGGACCGCACTCTCAGTAACACGATTGCTTACGACGGCGCGCTTAACTCTAAGGCCACCAGCAACGAAGTAGCGCTGTTTGCGCAGGACAACTGGCAAATCTATCCGCGATTATCTCTCGACCTCGGCGCGCGGCTTGATCGCAACAGTCTCTCAGCAGAAACCCTGAACGTTTCGCCACGTTTCGGTTTTGTCTACGTTCCTACGCGAGACAATCGCAGTGCCATCCGCGGCGGCTTTGGCGTATTCTTCGACAAGATCCCGATCAACGTTGCTATTTTTCGCGATATTCCCGCACAGACAATCACCCGCTACAGCGACGACGGCAACACGATCGTGAGTGGTCCCGCGACGTATACGCACGTGGTGTCCACAATGGATGGCGCACTGCGTGTTCCCTACAGTTTGGGCTGGAGTTTGCAGTTTGACCGCGAGCTGCGCCCCGGACTGCTCTTGCGATTGGGATATGAAGGGCGAGAAGTATTCCGCGAGTTCTACGTCGACCCCGCTGATGCGGTGAGCGGCCGCGCTCAGTTGCGTCTGTTCAATTCCGGACGCCAAAGCTATCGCGAGTATCAGACTCAGCTGCGCTGGAAGCCCGTGGAGCGCACCACGGTTTACGCGAGTTACGTGTACTCTCGCATCCGGGGTGATTTGAATGACTACGACCAATTCTTTGGTAATTTTCCACGCCCGCTTATCCGGCCGAACCAGTTCGGCAGGTTGAACTCGGACGCACCGCACCGTGGGCTGGTATGGGGCGTCATCGGATTACCGCATAAGCTGGAATTTGTCCCTGTTCTTGATGTACACACAGGCTTCCCCTTTTCACGGCTTGATCAGGATTGGAATTACCTTGGGAAGCGCAATGACGCTGGACGCTTGCGAACATTTGTGAGCCTGGACACAAAAATCCAATACCCATTCGACTTCACATTTCACAAGCACCGCTTCCAGTTTCGAGCGGGTCTGAGCATCCTAAACGTTCTCAACTATTTCAACCCACGGGACGTACAGCAACATGTTGACTCGCCAAATTTTGGCACATTCTATAACTCAGTGGGTCGGCTCTGGCGCATTGAAGGAGGTTTCGATTTTTAACCTGTACCGACAAGCGTCTCCAAGGACAAACGGCTGAATGCTCTGTACAGATCCTTTCGAACATGTAACCACTTGTACTGCTTAGCCGACCATTGCGTGATATTCGTCAGTTTTCAGCGGAACGCGAGCGCGAATGGTAGTGCCAACTCCAGGTTGCCGTTTCACTGAAAGGTCGCCGTGCACCAATTGCAGCCTTTCGCGCATGCTGATCAAGCCCGACCGTGGCGTTTCAAAAAATCTTGTAAGTAACCGCTAGGGACGTTTTACTCCGAACTTCCCAAGTGCCAGAGGCAAGGAGAGTTCCATAACCATTGAACGCCGCAGCAGAACATTGGAATGAAGCCCAAATCTCGCCAGGGCCAAAACAAACGAGGCTGCCGGGACTTTCCATAAGGAGAGCTTCCCCCTTATCCACATATGCAAACGCTCCGGTGCGGAGATGGCGAAATTTGTTTAGGCTCTTCCCATCCAGCCGCAAAGTAATGAGTCGGGTCAAATTGCCTAGATAAAAAACGCCCCTCGCAGGGATACCCACCTTCATCACAATCGACTTTTGTTCGGGCTGCGCGGTAACGATTTCCCACATGCCGTTCCCTTCGCCCTGCCACTCGAATTTGATTGGCAATGTGCCTGGACCATTCGGTTGCGTTACCGTTGGCGCTGGCAGAAATGAACTGCCACGTGCGGGAACGTTCGAGCCGTCAAAGAATACGTCGCCGCCGCCGCCCGGTCTATGGACGGTGCCCGCCAGTTCCCAAGTCCAACCTTCGACAGGGTTTTCCGTATCGAGGTGGTTGACTCCGAATGGGGCTTTGCAGCAGCGCAAGAGTGCCGACACTGGTTAGGCAAAATTGGAACGAGTGCTCGGGAAAGGTAAAAGTGTAAGCACATGTATTCGATTGACTGTACGCTAAAGTTCCGAAGAGCAGAAAGGCTGCAAGAAGACTTACTTTTTCATGGTAAATGCCTCACTCGAGAAAATCGCCAAGCTGTAAGGATGGCGACGAGAGATATCAAGATCTAACGGATTACTTATGACTCACCCGATTCTTGGCAAAATCACCTGACCAAGCGCTCTTGCGCGAACGCCCATTTTTCGAGTAGTTGGTGAAATCGCCTTTTACAACAGTTATCGTGTGCCCTCAGCGCTATTCGCGGTCAACGCCTGACAATCCCTTCCTTGATCGCGAATCGAATCAGATCCGTATTCGTTTGGAGGTGGAGTCGCG
>Ga0207674_10000049_pt1 | contig 118784 bp, 125 predicted proteins | sample KBSCornC72_FD_184303 | JGI IMG/M metagenome (GOLD analysis project Ga0207674, IMG submission 184303) | Corn rhizosphere microbial communities from Kellogg Biological Station, Michigan, USA - KBS Corn C7-2 (SPAdes) (version 2) | ecosystem: Host-associated > Plants > Roots > Rhizosphere > Soil ...
CCCAGCGCCCGCTTCGATGCGGCGCCACACATCAGGAGAGTCGAATGATCGCCTATCGCCGGGCAGACGAGCGAGGCCACGCACAACACGGCTGGCTCGACTCCTTCCACAGCTTTTCGTTCGCCGACTACTACGATCCGCAGCACATGGGCTTCGGCCCGCTGCGCGTCATCAACGAAGACCGGGTGCAGCCGGGCATGGGCTTCGGCACGCACGGGCACCGCGACATGGAGATCCTGTCGTATGTGCTCGAGGGCGAGCTCTCGCACCGCGACAACATGGGCAACGGCTCGGTCATCGTGCCGGGCGACGTGCAGCGCATGAGCGCCGGGCGCGGCGTGCTGCACAGCGAGTTCAATCCCTCGCCCGAGCGCCCCGTGCACTTCCTTCAGATCTGGATCGAACCGAGCGCGCGAGGGATCCGTCCAAGCTACGAGCAGAAGCGGTTCGAGGCCGCGGACAAGCGCGGACACCTGGCACTGATCGCCTCGCCCGACGGCCGGGACGGGTCGGTGACGATTCACCAGGACGCCTACGTATACGCCGCGCTGCTCGATGGTGACGAGCGCGTCACGCACGACATCGCGCCCGATCGGCGCGGGTACGTGCACGTCGCGCGCGGCAGCGTCTCGCTCAACGGAGCGCCGCTGCACGCCGGCGATGCGGCCAAGCTCGACGGTGCCGCTACGATTGCACTGGATGCCGGCAGCGAAGCCGAGGTGCTGGTTTTCGATCTGCCCTGAACACGTCCCCGACACTGGAGGCTGACACATGGATACCGCCGTCCCCACCGCCCGTCCGGAGATCGGAGTCGGTCCCGCGCTCAGCTATTACCCCGCGCGCGACGGCGCGGCGCTTTTGGCGCGGGTGCTGCTCGCGACCCTCTTCATATGGTCAGGCTGGGGCAAGCTGACGGGCTTCGACGGCGCAGTGAACGCCATCGCGAGCAAGGGCCTGCCGCTGCCGCAGGTGCTCGCGGCGATCACGGTGCTGATCGAGCTCGGCGGCGGCGTCGCGCTCGCGCTCGGCTGGAGAGCGCGCTGGGTCGCGCTGCTGTTCGCGCTGTTCCTGATCGTCATCACGCCGGTGTTCCACAACTTCTGGGCGTCGCCCGCCGCGCAGTTGAGCGCACAGAAGATCAACTTCTTCAAGAACGTCTCGATCCTGGGCGGGATGCTGATGGTGTACGCCTTCGGGCCCGGACGGTACAGCATCGACCGAGCTCGAGCCTCGATCATTCGCGCTGGCGCGAATCGAGCCACAGCGTCACCGGCCCGTCGTTGACCAGCGCGACTTCCATGTGCGCGCCGAAAACGCCGGTCGGCACAGGCTTGCCGAGCAATGCGGAGAGCGAGGCCACGAATGCGTCGAATGCAGGATGGGCGATCGCCGGCGGTGCCGCTGCGGAGTAGGACGGCCGATTGCCCTTGCGCGTGGATGCGTAGAGCGTGAACTGCGACACGGCGAGCACCTCGCCGCCGACATCCGCCACCGAGCGGTTCATCACGCCCCCTTCGTCGTCGAACACGCGCAGCTGGACGATCTTGCGGGCGAGCCACTCGCGATCCTCCGCGGCGTCGTCGGCCTGCACGCCAACCAGCAGCAGCAGGCCGCGTTCGATCGCGCCGCTCACGCGGCCCTCGACGCGTACGCTCGCTTCGCGCACGCGTTGCACGAGCACCCTCACCGGATCACCTTGCGCTCGATCTCGGACAGTCGTCCGCTCTCGAACTGGAGCTGCGTGATGGTGTGCGGATCGGCGGGATCCGGCATGTAGGTCCAGCGCTGGCCCTTGCGGTTCTTGCTGCTCGTCATGTCCGGCGGACCGACGCGCGCCAGCACTTCCCCTTCGCTCATGCCGGCGCGAAGGAACTTGCGCTGCGCCGGGTCGCCGGTGCGCGCCGCCTTGGCTTCCTTGGCGGTCGTCCTTTCCGATTTGGGCCGTGCGGCTTTCACGGGCGGCCGCGCAACCCTGGCGGGCTGCGTGAACGGCACCACCGAGACGTTCGCGGGATCCTTGTCGAAGTCGCGCAGCTCGCGCCCCGGCGCGCACGGCGTGTCCTGGTAGAACACACGGCCGTCGTCGAGCAGGCATTTGTAGACGCTCCCCTGCGCCGCGGGAGCGAGCGCCAGGAGCGCGAGCAAGGCGAGGCTGCGACAGTACATGCGGTAGGCGGCCGTTCGTGCGCACGCTACGATACTGCTTTCCCGGCACGTCTCGGATTCGATCGTTCGGATGGACTCCCGCACCCGGCTCGCCGCGCGAGTGGCGGAGATCGCGCCCTTCCATGTAATGGAGGTGCAGACGGCCGCGCGCGCGCTCGAGGCTGCGGGGCGCAGCATCGTCCACATGGAGATCGGCGAGCCGGATTTCCCGACGCCGGCGCCGGTCGTCGAGGCCGCGCAGCGCGCGATCGCGGACGGCCGCCTCTACTACACCTCCGCGCTCGGCCTGCCCGCGCTGCGCGAAGCCATCGCGCGGCACTATCTCGATCACTACGGCGTCGCCGTCGCGCCCGAGCGGGTCATCGTCACGGCCGGGTCCTCGGCGGCCTTGCTGCTGGTCCTGGCGCTGCTCGTCAACCGCGACGAGAAGATCCTGCTCGCCGACCCCGGCTACCCATGCAACCGGCACTTCGTGCGCGTGCTGGAAGGCGACCCGGTCGGCATCCCGGTCGCGGCCGGTACGAATTACCAGCTGACCGCCGACCTGATCGAGCGCCATTGGGATCCCATGACGCGAGCCGCGCTCATCGCCACGCCGTCGAACCCGACCGGCACGACCGTGCCGCAGGACGAGATGCGGCGGATCGCGGCCACCGTGGAGCGGCTGGGCGGCCGCCTCATCGTCGACGAGATCTACCTCGGCTTGAGCTACGACGCTGCGCCGCGCAGCGTGCTGGATTTCGCCGGGGATGCCTTCGTCATCTCCAGCTTTTCCAAGTATTTCAACATGACCGGCTGGCGCCTCGGCTGGGTCGTGGCGCCCGAGCATCACGTGCGCGATCTCGAGAAGCTCGCGCAGAACCTGTACATATCGCCGGCGGCCCCCTCGCAGTACGCGGCGCTGGCGTGCTTCGATCCCGCGACCACGGCGGTGCTGGAAGCGCGACGCCTCGCATTCAAGGCGCGGCGCGATTTCCTGGTGCCCGCGCTGCGGCGCCTGGGCTTCGGCGTGCCCGTCGACCCGTCGGGCGGGTTCTTCGTCTACGCCGATTGCTCGCGGTTCGACGACGACAGCGAGCGGTTCTGCCGGCGCGTCCTCGAGGGGGCCGGAGTCGCCTTCACCCCGGGCGTCGACTTCGGCAGCTACCGGGCGGAGCGCCACGTGCGGCTGGCCTATACGATTGATATGGCCAAACTGGAGGACGGTGTGGCACGATTGGATCGGTTCTTGCAGCGGCGGTCTTAAAAGAAATAGGGTAGGAGAGGGCGGTATGGTGTTGAAGCAGTGGTGGCGCTCGTGCCTGCAATGCGCGAGTCGCCTGAAGGGCGCGGGCCGCCGGTGGCGGGTGGCTCGCTGGGTTGGCGGCGGCGCCGCCGCCGCGACGGCGCTGTGGCTCCTCAGCGCCTGCTCGGCCATGCAGACGGTCGACTATTACTGGCAGACGGCGGCCGGCCAGTTCGATCTGCTGTCTCGCGCACGGTCGATCCACGACGTGATCGACGAGACCGACGATGCCGGTCTCAGGATCCGCCTCCAGCGCGTGAAGACGATGCGCGAGTTCGCAAGCCACCAGCTCGGGCTGCCCTCCAACGGCAGTTACACGCGCTACGCGGATCTCGGACGGCCCTTCGTGACGTGGAACGTGTTCGCCACGCCGGAGCTTTCGCTCAATCCGAAGACCTGGTGCTTCCCCATCGCCGGCTGCGTGAACTACCGCGGCTACTTCAAGGAGACCGAGGCCAAGGACGAGGCGGCGCGCCTGAAGGAGGACGGCGACGACGTCTACATCGGCGGCGTGCCCGCCTACTCGACGCTCGGGTACTTCGACGATCCCATCCTCTCGTCGTTCGTGCGGTGGCCGGAGAGCGACGTCGCGCGCCTCATCTTCCACGAGCTCGCGCACCAGCTGATCTACGTGCCCGGCGATTCGGTATTCAACGAATCGTATGCGAGCATGGTCGAGGAGGTCGGTCTCGAGCGCTGGCTCGCCCACGAGCACAACACCGAGCTGCTCGGGCAGTTCGAGCGCACGCAGCACGAGCGCGCGGTGTTCAAGGAGCTGGTCCGCACGACGCGCGCGCGGCTCGCCGACGTGTACGCGAGCCACGCGCCCGCGCCGCAGAAGCGCAAGGAGAAGGCGGCGGCGTTCGCCGCGATGAAAGTCGCCTACGACAAGGCGAAGGCGGAAGATCCGGGTCTCATCGGCTACGAGCGCTGGTTCTCGCAAGCGCCCAACAACGCGAGCCTTTCGGCCATCGCGCTCTACACCGACCGCGTGCCGGCGTTTCGCGCCATCCTGCGCGAGGAGGGCGACAACCTCAACCGGTTCTATGGTCGCGTGCGCGCGCTCGCCAAGCTGACGAAGCCCGAGCGCGACCGCGTCCTCGACCGCTACGGCAGCGGCGCCGGGTCGCTGCCGGCGAGCAGCCGCGCGAGCCTCTGAAGCGCGTCAGTGATGCTTGAAGTATTGGACGGCACGCTCGTGCCGTTCAGCCGCGGCGCGCGTGCGAAACGTGCCGAGGTTGCGACGCTTGCCGGTGCGCGGGTCGGTCTTGCGGGAGTAGAGCCGGTATTCGCCGGATGGGAGCTTGCGGATCATCGTTTGCCTCGTGGGCGAAATCGTCGGACGCGGTAACCGCACGCGCTGGCGCGTTGACCGCAAGCCGGGCAGGGCACCACCCGAAACCACCCGGCCGGCGCCCGCCAGCGGCGGACCCGCGAGCGCTGCGGCCGCGTCCGACTCTTTTGTGACCGGTGACGCCGGTGCGAGTTCGGATCGGCCACCCGCCGCCTCGGCAACCTGCGTCGCGCCCATCTTCTCCTTTGATTCTGCTCGCTTTCCCGTGCTACAATCGTGGGCTTCCTTGCCTTACTTCGCCTCGCGGCTTCAAAAGCCCGCGCGAGGGAGGCCGGGGCCGCCGCGGAATTCCCCGCGAGGCCGTCGACCGAAAGGATGATTTGCCGATGAGACACTACGAGATCGTGTTCATCGTGCACCCCGACCAGAGCGAGCAGGTGCCCGCGATGATCGAGCGGTACCGCACGATGCTGACCGGCCAGGGCGGCCGGATCCACCGACTGGAGGACTGGGGCCGGCGCCAGCTCGCCTATCCCATTCAGAAGGTGCACAAGGCCCATTACGTGCTGATGAACATCGAGTGCAACGGCGCGACGCTGACCGAGCTCGAGCATGCATTCAAGTTCAACGATGCCGTGCTGCGCCATCTGGTCGTCGCGATGAGCGAGGCGGTAGTCTCGCCGTCGCCGATGATGAAGGAAGAGAAGGCGCGGTCGCTGACGGCCGAACGCACCGAGCGTCCGGCTGAAGCTCCGGCCGCGACGCCGGCGCCGGCTCCCGCGACCGCGCAGGCGTAACGGCCGGCGTGCCGGCGCAGAACCGGCTCACGCTCGACGCCAAGCTGGTCGCCCGCGAAGCCTTGCGTTACACGCCTGCCGGCATTCCGGCGCTCGATTGCACGCTCGCGCATGCATCGCAGCAGCAGGAGGCGGGCGGCGAGCGCCGGGTCGAATGCGAGCTCGCCGCAGTCGCCTTCGGAGACATCGCGCAAGCGCTGGCGCATGTTCCACCCGAGCGCGTGCTGCGTTGCGAGGGCTTCCTGGCGAGGCGCTGGCGCACCGGAACGAGCGTCGCGTTGCACATCACACGATTCATTGAGTTGAAGGACTGAAAGGAAAACCGACATGCCGCGTCCATCAGGCAGAGGCAAAGGCAAGGACAAGACGAAGCGCCGCGACCGAGGCAACAACCTCTTCAAGCGCAAGAAGTTCTGCCGCTTCACCGCCGAGAAGGTGAAGCAGATCGACTACAAGGACATCGACGTCTTGAAGGATTTCGTGCAGGAGAACGGCAAGCTGATGCCCGCGCGGATCACCGGCACCAAGTCGCGCTATCAGCGCCAGCTGTCCACGGCCGTCAAGCGCGCGCGCTTCCTGGCGCTCCTGCCATACACCGACCTGCACGCCTGAGGATCGCCATGCAAGTCATTCTTCTGGAGAAGATCACCAACGTCGGCAACCTGGGCGACGTGGTGAAGGTCAAGGACGGCTTCGCACGCAACTTCCTCATCCCGCAAGGGAAGGCGAAGCGCGCCACGCCGGAGAACCTGAAAGCGATCGAGGCGCGCCGCGCGGAGCTCGAGAAGGCCGCGAACGAGAAGCTGGTGGGCGCGCAGCAGATCGCCGAGAGCCTCGAGGGCAAGTCGATCCAGGTGACGCAGAAAGCCGGCGTCGACGGCCGCCTGTTCGGCTCGGTCACCAACGCGGACATCGTCGAGGCGCTGAAGCGCCAGGGCTTCAACCACATCGAGAAGTCGATGGTGCGCCTGCCGAACGGCCCGCTGAAGCAGGTGGGCGAGCATCCGGTGACCGTCGCGCTGCACTCCGACGTGGCCGCGCATGTCACCGTCACGGTGGTGGGCGAGACGGCCGGCACCGCCTGACGCGCGCGCCGCAGCAAAAAAAACGGGCCCGCGGGCCCGTTTTCCTTTTCGCGCCGGCGGCTCCGCCGTGACCCTCGCGAGCCCGGCTTCGCGCGCCTCGCGCGTCGTCAATCCAGCATGCGGATATTGCTCGCTTGCGCGCCCTTGGCGCCCTGCGTGATGTCGAAGGAAACCTTCTGGTTCTCCTTGAGCGAGCGATGTCCCGTTCCCTGAATCGCCGAGAAGTGGGCGAAGACGTCCTTGCCGCCGTCATCGGGCTTGATGAACCCGAAACCCTTCTCGTCGTTGAACCACTTCACAGTACCCGTAGCCATGTCCAAACTATCCAATGAAAAAAGTAGTGCGCGTGCACTTACGCGCGTAGGTAGACCTTCAAGGGAGAGAAGACTGCGGTTGCGCCGGTCGGCGCCAAGGCGGACTTGCTGTATCGCTTGGAGGACGTGCGGCGCGATTATCGCCACGCCGATCACGCAAGTCAAGCGCGCGTGACCGGCGTGTCGTCAGCCGGCGACGATCACGGTTTCAGCACCACCTTCACGCAATTGTCGGTCTTGTCTCGGAACATGCGGAACGCGCGCGGCGCCTCGTCGAGCGGCAGCGTGTGCGTGATGACGAAGCTCGGATCGATCTCGCCCTTCTGCACGCGCTCGAGCAGCGGACGCAGGTAGCGCTGCACGTGCGTCTGGCCGGTCTTGAACGTGAGCGCGCGATTCATGAAGGAGCCGAGCGGGATCTTGTCGGCGAAGCCGCCGTACACGCCCGGGACCGACACGGTGCCGCCGTTGCGGCACGCCATGATGGCCTCGCGCAGCGCCGTGGGGCGCTCGGTCTGCATGCGCAGCGTCTGCTTCACCTTGTCGTACATCGCCGCGATGCCGTGACCGTCCGCCTCCATGCCGACTGCATCGATGCAGGCGTCCGGTCCGCGCCCGCCGGTCATCTCCTTGAGCGCCTCGAGCACGCTGGTCTGCGAGTAGTCGATGGTTTCCGCGCCGCAACCGTCGCGGGCCATGCGCAGACGCTCGGGGAAACGATCGATGCCGATGACGCGCGATGCGCCGAGCAGCATCGCGCTCTTCATGGCGAATTGCCCGACCGGCCCGCAGCCCCATACCGCGACCGTGTCGCCGGGGCGGATGTCGCACGCCTCGGCGGCCATCCATCCCGTCGGCAGGATGTCGGAGAGGAACAGCACCTTCTCGTCCGGCAGGTCGCTCTCGATCTTGATCGGCCCGATGTCGGCGAAGGGCACGCGCGCGTACTCGGCCTGTCCTCCCGCGTAGCCTCCGGTCAGGTGCGAATAGCCGAAGATGCCGCAGGGCGAGTGACCCCACAGCTTCTCCGCCATGAGCGCGTTCGGATTCGAGTTCTCGCACAGCGAATACTCCTCGCGCTCGCAGAAGAAGCAATGGCCGCACGCGATCGGGAACGGCACGACGACCCGATCGCCGACGGCGAGGTTCTTCACCGCGCTGCCGACCTCGACCACTTCACCCATGAACTCGTGACCGAGGATGTCGCCTGCGATCATGGTCGGCACGTAACCGTCGTAGAGATGAACATCCGAGCCGCAGATCGCCGTGCTCGTGATGCGCACGATGCAATCGCGGGGATTGAGGATCTTCGGATCGGGAACGTTGTCGACGCGGACGTCTTCCTTGCCGTACCAGCAGTTCGCTCTCATCGCTGCGTGCCTCCCATGGCGCGGTACCAGGCTGGCCGCTGGCCGTGCGGTTGTCCTTCGGTGGTGGGAATCTCGCCCGTTTCGAGCAATTGCTTGAAGCGACGCAAATCGTCGCGCACCTGCTGCTCGGGCTCCTCGCCGAACAGTTTCGCGAACGCGGCTCCGAGCGCGCCACCCGGCGGGCGGTACTGCATCGTCACGCTCACCAGCGCGCCCCGGCCTGCCGGACCTGCGAGGAATCGCACCGCACCGGCATTGTCGATCTCGCTGCCCTCGATCGAGCGCCATGACAACAGCGCTCCGGGCTCGTCGCGCGTGATCTCGGCGTCCCATTCGACGGACGTGCCGGCGGGTGCCTTCGCGACCCAGTGCGAGCGCCGCTCGTCGAGCTTGCGCACGGACTCGAGATGCCGCATGAAGCGCGGCAGGTTCTCGAAGTCGCGCCACATGGCGTAGCAATCCTGCGGCGAGCGGTTCACCGAGAGCGTGTGCTCCACACGCACGCTGCCATCACGTCGCATCGCGCCCGGCGCGCTGCGCGGCTGCTCGCTTGCGCAACGCGCCGCGTAGACGTCGAGTGCCGTGACACCGAGGACGGCAAGCGTTGCGCCGGCGAGGCGCCCGCGCTCGCCGCGCGCCGCGCCCGGTGAGGCCGCGGCCAGCATCAGAAGATCGAGCACGTCGCCCGCGACGCGCGACCAGAGCCAGGGTTCCGGATCCGGCTGCGTGAGCAAGGCCGCGCCGACGCCCATCTCGCGCACTCCCGCGAGGCGCGTCGCCGTGGGATGCACGCCTGCGCCCACCGCGCGATCCAGCGTGCGCGGCGCGAGCAGTTCGGCTGCCCCCAGCGCGACGCTGAACCATCCGAGGCCGCGTGCCAGGCGATCGACGTTGTCGGGTTGGCGCTGGGTATGAGCGGCGCTCGCGCGCGGGCGTCGGCCCCGGGCCGTTTGCGGCATACGCGGTTCGAGCAGCGCCCTGCGTGCGCTGTCCGGCTCGCCAACGGCGGAGCCGTGCACGTTCGTGTTCAAGGTTTCCATGTGAAAGTTCCTTCGAGGCGGCAAGGCCGCATCGTCACGGGGCGTGCAAGCGCTATGCCGACGCGTGCAAGGCGCATTCGTGGCGCGGCTCACTGGGAAGGCTCCGTACGCCTCCGCCGTCGTACCGATGGCTATTGCACAACTTACCGGTAAAATCGTGTCCCGCTCGCCCCGCCGTCATGCCGAACGATCTCAACATCGAATCCCTGAAGCTGCCGCCTCATTCGGTCGAGGCCGAGCAATCGGTGCTGGGCGGTCTGCTGCTCGACAACGAGGCGGCCGACAAGGTGGGCGACCTGCTCGGGGCCGAGGACTTCTACAGCGAGGCGCATCGCCTGCTGTATCGCCACATCACGCAGCTGATCGCCGACGGCAAGCCGGCGGATGTCGTGACGCTGTCCGAGGCGCTCGCCTCGGTGCAGAAGCTCGACTACATCGGCGGGCTCGCCTACCTCGGCGCGCTGGTGCAGAACGTGCCCACCGCAGCGAACATCCGCCACTACGCGTCGATCGTGCGCGAGCGCTCGATCCTGCGGCAGCTCGCCGCGACGGCATCGGAGATCGCGGAGTCCGCGTATCGGCCGCTCGGGCGCGACGCGAAGGCGGTGCTCGACGAGGCCGAAGCGAAGGTCCTGCACATCGCCGAGCAGGGCGCGCGCGGGGCGCAGAACTTCCAGGAAATCGGCAAGCTGCTCGCGCAGGTGGTCGATCGCATCGAGACGCTGTACAACCGCGACGACCCGTCCGACGTGACCGGCGTGCCGACAGGCTTCGCCGATCTCGACAGGATGACCTCGGGATTGCAGCCGGGCGACCTGATCGTCGTGGCGGGCCGGCCTTCGATGGGCAAGGCGCAGCCGCTCGATGCGAAGGTGCTGACGCCCCGCGGATGGCGCGCGATGGGCGATCTGCGCAACGGCGACGCCGTAGCATCCATCGACGGCGCGCCGTCCATCGTCACCGGCGTGTTCCCGCAAGGCGAGCGGCAGGTCTACCGCGTGCGCTTTTCGGATGGCCGGTCGTGCGAGTGCTGCGCCGAGCATTTGTGGCGCGTGCACGATAGAGCGTGGACGGCGCCACGCGTGCTGTCGACCGCGACCATTGCCGGCATGCTCGCCCGCAAGCGCCGCCGCAGCGGCCTGTGGATCGACACGATGATCGGCGAGGCCGGGCGCGACATCGCGCTACCGATCGGGCCGTGGGTGCTCGGTGCCTTGCTCGGAGACGCCGATCTCACGCCGGCGTGCATCCGTCTGTCGACGGCAGTCGACGCGATGCACGCACGCCTGGCACATCGCCTCGCGGGCGCGCGTGAAACGGCGCGCGCAGGCAGTCTCGGCAATCCCGTCGTCGGACCGGATCGCGCGCATCGTGCGCTTTTCGACGCCGTCGCAGCCGATCCGCTCACCGACGCGGTGCGGGCGCTAGGCCTCTGGGGATTGCAGGCACACGAGACGTTCATTCCCCCGGCCTATCTTCGCGGCAGTCGTGCACAGCGCCTCGATCTGCTGCGGGGTCTTCTCGATACGGCCGGGCGCGTCGAGCGCGGCGGCGGCGTGCGCGTCTCCACCCGCAGTCCGCGCCTGGCACGTGACGTGGTCGATCTCGCGCGATCGCTCGGCGGGTGCTGCTCGCAGCGCGAGGAGCCGCGTTCGGGGCGTTCCGGCGCACGCTGTCAGCGCCGCACGCGCTACGTCTGCACGATCCATCATCCCGAGCCGCGGTCGCTGTTCCTGATGTCCGACAAGCAGCTCGATGTGCGCGAGTCGTCGCGACGCCGCCGGCCGATGTTCGTATCGATCGAGCCGACCCGCGTGGCGCCGGTGCAGTGCATCTCCGTGAGCCATCCGTCGCGCCTGTACGTGACCGACGACTACGTCGTGACGCACAACACGGCCCTCGCGGTGAACATGGGCGAGAACGTGGCGTTGAACACCGGCCTGCCCGTGGCGGTGTTCTCCATGGAAATGGGCGCGACGCAGCTCGCGCTCCGCATGATCGGCAGCGTCGGCCGCCTCGACCAGCACAAGCTTCGCACCGGACGCCTTGCCGCAGACGACTGGGACAAGCTGTCGACGGCGCTCGGACGCCTGAACGAAGCGCCGATCGTCATCGACGAGACACCGGCGCTCAATGCGATCGAGGTGCGCTCGCGCGCACGCCGGCTGATGAAGCAGTACGGCAAGCTCGGCCTGGTGATCGTCGATTACATCCAGCTCATGCAGGCTTCGTCGCAGGGTGAGAATCGCGCGACGGAGATCTCCGAGATCTCCCGCGCGCTGAAGGGATTGGCCAAGGAGCTCAAGGTTCCCGTCATCGCGCTGTCACAGCTCAACCGCTCGCTCGAGCAGCGGCCGAACAAGCGGCCGGTGATGTCGGATCTGCGTGAATGCGTCACCGGCGATACGCTGGTCGTGCTGACCGATGGAACGCGCAGGCCGGTGCGCGACCTGGTGGGAACGACGCCGGAGGTCTGGGCGGTCGACGACGCGCAGCGCCTGATGCGCGCGACGAGCGACCGCGTATGGGCGAAGGGCGTCCGCCCGGTGTTCCGGGTGTCCCTCGCATCGGGCCGCTCGATCCGCGCCACGGGCGAACATCGCCTGATGAGCGCAACGGGCTGGTGCGCCGTTGCCGATCTTGCGCCGGGCGCTCGCCTTGCGCTTGCGCGTTACGTTCCCGAGCCGGCGCAGCCCTCCGCCTGCCGGGACGATGAGGTCGCGCGCCTTGCGCGATCGGTGACCGCATCAGCGGTGGGCGAAGCGTGCCCCGATGACCGGCGCCTTCCCGCGTCGGCGTTCCGTCTGCCGAACGCCCAGGTCGCGCGCTTGCTGCGGCATCTCTGGGCGGCCGGCGGTCGCATGCGCGCGGGCGGTGGCCGCGATCGAGCGCGCGTGTTCTTCGCCACGGCGAGTCGCGGACTCGCCGACGATGTTGCGGCGCTGCTGCATCGGCTCGCGATCGTTGCGACGATTCGCCGGATGCAGCGGCGCACGGGCGGAATGCTTCACCAGGTCGAGATCGCCGGTGACGCCGCGCGCCGCCGATTCGGCGAGCATGTCGGCGCGCTTGCCGTTCACGAAGCACGCGCGATCGGCGTGGCAGGTCGGCACGACGCTGGCGAGCGAACCGCGAGCGACGCGTTCCGCGCGTCGCGTACGGCGTTGGGCGTCCGCCCCCGACCGCTCGACGTGTCCGAGGCCGAGCGCTGGACGGCTGGCGATCTTTGCTGGGACCGCGTGGTCGCGGTCGAGGCCGACGGCGAGGAAATGGTGTACGACCTCACCGTCCCGGGACCTGCGTGCTGGCTCGCCGACGGCATCGTGAGCCACAACTCGGGCGCGATCGAGCAGGACGCCGACGTGATCCTGTTCATCTACCGCGACGAGGTCTACAACCCGGAATCCCAGGACAAGGGCACCGCGGAGATCATCATCGGCAAGCAGCGCAACGGCCCGATCGGCACCGTGCGCCTCACGTTCCTCGGCGAGTACACGCGCTTCGAGAGCTTCGCGACGCCGGGTAGCTACTGAGCCGCGGCGCTACTGCGCGGCGTCGAGCATGGCGCCCTTGACGTTGTAATAGACGAACGACAGGGGGTCGCGGCCCCAGTAGAACACTCCGTCGTAGAACATGCCGTGCCGCATCCAGCCGCCGGCGACCTCGGGGTTGCCTTCGTTGAGGGCCTCGGCGAACTTCTGCTCCACCGATCGCGGTGGCGGCATGCGACGATCCGGGTCGCGCGTGCCTTCGACGAAGATGCGCTCGGAGTAGACCTTCGCGTTCTCCACGCGGATCTGCGCCTCTTCCTTGCGCAGCGGCGCGGCCGCCACGGCGGGCGTCTGCCCCTTCTCGACCGGCGCCGTGATGGTGTAGCGGTATGCGGCCGCATCGCCGGCGAGCATGATCCCGCAGGCGACCGCTATCGGCACCGCAATCCCCCGTCCGGTCGGCATGGCGCGCATTTTACTCGCGCCGGCCGTCAGTTGTGCCTGGCCGTCCCAGGCGACTGACCGCGCCCCGTTGGGGGGCAGCGAGCGTGGGGGTCCATTTCCTAGAGCACGTCCGCGGCGTGGTCGGCGAGGCGCGAGCGCTCGCCGCGCTGCAGGGTGATGTGCCCGGAATGCGACCATCCCTTGAACCGGTCGACGACGTAGGTGAGCCCCGAGCTGCCCTCGGTGAGATACGGCGTGTCGATCTGCGCGATGTTGCCGAGGCACACGACCTTGGTGCCCGGGCCCGCGCGCGTGATGAGCGTCTTCATCTGCTTCGGCGTCAGGTTCTGCGCCTCGTCGATGATGAGGTACTTGTTGATGAACGTGCGCCCGCGCATGAAGTTGAGGCTCTTGACCTTGATGCGCGAGCGGATGAGATCGCGCGTCGCGGCGCGTCCCCATTCGCCGGCCTCGTCGTCGGTCTTGTTGAGCACGTCGAGGTTGTCCTCCAGCGCGCCCATCCAGGGATTCATCTTCTCTTCCTCCGTGCCCGGCAGGAAGCCGATGTCCTCGCCGACCGGCACCGTGACGCGCGTCATGATGATCTCGGTGTAGACCTTGAACTCGAGCGTGAGCATCAGGCCGGCGGCGAGCGTCAGCAGCGTCTTGCCCGTGCCCGCCTGCCCGAGCAGCGTGACGAAGTCGATCTCCGGGTTCATCAGCAGGTTGAGCGCGAAGTTCTGCTCCCGGTTTCGCGCGGTGATGCCCCACACGTTGTTCTTCTGGTGCGTGTAGTCCTTCAGCGTGGACAGCACCGCGGTCTTGCCCTGGATGTCCTTGACGATCGCGTAGAACGGCGTCTCGCCCGTGTGCTCGCGAAAGAGGAACTCGTTCAAGTGCAGCGAGGGCACGAGCGGGCCCGTGAGGCGGTAGTAGGTGTGGCCGCCCTGCTGCCACGATTCCATGTTCTTGCCGTGCCGGTCCCAGAAATCGGCCGGCAGCTCGCGCGCGCCGGCGTAGAGCAGCTCGGTGTCCTCGAGGACCTTGTCGTTGAAGTAGTCCTCGGCCGCGAGGCCCAGCGCACGCGCCTTGAGGCGCATGTTGATGTCCTTCGACACGAGCACCACGCTGCGCGGCGCGAAGGCGTGCGTCAGGTGCATGACGACGCCGATGATCGCGTTGTCCGCCTTGCCGATCGCGAGCGTGTCCGGCAACGGCGTGCTCGCCAGGTCGGTTTGCAGGAACAGGCGGCCGGTCGCGGCGCCGCCCGACTTCTCCTGCAGCGGAATGCCGCTCGCGATGCCTTCCGCGCCGGGTCCCGCGTAATGCGTGACGAGCTCGTCGAGGAAGCGCGACGCCTGGCGCGCGTTGCGCGCGACTTCGCTCGAGCCCTTCTTGTGCGCGTCGAGCTCCTCGAGCGTGAGGATCGGCAGGTAGATATCGTGCTCCTCGAACCTGAAAAGGCTCGTCGGGTCGTGCATCAGCACGTTGGTATCGAGCACGAACAGCTTGGTGACCGGGGAGGGGCCTTGCTTGGCCGACTTGCGGGAGACGGGAGTGAGTTGCAGCGAGGATGGCGAGGGGCGCAGCTTGCGTTCGACCATGGGCCTCCGAGGGCTTCTAGGGGCGATCGCGTGGACGACCGCTTCGATTCCACTGTAGGCGCGAACCGCCCCCGGCACAAGGCCTTGTGGTCGAGCGGTCGGAGGGCGGTACGCGTTGTGGTGGTTTCGCTACAGCGCTTCGACCGCCGCGAGAACCGCCTCGACATGGCCTGGAACCTTCACGCCGCGCCATTCACGCACGAGCTTGCCGTCGGGGCCGATGAGGAAGGTCGATCGCTCGATGCCGCGCACCTGGCGGCCGTACATGTTCTTCATCTTGATGACGCCGAAGCGGTTGCACAGCGCCTCGTCCGGATCCGCGATGAGCGGAAAGGGAAAATTCATCTTCGACTTGAAGCCCTGGTGCGACTTCAGCGAATCGCGCGACACGCCGGCGATCTGCGCGCCGGCCGCGCGAAAACGCGGATAGAGATCGCGAAACTGCGCGCCCTCGGTCGTGCAGCCGGGCGTGTTGTCCTTCGGGTAGAAGTACAGGACCACCGGATGCCCGCGATGCGCGGACAGCTCGAACGTGCCGTCGGTGGACTCCGCGCTGAAGTCCGCGATTTGCGTGGCAGCCATGATTCGTTCCTTTGCCATCGGCATTATGTGACTTGACAGGTATATACCTATGCAGGTATATTGCCTGCGCATGGAATCGTCATTCTCCATCATCGCCGAGCCGAGCCGGCGCGCGATCCTGCGGCTGCTCGTCGCGTCGGAGCGCTCGGTCGGCGACATCGAGGACGCGCTGGGACTGCCGCAGCCGTCGGTGTCGAAGCACCTGCGCGTGCTGCGCGAGGCCGGGTTCGTGGAGTCGCGCGTGGATGCGCAGCGGCGCGTCTATCGCATCCGGCCCGAGCCGCTGATGGAGATCGACGAATGGCTCGCGCCGTTCCGTCGCCTGTGGTCGGCGCACGTCGACGCGCTCGAGCGCCATCTCGATCGCATGCATCCGTCACCACGTCGAAAGGGAAGGAAACGATGAGCCGTCGTGAAAGCTACAGCCCGGGCGCCGCGTCGGGCGCGGAGGTCCGCAAGGATGGAGACACATGGACGCTGGTCCTGGTTCGCGAATTGCATCACCCGCTGGAGAAGGTCTGGCGCGCACTCACCGACCCCGCGCAGCTGCGCGAGTGGGCGCCTTTCGATGCCGATCGCAGCCTTGCGGCGACGGGCCCGGTGAAGCTGTCGTCGGTGGGCGCGCCCGCACAGCACGTGTCCGAATCGCGCGTGACGCGCGCCGACGCGCCGCGCCTCCTCGAGTATCGCTGGGGCGAGCACGATCTTCGATGGGAGCTGGAGCCGCTGGGCAGCGGCACGCGGCTCACGCTGTGGCACAACATCGACCGCGCCTACATCTCGATGGGCGCGGCGGGCTGGCACATCTGCTTCGACGTGCTCGACCGGTTTCTTGCCGGCGAGCCGCTCGGGCGTATCGTCGGTGGGGAGGCGATGAAGTTCGATTGGCCGCGGCTCAATACCGAGTACGCGCAGCAATTCGGCGTCGAGGCTCCGAAGTCGCCGCCGATCGAGGCGCGCGCGTGAGCGCGACCGCTACGCCGCGGCACGCGGGTCGAGATCGCCGAGGAACTCGTCGCCCTGCACAAGCAGGGTGCCGGTGCGTCCCGCGATCTCGCCCGGCATGACCTCGCAGCGCGGCAGGGCCATCGGCTCGACCGCTTCGTAGAGCGTGCGCACCGGGCCGATGGCGTAGCCCTGCGCCTTCCAGCCGGCCAGGAGGCGGTCCAGCGCGTCGACGAGCCGCATGCCTTCGAGCTCCGCGTGCAGCGTGAACACGTGACTGCCGGCGTACGGGCGCTCCGCGGTATCGGCGAGCAGTCGCTCGGCCACGTTGAGCTCGTCGACGCCGTCGACGCCGATCAGCTCGTCGAGCGTCGGCAGCGTCGTGGGGAATTGGGGACAGCGCACGAGCTCGCCGCGCCACACCGGCAGATGCGGGCCGTAGCCGCGGCCGTCCGAGCAGTAGTCGAAGCCGTAGCGCTGGGTGAGCCGCAGCGCGTGCACGTTCATCTGCCAGCCCGCGGCGCCGTGCGTGCCCGGCCGCTCCTTCATCACCGTGACGTAGCGCTCGCAGGCGCGCGCGAACTGCCGCCGCGTCCATTCCGCGTCGGCGCTGGCCACACCGTCCTGCCAGCGCACGTGGTCGAAGCAATGAATGCCGGTTTCGTGCCCCGCGTCGCGCACGGCGCGCATGACGTTCCCGGCGCGACGCCCGATGTCGGGACCCGGCAGCAGGGTGCCGTACAGCAGGGTGCGGACGCCGTAGTGCCGCACGACCGACGTGCGGCGCACCTTGCCGACGAATCCGCGCCGGAACACCCGCTTGATGGCGCGCCCGGTGTGATCGGGTCCGAGCGAGAACAGGAACGTCGCGCGGACGTCGTGGGCACGGAAGAGCTCGACGAGCCTCGGCACGCCCTCGCGCGTGCCGCGCAGCGTGTCGACGTCGACTTTCAACCCCAGCAGCATCAGTCGACCAGCGCCCGCGCCTCCGCGACGTCGCCGCGATACGCATCGAAGATGCGTCGCAGCGCGTCGTCCATGCCCACGCGCGGCGACCAGCCGAGGTCCGCGCACGTGTTGTCGATGCGCGGCACGCGATTCTGCACGTCCTGGTAGCCGGCGCCGTAATAATCGGTCGCCGTCGTCTCGACGAGCGTCACCTGGGCTGCGCTGTCGCGGTACTCGGGATAGGTGCGCGCGAGCGCGAGCATCATCTGCGCGAGCTCGCGCACCGAGTAATTGTTCGCGGGATTGCCGATGTTGTAGATCTTGCCGCTCGCGACCCGGTTCGGATTCTCGATGATCCGCATCAGCGCCGCGATGCCATCGTCGATGTAGGTGAACGCACGCTTCTGCGTGCCCCCGTCGACGAGCTTGATCGGCTCTCCGCGCACGATGTGCCCGAGGAACTGCGTGATGACCCGCGAGCTGCCTTCCTTGGCCGTGTTGATGGAATCGAGGCCGGCGCCGATCCAGTTGAACGGCCGGAAGAGGGTGTAATCGAGGCCTTGCTCCATGCCGTACGCGTGGATGACGCGATCCATCAGCTGCTTGGCGCATGCATAGATCCAGCGCGGCTTGCCGATCGGGCCGAGAACGAGCTCCGAGGTGTCCGCGTCGAACTGGTCGTCGCGGCACATGCCGTAAACCTCCGAGGTCGAGGGGAACACGAGGTGCTTGCGATGGCGCACCGCCGCACGCACGATCGGCAGGTTGGCTTCGAAGTCCAGCTCGAAGACGCGCAGCGGCTCGCGCACGTACGTCGCCGGCGTCGCGATGGCCACGAGCGGCAGCACCACGTCGCACTTCTTCACGTGGTACTCGATCCACTCGCGATTGATCGTGATGTCGCCCTCGAAGAAATGGAAGCGGCGCTCGGACATGAGATCGGCGATGCGATCCGTCTGCATGTCCATGCCGTAGATGTCCCAGTCGGTCGACGCGACGATGCGCTGCGACAGGTGGTGTCCGATGAAACCGTTGACGCCGAGGATGAGCACGCGCTTCATGTCGCGCGGATTATACGAGCGGCACGGGCCGGCTGCCGAAGCGTGCGACGAATTCGACCGCGTCGAGCGGGCGGCCTTCGACCTCGAGGCTTCGCACGCGCAACGTGCCGCCGCCGCCGCAATCGGCGAGCAGCGCACCGTCCTCCGCGCGCATGCATGCCGCGCCGTGCGTGCCGGTCGCCGCGACCCGGGTGGAGAGCACTCTTGCGGGGGCGCCGGCAAGCGTCGTGAGCGCGCCCGGATACGGCGGCGCCACGGCGCGGACGAGGTCGTGGATGCGGGTCGCGCTCTGCGACCAGTCGATGCGGCCGTGCTCCGGCGTGCGGCCGCCGAAATACGATCCGCGCGCGATGTCGTTCGGCCGTCGCGGCGCACGTCCGGCGAGCAGCGCCGGCAGCGCGCCGTCGAGCGCGATCTCCGCGGCGACGGTCACCTTGTCCAAGACCTCGCGCGCGGTGTCGTCGGGCAGGATGGGGACGGCCTGCTGTGCCACGATGTCGCCCGCGTCGGGCTTGTCGACCATGTAGTGCAGCGTCGCGCCGGTCTCGCGCTCGCCGTTCGCGATTGCCCAGTTCACCGGCGCGCGCCCGCGATACTTCGGCAGCAGCGAGCCGTGCATGTTGAGCGCACCACTCGTGGGAATGGCGAGGACGCGAGGCGCCAGCATGCGGCGATAGTAGAAGCTGAAGAGGAAGTCCGGCGCGAGCGCGCGCACCCGCGCCTCGACGTCGCTCGCGTTGGCGTCGTCCGGCGCGATCCAGGGCAGCGCGAGGTCCTCGGCGACGTCAGCCACGCGCTCGAACCAGCACATCTCGCGCGGATCGTCGGCGTGCGTCAGCACGAGCGCGACGTGCACGTCGTGCGCGCGCAGCACGCGCAGGCAGCGCGCCCCGACGTTGTGATAGGCGAAGACGACCGCGCGCGTGGTCATCCCGACGCCGGCGGGACCTTGTGCCGCAGCGGTATCGCGGCCACGGGCAACTCGTCCTCGCTCGGCACCTTCTCCAGCACCGCACGGATCATGTACCGCGGCCGCTGCCGCACCTGCTGGTAGATGCGGCCCACGTACTCGCCGACGAGGCCCACGCCGAAGAGCATCATGCCGATCAGGAAGAACGCCAGGATGTCGCGGTCCCAGAGCGTGGCGAAGCCTTCGCGCCAGCCCGCGAGGATGAGGCGCTCGGCCATCACCACGATATAAGTGACGACCGCACCGCACGCGACAAGCATGCCGAGCATCGAGAAGAGCTGCAGCGGGACCAGCGAGAAGCCGGTCACCAGGTCGAAGTTGAGGCGTATCAGCCTGTACAGCGAATACTTCGAATCGCCGGCGGCGCGCTCCTCGTGCGCGACCTCGATCTCCGCCGGGCGATGCGCGAAGGTATAGGCGAGCGCGGGAATGAACGTGCTCACCTCGCGGCTGGCGGCCACGGCGTCGACGATGTCGCGGCTGTACGCGCGCAGCATGCACCCCTGGTCGGTCATGCGGATGCGCGTGATGCGCTCGCGCAGCCGATTCATCCAGCGCGATGCCGTGCGCCGCCACCACGCGTCCTCGCGGTTGACGCGCACGCCGCCCACGTAATCGGCGCCGGCGTCCATGCGCGCGAGCAGCTTGCCGATCTCCTCCGGCGGATTCTGCAGATCGGCGTCGAGCGTCACCACGCGCTCGCCGCGCACGCGCTCGAAGCCGGCGATGATCGCGAGGTGCTGGCCGTAATTCGCGTTGAAGAGGATCACGCGCGTCACGTCCGGGCGCGCGAGGAACTGGTCCTTCAGCAGGGCGGCCGAGCGGTCGCGGCTGCCGTCGTTGACGAAGATCACCTCGTAGCGCTCGCCCAGCGCGTCGAGCGCGGGATACAGCCGCGCGAAGAGCGCGGGCAGCCCCGCCTCCTCGTTGTACACGGGAATGACGACGGAGAGGGTCGGCGACGTCATCGGCGCGATGCGGCGATCACGTCGGCGCACACGGCGCAGACACGGTCGACGTCCTCCTCGCGCATCGCGGCGTGCAGCGGCAGCGTCACGGTCGTGTCGGCGATGCGCTCGGTCACGGGCAGGTCGCCGCGATGATAGCCGAAGCGCCTGCCGAGCGTGGAAAGATGCAGCGCCTCGTACGAGATGCCGGTCGCGATGCCGCGCGCCGCGAGCGCTTCGCGGAATTGCGCGCGCGTGATCGACAGCCGGTCGAGCGGCAGCAGTACGCAGAACATGTTCCACGTGTGCCCGTCGTCGAGCGCCGGCCGCGGCGGCACCTCGCAGGCGGGATCGGTGGCAAGCCGAGCGAAGTAGCGCTCGGCGAGCGCTCGGCGCCGCGCGAGGAACTGCGGCAGGCGCGCGAGCTGGGCGACGCCGATGCGCGCGTTGACGTCGGGCAGGTTGAACTTGCCACCCGCGACGGCGACATCGCGCGTACCGTCGGCGAGACGCTCGATGCCGTGGAAGCGCAGCACTTCCGCTCTGCGCGCCTCGCGCGCATCGTTGACCACGAGCGCGCCGCCCTCGATCGTCGTGATGTTCTTGTTGGGATGGAAGCTGAAGGCGACGAGGTCGCCGAGCGCGCCGATGCGCTTGCCCTTGTACTCGGAGCCCATGACCAGCGCGGCGTCCTCGATCACCCGAAGGTCACGCTCGCGCGCGAGCGCGTAGAGCGCATCGAGGTCCATCATCGACCCGGGCCAGTGCGTCGGAACGATGGCGCGCGTGCGCGGGCCGATGTGCGCGCGAACCTGCGCGAGATCGATATTGCGCGTCACCGGCTCGCAATCGACGAGCACCGGCGTGGCGCCGACCTTCACGATCATGTTGAGCACCGTGAAGAACGTCTGCGAGCACGCGATGACCTCGTCGCCGGGGCCGATGCCGGCGACGTGCAGCGCCACTTCCATGGCGGCGGTCGCCGACGTGAGAACCCTCACCGGCCGGCCGCCGCAGAACGCGGCGAGGTCGGCCTCGAAGCGCTGGACCCAGGGGCCGCTCGTGATCTGGCCCGAGCGCAGCACCTCCGCGACGGCGGCGATGGTTTCCTCGTCGAGCAGGGGCGAGGCGAACTTCAGCATGCTCACGATCGTGCCACCAGCCACACACCCGCGACGATGAAGCCGATGCCCAGCCAGCGCGACAGCGTCACGGCTTCGCCGAGCAGGTAATGAGCCGCGATGGCGTTGAGGACGTATCCCACGGACAGGAGAGGATAGGCCATGGAGACGGGCACGCGTGACAGGCCGATGATCCAGACGACCACGCTCACGACGTAGCACGCCATGCCCGCGATGAAGTGGTATTCCGTGGCCATGCGCCAGGCAAGGCCGCTCCAGTTGTCACGGTCGAACGTGATCACGCCGAGGGCATTCGTGCCGGCCTTCAGGAGCAGCTGAGCCGTGGCGTTCAACACCACGCCGGCCATGAGGAATGCGAACGCAGTCGCCGTCATGCCGCTCAGCTCCGCGCGACGACGACGTAGCGAGCGTTGCGCGCGGCCACGCGCATCGGCACGCCTTCGCGAGCGAGGCGTTCGTACGTTTCAGGCGACATCAATGCATAGCCTTTGTCGAGCGAGCGCCAGCGCGCGATCCACGCGCGCGTGTCGGGGATGCCCTTGTCGGGCTCGGCGTCGAGCCCGAGATCCAGCTCGTCGCGGTAGTCCACCACCGTGGTCGTGCGCCGCAAATACCACGGCAAGGTCTGATCGTACAGCCCGACCTGGAAGAACGGCGCGCTCGCATCGTACGGCGTCCCGCCGGATTGCTCGAGCCGGGCCACGAGGTCGGCGGTGGAGCGCGAGGCGCTGAGACCGTCGTTGGCCCAGAAGCCGAGCGCCAGCGCGACGTTCATGCCGAGCGTCACGAGGATGATGGCGAGCGGCCGGCCGCGAACGATGCTCCTTCGCTCGAGAACGCAGGCCGCGATGCACGCCGCCGCGAGAAGCGTCACGCCGATCTGGAGAGGGCGCCCGAAGGCGACATAGAGCTCGACCGGCGTGCGATCGCTCGCGAGCCGCGGCGCGATGCGGTCGAAGGTCATCCACAGGCCTGCCGCGAGCACGGCCGTTCCGATGGCGAGGCTCGCGAGCAGCCACCGCCAGAGGCGTTGCGACATGCGGGCGAGCATCCGGCCGATCACCAGGGCGAGTGCGGGAAACAGCGGCAGGATGTACGACGGCAGCTTGGATCCCGACGCGCTGAAGAACACGAACACGAATGCTGCCCAGGCGAGGCAGAACCGCGGCCAGGAAAACCCGTTTTCCGCGTGCGGGGCGTCGCGCCACGCCGAGCGCACGCCGACCAGCAGCCCGGTCCAGGGCAAGAGGCCCAGCACGAGCAGCGGAATGAAATACCACCAGGCGCCTTCGCGGCGATGCTCGGTGGTCAGGAAACGCTCGACGTGCTCGTGGATGAAGAAGAACCGCGCGAACTCGGGGTTGCGCGCCGACACGGCGACGAACCACGGCAGGCACAAGGCCAGCGCGAGGCACACACCCGGCAAGAGGTGCACGCGGCGCCAGATCGCGTAGTCGCGCGTCGCGAGCGAATACACGACGAGCGCCGCCCCGGGGATGACGAGCCCCACCGGTCCCTTGGTCAGCACCGCGCCCGCGATGGCGCTCCACGCGCCGAGCATCCAGCGGCGCCGATCGGCCGCGCTTCGCGTTCCGCTTTGCGCGATCACGAACGCCGCGAGCGCGAGTGCGAGCCATCCCGACAGCACCGCATCGAGGCTCAGGTAATGCGAAATGCCGATCTGCCACACGCTCGCGGCGAGCGTGGCGGCGGCATAAAGGCCCGTCGTCGCGTCGGCGATTCGATAGCCCGCATAGCCGACCGCGATCACGGCGAGCCATCCGAACAGCGCGGCGGGCAGGCGCGCGCTCCAGTCGTGCACGCCGAACGCCGCGTACGACGCCGCGGTCAGCCAGTACTGGAGCGGCGGCTTCTCGAAGTACTTGAGGCCGTTGAGGCGCGGCGTGACCCAGTCGCCCGACACGAGCATCTCGCGCGCGATCTCGGCGTAGCGTCCCTCGTCGGGATGATGCAGCCTGCGCCCATCGAGCGGCGCGAACCACAGCAGCGCGAGGAGCACGCCGGCGAGGAGCCAGACGCCGGAGGAGGGTTGGATGTTGTGCAAAGCGAAGCGCGCGTCGGCGCGCTGTCGCGCCGCGCGCGCATTGTACTCACAGGGGCGCTGGTAACATCGCCGGGCTCGTGTTCCCCCGCGGCTTCCCATGACCAGCCCGCTTTCGATACGCCGCGCCGACCTTTCGGATCTTGGCACCGTCATCGCGCTCGCGCACGAGATATGGCACCGTCACTACCCGGGCATCATCACGGCGGAGCAGATCGACTACATGCTCGCGCGCGGCTATTCCCGCGACGCGCTCGCGCCGTTCGCGACCGACCCGACGCGCGGCCTGGCGCTCGCCGAGCGCGACGCGCAACCGCTCGGCTTCGCCGCCTGGTATCCGCCCGGCGAGCCGCACCGCATGAAGCTCGACAAGCTCTACGTGCTGCCGCTGGCGCACGGGCAGGGCATCGGGCGGGCCCTGATCGAGCACGTGGCGCACGCCGCGCGCCGCGCCGGCTGCCGCACGCTCACGCTCAACGTCAATCGCAAGAACACGGGATCGGTTCGCGCGTACGAGCGCTGCGGCTTCCGCATCGTGAAGCGCGGCGATTTCCCGATCGGCAACGGCTTCGTGATGGAGGACTACATCATGGAGCGGCCGCTAGAATGACGCCATGGCACGGCCGCTGACGCTCTACGACAACTACACCCGCTCGATGCGGCGCTTCGAGCCGCTCGTCGCCGGCGGCCCCGTCGGCATCTACACGTGCGGACCGACGGTGTACGACTACCAGCACATCGGCAACTTCCGCACGTTCATGTTCGAGGACTGGCTGAAGCGCGTGCTGGCGTGGAACGGCTACGCGGTGCGTCACGTGATGAACATCACGGACGTGGGCCACCTCACGTCCGACGCCGACACCGGCGAGGACAAGATGGAGAAGGGCTCGCGGCGCACCGGCAAGACCGCGTGGGAGATCGCCGAGATGTACACGCGAGCGTTCCTCGACGACATGCGTGCGCTCAACATCGAGGAGCCGACGATCCTGTCGAAGGCGACCGATCACATTCCCGAGCAGATCGCATTCATCGCCGACATCGACAGCAAGGGCTACGCGTATCGCACCGGCGACGGCGTCTACTTCGACACGAGCAGGCAGCCCGACTACGGGTTCCTCGCGCGGCTCGACAAGGCGGGCCTCGAGTCGGGCCACCGCGTCGCTCCCGGCGAGAAGCGCCATCCCACCGATTTCGCGCTGTGGAAGCTGTCGCCCCCCGGCGAGAGGCGGCAGATGGAATGGGACAGCCCCTGGGGGCGCGGATTTCCCGGCTGGCACATCGAATGCTCCGCGATGGCGCAGAAGTACCTCGGGGATTTCTTCGACATCCACTGCGGCGGCGAGGACCACATTCCCGTGCACCACACCAACGAGATCGCGCAGACCGAGGCACGCGTCGGCACGCGTCTCGCGAATTTCTGGATGCACGGCTACTTCCTGCTCCTCGGGGACGTCAAGATGGCCAAGTCTGCCGGCGAGTTCCTGCGCGTGCAGGCGCTGGTCGATCGCGGCTACGATCCGCTCGCATATCGCTATCTCTGCCTCACCGGGCACTACCGCAGCCAGCTCAACTTCACGTTCGAGGCGCTCGACGCGGCGGCGACGGGCCTCGACCGCATGCGTCACGGCTTCCATGCGCTGCCGCGCGAATCGGCGGAGCCGCTCTCCTCGCTCGTCGAGCGGTTCACCGACGAGATCAACGACGACCTCAATCTCCCGCGCGCGCTCGCCGTCGCGTGGGAAGCGCTGCGCGGCGACGCGCAACCGCCGGTGAAGCGCGCCACGCTCGCGGCGCTAGACCGCGTGCTCGGACTCGGTCTCGCGCAGTGGCAGCCGCCGCAGATCGACGCCCCGGCCGACATCGTCGCGCTCGCCGATGCGCGGGCCGCGGCGCGTGCCGCACGCAACTGGGCCGAGGCCGATCGGCTGCGCGGCGAGCTCGCATCGGCCGGCTGGCTGATGGAAGACACGCCCGACGGTTATCGGCTCAAGCCGCGCTGATCCTCCCGCACGGGTAGCAGCGGCCCGCTCGCTCGTTTCATCCGCCCGAACCCCGTTCCAGTCCGCCGTTCCGGCGGTTCGTCGCTTCGCCGTTGAGACGCCGTGGGCCGCCGCCTACGATGCGCCTACGACATACGAAACGAATCCGGCGCGTCGTGACATCGCATCGAAGCAATGGCCGGTCATGATCGCGGCAGCGAAGCCGAATCCGGATCCACCGGACGGTGCATCCAACCGGCACGAGCGTCGAAGCGGCGCGCCGACAACAGAACAGAGGAGCGGCAACATGGAAAGCGGACAAAAATGGGTGCGTGCGTCGGCCCTTGGACTCTCGATCGCCATCGCGCTCGGCATCACGCTGGGCGTGCCCGCGGCGATGCAATACGACGCCGCGCCGTTGTCGCTCGCAAACGCGAAGCCTCTGCCCGCTGACGCGACGCAGGTCGCGATCGAGCCGGCGAGCATTCACGTCATCGCGGTGCGCGAGCACCGCGCGTCCGAGCGCTGGCTGTCCTTCGCGAGCCACCGGCGCGCCGGCTGATTTCAGCGGCTCTCCTCCCCAGGGAAAGCCGCGGGCCGGCCTTCGGGCCGGCCCGTTCATTTCGGGACTCCACCGCTCAGTAGAAGCGCTCGACCTTGCCCGTGTAGAGCACCGGCCCGGTCGGCTGCCCGGTCGGCGATCCGCCGGGGGGCTCCAGGCTCACGGCGAGCGCGGGGACCCTGGCGAGCGCTTCGCCGCTTGGCGCGGGCAGCGCGACCTTCGCAACACCGACCGGTGGCAATACGCCGAGCGACTTCGGCGCGCCGCCCTCGGGAAGCGCCCACAGCTCGAAGGCGCGTCCCGCCGCGGGGCGCACATCGCCCACCGCCTTGACGGTCAGCATGGCGTCGCCGCGCGTCGCGGTGGCGATCAGCGCCGGCCGGGCGTCGGGGCCAGCCAGCACGACCACCAGGGATTCGGCGGGAAGCACTGCCGGGGACATCAGCTGGACCAGGCTGAGGACGAGCGCCGCGGCGAAGCTCGCCAGCGCGAAGCCGCGCCAGAAGCCGAGGCGCTGCCACCAGGAGAGCCCGGCTTGGCCCGCGCCACGCAATCCGAGCCGGGCCGCGATGCCGGTCCATACCCGTGGCGGCGGGGCCACCGCCGGCACGGCCTCGGCCAGGCTGGCGAGTGACGTCTCCCAGGCGTGCGCCGCCGCCGCGACGACGGGATCGGAGCGGGCGGCCTTGGTGAACCGGTCGCGCGCCTGCCCGCGCAGCGTGCCGAGCGCGTACTGCGCGGCCAGCGCGTCCAGGCGTTCGCGGCGGTCGGGGTGCGAGAGGTCCATCAGCGCTGGTAGCCCGCCGAATCGAGGCAGCGCTTGAGGCGATCGAGGCCCCTGCGCACCCATGACTTGATGGTGCCGAGCGGCTCCTTCATGTGCGCCGCCAGCTCGGCATGCGAAAGGCCCTGGAAGAACGCGAGCGCGATGGCCTGGCGCGGCCCCGCCTCGAGTCCTTCGACGCATTCGCGCACCGACCGCGCTTCGGCACCGCGCAGGAGGAGTTCGGCCGGCGTCAGGCCCTCGTCGGCCACGTCGAATGCAGGCTCGTCGTCCTCTTCGGCGCTGAGCGTCACCGTGTCCAGATCACGGCGGCGCAGGTGATCGAGGCAGCGATTGCGCACGATCGACGTGAGCCACGTCACCGGCTGGCTGCGCGCGGCGTCGTAGCGCCCGGCGTGGTGCCAGACGCTGACATAGGCTTCCTGCAAGATCTCCTCGGCGAGGGACGGCTCCCTGACGATACGCAGGGCGACCCCGTACAGATGCGAGGCGGTTTGACCGTAGAGCGCCTCGAAGGCTCGCTGATCGCCGAGCGCGACGCGCCCAAGGAGCGCGGCGAGGCGGGCGCTGCGATCCGCGGGCTCGGCGGGCGCCACTAGGTCTCGGTCTGGGAGCCGCCGCGATCGCGGCGCCAGAGCACGTCGGGCCGCTGCGCAGCTTGGTTGAGCGCGCGCGCGAGCACGAAGAGGAGATCGGACAGGCGATTGAGATAGCGCCGCGCCGGGTCGCTCACCGCTTCGTGGGCGGCGAGCGTCACGACGCTGCGCTCAGCGCGGCGGCAGACCGTGCGCGCCACGTGGGCGAGGGCGGCGGCGCGCGTTCCCCCGGGCAGGATGAACTCCTTGAGCGGGGCCAGCGAGGCGTTGAACTGCTCGACGGCGTCCTCGACGCGCTGCACGTGGCCCTCGGTGACCGCCGAATAGCCGGGTATCGAGAGCTCGCCGCCGAGGTCGAACAGGTCGTGCTGCACAGCCGTGAGGCACGCGGCGACGTCGGCGGGCAGTGATTCCGCCAGCAGCACGCCCAGCGTGGAGTTGAGCTCGTCGACGCTGCCGATCGCGTCGATGCGCGGGGCGTCCTTGGCGACGCGCGAGCCGTCACCGAGGCCGGTGGTCCCGGCGTCGCCGGTGCGCGTGACGATCTTCGACAGTCGGTGTCCCATGGCGCGTCCGACGCGCGCGAAGCGGCGCGCACACCGGCGCCCGAGCCTAGCGAAAAGCCCCGCACCGGGCAAGCGCCGCCGCGGCGGCGTTTGCTAGCATAGGGCGACACCACGAGGCGCGGCCATGCCGAAGGACAACCCGTACGAGCGCGATCTCGACCGCAACGCGGCGAACTACGCGCCGCTCACCCCGCTGTCGTTCATCGCGCGCACCGCGTACATCTGGCCCGACCGGCTCGCGGTGATCCATGGCCCGCGCCGCTACACCTGGCGCGACACGTATGCGCGCGCGCGTCGGCTCGCGTCCGCGCTCGCCTCACGCGGCGTCGGCGCCGGCGACACGGTCGCCGTGATGCTCGCGAACACGCCCGAGATGTTCGAATGCCACTTCGGCGTCCCCATGACGGGCGGCGTGCTGAACACGCTGAACACCCGCCTCGACGCCGACGCGCTGGCGTTCATGCTCGACCACGGCGAAGCGAAGGTTCTCATCACCGACACGGAGTTCGCGACGGCGATCGGAGGCGCGCTGCGCAAATGCGCGGTGAAGCCTCTGGTGATCGACGTCGTCGACGCGCTGGGGCCGGGCGGCAGCGCGCTCGGCGGGATGGATTTCGAGGCGCTCCTCGCGTCGGGCGATCCCGCGTTCGCGTGGCAGCCGCCCGCCGACGAGTGGAATGCGATCTCGCTCAACTACACGTCCGGCACGACCGGCAATCCGAAAGGCGTGGTGTATCACCATCGAGGCGCCTACCTCAACGCGCTGTCGAACATCGTCGACTGGGGCATGCCGCGGCACTCCGTGTATCTGTGGACGCTGCCCATGTTCCACTGCAACGGCTGGTGCTTTCCCTGGACGATGGCCGCGAATGCTGGAACCAACGTATGCCTGCGCCGCGTGGAGGCGAAGGCGATCCTCGATTCGATTCGGGCGCACCGCGTCACCCACTACTGCGGCGCGCCGATCGTGCATGGCATGCTGATCAATGCGCCGGACGAATGGAAGACGGGCATCGATCACGCGGTGAGCTGCCTCGTCGCGGCTGCCGCGCCGCCCGCGGCGGTCATCGAGGGCATGGAGCGCATGGGCTTCGACATCACGCACGTGTACGGCCTCACCGAAACCTACGGCCCGGCGGCCGTGTGCGCGAAGCACGACGATTGGGCGAGCCTCGACATCGGCGCGCGCACGGAGCGCAATGGCCGGCAGGGCGTGCGCTACACCTGCCAGGAGGGCATGACGGTGATGGACCCCGAAGCCATGAGCGAGGTGCCCCGGGATGGCACGACGATGGGCGAGATCATGTTCCGCGGCAACATCACGATGAAGGGCTACCTCAAGAATCCGACGGCCACCCGCGAATCGTTCGCCGGCGGCTGGTTCCATTCCGGCGATCTCGCCGTGATGCAACCGGACGGCTACGTCAAGATCAAGGATCGATCCAAGGACGTGATCATCTCCGGCGGAGAGAACATCAGCTCGCTCGAGGTCGAGGATGTGCTCTATCGCCACCCGGCGGTGCTGGCGGCGGCCGTGGTGGCGCAGCCCGACGCGAAATGGGGCGAGACGCCCTGCGCTTTCGTCGAAGTGAAGCCGGGCGCGGCGGTGACCGAGGCGCAGCTGATCGATCATTGCCGCGCGCACCTCGCGCGGTTCAAGGCGCCGAAGTCCGTGGTGTTCGGCGAGCTGCCGAAGACGTCCACCGGCAAGATCCAGAAATTCATCCTGCGCGAGCGTGCGCGCTCGGCATCGGCCATCGAGTGAACGACATGAACGCTCCACGCGAAGACGTCTCCGTCCCGCACGTGCTGTCGCAGGTTCGCGACGGCGTCTGCACGCTCACGCTCAATCGCGGCGAGCGTTACAACGCGCTTTCGCAGGCCATGATCGGCGCGCTGGAGACCGAGATCGATCGCCTCGAGCAGGCGCCCGACGTCCGGGTGGTGGTGCTCGCCGCCGAAGGCAAGGGCTTCTGCGCCGGGCACGACCTGAAGGAGCTGCGCGCGCATCCCGATCTCGCGTGGCAGCGGGCGCTCTTCGAAGCGTGCAACCGCGTGATGGTGAAGCTCACACGCCTGCCCCAGCCGGTGATCGCGCGCGTGCACGGCATCGCGACGGCCGCGGGCTGCCAGCTGGTGTCGATGTGCGACCTCGCGGTGGCCGCGGACAGTGCCCGCTTCGCGCTGCCCGGCGTGAACATCGGCGTGTTCTGCTCTACGCCGGCCGTCGGCGTGGGACGCAACATCGGACGCAAGCGCGTCATGGAAATGCTGCTCACCGGCGATCCCATCGACGCCGTCACCGCGCAGTCGTGGGGCCTGGTGAACGACGTCGTGCCCGGGAGCGAGCTCGATGCCGCCGTGGCGCGATGCTGCCGGAGCATCGTGTCGAAGAGCGGCACGATCGTCGCGCTCGGCAAGCGAGCCTTCTATCGCCAGATCGATCAGCCGCTCGCCGAGGCGTACTGCAGCATGGGCGAGGTCATGGCGGCGAACGCGCTCGAGCCCGACGCCGCCGAGGGCATCGACGCCTTCATGCAAAAGCGTCCGCCGCAATGGAAGGGTTGACCGTGCATTGTCATTTGCCCCGGCCCCCCCGATAATCGCGGCCCGATGGCGGACGACGCGATACTGGAGACGCGGGGGCTCACGAAGGAGTTCAAGGGATTCGTTGCGGTCAACGACGTCGATCTCACCGTGGTCCGCGGCACCATCCACGCGCTGATCGGGCCCAACGGCGCGGGCAAGACGACCTGCTTCAACCTGCTCACGCACTTCCTCACGCCCACGCGCGGACACATCCTGTTCAACGGCCACGACATCACCGGATCGCGACCGTCGGCCATCGCACGCATGGGGCTTGTCCGCTCGTTCCAGATCTCCGCGGTGTTCCCGCACCTGACCGTGCTCGAGAACGTGCGGATCGCCCTGCAGCGCAAGCGCGGCGAGTCCTTCGACTTCTGGCGTTCCGAGCGCGTGCTGCGCGGCCTCGACGCGCGCGCCCAGGAGCTCATCGACGCCGTCGGCCTCTCGGGCTTCGAAACGGTGAAGGCGGGCGAGCTCGCCTACGGCCGCAAGCGGGCGCTCGAGATCGCCACCACGCTCGCACTCGACCCGGAGATGATGCTGCTCGACGAGCCCACCGCCGGAATGGCGCACGAGGACGTCGAGCGCATCGCGTCGCTGATCAAGCGCGTCGCGGCGAACCGCACCGTGCTGATGGTCGAGCACAATCTGTCGGTCGTGTCGACGCTGTCCGACCACATCACGGTGCTCGCGCGCGGCGAGGTGCTCGCGCAGGGCGACTATGCGACGGTGTCGGCCCACCCGGCGGTTCGCGAGGCCTATCTGGGAACCGCGCATGCCTAGTCCCGCCGCCGCTGCCGCGCGTGCCGCCGACGCCGCGGCCACGCTGCTCGCCGTTCGCGACCTGAATGCGTGGTACGGGGAGTCGCACATCCTGCACGGGGTCTCGTTCGACGTCGCGCAGGGCGAGGTCGTCACGCTGCTCGGGCGCAACGGCGCCGGCAAGACCACGACGCTCAAGTCGATCATGGGCGTGGTGTCGAGGCGCGAGGGCTCGGTCGTGCTCGAGGGCGTCGAAACGATCCGCATGCCGTCGAACCGCATCGCGCACCACGGCATCGCGTGGTGCCCGGAGGAGCGCGGGATCTTCGCGAGCCTCAACGTCGAGGAGAACCTGCTGCTGCCGCCGCGCGTGCGCGACGGCGGCCTCGAGGTCGCGCAGATCTACGAGCTCTTCCCGAACCTGCGCGAGCGTCGCCGCAGCCAGGGCACCAAGCTTTCCGGCGGCGAGCAGCAGATGCTCGCGATCGGACGCATCCTGCGCACCGGCGCGCGCCTGCTGCTGCTGGACGAGCCGACCGAGGGGCTCGCGCCCGTGATCGTGCAGCAGATCGGACGTACCATCGCGCGGCTGAAGCAGCAGGGCTTCACGATCCTGCTGGTCGAGCAGAATTTCCGCTTCGCGGCCACGGTCGCGGACCGCCATTACGTAATGGAGAACGGTCGCATCGTCGACCTCATTCCGAACGCCGAGCTCGACGCCAACATGGCGAAGCTCCACGAGTACCTCGGCGTCTGACACCCCTTCAACCAGGAGGAAGACCATGAAAGTGCTCCAACGCAGTCTGCTCGCGCTCGCCGTCGCCGGTGCGCTCACTGCCGGCGCCGCGCAGGCGCAGATCTCGGACAACGTGATCAAGATCGGCGTGCTCTCCGACATGTCGAGCCTTTACACCGATCTCGCCGGCGCGGGCTCGGTGGTGGCGGCCAAGATGGCCGTGGAGGACTCGGGCATCGAGAAGCGGGGCATCAAGGTCGAGATCGTTTCCGCCGACCACCAGAACAAGCCCGACGTCGGCTCGGCGATCGCGCGGCGCTGGTACGACGAGGAGCACGTCGACGTGATCGTGGACGTGCCGAACTCGGGCGTGGCGCTCGCGGTGAGCGAGATCACCAAGGAGAAGGGCAAGGCGTTCCTCGCGTCCGGCCCGGGGACGTCGGACCTGACCGGCAAGGCGTGCAGCCCGAACACCATCCACTGGAGCTACGACACGTGGATGCTCGCCAACGGCACGGGTACCGCGATGACCAAGAGCGGCGGCGATTCGTGGTTCTTCATCACGGCCGACTATGCGTTCGGACAGGCGCTCGAGCGCGATACCACGGCGGCGGTGAAGGCCGCGGGCGGCAAGGTGCTCGGCGACGTGAAGGTACCGCTGAACAACCAGGACTTCAGCTCGTTCCTGCTGCAGGCGCAGGCGTCCAAGGCCAAGGTGATCGGCCTCGCCAACGCCGGCGGCGACACCACGAACTCCATCAAGCAGGCGGCCGAGTTCGGCATCGTGAAGGGCGGGCAGAAGCTCGCGGGGCTGCTCGTCTTCATCACCGACGTGCATGCGCTCGGCCTGCCGACGGCGCAGGGTCTCACGCTCACCGAGACGTTCTATTGGGACCACGACGACAAGACGCGCGCGTTCGCGAAGCGCTTCGCGCCCCAGGACAAGGGCATCTACCCGACCATGGTGCACGCGGGCGTCTACGCGTCGCTGCTGCATTACTTCAAGGCGGTGGAGGCGCTGAAGAGCGACGACGGCACCAAGGTCATCGCGAAGATGAAGGAGCTGCCCACCGACGATCCGCTGTTCGGCAAGGGCAGCATCCGCATCGACGGCCGCAAGATCCATCCGGCGTATCTCTTCGAGGTGAAGAAGCCGTCGGAATCGAAGGGGCCGTGGGACTACTACAAGCTGGTCGCGACGATCCCGGCCAACGAAGCGTTCCGCCCGCTGAAGGATGGCGGCTGCTCGCTGGTGAAGTAGCACCGATACCCTCGTCCCTGCGGCGCCCGTCGGCGCCGCGTGGCGAGGGGCACGGCACATGACCGAAATCTTCGGCATCCCGGCGCAGGCGCTGCTCGGGCAGCTCCTGATCGGGCTGATCAACGGCGCGTTCTACGCGATGCTGTCGCTCGGCCTCGCGGTGATCTTCGGCCTGCTGAACATCATCAACTTCACGCACGGCGCGCAGTACATGCTCGGCGCGTTCTGCGCGTGGCTGCTGCTCGAGCACCTCGGCATCGGCTACTGGTGGGCGCTCCTCATCGCGCCGCTCGTCGTCGGCGCGTTCGGATTGCTGATCGAGCGCACGATGCTCTCCCGGCTCTACAAGCTCGACCACCTCTACGGCCTGCTGCTGACGTTCGGCCTCGCGCTGGTGCTGCAGGGATTGTTCACCAATTACTTCGGGAGCTCCGGGCAGCCTTACCGGTTGCCCGACTCGTTCACCGGCGGCTACAACCTGGGCTTCATGTTCCTGCCGAAGTACCGCGCGTGGGTCATCCTGGCCGCGTGCATGGTGTGCTTCGGGACCTGGTACGTCATCGAGCGCACCAAGCTCGGGAGCTACCTGCGCGCCGCGACGGAGAATCCGGCGCTGGTGCAGGCGTTCGGCATCAACGTGCCGCGCATGGTGTCGCTCACGTACGCCTTCGGCGCGGCGCTCGCGGCGCTGGCCGGCGTGATGGCCGCGCCGATCTACCAGGTCGCCCCGCAGATGGGCGCCAACCTCATCATCGTGGTGTTCGCCGTCGTGGTCATCGGCGGCATGGGGTCGATCATCGGCGCCATCGTCACCGGGTTCATGCTCGGCCTGGTCGAAGGCCTCACCAAGGTTTTCTATCCCGAGGCGTCGGCAACGGTGATCTTCGTGATCATGGCGATCGTCCTGCTGGTGAAGCCGGCGGGCCTCTTCGGGCGGGAGCGCTGATGTCCGCCATCGGCATCGCACCGGCAGCGGCTCGCACCAGCTCGATCACGGCGATCGGCATCATGGCCGCGCTGTTCGCGATCGCGCCGTTCCTCGGCTTCTATCCCGTGTTCCTGATGAAGGGCCTGTGCTTCGCGCTCTTCGCGTGCGCGTTCAACCTGCTGATCGGCTACGGCGGCCTGTTGTCGTTCGGACACGCGATGTTCTTCGGCACCGCGGGCTACGTCACCGCCTATCTGGCGAAGTCCGGCCTGCAGGTGGACGGCGTGACGCTGTTCCACGTGGCGATTCCGCTCAAGCTCGCGCTGCCGCCGTTCGGGCCGGCGCTCGCGATCGTCGCGGGCACGCTCGCCTCGGGACTGCTCGGCATCGTGGCCGGCGCGCTCGCCATTCGCCGCCAGGGCATCTATTTCGCGATGATCACGCTGGCGCTGGCGCAGATGATGTTCTTCTTCTACCTGCAGGCGCCTTTCACGCATGGCGAGGATGGCATCCAGGCGGTCCCGCGCGGCCTGCTGTTCGGCGTGATCGACCTCGGCGCGCCGCTCGCGATGTACTACACCGTGCTGGTGATCTTCCTCGCGGCGTTCCTGCTCATCCACCGCGTCGTGCACTCGCCGTTCGGCCAGGTGCTGAAGTCGATCCGCGAGAACGAGCCGCGCGCCACGTCGCTCGGCTACGACGCGGATCGCTACAAGCTCCTGGCATTCGTGCTGTCGGCGACGCTCACCGGTCTCGCGGGCGGCACCAAGGCCATCGTGTTCCAGCTCGCATCGCTCACCGACGTGCAGTGGCAGATGTCAGGCGAGGTGGTGCTGATGACGCTGCTCGGTGGCATGGGCACCATTTTCGGACCCGTGGTCGGCGCCTTCGTTATCATCTCGCTCGAGAACTACCTCGCGGGCTTCGGAGAGTGGGTCACCATCATCACGGGCGCGATCTTCGTCGCGTGCGTGCTTGCCTTCCGGCGCGGCATCGTGGGCGAGCTCGCCGCATGGTGGGCGCGGCGGCGCGCCTGATTGCCGGATCGGCCCTGGCGTTGCTGGCGGTCGTGCCACTCGGCGCGGCGCCCGACGACGCGCTCCGCGCGCAGGGCCAGTGCCGCGAAGGCCAGCTGCAAGGCGGCTACACGCTGCGCACGGCGCAGGGCCACCTGCGCGCGCAGGGCGCCTACAACGCCGGGCAGCGCGTCGGCTCCTTCATCTTCTGGAACGATACCGGTGCGCGCGTCGCGCACATTCCGTTCGACGCCGATCAGGTGAACGGAACCGTGTCCTTGTGGTACGAAGGGCAGGGGCCGGCCGAAGGCGCGCGCAGGCTCGAGGCCGCTTACCGACGCGGTGAGCGCGACGGGGCGACGCGCGCCTGGTATCCGAGCGGCCGGTTGCGGCTCACGGCGGAATACGCCGATGGCGCGCTCCGCTCGGTGCGCGCGTGGAGCGAGAACGGCGCGGAGCTCGCGCCCGAGGCTTCGCGCTCGCTGGCGGAACAGGAGCGCTCGGACGACGCCGGCTATCTCGACACGCTCGAGTCACTGGTTCGCCGCCATCGTCCGGATTGCGGCGCAGCGCCGCCGGCGCAGCTTCGCGCGATACTCATTCCCGCAACGGCTTCGGAAAGGAACGCCTGATGCGCAATGGCAGCACGCATGACGCAGCGGACATGGGCGCCGCGCAAGCGTCGGTCACCACCGGCAACGTCAACGGCTCGCTGGAGCGCTGGCTCGATGGCGCGTCCGCGACCATCGCGGAGCCTTTCGCCGTCGTCTTCGCCAACGGCAGGACGTACCACAGCCGCGCCGGCGCGCCGGCGTTCACGCTGCGCTTTCGCACCCGGCGCGCGCAATGGCTCGTGCCCCTGTACGGCCACATCGGACTGCTCGACGCGTTCTTCAAGGGCGAGCTCGACATCGAAGGCGACTTTCGCGCCCTCATGCGCGCGGGCATGACCGGCAAGCCGGGCAAGGGCAATCCGCTCGTGACCGCGCGCAATCGCTGGCACGAGCGCACGATGGGCAACGGCACGCGCGAGATGGCCAAGCGCAACGCGCGCTTCCACTACGCGCTCGGCACCGACTTCTATCGGCTGTGGCTCGACGATCCGTACATGATGTACACGTGCGGCTACTGGAAGGAGGGCACGCGCACCCTGGAGGAGGCGCAGCAGAACAAGATCGACCACGTGATGCGCAAGATCCGGCTGCAGCCCGGGGAGAAGGTGGTGGACATCGGCTGCGGCTTCGGCGGCTTCATGTTCCGCGCGGCGGAGCGCTTCGCCGACGTCGACGTGACCGGCGTCAACAACACCACCGAGCAGGTGCAGGCGGTCGACGAGATGATCCGCGCGCGCGGCGTGGGCGATCGCCTGCGCGTGCTCGACGGCGACTTCCGCGACGCGTTCGCGCAGTTCGACAAGGTCGTGTCGATCGGCGTGCTCGAGCACGCGGGACGCGACCAGGTCGACGACGTGGTGCGCGCGCACGCGGAGTTCCTGAAGCCGGGCGGGCTCGGCATGCTGCACTTCATCGGTCACGTCGGCCAGCGCGACACCGAGTTCTTCATCCGCAACTGGGTGTTCCCCGGCGGCTGGATACCGAGCCTCGCGGAGGTCATCGTCGCGATGGAGAACCACGGCCTCGAGGTCGTGGACATCGAGAACCTGCGCCGTCACTACGCGCTCACGCTCGACGCGTGGGCGGAGCGCTTCGATCGCCACTGGGAGACGATCCATGCGATCGATCCGAAGCGCTTCGACGAGCGGTTCCGCCGCATCTGGCGGACGTACCTCATCGGCTGCGCGGAGATGTTCCGCAGCCCGAACGAGCGCACGCACCTGTTCCAGATCGTGTTCAGCCGCGGCAACATCAGCTCGAAGAACTACCCGATGAGCCGGGCGTTCCTGTACCGCGACGACGCGCCCGCGCCGACATGACCGCGGCCGCGGCCTACGCGGAGCGCCGCGACGCGCTGGTGGCCGCGCTCCACGCGCGCGGGCCGGGGCCCATCCGGCTGCGCAAGGAGACGTCGAACCTGTTCCGCGACCGCGCGCGCCATGCCGGCAGCGCGCTCGACGCCCGCGCGTTCGATCACGTGCTGCAGGTCGACGCCGCGCGCAACTACGTCGACGCGGAGGGACTGGTCACGTACGAGCGCCTGGTCGCGGCCACGCTGGCGCACGGCTTCATGCCGGCCGTCGTGCCGGAGCTGAAGACGATCACGCTCGGCGGCGCCGCCGCGGGCGTGGGCATCGAAGCGTCGTCCTTCCGTCACGGACTGGTGCACGAGACCCTGCTCGAGCTCGACGTGCTGACCGGCAGCGGGCAGGTCGTGACGTGCGCCCGCGACGGCGCGCACGCCGATCTCTTCTACGGATTTCCGAACTCCTACGGCACGCTCGGCTACGCGCTGCGGCTGCGTGCCCGCGTCGTGCCGGTCCGGCCGTACGTGGCGGTCACGCGCAGGCGCTTCGACAACGCGGAAGCCTTCTTCGCCGCGGTGGCAGCCGCGTGCGACGGGGATGCGGACTTCGTCGAGGGCGTCGCCTTCGCGCCCGGCGAGCTGTACCTCTGCGAAGGGCGATTCGCGTCGCAGGCGCCGTACGTCAGCGACTACACCTACACGCAGGTGTTCTACCGGTCCGTTCGCACCCGCAGCGAGGACTATCTGACGGTGCACGATTTCATCTGGCGCTGGGATACCGACTGGTTCTGGTGCTCGAGCAACCTCGGCGCCCAGAATCCGCTGCTGCGCCGCGTGTACGGGCGCAAGCGGCTCGGCTCGCACACGTATCAGAAGATCATGCGGTGGAACAGCCGCTGGGGCATCACGCGGCGCATCGACGCAGTGCGGCACGGCTACCGCGAATCGGTCATCCAGGACGTCGACATCCCGATCGCTCATGCGGCGCGGTTTCTCACGTTCTTCCAGCGCGAGGTTCCGATCGCACCGGTGTGGATCTGCCCGTTGCGCGCGGGCCCGGATGCCGACCGGTTCGCGCTCTACCCGATGCGGCCGGGTGCGCTGTACGTCAACTTCGGCTTCTGGGACGTCGTGCGCTCCGCCGAGGCGCATGCACCGGGGCATTTCAATCGCCTGATCGAGGACGAGGTGCGCGCCTTGTCCGGCATCAAGTCGCTCTATTCCGACAGCTATTACGCGCGCGAAGCCTTCGATGCCCTGTACGGCGGCGCGGCGTACGCCGCGCTGAAGGCGCGCTACGATCCGGGCGGCGCCTTCCCCGGCCTCTACGACAAGACGGTCCTCAAGGCGTAGGCCGGCCGAAACCCGCCGCGCGCGCCGGTGGTCCAACGGCCATGAGGGGCGCCGAAACCGCCGTCGTCGAGCCGGCCGCGCGCGCCGTTGCGGCGCAGGCCCGACCGCTCACGAGCGAGCGCGATGAATGCGCGCTGATCGAGCGCGTGCGCCACGCACGCACCGTGCTGATCGGTGAAGCATCGCACGGTACGCAGGACTTCTACGCGCTGCGCGCCGCGCTCACGCGCCGTCTGGTCACGGACCACGGCTTCGTCGCGGTCGCGCTGGAGGCCGACTGGCCCGACACGTTTCGCGCGCACCGCTACGTGACGCATCGCAGCGACGATGGCGACGCGGACAGCGCGCTGCGCGATTTCCGCCGCTTCCCCGCGTGGATGTGGCGCAACGAGGTGATGCGCGATTTCTGCGAATGGCTGCGCGAGCACAACCGCGGCCGTCGCCCGGACGCGCAGGCCGGGCTCTACGGCCTCGATCTCTACAGCCTGCACGCGTCGATCGAGGCCGTGCTGCGTTACCTCGACGCCGTGGATCCTGCCGCCGCGCAGCGGGCGCGCCTGCGGTACGCCTGCTTCGAGCACTACGGCGACCCGCAGCGCTACGGGCTTGCCGCGAGCGGCGGCTCCGAGAGCTGCGAGCGGGAGGTCGTCGAGCAACTCGTCGATCTTCGCCGGCGCGCGTCCGATCTCGGGCGCATCGACGGTTACCCGGCGCGCGAGGAGTTCTTCTCCGCGGAGCAGAACGCGCGGCTGATCCGCAATGCCGAGCAGTACTACCGGGCGATGTTCCGCGGGCGCGACGAATCGTGGAACCTGCGCGACCGACACATGGCGGAAACGCTCGATTCGCTGCGCGAGCGGCTGGGCGCCGACGCCGGCATCGTGGTGTGGGCGCACAACTCGCACCTTGGCGACGCGCGCGCCACCGAGATGGGCCGCCGCGGCGAGCTCAACCTCGGGCAGCTCGTGCGCGAGCGCTATGGCGAGGCGACGCGCTCGATCGGGTTCTGCACCTACAGCGGAAGCGTGACGGCGGCGACGGACTGGGATGCGCCCGCCGAGCGCAAGCGCGTGCGCCCCGGGCTGGCGGGCAGCTGCGAGGCCTTGATGCACGCAACCGCCGGCGAGCGGTTCTGGCTCGATCTTCGCGATCCGGCCACCGCGCGTGCGACACGCGACGAGCGGCTGCAGCGCGCGATCGGCGTCATCTATCGCCCGCAAACGGAGCGCTGGAGCCACTATTTCGGGGCGCAGCTCGCGAATCAGTTCGACGTCTACGTCCACGTCGATCGCACCGAGGCCCTGCGGCCTCTCGAGGCCTCCTCGGCGTGGACCGCGGGCGAGCCGCCCGAGACCTATCCGACCGCGCTGTGACGCTCGGCGGCGCTTCCGGCGCGCCGGTCCAGGGATTGCTTTACCCCCGGGGGCTTTCGCGCTAGATTGCGCGCGTCGTCGCGCCGCCCGCGGCGCTATCCGCACCGCACCGAGGTTCCCATGCGCATCGTTCCACTCGCTCGCCTTTTCGGCGCTCTCGCCTTCTCCGCGGCGCTCGTGGCCGCCGCACCCGCGCCCGCGCAGGACCTCAAGATCGCCGTGGCTGCGGACGTCACATCGATCGACCCGCATTTCTTCAACCTCTTCCCGAACAACAACGTCGCCGAGCACATCTTCGGCAAGCTGGTCGAGATGGACCCCGACTCGCACATGATCCCGGGCATCGCGACGTCGTGGAAGACGGTGGATCCGACGACCTGGGAGTTCAAGCTGCGCAAGGGCGTGAAGTTCAGCGACGGGACCGAGCTCACCGCCGAGGACGTGAAGTTCACGCTCGATCGCGTGCCCAACGTGCCGAACAGCCCCGGCCCGTTCACGCCGTACACCAAGCTCATCACGTCGGTCGAGATCGTCGACCCGTACACGATCCGGTTCAAGTACGCGACTCCGTATCCGCTGGCGCCGAACGACATGTCCACGATCTACATCGTGTCGAAGAAGGCCGCCACCGGTGCGACGACCGAGGACTTCAACAGCGGCAAGGCCGCCATCGGCAGCGGGCGCTACAAGCTGGTGCGCTACGTGAACGGCGACCGCGTCGAGCTCACGCGCAACGACGGCTATTTCGGGGAGAAGCCCTACTGGAAGAATGTCACGTTCAAGATCATCAAGAACGAGGCCGCGCGCGTCGCCGCCCTGCTGTCCGGCGACGTCGACGCCATCGAGCAGCCGCCCACCGCCGACCTGCCGAAGATCAAGGCCGATCCGAAGTTCGTCGTCACGTCGAAGATCTCGCATCGCGTCATCTACTTCAATTTCGATCACCTGCAGCGGTCGAGCCCGTTCATCACGGCGAAGGACGGCAAGCCCCTCGACAAGAATCCGCTCACCGACGTGCGCGTGCGCCGCGCGATCTCCAAGGCGATCAACCGCCAGGCGATCGCGGACCGCGTGATGGAGGGCCAGGCCATTCCCTCCGGCCAGCTCGTGTCGGACAAGCTCTTCGGCAACGTGCCCGGCCTCAAGCCCGACGCGTACGATCCCGCGGGCGCCAAGAAGCTCCTTGCCGAAGCCGGCTATCCCGACGGTTTCAATCTGACCATTCACGGCCCGGCGGGCCGCTACGTCAACGACGAGAAGATCGTCCAGGCGGTGGCGCAGATGCTGACGCGCGTGGGCATCGTGTCGAAGGTCGAGACCGCGCCGATGGGACCGTACTCGTCGCGCGCGGCCAAGCAGGAATTCAGCTTTCACATGGTGGGCTGGGGCGCCTCCACCGGCGAGGCGAGCTCGCCGCTGCGGTCGCTGCTCGCCACCTGGGACCCGAAGAAGGGCATGGGCGCGGTGAACTGGGGCCGCTACAGCAATCCCAAGGTCGACTACCTGATCGAGCAGGCGCTGCAGCAGGTCGACGACGAGAACCGCAGGGTGATGCTGCAGCGGGCGACCGAGCTGGCGATGCAGGACCTCGGTATCATGCCCATCCACTTCCAGTTCACGATCTGGGCTACCAAGAAGGGCGTCCAATACATCCCGCGTACCGACGAGTACACGCTCGCCTACCAGTTCCGGCCGGCCAAGGAGATGGCTGCGGCCAAGTGACACCGCGCGCCGCGCGCACGCCGGTCCGGAGAGAGCCGTGCCTTCGCGCGGCCCGGAGCGGCGGCGCGTGATCCCTCCTGCTCCACCTTCGTAGGTTCCTGTCTTGCTGGTATTCATCATTCGCCGCGGCTTGCAGAGCGTGGCGGTTCTCTTCGCGATGTCGCTCCTGGTGTTCGTCGGGGTGTATGCCGTCGGCAACCCGATCGACATCCTGATCAACCCGCAGGCGGACCAGCAGGATCGCGAGCGCGCGATCCAGGCGCTCGGACTCGACAAGCCGCTGTGGGCGCAGTACCTGAGCTTTCTCAACGGGGCCGTTCACGGCGATCTCGGCCGCTCGTTCGTGCACAGCACGTCCGCGCTGGGCCTCATTCTGGAGCGCATGCCTGCGACGCTCGAGCTCGCGCTGGCGGCGATGCTCATCGCCATCGTGCTCGGCATCCCGCTCGGGCTGTGGGCGGGCTTGCGTCCCAACGGCTTCGCGGGACGCACCATCATGGCCGGGTCGATCCTCGGGTTTTCGCTCCCGACGTTCTGGGTCGGGTTGATGCTGATCATGGTGTTCTCGGTCATTCTCGGCTGGCTGCCGTCGAACGGCCGCGGACCGACCACCGATCTCCTCGGCGTCCCGGTCTCGTTCCTGTCGCTGGAGGGCTGGCGCCATCTCATCATGCCGGCCACGAATCTCGCGCTCTTCAACCTTGCGCTGATGATCCGCCTGACGCGCTCGGGGGCGCGCGAGGCGCTGCTGCAGGACTACGTGAAGTTCGCGCGCGCCAAGGGCCTCACCAACACCCGCGTGATCGGCGTGCACGTGCTGCGCAACATCCTCATTCCCATCGTGACGGTGATCGGCCTGCAGTTCGGCTCGCTGATCGCATTCGCCATCGTCACCGAGAGCGTGTTCGCGTGGCCCGGCATGGGCAAGCTGCTGATCGATTCGATCAATCTCCTCGATCGCCCGGTCATCGTCGCGTACCTGCTCGTGATCGTGACGTTCTTCATCGTGATCAACCTGGCGGTCGATGTGCTGTACTCGGCGCTCGATCCCCGCGTGCGGCTGACGGACGCGAAGACCTGACGCGCATGAGCACCGTCCTCGACGCCTCCACCGGGCCGGCCGCTTCGCCGCGCGCGGCGCAATCGCCGCTGCGCCGCATCTGGCGCGACTTCATCGACAACCCCATCGCCGTGGCGGGGCTCGCGATGCTGGTCGTCATCGTCCTGGTGGCGATACTGGCGCCCGTCATCTCGCCGCAGAACCCGTACGACCTCGCGCAGATCGACGTGCTCGACAGCAAGCTGCCGCCCGGCGGGAAATCGGCTTCCGGCATGACGTTCTGGCTCGGCACCGACGACCAGGGGCGCGACATGCTGTCGGCGATCTTCTACGGGCTGCGCATCTCGCTCATCGTCGGCGCGAGCAGCACCGCGCTGGCGCTCGTCATCGGGCTCACGCTGGGCTTGCTCGCGGCGTATGTGGGCGGACGCGTCGACGGGCTGATCATGCGCATCGTCGACATCCAGCTCTCCTTCCCCTCGATCCTGATCGCGCTGATCCTGATCGCCGTGCTGGGCCAGGGCACCGGCAAGGTGATCGCGGCGCTGGTCACGGTGCAATGGGCGTATTACGCGCGCACGGTGCGAAGCGTCGCGCTCGTCGAGAAGCGCAAGGAGTACATGGAAGCGGCGCGCTGTCTTGCGCTCCCGCCGTCGCGGATCGTGTTCCGGCACCTGCTGCCGAACTGCCTGCCTCCGATGATCGTCGTGGCCACGGTGCAGGTGGCGGCCGCCATCGCGCTCGAGGCCACGCTCTCGTTCCTGGGCCTCGGGCTGCCGATCACCGAGCCGTCGCTCGGCCTCCTCATCGCGAACGGCTACCAGTACCTGCTGTCGGGCAAGTACTGGATCAGCTTCTTCCCGGGAATCGCGCTGCTGCTCACGATCGTCAGCATCAATCTCGTCGCCGACCAGTTGCGCGACGTGCTCAACCCGCGGCTCGCGAAATGACGGAGCCGCCAAGTGCCGCGGCGCCGCACCCGGGTGCGCGCGGCCGGGCGGAAGACGCGGCCGAGGAGCGCCGCGCCGACCGGCCGAGCGATGCGCCGGTACTCTCGGTCGAGAAGCTGCGGACGCACTTCTTCACGCGTGCCGGCGTGGTGAAGGCAGTGGACGACGTGTCGTTCGAGGTCCGACGCGGCGAGGTGCTCGGTCTCGTCGGCGAGTCGGGCTCGGGCAAGTCGATGACCGGCTATTCGCTGATGGGCCTGATCGATCCCCCCGGCCGCATCGTCGAGGGCCGCATCCTCCTCGCCGGCGAGGACCTGCGCGGGCTGTCCGCGGAAGCGATGCGCCAGGTGCGCGGCAACCGCATCGCGATGATCTTCCAGGACCCGATGATGACGCTGAACCCGGTCCTGCGCATCGACACGCAAATGATCGAGGCCATCCAGGCGCATGCGCGCGTCGGCGCCGCCGATGCGCGTGCGCGCGCACGCGAAGCGCTCGTGAAGGTCGGCATACCGTCGCCCGACGAGCGCCTCGCGGCCTATCCCCACCAGTTCTCGGGCGGGATGCGACAGCGCGTGGCCATCGCGATCGCGCTGCTCAACTCGCCCGCGGTGATCATCGCCGACGAGCCGACCACCGCGCTCGACGTCACCATCCAGGGACAGATCCTCTACGAGATGCAGCGCCTGACGCGCGAGACCGGCACGGGGCTGATCTGGATCACGCACGACCTGTCGGTCGTCGCGGGGCTCGCCGACCGCGTCTGCGTCATGTACGCGGGACGCATCGTCGAGCAGGGCAGCGTCGAGGACGTTCTCGCGCGGCCGCGTCACCCGTACACGCGCGGACTGATCGATTCGGTGCCGTCGAACAACGTGCGCGGGCAGCGGCTGCGGCAGATCCCCGGCATGACGCCGTCGCTCCTCGCGCTGCCGCGCGGTTGTCCGTTCCAGGAGCGATGCAGTCACGCTCGATCCGACTGTGTCGTCGATCCGCCGATGCGGCCCTACGGCGCGCCGGATCAATCGATCCGTTGCCACCACCCGCTCGGCGAGGAAAGGATTCCCGCGTGAGCGCCGTGCAGGCCGCTGCGACGCCGCTCATCGAATTGCGCGGCGTTTCCAGGCGGTTCGTGAAGACGCTCGACGTCGCGGCGAAGATCGGACGCAAGCTCGGCGCGCACGTGTCCGAGGAGACGGTGCACGCCGTGGATCGCGTCGACCTCGCGGTCATGCCCGGCGAAGTCGTCGGGCTCGTCGGCGAGTCCGGTTGCGGCAAGTCCACGCTGGGGCGCCTCGCCGTCGGCCTGCTGGGCCTCTCGGAAGGCGAGCGGCGCTGGAAGGGCCAGCCGGTGGACCGTACGCGCGCCGTCGATGCGCGCGACCTTCAGCTTCGCATGCAGATGATCTTCCAGGATCCGTACGCGTCGCTCAACCCGCGCATGCGGGTGGTCGACATCGTCGGCGAGGCACCGGTCGTGCACCGGCTGATCGCGCCTCGCCAGCGCGTCGAATATGTCGGCCTGATGCTCAACCGCGTGGGCATGGATCCGACGCTGATGCGCCGCTACCCGCACCAGTTCTCGGGCGGGCAACGCGCCCGCATCGGCATCGCGCGCGCGCTCGCCGTCAAGCCCGAGTTCCTCGTGTGCGACGAGTCGGTGGCCGCCCTCGACGTGTCGATCCAGGCGCAGGTGCTCAATCTGTTCATGGAACTGAAGGGCGCGCTGAACCTGACGTACCTCTTCATCAGCCACGACTTGGGCGTTGTGCGATTCATCGCCGATCGCGTGGTCGTGATGTATCTCGGTCGCGTGGTCGAGACGGCGCCGGCCGCCGAGCTCTTCGAGCGTCCCAGCCATCCCTACACGCGCGCGCTCTTGGCCGAGATCGGCAAAGTCGAGCCGCGCAAGCGCACGTTCGTGCCCATCAAGGGCGAAATCCCTTCGCCGCTCGCGCCGCCGCCCGGCTGCCATTTCCATCCGCGCTGTCCCTACGCGATGCCGATCTGCCGCGAGCAGGTGCCGGCGCTCGACGAGGTGGCGCCCGCGCATCGCAGCGCCTGCTGGCTCAACGTCGCCGCGCACGCGTCGCCGGCGAGCCGCTGATCGCGCGGCCGGAGGCGCGCAAGTTGCGGGGCAATTTGCCCTGGATGCTGCGACGCGGTAAAATCTTCAGGTTTCGGATCGAGGCGTCCGCCACGAAGGCGCAAGACCAGGTCGCATGCGCGAAAAGCTCGTCGTCGGGAACTGGAAGATGCACGGCGGGCTCGAGTCGAATGCGGCGCTGCTCGATCGCCTGGCGGCCGCTGCCGCTTTGGCGAAGCGCCCGCTCGGCGTGTGCGTTCCGTTCCCGTATCTCGCGCAGGCGCAGGCCAAGCTCTCGCGCTCGAACGTCGCGTGGGGTGCGCAGGACGTGAGCCCGCATTCCAGCGGTGCGTACACGGGCGACGTTGCGGCGTCGATGCTCGCGGAGTTCGGGTGCCGTTACGTGATCGTAGGGCATTCGGAGCGGCGGCACGGGCACGGCGAGGCTGACGCGGTGGTGGGTGCCAAGGCGCGTGCCGCGCTGGCGGCGGGCGTCACGCCGATCGCCTGCGTGGGCGAGACGCTCGATGAGCGGGATGCCGGGAGCACCGAAGCGGTGGTCCTGCGGCAACTCGACGCCGTGCTCGGTGCGGTCGCGAGCGACGCGAAGCGCGTCGTGTACGCGTACGAGCCGGTGTGGGCCATCGGCACCGGGCGCACGGCAACGCCGGAACAGGCGCAGGCCGTGCATGCGCGCATTCGACAGGTGCTGTCGCGCGCCGGTGCGGACGCGGCGACGGTGCTGTACGGCGGGAGCGTCAAGGCGTCGAACGCCGCCGCGCTGTTCGCGATGCCCGACATCGACGGCGGCCTCGTGGGCGGCGCGTCGCTGGACGCGGATGAATTTTTGGCGATCGCGAATGCCTAAATCGGGCATGCACGCGAAGCCTGGAGCAGTTGGATGACGTACATCGAATCTGCGGTTCTCGTGCTGCACGTGCTGACGGCGATCGCCGTGTGCGGCTTCGTTCTCCTGCAGCACGGCAAGGGCGCAGACATGGGCGCCGCGTTCGGCAGCGGCGCGTCGGGCAGCCTGTTCGGCTCGGCGGGGTCGGCCAATTTCCTGTCGCGCACGACGGCGATCCTCGCGACGGTGTTCTTCTTCACGAGCATCGCGCTCACGTATTTCGGCACGCTGCACACCGGTGCACAGGGCCTGATGGAGCGCGCGCTGCAGGAGCAATCGCAAAAGGCGGCGCCCGCGCCCAAGGCTTCCGACGTGCCGCAGCCGCAGTCGTCCGGCTCGGCGCCCGCGGCACCGACGGACACGAGCGCGCCCAAGTCGGGCGAAGTACCGAAGTGATTCAACGCCAGTCAACGGGAAACGGCGGGGCCAGGACGGCGCGCTGGTACTGTTGCTCGTTGCCTGACGTTACCCGAATGCCGACGTGGTGAAATTGGTAGACACGCTGTCTTGAGGGGGCAGTGGCGAAAGCCGTGAGAGTTCGAGTCTCTCCGTCGGCACCACCCGATCCAGGCGCGCGGCACGGCGGCACGCGGCGCGCGACGCAGGACTGCCGCGGCGGCGAAGCAGCCGCGTGAAGCGACCATGCTCGAACAATACTTCCCCATCCTGCTCTTCATCGGCTTCGGCATCGTGCTCGGGCTGGTGATGCTCGGGGTCGGACGGCTCGTCTCGCCCAACCGCCCCGACCCCGAGAAGCTTTCGCCGTACGAATGCGGCTTCGAAGCGTTCGAGGACGCGCGCATGAAGTTCGACGTGCGCTATTACCTCGTCGCGATCCTGTTCATCCTGTTCGACCTGGAGATCGCCTTCCTCTTCCCGTGGGCCGTCGTGCTGAACGACATCGGGTTCTTCGGCTTCGCGGCGATGATGGTGTTCCTTGCAATCCTCGTGGTGGGCTTCATATACGAGTGGAAGAAAGGCGCACTGGAATGGGAATGAACATCCCTGGCGGGGTGACGCGATGAGCCTCGAAGGCGTGATGGAGAAGGGCTTCGTCACGACGAGCCTCGACAGCGTCATCAACTGGGCGCGCAACGGCTCCATGTGGCCGATGACGTTCGGCCTCGCGTGCTGCGCGGTCGAAATGATGCACGCCGGCGCGTCGCGCTACGACCTGGACCGCTTCGGCGTCGTTTTCCGGCCGAGCCCCCGGCAGTCCGACGTGATGATCGTCGCCGGCACGCTGTGCAACAAGATGGCGCCGGCGCTTCGCAAGGTGTACGACCAGATGGCCGAGCCGCGCTGGGTCATCTCCATGGGCTCGTGCGCGAACGGCGGCGGCTATTACCATTATTCGTACTCGGTGGTGCGCGGATGCGACCGCATCGTGCCGGTCGACATCTACGTTCCGGGCTGCCCTCCGACGGCGGAGGCGCTGATCTACGGGATCATCCAGCTCCAGAACAAGATCTGGCGCACGAACACCATCGCGCGCTGATGGCCGATCGAATCGAAATCCTCTCGGCGGCGCTGAAAGAGGCGCTCGGGCCAAGCCTCCGCTCGCTCGACATCGCGCGCGGCGAAGCCACCATCGTCGTCGGCGCCGACGCTTACCTCGACACGCTGCGCACGCTGCGCGATCGTCCCGACCTGGCATTCGACATGCTGATCGACCTGTGCGGCGTCGACTATCGCGCTTACGCCGACGGCGCCTGGGAGGGACCGCGATTCGCGGCCGTGGTGCACCTGCTGTCGCTGCCGCACAACTGGCGCTTGCGCGTGCGCACGTTCGCGCCGGACGACGACCTGCCCGTCCTGCCGAGCATCATCGACGTGTGGCCCGCGGTGAACTGGTTCGAGCGCGAGGCGTTCGACCTCTTCGGCATCGTCTTCACCGGACATCCCGACCTGCGCCGGCTTCTCACCGATTACGGCTTCGTCGGTCATCCGTTCCGCAAGGACTTCCCGATCTCGGGCAACGTCGAGATGCGCTACGACCCCGAGCAGGGCCGTGTGATCTACCAGCCCGTGTCGATCGAGCCGCGCGAGATCACACCCCGCATCATCCGCGAGGAGAACTACGCGGACGAGCCCGGGTTCAGGAAGGGCTGAAGTGAAACAACCTTCGCGCTCGCTGCCCGCGGTGCAGTCGCACGCGCGCTTCGGGTCGGCCGCTCGGGTGTGACATGGCCGAGATCCGCAACTACACCATGAATTTCGGGCCGCAGCATCCGGCCGCGCACGGCGTGCTGCGGCTCGTGCTCGAGCTGGACGGCGAGGTGATCGAGCGCGCCGACCCGCACATCGGCCTGCTGCATCGCGCAACCGAGAAGCTCACCGAGACGCGCACGTGGATCCAGTCGCTGCCCTACATGGACCGGCTCGACTACGTGTCGATGATGTGCAACGAGCACGCCTATTGCCTCGCGATCGAGCGACTGCTCGGCATCGAGGTGCCCGAGCGCGCGCTGTACATCCGCACCCTGTTCGACGAGATCACGCGCCTTCTCAACCACCTGATGTGGCTCGGCTCGCACTCGCTCGACATCGGCGGCATGACGACGTTCCTGTACGCGTTCCGCGAGCGCGAGGACCTGTTCGACATGTACGAGGCGGTCTCGGGCGCGCGCATGCACGCGGCCTACTACCGTCCCGGCGGCGTCTATCGCGACCTGCCGGACCGCATGCCGCAGTACGAGGTGACGCATCGGCGCAGCGCGCGCGAGATCGCGAAGCTCAACGAGAACCGGCAGGGGTCGCTGCTCGACTTCATCGAGGATTTCACGCGTCGCTTCCCGGGCTACGTCGACGACTACGAGACGCTGCTCACCGACAACCGCATCTGGAAGCAGCGCACCGTGGGGATCGGGGTCGTGTCGCCCGAGCGCGCCATCGCGCTCGGCTTCACGGGGGCCATGCTGCGCGGCTCGGGCGTGCCGTGGGACCTGCGCAAGAGGCAACCCTACGCCATGTACGAGCGCATGGACTTCGACGTGCCGGTCGGCGTGAACGGCGACTGCTACGACCGCTACCTCGTGCGCATCGAGGAGATGCGCCAGTCGAACCGCATCATCCGCCAGTGCATCGACTGGCTGCGCGCCAACCCGGGGCCGGTCATGACCGGCAATCACAAGGTCGCGCCGCCGTCGCGCGAGGCGATGAAGTCGAACATGGAAGAGCTGATCCATCACTTCAAGCTCTTCAGCGAGGGCATCCACGTGCCCCCGGGCGAGGTCTACGCGGCGATCGAGCATCCCAAGGGCGAGTTCGGCGTCTACGCGATCTCCGACGGGGCCAACAAGCCGTATCGCATCAAGCTGCGCCCGCCGGACTTCGTGCATCTGTCCGCGCTCGACGAGATGTCGCGCGGCCACATGATCGCCGACGTGGTGGCGATCATCGGCACACAGGACATCGTGTTCGGGAGCGTCGACCGATGATCGCGCGCATCGTCTGCGCGCTGATCTTCGCCATCGCGGCGAACGTGGCCCTCGCGCAGACGCCGCCGGGGAAGCCCTCGGCACCTCCCGGCGACGACCAGCAGGTTCAGCCCACGCTGCGCGACGACAAGGACGTGATCGAGGCGTCGGAGAAGTGGCTGAAGCTGCTCGACGACGGACACCTCGGCGCCGCGTGGGACAACGCCGCGCCGACGCTCAAGTCGTCGGTGACGCGCGACCAGTGGGTATCCGGCATCGGCGCGGCGCGAAAGCCGTTCGGCAAGGTGCAGTCGCGTGCCGCCGAGAAGTTCGCGCGTGCCCACGAGATGCCCGGTGCGCCGGACGGCGATTACGCGCTGATTGCATTCCGCACGCGGTTCGCGAACGGCAAGAACGCCGAGGAACAGCTCGTGTGGCAGCTCGGCGAAAACGACACCTGGCGCGTATCCGGCTACTACATTCGCTAAGATGAAACAGCTTCGTCGCTCGCTCGGCTTTCGCGCGCGTCGCCTCCCACGGGCCGATGCGCGGCCTCCTGAGGGTGGTCGGTGCCTTTGCCGGGCGCTGCGCGGCCATCGCATCTGACATGCTCTCCCCCGACGCCCTGCGCAGGATCGATCGCGAGATCGCGAAATACCCGCCCGACCGGAAGCAGTCGGCCGTGATGTCGGCGCTCGCCGTGGCGCAGGACGAATACGGCTGGCTGTCCGTCGAGGCCATGGACGAGGTCGCGCAGTACCTCGGCATGCCGCCCGTGGCAGTCTACGAGGTGGCGACGTTCTACACCATGTACAACACGGAGCCGACCGGCCGATTCAAGCTCACGATCTGCACGAACCTGCCGTGTGCGCTGTCCGGGGCCGACGTCGCGGCCGCGCACCTGAAGAAGCGCCTCGGCATCGAGTTCAACCAGACCACCGCGGACGGCAAGTTCACGCTGAAGGAGGGCGAATGCTTCGGTGCCTGCGGCGACGCGCCCGTGGTGCTCGTGAACAACAAGCGCATGGTGAGCTTCATGCGCCCCGAGGCGCTCGACGGTCTCGTCGACGAGCTGTCGGCCGCCGCGGATCGCGGTGAGGGCGCTCCGGCACCGAAGCAGGTGAAGACGTCATGAATGCACCGAGCGAATTCCTGGACTATGGTCCCGATGCCGTGTTGATGGCGGGGCTCAACGGCCGCAACTGGCGCCTCGCGGACTACGTGCAGCGCGGCGGCTACGAGGCGCTGAAGAAGGTCATCACCGAGCGCATACCGCCCGAGCAGGTCATCGCCGAGGTGAAGAAGTCGGCGCTGCGCGGACGTGGCGGCGCGGGTTTCCCGACGGGCCTCAAATGGAGCTTCATGCCGCGGCAGTTCGCCGGCGACAAGTACCTCGTGTGCAACTCCGACGAGGGCGAGCCGGGCACGTTCAAGGACCGCGACATCATGCGCTACAACCCGCATGCGCTGATCGAAGGCATGGTGATCGCCGGCTATGCGATGGGCTGCACGCGCGGCTACAACTACGTGCACGGCGAGATCTTCGACATCTACCTCCAGTGCGAGGAGGCGCTGCGCGAGGCGTACGAGGCCGGGTACGTCGGCAACAACATTCTCGGCAGCGATTTCAGCTTCCAGCTCTTCAACCACCACGGCTACGGCGCGTACATCTGCGGCGAGGAAACGGCCCTCCTCGAATCGCTCGAGGGCAAGAAAGGCCAGCCGCGCTTCAAGCCGCCGTTCCCCGCGAGCTTCGGCGTTTACGGCAAGCCGACGACCATCAACAACACCGAGACTTTCGCGGCGGTCCCGTGGATCATCCGCAACGGCGGCGAGTGGTTCCTGAACCTCGGCCTGCCGAACAACGGCGGCACGAAGATTTTCTCGGTGTCGGGCGACGTGGCGCGCCCGGGCAATTTCGAGGTGCGCCTCGGGACGCCGTTCGCCAAGCTGCTCGAGATGGCCGGCGGCATGCGCGACGGCGGCACGCTGAAGGCGGTCATCCCGGGCGGCTCGTCGGCGCCGGTGCTGCCGGCCGACGTGATGATGAACCTCACGATGGACTATGACGCCATCGCAAAGGCCGGTTCCATGCTCGGGTCGGGCGCCGTCATCGTGCTGAACGACACGCGCTGCATGGTGCGCAGCCTCATGCGCCTGTCGTATTTCTACTTCGAGGAGTCGTGCGGCCAGTGCACGCCCTGCCGTGAAGGCACGGGCTGGATGTACCGCGTGGTCAACCGCATCGAGAACGGCAAGGGCTCGCGCGAGGACCTCGATCTTCTCAACGACGTGGCCGACAACATACAGGGACGCACCATCTGCGCGCTCGGCGACGCGGCGGCGCTTCCCGTGAAGAGCTTCATCAAGCACTTCCGCGGCGAGTTCGAACACCACATCGACCACAAGCGCTGCCTGGTGCCCGACTACCTGTAAATGAGCAACCTGCTGAACCTGGAAGTCGACGGCAAGCCGGTGCAGGTGCCTCACGGCAGCACGGTGATGGACGCCGCGCACAAGCTCGACGTGTACGTTCCGCACTTCTGCTACCACAAGAAGCTGTCGATCGCCGCCAACTGCCGCATGTGCCTCGTGCAAGTGGAGAAGGCGCCGAAGCCGCTGCCGGCGTGCGCGACGCCGGTCACCGAAGGCATGAAGGTCTGGACGCATTCGGAGCAGGCGCAGAAGGCGCAGCGGGGCGTCATGGAGTTCCTGCTCATCAACCATCCGCTCGACTGCCCGATCTGCGACCAGGGCGGTGAGTGCCAGCTGCAGGATCTCGCGGTCGGCTACGGCGCGTCGTCGTCGCGCTACAACGAACCCAAGCGCGTCGTGTTCGAGAAGAATCTCGGACCGCTCATCTCCGCGGCGGAGATGACCCGCTGCATCCAGTGCACGCGATGCGTGCGCTTCGGGCAGGAAATCGCCGGGGTGATGGAGCTCGGCATGATCGGCCGCGGCGAGCACGCCGAGATCGTGTCGTTCGTGAACAAGACGGTCGACTCGGAGCTCTCCGGCAACATGATCGACATCTGCCCCGTGGGCGCGCTCACGTCCAAGCCGTTCCGTTATGCCGCGCGCACCTGGGAGCTCACGCGCCGCAAGAGCATATCGCCGCACGACGGCCTCGGCAGCAATCTCATCGTGCAGGTCAAGGGCGGCGTCGTGATGCGGGTGCTGCCCTTCGAGAACGAAGCCGTCAACGAGTGCTGGCTGTCCGACAAGGACCGCTTCTCGTACCGTGCGCTGAACGACCACGAGGCGCGCCTCACCGAGCCGATGGTGAAGCAGAACGGCGAGTGGCGCACCGTCGACTGGCCCACCGCGCTCGACGTGGTCGCGCGCGGACTGAAGGACGTCGTCGAGCGTCACGGCGCGGCCGCCCTCGGCACGCTCGCATCGCCCCATGCAACGCTCGAGGAGCTCGCGCTCGCGGCGCGCCTGACGCGCGGGCTCGGCAGCGAGAACATCGATTTCCGCCTGCGCCAGACCGACTTCCGCGCCGACGGGCAGCGCAGCGGCATTCCGTGGCTCGGCATGCCGATCGCCGACGTCGGCAAGCTCGACCGCGTGCTGGTGATCGGCAGCTTCCTGCGCAAGGACCAGCCGCTGCTGGCGCATCGCCTGCGCCAGGCGGCGAAGAAGGGCACGCAGGTGTCGATGCTGCACTCGGTGGACGACGACTGGCTGATGCCGGTTGCGCGCAAGTCCATCGTCGCGCCGTCGCTCCTGCCGCGCGCGCTGGCGGAAATCGTCGTCGCTGCCGCGCGTGCGTCCGGCCAGCCGATGCCCGAGGGACTGGACGGCGTCGATCCGTCGCCCGACGCGGAAGCCATCGCCGCGAGCCTGGTCACCGGTGGCACCGCGCGCGCCGTGCTGCTCGGCAATTACGCGACGCAGCACCCGGACGCCGCGCAGATCGAGGCGCTGGCCGGCGTGCTGGCGACGATTTGCGGCGCGACGGTCGGTGTGCTCACGGAAGCCGCCAACACCGTCGGCGCGCATCTCGCGGGTGCCGTTCCCGGATCCGGCGGCCGCAATGCACAGGCCATGCTCGGTGCCGACGGATGCCGCGCGTATCTCGTGCTCCACGCCGAGCCCGAGCTCGATTGCGCACGCCCGGCGGCGGCGCGCAACGCGCTCGAGAAGGCCGACTTCGTTGTCGTGATGAGCCCGTTCCGCCACGGGACCGGCTATGCGGATGTCCTGTTGCCCATCGGGCCGTTCACGGAAACGTCCGGCACGTTCGTGAACTGCGAGGGGCGCGCGCAAAGCTTCAACGGCGTGGTCCCGCCGCTCGGAGAGACGCGGCCCGGCTGGAAGGTGCTGCGGGTTCTGGGCTCGATGCTGGGACTGCCCGGATTCGACCTCGATACCTCCGAGCAGGTGCGCGCCGCGGTGCTGCCGGCCTCGAGCGAAATTGCCGCGCGGCTCGGCAACGGCACGCGCGTCGCCATCACGACGCCGCCGGGCAGCGCCGCCGGCGTGGAACGCGTGGCCGACGTGCCGATCTATTTCGCCGATCCGCTGGTGCGCCGCGCCGACGCGCTGCAGCGCACTGCCGACGCCCGGCCGCCCCGCGCGCGCATGCATCGCGCGCTCTTCGAGCAGCTCGCGCTCGGCGACGGCGGCCAGGTCCGCGTTCGCCAGGGCAACGGCGAGGCCGTCCTGAACGCGGAGGTCGACGCGGCGGTGCCGCCGGGCGTGGTGCGCATCGCATCGGCGCATCCCTCCACGTGCGGTCTGGACGGCCTGTCGGGCCCCGTCACCATCGAGCGCGCATGAGGCCTGCGGCATGATCGATACGGTACAGAACGCGCTCGGTCCCTGGTGGCTGCCGGTGTGGACGGTCGCGAAGATCGTCGTGATCGCGATTCCGCTCATCATCGCCGTCGCCTACCTGACCTACGCCGAGCGCAAGGTGATCGGCTGGATCCAGGTCCGCATCGGTCCGAATCGCGTCGGGCCGCTCGGTCTCCTGCAGCCCTTCGCCGACGTGCTGAAGATGCTGTTCAAGGAGATCATCGTCCCGTCGGGCGCCAACCGATGGCTGTTCTTCGTGGCGCCGATGCTCTCGCTCGCGCCGGCGCTCGCGGCGTGGGCGGTCATCCCGTTCACCGACCGGCTGGTGCTGTCGAACATCAACGCGGGCCTGCTCTACATCCTCGCGATGACGTCGATCGGCGTGTACGGCGTGATCCTCGCCGGCTGGGCGTCGAACTCGAAGTACGCGTTCCTCGGCTGCCTGCGCTCCGCGGCGCAGATCGTGAGCTACGAGATCGCCATGGGCTTCGCGCTGGTCGGCGTGCTGATGGCCGCCAACAGCCTCAACCTGTCCGAGATCGTCGAAGGCCAGCAGGGTGGGCTCGCGCAGTGGTATGCGTGGCCGCTGTTCCCGCTGTTCGTGGTCTATCTCGTCTCGGGCATCGCCGAGACGAATCGCCATCCGTTCGACGTCGCGGAGGGCGAGTCGGAGATCGTCGCCGGCTTCCACGTCGAGTACTCGGGCATCGCGTTCGCGCTGTTCTTCCTCGCCGAGTACATGAACATGATCCTGATCTCGGCGCTGTGCTCGGTCATGTTCCTGGGCGGCTGGCTCGCGCCGCTGCCGATCCTCAACGACGGCCCGCTGGCGCCGATCGTGGGCGATGGCCTGCCGTGGCTGTTCCTGAAGATGTGCGCGATTCTCTTCATCTTCCTGTGGATCCGCGCGACGTTCCCGCGCTACCGCTACGACCAGATCATGCGGCTCGGCTGGAAGGTGTTCATCCCGGTCACGCTCGTGTGGATCGTGTTCCTCGCGGTCATGATGCAGACGCGCTGGGCCTACCTGTTCCATTGACATGAACATCACCCCACGCTGGCTTCGCTCGCCGCCCCCAAGGGGGCGAATTCCGTCACGTGGGACGGTCCACTGACATGATGCAAAGGCTACGCGACTTCTTCGGAACCTGGGCGCTGCTCGAGCTCTGGCGCGGTCTGTTCCTGACCGGGCGCTACATGTTCAAGCGCAAGATCACGGTGCAGTTTCCCGAGGAGAAGACGCCCTGCAGCCCGCGCTTTCGCGGGCTGCATGCGCTGCGCCGCTATCCCAACGGCGAGGAGCGCTGCATCGCCTGCAAGCTGTGCGAGGCCGTGTGCCCCGCGCTCGCCATCACCATCGAATCGGAGCAGCGCGAGGACAACACGCGCCGCACCACGCGCTACGACATCGACTTCACCAAGTGCATCTTCTGCGGATTCTGCGAGGAGAGCTGTCCCGTCGATTCGATCGTCGAGACCCGCACGCTCGAGTATCACGGCGAGAAGCGCGGCGACCTCGTCTACACCAAGGAGATGCTGCTCGCCATCGGCGACCGCTACGAGGCGCAGATCGCCGCCGACCGCGCCGAGGACGCGAAGTACCGATGAGCGCGAGGCCGCCGGTGAGCGCGCAAGGAGGCCTCCGATGAGCGCCCCGATGACCTGGTTCCCCACCTTCATCTTCTACCTCTTCGCCGCGATCCTCGTCTTCGCGGCGCTGCGCGTCGTGACCACGCGCAATCCCGTGCAGGCCGCGCTGTGGCTGGTCCTGTCATTCTTCACCGCCGCGGGGATCTGGCTCATGCTGCAGGCGGAATTCCTGGCCATCGCGCTGGTGCTGGTGTACGTGGGCGCCGTGATGGTGCTGTTCCTCTTCGTCGTGATGATGCTCGACGTCAACTTCGACTCGCTGCGCGCGCAGTTCCGCAGCTATGTCCCGATCGGCGCGCTGGTCGGTGCGCTCGTGCTGCTCGAGATGGCGCTCGTCATCGTCGGCAGCGCGATCGGTCCCGGCACGGCGGCGCCGCCGGCGCCGACCGGAAGCAACACGCGCGCGCTGGGACAGCTGCTCTACGTCGACTACGTGTACCCGTTCGAGATCGCGGCCGTCGTGCTGCTCGTCGCGATCGTCGCCGCGATCGCGCTGACGCACCGCGAGCGCAAGACCAGCAAGTACCAGGCGCCCGGCAACCAGGTGAAGGTCCGGCGCAAGGACCGCGTGCGCCTCGTCTCGATGCCGCCCGAGACGACGGTCGCGAAGACGACGCAGCCCTGACACGAACAATACGAAAACGGACGACATGACGATCTTCCAGGCGCCCACGCTCGCCCACTACCTCGTCCTGAGCGCGATCCTGTTCGCGATCAGCATGGCCGGGATCTTCCTCAATCGGCGCAACGTGATCATCGTGCTGATGGCGATCGAGCTGATGCTGCTGTCCGTCAACCTCAACTTCATCGCCTTCTCGCGCTACCTGGGCGACATGAGCGGACAGGTGTTCGTTTTCTTCATCCTGACCGTCGCCGCCGCGGAGTCGGCCATCGGCCTCGCCATCCTCGTGCTGCTGTTCCGCAACGTCGGATCGATCGACGTCGAGGACCTCGGCACGCTGAAGGGCTGACCGATGACCATGCAGCAGCTCTACCTCACCGTGCCGCTGGCGCCGCTCGCGGCGTCGATCGTGGTGGGACTCTGGGGCAACCGGCTGGGCCGCGCCGTCTCGCACTGGCTGTGCATCCTCGGCGTGGCGGCGTCGATGGTCGCGTCGTACTTCATCTTCCGCGACGTGATGGCCGGCCACGCGTTCAACGGCGACGTCTACACCTGGCTCGTATCGGGCGACATCAGGATGTCGGTGGGATTCCTGATCGATCCGCTCAGCGCCACGATGATGCTGGTCGTCACGTTCGTGTCGCTGATGGTGCACATCTACACCATCGGCTACATGGCCGACGACCCCGGGTACACGCGATTCTTCTCGTACATCTCGCTGTTCACGTTCGCGATGCTCATGCTGGTCATGAGCAACAACTTCCTGCAGCTCTTCTTCGGCTGGGAGGCGGTCGGCCTGGTCTCGTACCTGCTGATCGGCTTCTGGTACACGCGCCCGTCGGCGATCTACGCGAACCTCAAGGCGTTCCTCGCCAACCGGGTCGGCGACTTCGGCTTCGTGCTCGGCATCGGGCTCGTGCTCGCGTACTTCGGCACGCTGTACTACGCGCCGGTGTTCGAGAAGGCCCCCTCGCTCGCCGGCGCGTCCGTCGCGGGCACCGGCTGGCCGCTCATGACCGCCATCTGCATCTGCCTCTTCATCGGGGCGATGGGCAAGAGCGCCCAGGTGCCGCTCCACGTGTGGCTGCCCGACTCGATGGAAGGCCCGACGCCGATCTCCGCGCTGATCCACGCCGCGACGATGGTGACTGCCGGCATCTTCATGGTCGCGCGCATGAGCCCGCTGTTCGAGCTGTCGGACACCGCGCTGGCGTTCGTGACGATCATCGGCGCCACCACCGCGCTGTTCATGGCGTTCCTCGGCGTGGTCCAGAACGACATCAAGCGGGTGGTGGCGTATTCCACGCTTTCGCAGCTCGGCTACATGACCGTCGCGCTGGGCGTGTCGGCGTACTCGGCGGCGATCTTCCACCTGATGACGCATGCGTTCTTCAAGGCGCTGCTGTTCCTCGCCGCCGGCTCGGTGATCATCGCGATGCACCACGAGCAGGACCTGCGGAAGATGGGTGGCCTGCGCAAGTACATGCCGATCACGTACATCACCGCGGTCATCGGCTCGCTCGCGCTTGCGGGCATCCCGCCTTTCGCGGGCTTCTACTCCAAGGACGCCATCATCGAGGCCGTGCAGGTCTCGCACATCACGGGTCACACGTACGCCGATTTCGCCGTCACCGTCGGCGTGTTCGTCACCGCCTTCTACTCCTTCCGCATGCTGTTCATGGCGTTCCACGGCACGCCGCGCTTCGATGTCGAGGGCCACGATCACCACGCCGAGGCGGGGCAGCCGGCGCAGCACGACGCCTCGCACGAGGCGGGTGCCGAGCCGGATGCGCACGCGGCGGAGGCGCACGGACCGCCGCGCGAGTCGCCGTGGGTCGTCACCGTGCCGCTGATCCTGCTCGCGATCCCGTCGATCTTCACGGGGTGGACGTCGATCGAGCCGATGCTGTTCGGCGATTACTTCGGCAACAGCATCGTGGTGCACGAGACGCACAACGTGCTCGGCGAGCTCAAGGGCGAATGGCATGGCGCGCTCGCGTTCGCGGTCCACGCGCTCACGAGCCCCATCCTGTGGCTTGCCCTGGCCGGCATCGCCGCGGCGACGTACTGCTACTTGATCAACCCGGCGTTCCCCGCCAAGGTGCAGCGGCTTTTCCGCCCGATCTACACGCTGCTCGACAACAAGTACTACTTCGACGCGTTCAACGACTGGTTCTTCGCGGGAGGCGCGCGCAAGGTAGGGGATGTCGCGTCGAACGTCGGCGACCGCACGATCATCGACGGCTTCTTCGTCAACGGCGCGGCGCGCGTCATCGGCTGGTCGTCGGCGCTGGTCCGTCACCTGCAATCCGGCTACGTCTACCACTACGCGTTCACGATGATCATCGGCGTCTTCGTGCTGCTGTACTGGTGGGGCGTTCGCTGAGCAAAACAACCAATGCCACCGTATCTCTCGCTCGCCATCTGGGTTCCGATCGTCGCGGGGCTGGCCGTGCTTGCGGTCGGCAGCGACCGCAACGCGCCTACCGCTCGCTGGATCGCGCTGATGGGCGCCATCGCGGGCTTCCTCGTCACGGTGCCGCTGTACTGGCAGTTCGACGTGACGACATCGGCCATGCAGTTCGTCGAGCGCACGGAGTGGATTCCCCGCTTCGACATCCACTACCACCTCGGCGTCGACGGCATCTCGGTGCTGTTCGTCCTGCTCAACAGCTTCGTCACCGTCCTCGTGGTCTGGGCCGGCTGGGAAGTCATCACGACGCGCGTCGCGCAGTACATGGGCGCGTTCCTGATCATGTCAGGGCTCATCAACGGCGTGTTCGCCGCGCTCGACGGCGTGCTGTTCTACACGTTCTTCGAGGCCATGCTGATCCCCATGTACCTGATCATCGGGGTGTGGGGCGGCCCCAACCGCGTGTACGCGGCGCTCAAGTTCTTCCTCTACACGCTGCTCGGCTCGCTGCTGATGCTGGTGGCGCTGATCTACCTGTACAACGTGTCCGAGACGTTCGCGATCCTCGACTGGTACAAGGTGCCGCTCGAGCTGACGGCGCAGATCCTGCTGTTCGTGGCGTTCTTCCTCGCCTTCGCGGTGAAGGTGCCGATGTGGCCGGTCCACACGTGGCTGCCCGACGCGCACGTCGAGGCGCCGACGGGCGGCTCGGTGGTCCTCGCCGCCATCACCCTGAAGGTCGGGGCGTACGGCTTCATCCGCTTCATCCTGCCGATCGTTCCCGACGCGTCGCGCTACCTCGCCGACTTCGTGATCACGCTGTCGCTGATCGCGGTCGTGTACATCGGATTCGTGGCGCTGGTGCAGGCGGACATGAAGAAGCTGATCGCATACTCGTCGATCTCGCACATGGGGTTCGTGACGCTCGGCTTCTTCCTGTTCAGCCCGCTCGGTGCCGAAGGCGGGCTCGCGCAGATGATCTCGCACGGATTCGTGTCCGCGGCCATGTTCCTGTGCGTGGGCGTGATGTACGACCGCATGCACACGCGCCTCATTGCCGATTACGGCGGCGTCGTGAACACGATGCCCCGGTTCGCCGCGTTCATGATGCTGTTCGCGATGGCCAATAGCGGCCTGCCCGGCACGTCGGGCTTCGTCGGCGAGTTCATGGTGATCCTCGCCGCAGTGAAGGCGAATTTCTGGCTCGGCTTCACCGCAGCGATCACGCTCATTCTCGGCGCCGCCTACACGCTGTGGATGTACAAGCGCGTGGTCTTCGGTCCCGTCGCGAATGCGCACGTCGCGGCGCTCACCGACGTCAGCCGCCGCGAATTCTGGCTCCTCGGCGTCGTCGCGCTCGCCGTCCTCGCGATGGGCGTGTTCCCGAAGGCCTTCATCGACGTGATGCACGTCTCGGTCACCGACCTGCTGGACCAGGTCGCCAAATCCAAGCTATGACTGGCGTCGACCTGACCCCCGCACTGCCCGAGATCGTCATCCTCGCGGCCGCCTCGATCATCCTGATCGTGGACCTGTTCGTTCCCGATGCGCGGCGTTACGTCTCGTACTGGCTCACGCAGCTCGCGCTCCTGATCGCGACCTGCGTCACACTGACGGGCCTGCACGCCGCGGGGGTCAAGGGCTTCCACAACATGGTCGTCGCCGACATGGTGGCCGACTTCCTGCGGATCGGCTGCTTCATCAGCGTGTCGCTCATGCTGTTCTATTCGCGCGGCTATCTCGAGCTGCGCGGCATGTTCCGCGGCGAGACGTTCGTGCTGATCCTGTTCGCCCTGCTCGGCATGCAGGTGATCATCACCGGCAACAGCTTCCTCACGCTGTACCTCGGCGTGGAGCTCAACGCGCTGTCGCTCTACGCGCTGGTCGGGTCGCAGCGCAGCCACAACCGCGCGTCCGAGGCGGCGATGAAGTACTTCGTGCTCGGCGCGCTGGCGTCCGGCATGCTGCTCTACGGCCTGTCGATGATCTACGGCGCGACCGGCTCGCTCGACGTCGACCTCGTGGCGCGCGCGTTGAACGGCGAGCAGCCCAACCGCACGCTGCTGATCTTCGGCCTCGTGTTCGTCGTCTCGGGGATCGCTTTCAAGCTGGGCGTCGTGCCCTATCACATGTGGGTGCCCGACGTGTACGACGGCGCGCCGACGGCGTTCACGCTGCTGATCGGCACCGCGCCGGAGCTTGCGGGCTTCGCGCTCGCGCTGCGGCTGCTCTCGGGGGCGCTGCAGGGTGCGGCGATCGACTGGCAGGGCATGCTGATCGTCCTGTCGGTCCTCTCCGTGGTGCTGGGCAACCTCATCGCGATCTCGCAGACCAGCGTCAAGCGCATGCTGGCGTATTCGGCGATCGCCAACATGGGCTACATGCTCATGGGCTTCCTCACGGCCAACCGCTACGGGTTCTCGGCCTCGATGTTCTATACCGTGGCGTACGTCCTGACCACGCTGGCGTCGTTCGGCGTGGTGCTGCTCCTCTCCCGCGCCGGCTTCGAGAGCGACCGCATCGACGACTTCAAGGGCCTGAACCAGCGCTCGCCGTGGTGGGCGTTCATCATGCTCCTCACGATGTTCTCGCTCGCCGGCATTCCGCCCACGGTGGGCTTCTACGCCAAGTTCCTGGTGTTCGAGGCCGCGATCAACGAGGGCTTCGTCTGGCTGGCGGTCGTGGGCGTGCTCGCGTCGCTCTATGGCGCCTTCTACTACCTGCGCATCGTCAAGCTGATGTATTTCGATGAGCCGATCGAATCGGCGCCGCTGGTGGCGCGCGCCGACACGCGCGTCCTGCTGTCGGCGAACGGGCTCGCGCTGCTCGTGCTGGGCATCCTGCCGCAGCAGCTGATCGGCCTCTGCGCCATCGCGCTGACGCAGTCGAATTTCCCCTAGCCGGACGCCTGCCATGCGCGTCGGCCTCTTCGTCACCTGCCTGGTCGACCTCATGCGCCCGTCGATCGGCTTCGCGGCGCTGCGGCTGCTGGAAGAGGGCGGTGCCGAGGTCTACGTCCCGGCGACGCAGACGTGCTGCGGCCAGCCGCCGTACAACTCGGGCGACCGCGCCGACACCCAGGTGCTCGCGCGCAAGGTCGTCGCGGAGTTCGAGGACTGCGACTATCTCGTCGCGCCCTCCGGCTCCTGCAGCGGCATGATCCGCGCGCACTATGCCGACGTCTTTCGCGACGACTCCGCGTGGGCGGCGCGCGCCGCGGCGCTGTCGGCAAAGACGTACGAGCTCACCGACTTCCTCGTCAGCGTGCTTCGCGTGCCCGCGGTGCCCGGTCGATTCGCCGGCAAGGTCACGTATCACGACAGCTGCAGCGGCCTGCGCGAGATGAACGTCAAGAGCCAGCCGCGCGCACTGCTCGCGAAGGCCGGCGTCGAGGTGGTGGAGATGGCCGAATGCGAGACGTGCTGCGGCTTCGGCGGCACGTTCTCGGTGAAGTACGGCGAGATCGCCACGCGCCTCGCGGACAACAAGTGCGCGCACATCGCGAATTCGGGCGCCGAGGCGGTCGTGCTCGGCGATCTCGGCTGCATGATGAACATCGAAGGGCGCCTGCGCCGCCGCGGCGATTCGCGCACCCGCGTGCTGCACGTGGCCGAGGTTCTCGCGGGCGAGCTGCCCTGACGCTCATGCAGCTGGCATCCATCCATTTCAAGGAGCGCGCGCACGAGAAGCTGAACGACGCGCAGCTCCAGTTCAACCTGCAGAAGTTCAAGGGCCGCTTCGTCGCGGCGCGCCGCGCGGCCATCGTCGAGCTGGACGATTTCGAGGGCACGCGCGAAGCCGCCCGCGCGATCCGCCAGCGCGGCCTCGACCACCTCGACACGTACCTGACGCTGTTCGAGGAAAACGCCACGGCGCGCGGCGCTACGGTGCTCTACGCGCGCACGCCCGACGAGGTCAACGCGCTCGTGCTCGAGATCGCGAAGCGCCACGCCGTGCGCAAGATCATCAAGTCGAAATCGATGGTCTCGGAAGAGTCGGCGCTCGACCACGCCATCGAGGCCGCCGGGATGCAGGTCGTCGAGACGGACCTCGGCGAGTACATCCTCCAGATCAACGACTACGAGCCGCCGTCGCACATCATCGGCCCGGCGCTCCACAAGTCGAAGGAGGAGGTGTCGGCGCTCTTCGAGAAAACGCACGGCACGCCGCGCAAGGACGTGATCGAGGACCTTTGCCTCGAGGCTCGCCACGTCCTGCGCGAGCACTACCTGACCGCGGACATGGGTATCTCCGGCGGAAACTTCTTCGTGGCCGAGACGGGTTCCGTGGTGCTCGTCACGAACGAAGGCAACGCCACGCTGACGACGACGCTGCCGAAGGTGCACGTCGCCATCTCGGGCATCGAGAAGGTGGTGCCGACGCTCGAGGACGTCGCGACGCTCATGCGCCTCCTGCCGCGCTCGGCGACCGGGCAGTCGATCTCGAACTACGTCGACGTGCTGACCGGCGTCAAAGGGCCCGGCGAGCATCACGGCGTCGAGCACATGTACTTCATCGTGGTCGACAGCGGTCGCTCGGAGGTGCTGGCGAGCGACGTGCGCGAGGCGCTGCAGTGCATCCGGTGCGGCGCGTGCATGAACCATTGCCCGGTGTATCAGAACATCGGCGGCCATTCGTACGGATGGGTGTACCCGGGGCCGATCGGCTCCGTGCTCACGCCCATGTACGTCGGGCTCGAGAACGCACCCGATCTTCCGCAGGCGTCGACGTTGTGCAACCAGTGCGGCGTGGTGTGCCCGGTCAAGATTCCGCTCCCCGACCTGCTGCGCAAGCTGCGCGAGAAGGAGTTCGAGCGCGGGATGCGGCCCTGGTCGGAGACCACCGGACTGCGGCTCTGGACGTGGATGGCCCGGCGTCCGAAACTGTACGGCTGGCTCTGCCGGCTCGGCGTACGCATGCTGCGCGGCCTTGCGGCCCGCGATGGCATGATCCATCGACTGCCTTTCGGCGGCGGCTGGACGCGAGGCCGCGACATGCCGGCGCCGGCGGGTCGGACGTTTCGCGAGCTCTACGCGGCGCGCACCGCGCGGGACGCAACATCGGAAGGATCGCGCAATGAACGCACCGCATAACGTCGTCATTCCCCGCCTGTCGCGCCGCGGCGAATCGCTCGGCACCGAGAACGCTTTCGTCGTGCTCGCCGAAGTGAACGCGCTGATGCGCCAGGGCAAGGACATCATCTCGTTCTGCATCGGACAGCCCGATTTCCCCACGCCGGTGCACGTGCAGGATGCGGCCATCGAGGCGATTCGAGCGGGCAAGCACGGCTACACGCCGTCGGCGGGCATCGACGAGCTGCGCGAAGCCGCGGCACGCGACCTCGGCGCGCGCCGCAATCTCGAGATCCGGCCGGAGGACGTCGTCGTAGGGGCGGGCGCCAAGCCGTTCATCGCGTACACCATCGCGTCGGTCACCGACTACGGCGTGGGCGACGAAGTGATCTATCCGGTGCCCGGATTCCCGATCTACGAATCGCAGATCGTCGCCAACGGCGCGGTGCCCGTGCCGATATTCCTGCGCGAGGCACGCGACTTCGCCTTCGATCCGGCGGAGCTCGAAGCCAAGATCACGCCGAAGACGCGTCTTCTGATCCTGAACACACCGCAGAACCCGACCGGCGGGATTCTCGATAGCGACGACCTCGATGCGATCGCCGAGATCCTGCAACGGCACCCGCAGGTCTGGGTGTTCGCCGACGAGATCTATTCGCGGCTGGTGTACGACGGCGCCTTCGACACGCTCGCCACGCGCCCGGGGCTGCTCGAGCGCACGGTGATCAGCGACGGCGCCTCGAAGACGTGGGCGATGACGGGCTGGCGCATCGGCTACATCGCCAATCGCACGCTGGCACCGGTCTTCACGCGCTGGATCACCAATACGGAATCGTGCGCATCGCAGATCTCGCAATGGGCCGCGGTCGCGGCGATCGACGGTCCGCAGGGCGCCGCCGACGCCATGCGCGATCGGTTCCTCGAGCGGCGCGACCTCATCGTGCGCCTGCTGAACGACGTGCCGGGCGTCACGTGCAGGACGCCGGGCGGCGCGTTCTACGCGTGGCCCAACGTGACGGAAGCGTGCCGCATGACGGGCTGCGCCGACTCCGAGGCGTTCCGCAAGCGCCTGCTCACCGAAGCCGGCATCGCGGTGCTCGCCGACATCCATTTCGGCCGCCGCGTGCCCGGCGACGGGCAGCACATCCGGTTCTCGTATGCGGCGTCGAACGAGGCGATCGAGCGTGGCATCGAGCGGCTCGCGACGTTCGTCCGCCGCGCAAAGCGTTGAGCAAGCCCAATCCGCTGGACGACAATCGCGCCGCGCGCGACGCCGTGCTGGCCGCCGTGCGCAAGGCGCTCGGTCGCCGCGGTGCAAGCGACGAGGCACGCGCGGAGGCGCTGGCGTACATTGCGGCGCATCGGGAGGGCCCGCGTCCCGCCATGCCCGCCGACCTCGTCGCGCGCTTCACCGAGCGCGCGACCGACATGGCGAGCACGGTCGAGCGCATCGGCGCCGTCGGCGACATACCCGGCGCCGTGGCGCGCTATCTCGCCCGGCTCGATCTCCCGGCATCCATTGCCGAGCAGAAGTCCCTCGAGGGCGTGTGCTGGCCGGAGTTCGCTTCGCTCGACTGGTCGGGGGCGGGCCTGCGCATCGAAGCCCGACCGACGGACGGTCGCGACCGTCTCGGCATCACCGGCTGCTTCTGCGCCATCGCGGAAACCGGCACGCTGGTCTTTACGACGGGCGCCAGCACGCCGACGGCCACGATGCTGCTGCCCGACACGCACGTCTGCGTGGTGCGTGCGGATCGCGTGGTTTCCGGGATGGAGGAGGCGTTCGCACGCGTGCGCTCGGAATACAGCGCCATGCCGCGCGCAGTGAACTTCGTATCGGGTCCTTCGCGCACCGGCGACATCGAGCAGACGATCGTCCTGGGCGCACATGGGCCGTTTCGCGTGCACATCCTCGTCCTCGGCTAGTCGATCAGCGCAAAGCGATCCACAGCAGCGCAACGCCCGACAGCAGCAGCACGGCGTCCATGAGAAGCCTGAAGCGCTCGGGTGGCAGCGATATCACGAAGCGCTTCGCGACGAATGCGCCGACCATCAGCGACGCCCCGATGATGAGCCCCTGCACGACGATGTCGGCGGGCAGCGCGCCGAACGTGCGAAAGACGATCGCCTTGGTGAGGTAGACCGCCAGCGAGCCTGCCGCTTCGGTCGCAATGAACGCACCCTTCACGAGCCCGTACGCGAGGAAGATCGGAACGGTGATGGGTCCCGTCGAGACGACGATTCCCGTCAAGAAGCCGACGAAGGCCCCGACGAGCGCGAGATGCAGGCGCGTCACCCGGACCCCGCGCGACGCGAGCAGGCGACGTCCGACGATGACCCCGATGAAGAACACGCCGAGCGCGAGCTCCACGATGCGCGGCGGCAGCACGAGCAGCGTGTGCGCGCCCAGGGCGGCGCCCGGCACGGCGGTCACGGAATAGGCGCCGACGGCGCGCCAGTCGATGTCGCGCCACCAGGCGAGGACGCGTGAAAGGTTGGCCATCACCGAGGCGATGGCCATGATGGGCACCGCTTCGCGCGGGCCGAACGTGAACATGAGCACCGGCATGAGCATGATCGACGAGCCGAAGCCGACGACGCCGCCCAGCGTGCCGGCGATCAGCCCGACGGCCAGCACCAGCACGTATTCCATGCATGCGCGCCGCGCAAAAGCCGCGAGCGTAGCAGGTCGCGGCGAAGCAGCCGCGCGGCATCGCGAGGCGTGCGCGCGCGCAGGCGGACCGCACATCGAAGCTGACGCCGTCGTTTGCGGTGAGCTGATCGGCCGACTCACGCGCGGCGTCTGCCGACGCGCGTACGAAACGTGATGGAGTAGCGGAGCGTTGGCGTCGGCGGGATCATGTGCTGCCAGCGCCATCGTATTTCGCGGCGCAGCGAATAGATCGAGCGCGGCTCGAGGTTCAGCGCGAAAACGCCTTCGCGCTTGTTCGCACGCGGCGGATACGGCCGGAATCGCATGCGGCACGCGCCGGCCAGCGAGATGCCCACGACATCCTCGAACTCCGGCACGTCGCGATGCCACCCGAGCTGCGTGCCCGGCGCGTACTCCGCGACCAGCGCGTCGCCGAACTCCTCGGCCGCGACGCCCGCCCACGCCGCCGCCTTCGCGCGGAGCGGCAGCAGGAATTCGGCCATGGGCGGTGCCTCGCGCAGCGCGTTGTCGCCGAAGTCGTAGCTCGATCCGTAGCTCACCACCCGGCGCTTCGCCGTGTACGCCTTGTAGCGCGCGGCATGGAAATCCAGCGTGGCGATCTGCGCGAGCAGCGCCTGCTCCTCCTCCAGCGAGAGGAACTCGCGCCTGTAGACGAGCCCTTCGGGCAGAGGCGCCTCGACGTCGAAGAGGTCGGCCTGGCCGGTGCTCATGTCAATTTGCGATAATCGGCGGCAACCGGCGGCCCCGCGCGGGGACCGCCTCGTGGAGGATCATCATGACGCAAAGCGCAGGTGCGCGCCTCAAGCAGCTCATCGCCGCGCCGCACATTCTGGTGCTGCCGGGCGTGTTCGACGGCTTCAGCACGCGGCTGGTTCAGCACGCAGGCTACCGCGCGGCGTTCATCACGGGCAGCGGCGTGAGCGAGTCGCGCCTCGGGCAGCCGGACGTCGGCATCATGGGCCTCGACGAGAACGTGGCCGCGGCGCGCGCGATGGCCGCCTGCAGCGACCTGCTGCTCCTCGCCGATGCCGACACCGGCTACGGCAATGCCGTCAACGTGCATCACACCGTGCGCGCGTTCGAGCAGGCAGGCGTCGCGGGAATCATGCTCGAGGACCAGGTGTGGCCGAAGCGCTGCGGCCACATGAAGGGCAAGGAGGTCATCTCGGCCGACGAGATGGTGCAGAAGATCCGCGCCGCGGCCGGCGCGCGCAGCGATCCCGATTTCGTGATCAAGTCCCGCACCGACGTGCTCGCGACGCATGGCCTGCATGAGGCCATCCGGCGGCTCAACCTGTACGCCGAGGCTGGCGCCGACCTGCTGTTCGCCGACGCCGCGTTGTCGGTCGAGCACATCTCCGCGCTCGCGCGCAACGTGGCGAAGCCACTCTGTGTCAACATGGGCTTCGGCATCCGCCAGCGCTCGACCACACCGTTGCTGTCCGCGAAGCAGCTGCAGGACCTTGGCGTCGCGGTCGTGATCTATCCGCGCCTTCTCACCGCGTGCGCGCTGCGCGGGATGCAGAACGGCCTCGCCTTGCTTGGACAGTCGGTCGAGAGCGGCGAGGTGGTCGATCGTCCCGACGCGCTGGTCTCGTTCGAGGAGCTCCACGACATCATGGGCATGGACGAAGTCGAGGCGCTCGAGCGGAGCTTCCTGACGCCCGCGCAACTCGCGGCGAAATACGGCGATGGCGCCGCTACGCCGATGCCCAAGCCCGGTGTCACGGCCTGAACCCATGGCGAGCCCGCCTCGCGGCAGCGTCGCGGCGAAGGTCACGGCGGTGGACGCGCATGCGCACGTCCTGCGGCGCGACGCACCGCTCGTGGCGGAGCGCCATTCCAAACCGCTGCGCGATGCCACGGTGGAGGACTACATCGCGGTGCTCGATGCGCACGGCGTGTCGCACGCACTGCTCACGGCGCCGAGCTTCTACGGCCCCGACAACAGCCTGCTCCTCGAGGCGCTCGACGGCTATCCGATGCGGCTGCGCGGCACCGTCATCGTCAACCCGGACCTCGACGAGCGCGCACTGGGGCATCTGGCGCGCCGCGGCGTGGCCGGCATCCGATTGAACTGGGTGCGTCGCGACGCGCTGCCGGATCTGCGGAGCGCCGACTATCGCGCGCTGCTCGAGCGGGTGAAGACGCTGGGTCTCCACGTCGAGCTCTATCTCGAAGGCCCCAAGCTCGCGCACGCGTTGCCCGCGCTACGCGCGAGCGGCGTGCGCGTGGTGGTCGATCATTTCGGCGCTCCGGATCCCGCGCAAGGTACCGACGACCCCGGATTCCGCGTGCTGCTCGATGCCGTGCGCGCCGGCGATACGTACGTGAAGCTCTCGGCGCCGTATCGCCTCGGAGGCGTGGATCCGCAACGCTACGTCGACGCGCTGCTCGATGCGGGCGGGCCCGCCCAGCTCGTATGGGCGAGCGACTGGCCGTTCGTGTCGTTCGAGGATGCCATCACGTATCGGCAGTGTCTCGACTGGCTGGCGGCGTGGGTGCCCGACGAGGTTGCGCGCCGCACGATCCTGGTCGACACGCCTCGGCGCTTGTTCGGATTCGACCGGCCGCTGTCGACGCGCGCGCGTGAGGAGGAGATGCGACCATGAAAAGCATGGGCTGGATGCGGCTCTGCGCCGCGATTGCCTGCTGCACGATCGCCGCTGCGGCGATGGCGGCGGAGGCGCTGAAGATGATCATTCCCACGCCACCGGGAGGCGGCACCGACGGCTACTTCCGCGTGCTGGCCCGGGAAGCGGAGCCGTTGCTCGGCGAGCCGATCGTCATTCTCAACGTGCCCGGCGCGGGGGGCACGATCGGCGTGGGACAGATGGTGCGCGCGCAACCCGACGGACAGACCGTCGCCGCCGTCTGGCTCGGGCCCATCACGGTCTCGCCGAACACCATGAAAGTGCCGTACACGCCGAACGATTACATTCCGATCGTGCAGGTGTCGAGCGCGCCCTACGTGCTGTGCGTCCATCCGGATTTTCCGGCCAACGACGGCAAGGGCCTCATCGAAGCGCTGAAGAAGGACCCCGACAAGTACACGTACGGCAACGACGGCGCGGGGGGGCCGGGACATCTCGGTACCGCGCGCATCCTCAAGGCGACAGGCACGTCGGCGCGCGACATCCCGTTCAAGGGCGCGGGCGAGACGCTCACCAATTTCCTCGGACGCCACGTCGACATCTACGTCGGGTCGATCCCTCCGATCCTGCAGCACGTGCAGGCCGGCACGGCGAAGTGCCTGCTGGTGACCTCCGCCGACCGCGTCGCCGCGCTGCCCCAGGCATCGTCGCTGAAGGACATCGGTATCCCGAAGGAGGAGACCATCCTGTGGCGCGCGCTGATCGCGCCGAAGGGCACGCCGGCCGACCGCATCGCCAAGCTCGAGGCCGCGTTCGAAAAGGCGGCCATGTCGCCGGCCGCGCGCAAATTCCTCGACGATGCGGGCGAGGAGACCAAGATCCGCAAGGGTCCCGAGCTTCGGCGCTACATCGACACCGAGTACGAGGCGATGGGCAAGATCGCCAAGGCGCTCAATCTGTCGCCGCAGTAGACCGACTCGACCGTTGCCTGCCGCGACCGGCGGAGCGCTCGATCGGGCGCGCTCGCGTGGCCGCTACGCGTCGCTCTCCGAATGCAGCGCGATGCGGTTGCCCTCGCTGTCCCGCACGATCGCGCGAAATCCGTGCGGCCCGATCGCATGCGTGTCCTGCAGCACCTTGCCGCCGTGCGCCGTCACCTGCGCGACGGCGTCGCGCAGTCGTCCGTTGACGTTCATGTAGACGAGGATCCCAGTCTCGGTGACGGCGTCCGGGTCGACCACCAGGCAGCCGCCGTTGCCGCGATCGTGCTCGATCACGCCGAACGCGAACTGCTCGAACTGCTCCTTGTCGACGCGCACGCCGAGCACGGCGCGATAGAACGCGGCGGCGCGATCGAGATCCGCGACCGGCAGGTCGAACCACACCACGCGGTTGTGGGTGGAGTTGAGATCGCTCATCGGCGAGCCTCTACTCGAGCTTGATCTCGCCGTCGAACTTGACGTCGATATCGAGACCGGGCACGCGCAGCGTCATCACCGCCGGGAATGTCTCGTTGCCTTTGGCGCGTCCCGCGGCTCGTGCCTTGTCGACGGCCTGCTCGATCTCGCGCTGCGAATGCACGCCGACCATCTTCAGGAACTTGCGGATGCTGAGATTGAATGTGTCCTCGTTCACGCGCCGACCTCGTCCCGAGTTGGAAAACTGCCATCTTGCGCCGTCGCCACGGCACGTCAAGCGGTGCTCGCGCCGCCCGTTGAAGCGCGCGTCGCGGCGGCGTACCATCGCGTGCATGCGCGGCGATGAGCCCGCCGCACACGGGAAAGGAGGCTCGCATGTGCTACGAGTACGACACCTACTACCTCAGGGCGCTGGCGCTCGAGGCGCTGCGCCGCAAGGCCAAGGACGGCGACGAGGTTGCGAAGTCCGTCGAGCCGAGGCCTTCGACGCAGCCCGCGGAGCCGAAGGCACCTGTCGCGAAGCCGGAAACCGTCCCGGCCTGAAAGCGCGTCTCGCGCTTGCATCACCGAAAACCCGGCACCGCCGGGTTTTCCTTTGTCGACTGCGCGCTATCATCGGTGCGTTGCATTGGCCTTTCGGGGCGATTGAGCCAGGGGAGCGATCCATGAGGAACTACGGCAGGGCCGGGATGGTGGCGGCGGTGGCGCTCGGCGCGTGCGGCATTGGCGTCGCGCTGGCGGCCGCTCCGATGGATACCGAAACGTTCGTCAGCGCGAAGGACATCGAATGGCAGCCTGCACCGCCGTCGTTGCCGCCAGGCGCGAAGATCGCGGTGCTGCACGGCGACCCCGGCAAATCCGGTCCCTTCGTGCTTCGCCTGATGACGCCGGCGGGGTACAAGGTCGCGCCGCACTGGCACTCGCAGGACGAGGCGCTCACCGTCATCTCGGGCACTCTGTACATCGGCATGGGTGATCGGTACGAGCCCAGCACCGCACGCGGCCTCCAGGTCGGCGGCTTTCACTTTCTGCCCGGCAAGGCGCACCACTACGCGTATTCGAAGAAGCCGACGATCGTGCAGATCAGCGGCAGCGGCCCCTTCGACATCAACTACATCAACCGCGCCGACGACCCCCGCGGCGGGCGCTAGCGCCACGGAATACGCGCGCTGCGGGGCTGTTTCCGCCGCAGCGGCCGCGCGGTGCGCGTCGCGACGTCATCTCACCGATTCGTGGAGGAAGCGATGAAGAGACGCAACCGCATGATCCTTGCGGGCGCCGCGCTGGCATGCGGTCTTTCGGCGCCGGCGTACGCGCAGCCGTCCGAGATGACGTTCTTCGTGAGCAGCACGGGCGCGGGCAAGGGCGCCGATTTCGGCGGGCTCGACGGCGCCGACAGGCACTGCCAGACGCTTGCGACCGCGGCCGGCGCGGGCGCCAGGACCTGGCACGCGTATCTCAGCACGACCGGCACCGGCGGCGTCGACGCGCGCGACCGCATCGGCAGCGGCCCGTGGCAGAACGCCAAGGCCGTGGTCGTCGCGAAGAACGTGGTCGAACTGCACGGAACCAACAACCTCAGCAAGCAGACAGCGCTCACCGAAAAGGGCGAAGTCGTGAACGGTCGCGGCGACACGCCGAACAAGCACGACATCCTGACGGGAAGCCAGCCGGACGGCACGGCGTTCAAGACGGCCGACGATACGACGTGCGGCAACTGGACGAAAAGCGGCAGCGACGGCGCCACGTGGGTCGGCCACCACGACCGGATGGGAATCGGGACGGACGACGCTGCGAAGTCATGGAATTCATCCCATGTCACGCGCGGGTGCAGCGACGAGGGACTGAAGAGCACCGGCGGCGCCGGCCTGCTGTACTGCTTCGCCGCGAGATAGCGCTCCGCGACCGGGCAGGCGCAGCCGAGCGGGCCGGCGCGGCCGCGGGTCGGTTTGCGCACCGCGTCACCGGTGCTACAGTGAGCGCTGCGCGGGCCGCGCCGAGGGCCGGCAACCCCCGTGCGCCCCGCATGGTCTATAGCGGATGACGTTTCTCACGCCCCAGGCGTTGTGGTTGCTGCTGCTGGTGCCCGCGCTGGTCGCCCTGTACGTGCTCATCCAGCGCCGGCGCAAGAAGTTCGCCGTCCGCTATCCCGACATGGCGCTGGTGCGCGAGGCGATGGGCAGCGGTCAGCGCCTGCGCCGCTACCTCGCCCCCGCATTGATGCTGCTCGCGATCGTCGCGGGCATTTTTGCAATGGCGCGGCCGACCGCGGTGGTGACGCTGCCGTCCGAGCAACGCAAGATCATCCTCGCGATCGACGTCTCCCTTTCCATGCGCGCGAGCGACGTGGAGCCGACGCGTCTCGCCGCCGCGCAGGCCGCCGCGAAGGATTTCGTGAAGGACCAGCCGGCCGACGTTCGCATCGGCATCGTGACCTTCGCCGGCACCGCCTTGCTCGTGCAGCCGCCCACCAATGATCGCCAGGACCTGCTCGACGCCATCGATCGCTTCGAGCTGCAGCGCAACACGGCCATCGGCAGCGGCATCATCATGGCGCTCGCGACGCTGTTCCCCGACGAGAACATCGACGTCGAGTCGTACACGCTCGGCGCCGTGACGCGCGAGCGATCGCGCGGCAAGTCGCTCGACAAGCAGCAGAAGCAGGAGCCGAAGGCCCAGCCCAAGGTCGTGCCGCCCGGCTCGTACCAGAACGGCGCGATCATCCTTCTTACCGACGGACGCCGCACCATGGGCCCCGATCCGCTCGACGCCGCCAAGCTCGCTGCGGATCATGGCGTCCGCGTCTACACCGTGGGCTTCGGCTCCGCCGGCGGCGCCATGGCGGACATCGACGGTATGTCGATCTACATGCGCTTCGACGAGGAAACGCTCAAGGCCATCGCCGACGTCACCAAGGCGCAGTATTTCTACGCGGGCTCGGCGACCGACCTTCGCAAGGTGTACGAGTCGCTCAATGCGAAGTTCGTGATGGAGCGCAAGCAGACGGAGGTGAGCGCCCTCGTCGCCGCGGCCGCGGCGGCGCTGCTCCTCGCGGCCGCGGGAATCTCCGTGCTCTGGTCGTCGCGCATCACGTAGCCGTCATCCGGACGCATGCGGCGCGGGCTGCGCCGCATAGATCCGCCGCACCGTCTGCATCGTGTCAGCGTCCTCGGCCTTCTTGTCGGGACGATAGCCCTTGACGCGCGCGAAGCGCAGCGCGAGGCCGCCCGGATAGCGCGGGCTCGCCTGCAAGTCGTTGAAGGTGATCTCCACGACGAGCTCCGGACGCACGTACACCGTCCAGGCGTCGCGCTCCACCTCGCGGGCGAGGAGCTCGCGCGTCTGCCATTCGAGAAGGGCATCGGTCATGCCCTTGAACGTCTTGCCGAGCATCACGAAGCCGCCGCCCGCTTCGTCGCGCGCGCCGAGGTGCAGGTTCGACAGCCGGCCGTGGCGGCGGCCATGACCCCATTCCGCGGCGAGCACGACGAGGTCGAGGGTGTGCGTGCGCTTGACCTTCAGCCATTGCGCGCTTCGCGCGCCCGGATCGTACGGTGCCTCGAGCGATTTCACCATCACGCCTTCGTGGCCGCGGGCGATGGCATCGTCGTAGAACGCCTGCGCCGCGGCGGCGTCGCTCGTCACGAGGCGCGGCGTCAGGACGCTCGCGGGCAGAACCTCGGTCATGGCTTCGAAGCGGACGCGCGCGGGCTCGCCGACGAGGTCGGTGTCGCCGCGACGCAGGCAGTCGAAAAAGAACACCGACAATGGCATCTGCGAGCGAAGCGCGTCGACGTCGAGCGTGCGGCCGAAGCGGCGCATCGTGTCCTGGAACGCGTAGGGCGAGCCGTCGGCACGAAGCGCGATGGCCTCGCCGTCCAGGATGAGCGTCTCGCGCGTCGCGTCGGTGACGCAGCGCACGATCTCCGGCGCGGCGGCCGTGACGTCGTTGCCGGTGCGCGTGTAGATGCGCACGGTGTCGCCTTCGCGATGCACCTGCACGCGCGCACCGTCGAGCTTCCATTCGAGAGCGGGCACCGCGATGCGGGCGAGGGCGTCGCTCAGGTCGTCGGCCGGTTGCGCGAGCATCGGCGCGAGCGGCTGGAACATTCGAATCGAAAAGCGCCGCAGGCCCGGTGCGCCTTCGGTCAACGCCGCGGTTGCGACCGCGCCTATTCCACCGGCCTGCATCGCTGCACGTCGCACGTCCTCGGCCGGTAGCGACGCGGCCTGCGCCACTGCCTCGATCATGAGGCCTTCGAGCGCACCCTGTCGCAGCTCGCCCAGCAACAGTCGCGTCAGGAAATCCTGCTCGGGCGGGGTCGCGAGCTCGAAGAGCTCCGCCAGGAGGCGGGTGCGCTCGCCCGTCGATCCGCGGCCGCTCGCCTGCAGCACGCGATCGAGCGCGCGGTCGATGTCGTTCAGGCGGAGCGACGCGGCAGCCGCCGCAGTGTCGGAACGCGCCGCGCGGATCAGCGCATAGCCGATGCCTCCACGACCCTGCGGCGTCTCGCCCGCGAGGTAGGCGACGCCGAGCGCGACCTCCTCGGGCGCGAGCTCACGAAGGAACCGGGCGATCGCGCCGATCTTGGCAAGCCGGCTCGGCGTCGCGCCCACCTGCCCGGATACGTCGACGAGTCGTGCAAGGAGCGTCATGATCGTCGAGCGAGAGCTTCGTCGGCGCCGCACGCGACGACGCCTCGGCGCCTCGCGGCACCGCGCGGGGGCGCTACGCCTGCGTCGTGGCGAATACCGCGAGATCGCCGGGCTTGCGCAGCATCTTGTCGACCTCCGCGGCGTGCATCTCCTCGGCCTGGATCATGCCGCGCGCGAATTCCTCGAGGCCGATCGCACGGCCCTCGACCAGCTTCAGGAGCTCGTGATACAGCCCGAGCGCGGCGCCTTCGGCCTGCAGCGACTCGCGGAGGATCGCGCCGATGTCGTGCTGATGGCTCTCGAGCAGGGGTCCGATCGCGAGCGAGGGATGCGCGCCGAGCGTGGTGATCCATTCGCCGATGTCTTGCGCGTGCGTCAGCGACTCGGTCGCCTGGCTGCGCAGCCAGGACACGATCGGTATGCGCGTGTAGCCGAACACGAGAAACGAGTAATGCGTGTAGCGCACGACACCCGCGAGCTCCGCTTCGAGCAGCCGGTTCAGCACGGCGACGACCTTTTCCTTTTCGATCTGCGGCATGGCGAATCTCCTTGACGAACGGCGTCGCGGGACTGCGACTACTTCGGCGGAATCGGGGCGGGAACCTGGTTTTCGATCGGCGTGATGCTCTGCAGATATGCGAACACCGCGTGCAAGTCCGCATCGTCGAGGGCCTTGAGGCTCCACCACGGCATGGGCGGCAGGATCGGCCGGCCGACCCCGAGGTGCTTGCCGGTTCGCATGCTCGCGACGAATTGGGCCTCGGTCCACTTTCCGAGACCGGTGCGCACGTCGGGCGTGAGGTTGGCGGCGAAGCTCACGCCCCACGGCCCGGCCCACGCGGTGAGGCTGTCGTTCGTGACCGCTGCCCATTTGCCGGGACCGAGCGCATCGATGGGCAGGGGCGGCAGCTTCGCGTCGGCGGGATGTCCTGACAAGGCGCGCGCCATGTCGGGCGCCGGGCCGTTGGGCGTCATGGTCTTCGGCGTGTGGCAGTCATGGCAGCCCCCGAACGCGACGAGGTATTCACCGCGTTTCACTTCAGCGGACGTGCCGGGTCTGTCGGCGCATGCTGCGTCGATCGTGTACGACAGCCCACAGGCGAGCGCGATCGCGCCCCAGGCGGTGTGCCGCATTGCAAGCTCCTCCTCTTGCAGGAGGCGCTAGTCTAGCCAGATGCGCGAGGCGAGGCCAACCGAGCCGTACATTCGTCGGTGAAACGCTCGACGACGGCGCTGCCCGCAGAGGCGTGGCTCGGCTCGGGCGTCGGGCTGCCGCCAACGACGTACACCGCGCCACGCAGCACCACCGCGCGCGCGAAATTGCGCGGCGTGGGCAGAGGAGGGAGCGCCTGCCACGTTTCACCCGGGCGCAGGCGCAGCGCGTCACCGAGGCTCGCGCGCCGCGCCTGCGACTCGCCGCCGAACAGCTCGATGCCGCCGCACCGCACGACGGCGCCGGACGTTCCCCGCGGCTCGATCGGGGGTCCGCTCGTCCATCGATCCGTTGCAGGGTCGTAGATGTCGACGTTCCCGAAATCCGCAGGGCCGCTGCGACCGCCGATCGCATACAGCTTGCCGTCGATGACGGCAGCGGCCGGGCTTCCTTCGGAGCGGGGAAGCGCGGCGCGTGCATGCCAGGCGTCGGTCGCCGCATCGTAGACGTCGTGATTCGCGAGCGTCGTGAGGTCGTTTCCACCACCCACGACGTGGATCGCACCATCGAGCACGATGGCTGCGTGCCCGCCACGCGGCGCTGGCAGGGGAGCCGCGCGCGTCCACTGCCGCGTGCGCAGGTCGTAGACGCGTACCTCCGCGGTCGGCACGTTGGTCGTCGTGTTGAAGCCGCCGATGAGATAGATGCGCTCGCCGAGCACCGCCGCCGCGGGCGCGTTCAAGCCGTTGCCGGGCAAGCTTGTCTCGTCGTGCCAGGCGGCACCATCGAAGCGCTCCACCGCCAGCACGGGGGCGCCGCCATCGCCCGTCCCCGCAAAGGCGTAGATCGAGTCGTTCGTCGCGACGACCGCGTGCGCGGCGCGCGCGTGGTGCATCGGTGCGACGCTGTCCCAGCGCGCAACCGTGCCCGCCGGATTCGTCGTGCACGCCGCCACAGCGAGCCCCATGACGATTGCGATGTGCCTGGGCATGGCGCATGGTAGGCGAAGTGCCGCGACTGAAGGTCGCCGAACGCGTCAACGGCTGCGAGCCGGCGGTGAAGCGGCGCGCGTGCGGGACGAGCGGTCGGGCAGCCGCGCCGGGGACGTGAGAACATTGGCGGCGACGCGGCGTGTCCGCTCTTTGGGGACGACCTTGCTTTCCGAAACAGTGACGCCGAGCTCCATCGTGCGCCAGCTCGACGAGTACGTGATCGGCCAGGACGATGCCAAGCGCACGGTGGCCGTTGCCGTGTACACCCACTTCCGCAAGATCGCGCGCGCACCGGACGGAGTCGCCGCGGCCAAGAGCAACGTGCTCCTCATCGGCTCGTCGGGCACCGGCAAGACGCTCCTGTGCGAGACGCTGTCGCGCATTCTCGACGTTCCGTTCGTCACCGCCGAAGCGACGTCGCTTGCGCAGACGCGCTACGTCGGCGACGAGATCGAGGCGATCCTGCAGCGCCTGGTCGACCGGGCGGGCGGAGACATCGCGCGCGCCGAGCGCGGCATCGTGTTCATCGACGAGGTCGACAAGCTGAAGGCGCCCGAGGGACGCTCGTTCGGAACGTCGGGCGAGAGCGTGCAGCACGCGCTGCTGAAGATCATGGAGGGCGCGCCGGTCAAGCTCGGCGAAGGGCAATACCTCGACACGACGAACGTGCTGTTCATCTGCGGCGGCGCGTTCGTCGGGCTGGACGAGATCATCAAGTCGCAGACGCATGGTTACGGGTTCATCGCGACGTCGAAGGGCGACAACCAGAAGATCCTCGACCGCCTGAACTCGCGCGTGAAGCCGACAGACCTTTTCGAGTTCGGCCTCATTCCCGAGTTCACGGGACGCCTGCCGATCGTCGCGCGATTCCAGGACCTGACGCGCAAGATGCTCGCGCGCATCATGACCGAGCCAAAGGACTCGATCTACACGCAATTTCGCGACATCTTCGGCCGCGAAGGCGTCGAGCTCACGGTCGAGCCGCAGGTCTTCGAGCAGATCGCCGAGCTCGCGCTCGAGTACAAGACCGGGGCGCGCAGCCTGCGCGGGATCTTCGAGGAGCTGATCGCGCCCGTCCTGTACGTGATTCCCGATCAGCGCGACATTCGCGCGGTTCGCATGAGATCCATGTTCAGCGACCCGATATTCGTGCGTGCCGGCGACGCCGCCCAGGCGGGGTCATGAGCGCCGGCGAACGTCAGCGTCACTTCTCGATGCTCCGCGATTTCCAGCTCGCGGATTTCCTGACCCTGGGCAATGCAGCATGCGGCGTTGCGAGCGTGTTCTGCGCCATGGTCTACGTCGCGTCGCAGTCGCCAGCGGCGTTCTACGCGGCGGCGCTTCTCGCGCCGGCCGCGCTCGTGTTCGACGTGCTGGACGGACGCGTCGCGCGTGCGCGTCAGCAGCATTCGGCGCTCGGCCGGGAGCTCGATTCGCTTGCCGACGTGATCTCGTTCGGCGTCGCGCCCGCAGCGCTGGCGTTCGCGGCCGGCCTGCGTGGCGGCTGGGACTGGGTCGTGCTGATCTACTTCGTGTGCTGCGGAGTCAGTCGTCTGGCCCGCTTCAACGTCACGGCGGAAACGCTGTCGGCCGGAAGCGCCAAGGTCGCGTACTTCGAGGGAACGCCCATTCCCACCAGCGTCGTTCTGGTCGCGGTGCTCGCCTGGGCGGCATGGCGGGGGCGGTTGGGAGAAGCCGTGTATTGGGGCGCCTGGGCGGTCGGGCCCTGGGTGCTGCATCCGCTCGTGCTCCTGTTCGCGCTGTCCGGATCGTTGATGATCAGCAAGACGTTGCGGATACCGAAGCTGTGACGGCGTTCGGATAGTGGGCTTCATGCGCGCCCCTGGCGCGGTACTTCGCGCATCGAGCAGCAAGGACGTAACATGCCGGTGAGCCGAACGCGTGTCGAGGTTGCCCTTCACTGGCTGCCGGCACGCACCGATTGACCTGGTTTGCTAGGAGACTTCGATGGCACGCTTCCCAATGTCGATTCCGGAACTGGCTTTCGTCGCCGCCACGCGGGGCGTCGGCGGCGTGGGTATCGGCCTGTTACTCGCCGGTTGCCTGCGCGCCGAGCAGCGCAAGGGCATCGGGCTGGCGTTGCTGGCGATCGGCGTGTTGACGACGGTACCGATCGCCCGGGAAGTCTACGTCCGGCGGCGCGATGCGCTCGGGGACACGTCGGCCTAGGTCTCCCGTCGCATCGCGATTGCGGCACTCGGCGTCACGACGCATCGGCAGTCGAGCGATGCGACCGTCGCTGTGGCGCTGTTTCACATCGGCTCGCAACGGTTCGCCGCGGTTCGGACACCCTACGCGTATTTCTCCGTGGGCGGCCAGGCGTAGCCGCCCAGCTTCAGGATGCCCGGCCTCGCGAAGTGGCGCATCCTGTATCTGGCAGCCTGCCGCCCGCGCCCGGATAATGGCGATGAGGTGCGGCGGTTGAACGCGACTGCGTTCATCATTCGCCGTGCCGCAAACCATGTTCTGGAGGTGCGCCATGACCCCAACCGAAAATGCCGCCATCGTGCGCCGCTGGTTCGACGAGGTCTGGAACCAGCGACGCGACGCGACGGTGCACGAGCTTCTCGATCCCTCATCGATCGGCCACCTGGAGGGCCTGGTCGCCCGTGGGGTGGCGGAGTTCTTCACTGCGCGGTCCTTCCTGCTCAACGCGTTTCCGGACCTTCGCGTGACGGTGGAGGCGCTTCTGGCGGACGAAGACGAGGCCGCAGTGCGTTGGGCTGCCGAAGGCACGCACCGTGGAGAGCTGCTCGGCATTGCGGCGACGGGTCTTCACATCGCGATACGCGGTATGACATGGCTCCGCTTGTCGAACGGTCGCATCGTCGAGGGATGGGATTCATGGAACCAGGGGCGGCTGATGAGCGAGCTCCAGGCCGCTGCGGCGAGCGCCGCCGCATAGGCCTCGCGTGGTGGTCAAGGCGCACCCGGCGCGTTTCCTTGGCCGCGCGACGCGCGAGCGCTAACATCGCTTCCCTCGGACGCGAGCCCGTTCGAAGTCGCGAGCCGACTTACTGAAGGAGCCTGCCATGCCGTACGGTAGAGCAACGCTCGGATTTGCAACCTCGGTTGCTTTCGTCGCGGGCATCGCGCTTTCGCCGGGGATCCATCATGTGATTGCGCGTGCCGACGCCGCCGCGACACCGCTGGCGCCCGCCGTGATCGACCTCGCGGCGATCAAGCACGACGATCTTCCGAAGACCTCCAATCCCGAGATGAACACGCGCATGCTGGTCGTGACGGACAACGCGACCATCCAGCTTCAATCGGGCAACGTGAAGAAGCACATCCATCCGAAGACCGACGAGATCCAGTACATCATCGAAGGTTCGGGCTCGATGTGGCTCGGCAATGAGCGCAAGGAGTTCAAGCCCGGGACGATGATCATCATTCCGAAGGGCACGGCCCACGCCGGAACGCTGGTCAGCAGCGGACCGGTCAAGGCGATCGCCATCAAGATTCCCCCGCAGCCGCCGGACGACACGGTGTTCGTGGACTGACCGTTGAGCCGCCGGCCGGGTGCGATGTCGCCGCCGTGGCAGCGATGGCTGGCGGCGGCCGCCGTGAGTCTCGGTGTGATCGCGGTCGCGTTCGGGATCGCGCCACGCGCATGCGAGCGCGGGCTCGACGTCTATGTCGAGAGCGGCGTTGCAGCAGCCGTCCTGATGGCCGGGATTCCATTCATCGTCCGCACCGGTGATTCGATTCGCCGCCGGGTCGGTCTCTCTCTGGCATTCGTTTGTCTCGTCCTCGCCGCCTGGGTGGCAGGTCTCTTCGCGGCCGATGTGCGGATATGGTGTCGCCTGTTCTAAACGCATCGGTACCGTGCGGCGCCGCATTGCCGGCATGGATCAAGTGCCGGCCGCCACGTAAGACGCGACGCCAAGAAGAATCCACGTCCCGGAGGAGCCATTGATCGCAGGACGTATGCAGAGGTATCGCGGCGCCTGCCATTGCGGCGCCGTAACCTTCGAGATCGAAAGCGACTTCCCCGAGTTGACGACATGCGATTGCTCGATCTGCCGCCGCAAGAACGCGCTGATGGTGAAGGTCCACGAGTCACGATTCGTGCTGCTGTCCGGCGAGGATTCGTTGTACGAATATCGATTCCACACCATGACGGCGCGCCACTACTTCTGCAAGACCTGCGGAATCTATCCGTTCCACCGCAAGCGGGTGACGCCGGACCACCTTGGCGTCAACGTGTTCTGTCTCGAGGGCTTCGATCCCTCGGGTATCCCGGTTCGCGAGACGCACGGTTCAGCGATGGAATGATCGCGATGCCGGTGTGCGGAACGGAGCGCGGGGAATACCAATGATCAAATCCTTCGATCACGTCACGGTCGTCGTGCGCGACGTCGAGGCCGCAAGGCATTTCTTCTCGCTGCTCGGTTTCGAGCACGAGCGAACCGTTGGCGCCGGTTCGCCGTCACTCGCCGAGGTCGCTCATGAGCTGCTTGAAGTCCGGGGAATCGAGCAGCAGCTTGCGGGCGACGGCGCGCAAGCGATCGACACTCGCGGCGTCGAGCGAGAGCGTGGTCGGAATCTGCTTGAAGTAATCCCGCTCGCTCTCGTCCGGTATCGCCTGGAGCGAGACGTCGATGAAGTAGAAGCGCGGCTGCCCGTGCGCGTCGTCCGCGTCGTTCGACGCGCGGTGGCGCTCGATTTCATCGCGCCACCGCGTGAAGCTCGCGCGGAGCTGCTCCGACATGTGCAGCGACTGGGCATTCACCGGCAGCTCGAATGCGCGCATGACCCGCCGGAACGACGGCACTTCATCGCTCTGATCGATCGACAGGTCCGGCGCCCGCTGCGCGTTCACGGAGATGAACACGGCATGCGTCAGGTGATGGTAGCCGAGCGCGTCCATGAGCTCGAGGAAGCCGCCGTTCTCCACGGCGAAATCGATGGACGCGCGCACACCGAGGTTGTCGATCAGCCCGCCGTCGACGAGATGGACGTAAGGGCGCTTCGCCACATCCCGATAGGAATGCGCGTCGCGAAGGCGCGCGAGCGGGCCGGCGGTGTCGCCGGCCGGGTGCGCGGCGTTGATGAAGCCGCGCGGCGCTGCGGCATTGCAGCTGCCGGCGTAGTTGCGCAGCGTGATCGCCGTGAAGTAGGGCGGCAAGGCGGCCGAAGCGGCGACGGCCCGGGCCACGGGCACCTGGCCGAGGTCCGAGCACAGCAGGTCGAATTGCGTCTGGGTGAAGGGAAAGCGCGCGCCGGTCGATAGGTCCGAAGCGTTGATGACCACGAATGGCCGATACGCGCCGCGCGCGAGGTCCCCGAACGTCTTTCCATGGAACAGGCGATCGTCGAAGTACTCGGCGAGAAGGTCGGTGCGCCCGAAATGCTTGGAGGCGAGGCGCGCCGCATTGGTCGCCGCACGCAGCTGAAGATCGCGCTCGACGTCGCGGCGCAGGAACTGCTCCTTGAAGTCGTTGAAGATGGCGTCGCGGTAGAGGGCGTAATACGCCGCGACGATGCTCCCGCCCGACACCGCGTTGATGATGTCCACTTCGTCGAGGAGGCTGCGCCGCGTGCCGCCGATCGGGACGCGGGTATCGCGCAGCGCCTCGAGCGTTCCGTAGGCGAGCGCGGCGGCGCGCATCCCGCCCCCGGAGAAGCTGAGCACGACGAGAACGTCGCCGGGGTTGGTCGGATCGCGCGCGACCCGTTGCAAGCGGTACCCCTCTTTGGCATCCTGCTGGCCGAGCGGGGCGTTGACGGGGTAATGTGCGCTGTTGCCGCAGCCAGCGAGGAGCAGCACGCTCGCCGCGAGCGCGAGGTGAGCGAAACACCGCAACATGCCCGCCCGCCGATCGAGCGTGAGCGTCACCGCAGCCTCGCTGCCTGGAAGTCCGGCGCTATTGTGCATCAGAATGGCGTCATCGGAGGTTTCCTCGTACTGACGTAGTCGCAGAATCCCGGGTGGCCCGCATGGAAGCAAGCTTGTATGCCGATCGCGACGGACGACGCTCGACGACTGCCGGGGCGGTCGCCGTGCGCGCGGTCCTCGCGGCAATCGCTTATGTCGTCGCGCTGCTCGTCTCGTATTACTACGGGGGCGGCTTCGGACAGGAGGCGACGATCTGGCTCGCGAGCGGCGTCGCGATCGGCGTGCTCGCCGCCGCCGACACGCGTCGCTGGCGTGCGTATGCTGCGGGACTCGCGATCGGTGCGCTGGTCGCGAACCTGATCGCCGGCGAGTCGATCGTTGCGGCGCTCGTCTACGCCGTGGAGGAGGTGGCCATCGCGCTGCTTGTCGCGTGGGCGCTGAAGCGACTGCTCGGCGCCAGCTTCCGACTCGACAGCGTGCGCAACGTGCTCGTGTTCGTTGTCGTCGGCGCCTTCGGCGGCGCGCTGGCGAGCTGGCTCGTCAACCTCGCCGCGTATCCGCCGCTCGGTGAGCCGAGCCCGCTGCTCGCATGGCGTCTTTGGATCGTCTCCGGCAGCGTCGGCACGCTGATCGTCACGCCGCTGATCCTCACGTGGGCCGACTTCCGGCCCAAGCGATCCGGAGGCGCGACGATGGTGGATTTCGCGTGGGGCGGGCCGCTGTTCCTGCTCGTCGTGCTGTCGACGATCTTCGTCTTCCACGGCGAGACGGCCGCGCGCTTCTCCGGGAGCGTGGGCTATTCGATCACGTACCTGCCTTTCGTTTTCCTCGTCCTCGGTGCGCTCGTGTGGGGACCGCGCGGCGCCACGCTGTCCACGTTCGTGCTCGCCGCAATCGCCGTCGTCTACACCGTTCGCGCGCAGGGACCGTTCGCCGGCGTGGAGGGATTCCTCGGTGAGGCCGTGCTCGAAGTGCAGGGCTACGTCGCGGCAGCGGCGCTCATGAGCCTGCTGGTGTCCGCGTTGACGGCAAGCAGGCAGGTCGCGCTGCGCGAGGCCGCGAGCTGGAAGACGCGTTACGAAGCGGCCATCGTCGCGAGCGGGCAGGCGCTGTACGAGCTCGACCCCGCGTCCGGCCGGCTCGACTGGTCGGGCGACACGCGTCGGCTCGGCTTCGCCGGACAGGCGCCATCCACTCTCGCGGGCTATCTCGAGCGCGTGCATTCTTCCGATCGTGAGGCGGTGCACGACGCGTTCATCGCGCTCGCCCGCGGCACGATCCGCCATTCGCCCCTGACGCACCGCCTGCGCTCCGGCAGCGGCGAAGACCTGCGCGTCGACGGCGACGCCAATGCGATCGTCGACTTCGACGACAGCGTCCACCGCGTGGTCGGATTCCTGCGCGCCTCGCCGTCCGCCGGCGCGCCCGTCGAGCGGCGCGCCGCGTGATGGAGCAGGAGGAATCGCCCGAGGCCGATCAGGCCGTGTTCCTGATCCACGGGCTCGGGGGCACGCAGTACGACATGGGCTCGATGCACAAGCGCCTCAAGCTCGCGGGGTTCGAAACGCATTCGCTGACCTTGCCGGGGCACGGCACGACGCCCGAAGACCTGGTCGGCATCACTGCCGAGGACTGGCTCGCGGCGTGCCGGGGGATGTACACCGAGCTCGCGGCCCGCTACAAGACGCTGCACCTGATGGGCATGTGCATGGGCGCGCTGCTCGCGACCGAGGTGGCCAAGCAGGAGCGTCACGACAAGGGTCGGCTGATCGCGCTCGCGCCGCCGATCTTCATCGACGGCTGGGCTACGCCCTGGTATCGCGTGTTGCGCGGGCTTCTGTATCGCATTCCGATGTTGCGCACCATGCGAATCGAGGAAGAGGAGCCCTACGGCATCAAGAACGAGCAGCTCCGCGCGATCGTGAAAGGCAAGTTCGAACGGGGCGAGAATTTTCACTATGGCTGGGTGCCGCTCGCGTGCCTGCGGCAGGTGGACCGGCTGCGCGGCCTCGTGATGAAGGGTCTGAAGCGCATCCAGTGCCAGACGCTGGTGGTGCACGCGCGACAGGACGAGCTCACCAGCCTGCGCTCGGCGGATTTCCTCGTGAGCGGCATCGGCGGCGACCGCGCCCGCATGATCGTGCTCGAGAACAGCTATCACATGGTGTGCGTCGACAACGACCGCGAGCTCGTGGCGCGCAACGTGCTCGAGTTCCTCGGCGTGCCGTGGGTGGAAGCCGGGCAGCTCAGCGACGATCCGCTCATGTCGCAGGATGCGCTCGCGACGCTTGCCGGCAGCGTGCGCAAGCTGCTGGAAGAAGGCTCGTTCCGCGACCTGCCGACCCTAGGCATACCCGAGATGGCGTGGTATCAGCCGGGGAGCAATCGCGTGTCCGGAATCCATCGCGGCGCCAAGGCGGTGCGGGCGTTCGCGAACGAGCTCGGAAGCGCAAGCGACGATGCGCGGTTCACCGCCTTCGGAACGCCGGTTTTCAACCGGGGCACGGCGTTGATGCCGGCGGCGTGGCTCGCGCGGCGTGGAGGCGAAGCGCTGCAGTCGCAGGGTGCGCTGCTCGTCGCCATGCGCGCCGGCAAGATCAACGAGGTCCGCTGGTTCGCGGACGAGGTGTCGGCCGAGGACGCGTTCTGGGGTGCCCCGACGGAAGTCTCCACCGCCGCGCCTACGCTGGACAACCAGTTCGAGGACGCCGTCGCGCGCTCGCGCCTGTTGTCGATCACGCCACCCGAATCCACGCTGCTCGAGCTCTACGCGTTGTACAAGCAAAGCAGCGAGGGCGACGTGCATGCGAGGCGTCCCGGTCCGCTCGACGTGGTCGGTCGGGCAAAGTACGACGCCTGGGCGCGCGAGAAGGGTGTCAACCGCGACGACGCGATGCGACGCTACATCGCGTTGGTGGCCTCGCTCGAGAGCCAGAAGGTCGCGGCTTAGCCGCTGCACGGGGCGATTCGTCTGGCCGAAGCGATGAACGAGCCGACTTACGAGGAAGCCGAGCACCGCCGTCGCGGTGTTCCGCAGGGCTATCGCCAGGGCCTGATCACCGCGATCACCGTCCTCCTCGGCTTCACGCTGGCATTCCTGCGGTATTGGGGCTTCGAGGCGCCGGGCGAATGGACGAAGCAATCCATCGTGGCGACGGTCGCGCTCGGCATCGCGGTGCTGTTGCAGATCATCGCCCTGGTGCGGTCGTTGCGGCTCGAGGACGATCATCCGCGCGAGTATCGAAAGACCGTTCTGTATTTCACGTGGTCCACGGCGCTGCTCGTCCTCGGCCTGCTGGTGGCCGCGATCGTGTTCGCCGATTGACGATCGAGGAGCATTGCCATGGCGGCTTATCTCATCGCCGCACACGACATCGCGGATGCGGCGGCATTCGAGGAATACCGGGCGAAGGTCGTGCCCATGATCGCTCGCTACGGCGGTCGCTACATCACGAGGGGGAGCGGCCACACGTTCCCCGAGGGCGGCGAATGGAAGCCCGAGCGCGTGGTCATCATCGAGTTTCCCGACATGGCGGCCCTCGAGCGGTGGTACCACGCGCCGGAATACCAGCCGCTCATTGCGCTTCGCAAGGCGAGCACGAGCGACCGCGACATGTTGGTCGTTGTGGACGGCGTGTGAAGGCGCTTGTGGAGCTTCGCCGCCTCGCTCGAGCGGGCCTGCCGCCGGCCCGGCTCGGAAGCCATGTCGAATTGACGAACGCACGATGAAGAAGAGCGCTGCAAACGACGGCGAATCCGCCTCCGTCCTGATCGACCGGAAGATCGAGGCGCTCACGGACTGGCGCGGCACGGCCTTGAGCCGGGTGCGCAGGCTCATCAGGGAAGCCGACCCCGACGTTGTCGAGGAGTGGAAGTGGAGCGTTCCGGTGTGGTCGCACGACGGGATCCTCTGCACGGGCGAGACGTACAAGGCGGCCGTCAAGCTGACCTTCCCCAAGGGCGCGTCGCTGCCCGACCCGGCCAGCCTCTTCAACGCCAGCCTCGAGGGCAACGTACGGCGCGCCATCGACATCCACCAGGGTGAGGACGTCGACGCGCGCGCCTTCAAGGCATTGATCCGCGCCGCGGTCGCGCACAACGTGTCCGGCGCGAGGGCCAAGCCGAAGCGCACGAAATAGTCGCGTCCATCCATCGCGCGCTCGACGCGCGACCTGACTGCGGGCGCCGGCGGCTACGCCCGCTGCATGCGCGCCGCGCGCCGCTGCAGCCAGCCCACGACGACCATCAGCATCAGCGAGATCGCGATCAGCAAGGTCGCGGCGGCGGCGATGGTGAGGCTGATGCTGTCGTTGATCCCTGCGAACATCTGGCGCGGCAATGTGCGCTGGCCCGGGCCGGTGATCAGGAGTGCGACGACGACCTCGTCGAACGATGCCGCGAACGCGAACACGGCGCCCGATGCGACACCGGGCAATATGAGCGGGAGCGTTACGCGCCGAAACGTCGTGAGCGGCGATGCGCCGAGGCTTTCCGCCGCGCGCACGAGCGTGCGATCGAAGCCCGACAGCGTGGCCAGCACGGTGATGACCACGAAGGGAACTCCCAGCGTGGTGTGCGCGAGAATGAGGCCCGCGTAGCCGTCGGTCAGGCCGAGTGGTGCGAACGCGAAATAGACGCCGACGGCGATGATGACGACGGGCACGACCATCGGCGAGATGAGGATCGCGAGCACGAGACCCTGAGCAGGAAAGCGCGCGCGCCACAACCCCATCGCCGCCAGCGTGCCGAGTGTGGTCGCGAGAACCGTTGCCGAAACGCCGACGATGACGCTGTTCTCGAGCGCGGGAAGCCAGAACGACGAAGTGAAGAAATCCTCGTACCAGCGCAGGCTCAGCCCGGGCAGGGGATAGTAGAAGAACGATCCTGCGGAGAAGGAAAGCGGCACGATCGTGACGATCGGCGCGATCAGGAAGATCAGCACGGCGCCCGTGAGCACGACCAGCGTCACGCGCGTGATGCGCTCGCCGTGTGTGGTCGCGCCCGAATGCATCGCCGCTAGCCGAGGCGCATGCGCTCGATGCCGATGAGCCGGTTGTACACGGCGTACAGGATCAAGGTCGCCGTGAGCAGCATGACCGACAATGCCGCCGCCATGCCCCAGTTCACCGTCTTGCTCGCATAGAACGCGATGAAATAGCTGATCATCTGATCGTCGCCGCCGCCCACGAGCGCCGGCGTGATGTAGTAGCCCAGCGCCTGGATGAACACGATGAGACAACCGGCGCCGATGCCGGGAAGCGTCATCGGCAGATACACGCGCCGGAACGCGGTGAAGGGCGTCGCGCCGAGCGATGCCGCTGCGCGCACGTACGAGGCCGGGATACTCTTCATCACGCTGTACAGCGGCAGCACCATGAACGGCAGCAGCACGTGCACCATCGCCACGTAGACCGCGAAGCGGTTGAAGATCATCTTGAGCGGCTCGTGCACGATCCCCAGCGACAGCAGGAGGCTGTTGAGCACGCCTTCCTTCTGCAGGAGCACGACCCACGCCGCCGTGCGCACGAGCAGCGAGGTCCAGAACGGCAGCAGCACGAGGAAGAGCAGCACGCTCGCGCGGCCCGGCGGCTGCGATGCGATGACCAACGCCACGGGATAGCCGAGCAGCAGGCAGACCGTGGTCACGACGGCGGAGATCCACAGCGTGCGCCCGAGGACTTCCCGAAAGACGCGTTGCTCGGCGGGCGCACCCTCGATCGCGCCGTTGGCGTCGCGGCGCAAGTCGAGCGCGCCCAGGAGATAGAAGTCGGTGACCGGGCCGCCGGCGCGGCGCATTGCCGCCCAGGTGTCGCGCTCGCCCCACTTCGGGTCGATGCCGATCAGCGTCTCGCGCGCCGATCCGGTGATCTCGGCCGGGACTCGACGTCCCGTCGTGAAGAGCAGCGTGCGGAATCCGGGGACATCGTAGTTGAGCCGCGTCGCGGCGCTGGCGAGCGTACCCGCTTCGCGCGCCGCGCGGATGTCGCGGGCGAGCGCGGCATAGGCCGATTCGGGCGGAAGATCGCGGCCGTCCCAGTGCTTCAGCGCAACGGTCACATCCGGCAGGATGCGCGCGATGTCGGGATCGACCAGCGCGTGCGACAGCATCATGCCGATCGGCAGGACGAAGCAGGCGCACAGGAACACGAGCAGCGGCAGCACGAGCGTCGCCGCGCGCAGTTGCTCGCGGCGACGGCTGCGCCGCAGCGCGTGGACGAGACCGGTGTCGCGCTGCTTGCCCGCGAGGCTCGCGTGGAGCGATGCCGCGGCGCCGCCTAGCATCGCTCCGTCCTCGGACGGCCGGCCGCTACTTGGCGACCCAGGCGTTGAAGCGCTGGTTCAGCTTGTCGAGATTCTCGAGCCAGAACTTGTCATCGATCGGCAGCGCCGTCGCGATGTTCTGCGGTGCCGTCGCCAGATTGGGCAGCACGTCCTTGTCGATGAGCGCCGTCGACGCCTTGGTGGTCGGGCCGTACGGGATCTTCGGCGGCAGGTTCTTCTGGTTCTGCGGATCGTTCACGAAAACGAGGAACTGCTCGGCCTGCGCCTTGTTCGGCGTGCCCTTCATGACGACCCACGAGTCGATCGTGTAGAGGTTGTTGTTCCACACGATCTTGAAGTTCTTCTTGTCCTTCTCGTTCGCGGCGGCGAGACGGCCGTTGTAGGCGTCGGTCATGACGACCTCGCCGGAGGCGAGGAGCTGTGGCGGCTGCGAGCCCTTCTCCCACCACACGAGATTCGGCTTCAGCTGGTCGAGCTTGCGGAACGCGCGCTCGACGCCTGCATCCGTCGCGAGCGTCTTGTACACGTCCTTGGGCGCGACGCCATCCGCCATCAACGCGATCTCGAGGGTGGTCTTCGGTCCCTTGCGCAGTGCGCGCTTGCCGGGCCACTTCTGCACGTTCCAGAAGTCGGCCCACGATTTCGGTGCGTCGCCCTTGATCTTGTCGCCGTCGTAACCGAGCACGAAGCTGTAGACGATGGCGCCCACGCCGCAATCGTTGACCGCGTCGGGCAGGTACTTGTCCTTGCCGCCCAGCTTGTTCCAGTCGAGCTTCTCGTAGAGGCCTTCCTCGCAGCCGATGAGCAGCTCCTCGGACTCGACCTGCACGACGTCCCAGTTGTTGTTGCCGCCCTGGACCTTCGCGCGCAGCGTGCCGACGCCGCCGTCCCAGTTCTCCTCGGTCATCTTGACCTTGGTCTTGTCCATGAACGGCTTGAAGTAGACCTCGCGCTGCGCGTCCTGGTAGGCGCCGCCCCACGACACGACGGACAGGTCTCGCGCCGAAGCGTGCGTGCAGAATGCAACGCCGGCTGCGGCAATTGCGACGATCCAGCTCTTGCTCATTGTGCCCTCCCAGCGGAAACAGGAAAAACTGCGCAGATGCCCGAGCGAGCTGCGCTGTGCGCGCCCGGCCCGGGCCAACCGGCGATCGCTCGAGCGAGCCGCGCGCTGCGCGGCCGCCGAGAATGACACGAGCTTCCACTCGCGCGGAAACCCGCAGTGCTCATCTTTCCTCGGCGAACGCCCGGCAATGCTCGGGTGTCCAGAAAATTTCCACCGGCGCGCCGACGTCCGGCAGAAGATGCGCCTCGGAGATGGGACGCTTGACCATGAAATCCTCGTGACCGCCGATCGCGACGCGCGCCCTCACGTGATCGCCCAGGTAGATCACTTCGCGGAGCGCGCCGGCGAGCCGGCAGCCCGGATGCGCGTCGATTGTATGCTGCGGCGCCCGGATTTGCACCCGCTCCGGCCGCAGCGAAACGCTCACGGCGGCGCCCTCGGCGACGGGCTCGACGAGCGTTCCTTCGATGCGGCTGTCGCCGGCGGCGACGCGGATCGTGCAACGACCGGCCGCGGCCGATTCCACCCGCCCGGCCAGGCGGTTGTTCTCCCCGATGAAGCGCGCGACGAACGCGTTGCGGGGATGCTCGTAGATACGCTCCGGCGTGTCGAGCTGCTCGATTCGACCGCGATGGAACACCGCGATGCGATCGGACATCGTGAGCGCTTCGGCCTGGTCATGGGTGACATAGACCATCGTCACGCCGAGGCGTTGGTGCAGCCGTCGGATCTCGAGCTGCATCTGCTCGCGCAGGTATTTGTCGAGCGCGCCGAGCGGCTCGTCCATCAGGATCAGCTTCGGCTCGAAGACGAGCGCGCGCGCCACGGCAACGCGCTGCTGCTGGCCGCCCGACAGCTGCGCCGGGCGCCGCTCGCCGAAGCCGGCGAGCTGCACCATGTCGAGCGCGTGCTCGATGCGGCGTGCGCGCTCCGCGGCTGCCACGCCGCGCACCGACAACGGGAAGCCGATGTTCTCCGCGATCGTCATGTGCGGGAACAGGGCGTAGTTCTGGAACACCATGCCGATGTCCCGTCGATACGCCGGCACGCGCGAGAGCGGCTTGCCGTCGAGCAGGATCTCCCCCGATGTCGGCGTCTCGAATCCCGCGAGCAGCATGAGCGTCGTCGTCTTGCCGGAGCCCGACGGGCCGAGGAGGGTCAGGAACTCGCCGCGACGAATGTCGAGATCGAGCTTGTCGATGATGCGGGCGACACCGTCGTAGGTCTTGCCGATGTCGACGAAGCGGACGATCGTGTCGCCAGCGCTCAAGCCAGCCCCTTCTCCCGCACCATGGCCCAGGTGTCGTCCAGCGCGGCGCCAAAGCACCCCAGCATTTCGTCGATGCCGGATTCGTCGATGATCAGCGGCGGGCTGAACGCGACGATGTCGCCGGGCATGTTGCGCAGGATGGCGCCATGCTGCTGCGCGCGACGCACCAGAAACGCCGCCACGCCCGCCTTCGGATCGAACCGTTCCTTGCTCGACTTGTTGCGCACGAGCTCGACCGCGCCGATGAGGCCGATGCCGCGCGCGTCACCGACCAGCGGGTGATCGGCGAAGCTGCGGATGCCCGCCTGGAGGTGCGGACCGACCCGACGCACCGCCCCCACGATGTCGCGCTCCTCGTAGATGCGAAGCGTCTCGAGCGCGACCGCGGCGGGCACCGGATGCGACGAATACGTGTAGCCGTGACCGAAGATGCCGAGCTTGTCGCTCTGAGCGAGAAGGATCTCGTAGAGGCGGTTGCTGACGAGCGTGCCCGAAATCGGCTGATACCCCGCGGAGAGGCCTTTGGCGACGGTGACGATGTCCGGCTTCAGATCGAACGTCTGCGAGCCGAACATGTTGCCCGTGCGCCCGAAGCCGCAGATCACTTCGTCGGCGATGAAGAGGATGTCGTGCTTGCGCAGGATCGGCTGGATGCGATCGAAATAGGTGGCGGGCGGCACGATCACGCCGCCCGCGCCCATCACGGGCTCCGCGATGAACGCCGCGACGGTATCCGGTCCTTCGCGCTGGATCAGCGACTCGAGATCGGCCGCGAGGCGCTCGGCGTACGCCTCTTCCGGCTCGCCGCGCTTCGCCTCCCGATAGTGGTACGGGCACTCGGCACGCACGATGCGGTCGATCGGCAGGTCGAAGTCGTCGTGCGCGAACGCGAGTCCCGTCAGGCTCGCGGTGGCGATCGTGACGCCGTGATAGGCGCGAGCGCGCGACACGATCTTCTTCTTGCGCGGGCGCCCGAGCGCGTTGTTGATGTACCACACGAGCTTCACGGCCGTATCGTTGGCCTCGGAGCCGGAGTTGGCGAAGAGCACCTTGCCCATGCCCTGGGGGGCAATGCCGATGAGGCGCTCCGCCAGCTCCGTGCTGACGGCGGGCACCTTGCCGCCGAAGCTGTGATAGAAGGGCAGCTCCAGCATCTGCCGGTGCGCGGCGTCGGCGAGGCGCTTCTCCGAGAAGCCGAGCGAGGCGCACCACAGACCCGCCATGCCTTCGATGTACCGTCGCCCCTCGTCGTCATAAACGTACACGCCCTCGCCGCGGGTGATGACGAGCGGGCCCTCGGTGAGCACCGTGCGCAGATTCGTCGAAGGATGCAGGTGGAACGAACGATCGCGGCGCGCGGCCGGTGTCGTGAGCGACATGGAGGGTGAGCGGGGTCGGCGATCGTCGATTGTTGTCGACACCGCAGGTGCCGTCAATGGGCCGGGGTCGGGCGTATGATCACGCCGCACCGTTGCACACCGTAAATGACTAGGGCGACAGCATGAGGGCCGTTCTGCGGGTCATGTCCACCATTCACGCCGGCTTGGCCGTGCTCTTCGCCTGCGGGGGGCTGGCACTCGTGGTGATCGCCACACGCGTTGCCGTCGCCGCGCTGGCCGGCGAGCTCGACCGCGCCGCCGCGCAGGGCGTGATCGAGGCCGTGGGCTTGCTGGCCGCGGCCGTGGTTGCGCTGCAGATCGCGCAGACCATCGTCGAAGAGGAGGTCGTGCGGGACGTGCACGTGAGCGCGCCGACGCGCGTGCGGCGGTACCTGTCGCGATTCCTGGTCGTGATCGTCGTCGCGCTGGCGATCGAGGGCCTGGTCGCCGCGTTCAAGGCGATTCACGAGGATCTCGATCACCTGGTCTATGCCGCGTCGCTGCTCATATCGGTTGGATTGCTCATCGCCGGATGGGGTGTCTTCATTCGCCTCAACCGCGACGCCGAGGAGCTCGAGCCCGAGGCGATGGAAGAAGCGAAGCGCGAGGACCGAAAGATGAAGTGAGCGTTTCCGAAGCAGCGCGATCCTCCCGCCATCGCGGAGGGGCGCCGGACGGACGGCGGCGCGACGTCACGACGCCGCGCGGGCCGCTGGTTGAACATAGGCCCACACCCAGGAACGCGATGAACGCGCTGTCGTCCCGCGCCACCTTCGTTCACAAGCGGCTGCTTCCGATATTCTGGTTCGGATTCATTGTCGTGTTCGTCGTCATGGGCGTGGCTCAGAATGACGAGCGGCAGGCGTTCGGACTCTTCGTCGGTCCGGCCGTCATGGCGGTATTCGGATTCCTGTTCTTCCGCCGCCTGGTGTGGCCTCTCGCCGACGAAGTGCTCGACGGCGGCGACTATCTCATCGTGCGCAAAGGCGGCCTCGAACAGCGGGTGCCGCTCGCGAACATCATGAACGTCAGCGGCTCGATGTACATCAATCCGCCACGCGTCACGCTGCGCCTCGTCGAGGCCGGCCCGTTGGGCGACGAAGTGGCCTTCATGCCGCGGCGGTCGTTCAACCTGAATCCGTTCGCCCGGAACAAGGTCGTGGACGATCTGATGGTCCGCGCGTACGAGGCGCGGACGCGCAGTGCTCGATAGGAAACGGGATCGCGCGGCATGGCGACGGCGCAACGCTGCATCCCGTGGGATTTCGACGGCGCCCTGGCGCACCGTCGCGCAACGGGTCGGCATACCGGGCGTGCTCGTGCGATGCCGACACGATGACGCGCGCTATCGGTGCGAAACGCTCGCCACGCTGGCGACCGTCATCCCGGCATGACCCCGATCCGTGGGCGAGCGCGCAGGCGCGAACGTCGAGCCGGAACGCGGCATCGCGAATGCCTCGAATGAGCGAAGACGCCGACCGCATCGTGTTTCGCGCAATGCGTGACGCCGACCTCCCGGTGTTCCACGAATGGATCCGGCGACCGCATGTCCGCGAATGGTGGGGCGGCGACGACGCGCTCGTGAGCCTGGACGAGATCCGCGCGCGGTACTCGAGCCGCAGCCTCGCGTTGGACAACGTTCATGCATACTTCGCGCTGATGGGTGAGCGGCCGATCGGCTGGGCGCAATGGTACGTCGCCCTCGGCGCGGGCGGCGGATGGTGGGAGGACGAAACGGATCCCGGTGTACGCGGCATCGATCAGTTCCTGTGCGACGCCACGACGCTCGGGCAGGGACTCGGCACGCGCATGGTCCGCGCGTTCGTGTCGATGCTCTTCGCCGATTCGGAGGTCACCCGGATCCAGACGGACCCGTCGCCCGACAACGCGCGCGCCATCCGCTGCTACGCGAAGGCCGGGTTTCGCGAAGCGCGACGCATCGTCACGCCGGATGGCCCGGCGCTCTTGATGATCCACGAACGGACGGGCGCGCCATGAACGCGACGAGCCATCATCCGATCCGATGTCGCTGCGGAACGCTTCAAGGGCATGTCGCCGCTGCATCGGGCGCGACGCATGCGGTCTGCTATTGCAGGGACTGCCAGGCGTATGCCCGTTTCCTGGGCACGGGCGAGATCGCCGACGTCGACGGCGGCACGCGCGTGGTGGCCACGCTGCCGCGTCACGTCGCGCTTACGGCCGGCCTGCAATGCCTCGCGTGCATGTCGCTGAGCGAGCGCGGGCTGTTGCGCTGGTTTGCGAGCTGTTGCAATACACCGATCGGCAACACGCCGCGGGATCCGAAGGTCCCCTACGTCGGACTGGTCCACAACTGCCTCGAGCATGGCGGATCGTCGGTGGACGCGTCGTTCGGGCCGCCGCGCGTGGCGGTCAACACCGGCTCTGCGCGCCGACCGGTGACGAGCAGCCGTGCCGCGACCGTTGCGGCGGTCGCCCGCCTGATGTCGCGCGCGGCGGTCGATCGCATGTCGGGTGCGTACAAGCGCAACCCTTTCTTCCTGGCGGGAACACGCACGCCGATCCGGACCGTCACGGTGCTGTCCGATGCCGAGCGACAGCGTGTCTATCGAGCGGACGCATGAGTCGAACGGCGTGGTGCGCTGCATGGCGGGCGCGGCCCTCGGGCATGGTGGCGTTCGACGCGGGCGTTCCGTGACCGATCGGTACGACCGTGCATTGCTGCTGAGCGGCCCCAAGCGCGACGTCGTGCTGGGGCTGTGGGAAGTGCAACGTTACGGTTTGGACAGCTACGGCGACGAGAACTACGTCTCGCTCTACGGCATGCAACCGGCCGAGTGGCACGCCAGGGGCGTTCGCGTCCTGGGCCGAACGGCGGTCGAATGCACGCGCGACGTGCTCGCCCGCGCGATCGCGCAGGACGTCGCAGCGGGTGCCGCGTCGAGGTCGCATCGCCCTGCCACGTGGGTGATCGATCCGTTCGCCGGGTCGGGGAACACGCTGCACTGGCTCGCGCATCATCTGCCCGGCGCGCGCGCCATCGGCTTCGAGCTCGATGCGCAGGTGTCCGACCTCACCCGACGCAACGTGGCTGCGCTCGGGCTCGCGATCGACGTGGTGCGACGCGACTATCGGGAAGGACTCGCCGCGCTCTCGACGGCCGATCATGACCGATTCGTCGTCTTCATTGCGCCACCCTGGGGACGCGCGCTCGATCCGGTGCGCGGGCTCGACCTGCGCAGCACGGAGCCACCGGTCGCCGATGTCGTGCAACGCGTGGTCGAGTCGTTCGCGCCGAGACCCGTGCTGTGCGCCATCCAGTTGTACGAGCAATCCGACGCCGCCTCGGTCCGCGAGGTGGCGCGCCTCTTCGACGCGTCGGAGGTCCGCATGTACGCGTGCAATGCGCCCGGACAGAATCACGGGATCCTGCTTGGCGAGCGCAACTGGAGCTAGAGCATCATGTCGAAATTGCGGGTACAGAGCTTCGCGGTATCGATCGACGGGTTCGGTGCGGGCCCGAATCAGAGCCTCAAGAATCCGCTCGGCGAGCGGGGGCCCGAGCTCATGGAGTGGTTCTTCCCGACGCGCGTATGGCGCGACATGCACGGACTCGGCGACGGCGAGTCCGGCATCGACAACGGCATGGCCGAGCAGGGCTTTCAGAACATCGGCGCGTGGATCCTCGGACGCAACATGTTCGGCCCCGTGCGAGGCCCCTGGCCCGACGAGAGCTGGCAGGGCTGGTGGGGCGAGGAGCCGCCGTATCACGTGCCGACCTACGTGCTGACGCACCACGCGCGCGCGCCGCTGCGCATGAAGGGCGGCACGGAGTTCCGCTTCGTCACCGAGGGCATTCATGCGGCGCTCGATCAGGCGCGCGCGGCGGCCGGCGGCAAGGATGTGCGCATCGGCGGCGGCGTCGCCACGGTGCGGCAATACCTCCGCGCCGGCCTGATCGACGAGCTGCACCTCGCGGTGCGTCCCGTTCTGCTGGGTGCGGGCGAGGCGCTGTTCCAGGACCTCGACCTGCGCGCGCTCGGCTACGCATGCGAGCGCATGGTCGCCGGCGAGCGCGCGATGCACGTGCTCATCCGCCGAAATACTTAACCGCGCGGTTCAGTATGCCTGCGCGAGCGCCTGCTCGATGTCGCCGATGAGGTCGTCGACGTGCTCGATGCCGACCGACAGGCGCACCAGATCCGCGGGACAGGTCGTTGCAGGGCCTTCGACGCTCGCGCGATGCTCGGCGAGGCTTTCCACCGAGCCGAGCGAAGTGGCGCGCTTGAACACGCGAAGCCGCGCGGTGAACGCGCGTGCCGCCGCTTCGCCGTCACGCAGGCGCAGCGACAGCATGCCGCCGTAGCGCGCGGACATCTGCCGCGCCGCGGTCTCGTGTCCCGGGTGGTCCGGAAGTCCCGGATACAGCACGTGCGACAGCCTCGCATGACCGTGGAAACGGGTCGCGATCGCCATGGCGTTGTCGCACGCGGTGGCGACGCGCAGGTGCAGCGTGCGCATCCCCCGCGCGAGGAGCGACGCTTCGACCGGTCCGAGCACGGCGCCGCCGGAGCCGCGGACGTAGCGGATGCGCTGCCACAGGTCGTCGTCGGCCGCGGTCGCGAGCACGCCGGCGACCACGTCGGAATGGCCGTTGAGGTACTTCGTCGCGGAATGCATCACGATGTTCGCGCCGAGTGCCAGCGGCCGCGTCAGCAACGGAGTCGCGACGGTCGAATCGACCGCGACGATCGCGCCGGTCTGGCGCGCGATCGAGCTCGCCGCCGCGATGTCGGTGATGTCCCACGTGGGATTGGCCGGCGTCTCGACCCAGATCAGGCGCGGGCGCCGTGCGCGAGCCTTGGCCGCGAGGTCGTCGAGCGACGCGTTGTCGTAGAGATCGAGCCCGAGCCCCCACGTTCGAGCGAAGTCGATGAACCACTTGCGCAGTCCCCAGTACATGTTGCGGGGGACGAGCACGTTGTCGCCGTGCTGCAGGGCCTGGAATACGGCGGCCGCCGCGGCCTGCCCCGAGGAGAAGAGCAGCGCCGCCGCGGCGCCCTCGAGCGACGCGATCAACGCTTCGGGCCCGTCGTAGGTCGGATTGTCCGCGCGGGCATAGATACGCCCGCCGGGATAGCCGCCGTCCGCGCCGCGCTCGTACGTCGTCGAGACGTGGATCGGCGGCACGACGTCGAGATAGGGCGGCGCCACGCGGCCGAGGCCCTGCGCAATGCGCGTCGCGCGGTGCAGCTTGTCGGTGTCGTCCATGGTGACCGATAGCATCTCCGATCGGCCTGCCGGCAGCAAGCGCGGCACGCCCGTTCGGACTACCATCCGCGGTCATGTCGTCCGACGGGCCGCTGCAGCCGCGTGAGGAGTACCTCGCCGTCGCCGGCGCGCGGCTTTTCGTCCGGCAGACGGGCCGCGGATTGCCGTTGCTGGTGGTGCATGGCGGCCCGGACTTCGATCACGCGTACCTCCTGCCGGAGCTCGACCACCTGGCGACGGTGTTCCGCCTGATCTGTTACGACCAGCGCGGACGCGGCCGCTCCTCGGCGGGCGTCTCGGCCGAGGACGTGACGCTCGACTCCGAAATCGACGACCTCGATGCGGTGAGGCGTCATCTCGCCGTGGAGACCGTCGCGATCCTGGGCCACTCGTGGGGCTGCCTGCTGGCGCTGGAGTACACCGCGCGGCATGCGCACCGCGTGTCGCATCTGATCCTGCTGAATCCGGCGCCCGCATCGCATGCCGACCTCATGCACTTTCGCGCCGCGCGCGCGTCCGACGACGCGGAGGACGGAATGCGGATGCAGGCGATCGCCGCCTCTCAAGCGTACGCGAGCGGCGACATCGCGACCGAGGCCGAGTACTACCGCATCCATTTCCGGCATGCGTTCGGCCGCGTGAACGCGCTCGAGTGCATCGTCTCGCGGCTGCGCATGCACTTCACGCCCGACGACATCGTCAAGGCGCGAGTCATCGAGGAGCGCCTGTACGCGCAGACGTGGCGTCGCCCGGATTACGACGTCGTGCCGGCGCTACGCGACGTCCATGTGCCGACGCTCGTCGTCCATGGCGATCGCGACCTCGTACCCGTGGCGTGCGCGCGGCGCATCGCCGAAGCGATACCGGCCGCGCGCTTCGAGTTGCTGGAGGACTGCGGCCACTTCTCGTACCTCGAGAGGCCCCACGACGTGAGGCGCGCGATCGAAGCGCTGGTCGCCCAGACGGGCGATCGATGAAGGCCCTAGAGCGCGCGCAGGAACGCGACGAGATCCGCCTTTTCCTGCGCGGTGAGGCCGATCTCGAAGCGCTGATCGTAGAAATCGACCACGGCCGCGAGATCCGCCGCCATGCCGTTGTGGAAGTAGGGTGCGCGGCTCGCGAGCGCGCGTAGCGTCGGGCCCTTGAAGCGTCCGATGTCCTTCCATTTGCCCGTGATCAGCGCGCGGCCGGGATCGGTGGTCTGCACGACTTCGAGCGTCGTCTTGTTGCGCAGCGTGTAGAGCGGCATGTCGGGCGTTCGGCGTGACGCGTCCGCGATGCCGATGTTGAGCGGCGCCGGGATCGAGTGGTTGCCCGCATTCGGCGTATCGTGGCAGGTCGTGCATGTCCCGACCAGGACCGGCACGTGGAGGTCGTCGTTCAGGCCGCTCACGCCGGTGATGCGGATCGGCTTGCTGTTGAAGGTCGTCTGGCCGCGCGCGATCGCGTGGCGCGCCGCGACGATGCGCGTGTCATCGCCGAAGGTGCTCCCGTTCTTCTCCCAGTTGTCCCAGTGGTCGTAGAGCGTGAACACCGTCGGATTGAACACGGCGCCGTTGCGATAATCTCCGGACACCACGTCGTTCATGCCGAAGTAGAACGGCACGTCGGCGAGCGCCTCGACGCCGCCGTCGGCGTGGCGCGCCGTGAGGCCGCCGGCCTGGAAGTCGATGAGCTGCGCCGTGTAGAGGCCCGCCTCGAACGCCACGATCGCATCGCGCTGCGCTTCGGTAAGCGGCTCCGTCGCTTGCGCATGGCCCGTCGTCGCGTCGAGCGCCTGCTGCCCGAGGTCCGCATGCAGCGTCGCGAAGCAGGTCGTGGTGCCGAGCAGGCACGTTTGCGACGTCGCATCCGCGAGCGTCTCGCGTCCGTCCCACATCACGGTGCTGAGGAAGCCCAGATTGGTCGACGGCAGGACGCGACGGAACAGCGACAGCTCGCTCGCGCTCGCGTGGCCGTACGGGTCGTCGACGCCGATGAGCTCGAACTCCGCGTTCGCGGGAATGCCGATGCCGACCCGGATCAGGCCCTTGTCCAGCAGCTGGCTGTACGCGATCCGGCGCGCGTCGACGGTGGAGACGTCCGCGGTCGGCGAGTTCGCCCCGTCGACGGTGCGGAAGATGGGATCGGTGCCCGCGCTCGCCTCGAACCGCGCCTTGAGCTGGTCGGGCGTGACCGACCATCCCTGGCTCGGCTGGTGGCACGTCACGCACGCGCGCCCGTTCGTACCGAGCACCTGGAAGAACGGGTTGCTCGTGTCGATCGCGCCTGCGGTGCTGTAGGTGGCCGCGAATCCGCTCGGGTTGGGAAAGAGCGCCATGCTGGGCAATGCGTTGCCCGGGTCCGCCGTGGCGGGCGCGCTCATTGCGAGGAACAGCGACACGGCGCGCAACAGCCGGTCGCGTGACCGATATACGGACATCGTGGCCTCCCTTGCCTTCACAATCGCAATCGGAGCGGCAAACCCGCCACGACGGGCGCGGATCGCTCAGGAAAGGGGCGGGTCGGCGGTTTCGGCAGCCTCGCGCTCGGCCGCCCGGGTCTCTGCGTGGCCCGCGCCCACCGTCGGCCGCAAGGCCGCCCCTGCCGCGACGAAGGCGTCGTGCGCCGCGCGCGTGTCGCCGGACGCGCGCAGGGTGCGGCCAAGCGTGAGATAGGCGAGCCCGACGAAGCTCGACGCCTCGCCCGGAATGGCGCGCTGCCGCTGCATCGCGAGGGCGTCCGCTGCGTCCTTGCGCGCCGCGGGGATGCGCCCGAGCCGCAGCTCGATCTCGGCGCGGCGCCGCAACAGGTCGGCACCGGACGAGCCGTCGTGGCGGCGGGAGGGCGCCATCGCATCGTCGAGCTCGCGAAGAGCGTCGTGCAGATCGCCGCGTGCGTCGTCGAGGAGCGCGCGCTGGCTGGCGAGCGCCGCCATCGCCGGGTGGCTCGCCGGGTACATGCGCGCGAACCGCGGTTGCGCCTCCGCGAGCGCGGCCTGCGCCGCGTCGAGATGCCCGAGATGCCGCTCGACGGCCGAGCGCACGAGGAGCGCCTGGTTGATGACGATCTCGTCGCCCGCGCGGCGCGCGCCCGCGTAGGCGCGGTCCACCCATGCGGCCGCGTCGCGCGAGCGTCCGAGGCGATCGAGCGTGCGCGCGTAATTGTTCTGCAGCATCGGTGAGACGTCCTTGTCGCGCCCCTCGGCGCTGCTGTTGTCGATGGCGCGGCGATACAGCGGTTCGGCGTCGACGGGGCGCCCCATGCCTTCGAACGCCAGCGCCCAGTTGTTGTAGAGCGAGCTCGCGTTCTCGGTGTTCTCGCGGCCGAGGGCGACCAGGCTCGCGTGCGCGCGCTCGAACGCCGCGATGGCCTCCGGAAAGCGGCCCGCGATGCGATACGCCTCGCCCAGCGAGATCATGATGTGCACGTCCCACGCGCGGGATGGATACGGCAGCCGCTGGTACAGGTCGCGCGCCGCCTCGGCTCGCCGGATCGCCTCTTCGCGATTGTCGGCCGACTTCGCAAGCTCGCTGCCGCGCCAGTAGCAGGCCATGCGATCGAGGTCGAACTGCGGCTCGCGCGGCAGCTCGGCGAGCGCATCGCGCAGCAGGGCTTCGCCGCGCGCGGTGTCACCCCCCGCTGCAACGGCCTGGGCGTACGCGCAGGCCGCCTCGGCGCGCACCGAGGCGTTGTTCGTGCCACGCGACGCCTCGTACGCGCGCGAGAGCACCTCACGCGCCTTCTCGTCGCGATCGAGGAACTTGTATTGCTGGCCGATCGCGACGAGCATCGCGATGCGATTGGCGTCGCTGTCGCCGCGCTGGCGCTCGACGATCTCCTCGGCGCGCGCCAGGAGCTGGCCCACCGTCAGCGGCGTGCCGGCGGGCACCGCGTCGCTCAGCAGGAACGTGTCGAGATCGTTGACCGCATCCGCGCGCGAGAGCTGCTGCAATGCGAAGTCGCGCTGCTCCGCCGCCGCGCGCGCCTCGCGGTCCGCGCGCTGGCGTTGTGCTTCGGCCAGCACGGCGTGCGCGGTCGCGCGGCGTGCTTCGATGAACGTGCCGGCGACGCCGGCGATGAGCGCCACGCCGGCCAGCGCCGCCAGCGCAACCGGCAGACGATGCCGACGCACGAATTTGGACGCGCGGTAGCGCAGGGTATCGGCGCGCGCGCTCACGGGCTGCTGCCGCAGATAGCGGCGCAGGTCGTCGGCGAGCGCGTCGACGCTGGCATACCGCTCCGCAGGCGCCTTGCGCAGCGCCTTGGCGGCGATGTTCTCGAGGTCGCCACGCAAGCGGTGGGCGAGCGTGGCGGGCGTCGCGGCGCGCATGCGCGCCATGTCCCGGGTGGTGCGCTGCGCGACCGCGGACAATCGCGCCGGCGGCACGTCCACGACCGCGCGCAGCCGCTCGACCGGCGTGGTGGCCTGGGCTGCCGTCGGATGATGCCCGCTCAGCAGCACGTAGAGCAGCACGCCGAGCGCGTAGACATCGGTCGCGGTCGTGACATGTCCGCCCTGGACCTGCTCGGGTGCCGCGTACTCCGGCGTGAACGCACGTCCCGCCACCGCGGTGAGCTCCGTTTCCGCGCCCGCCGGGTCGCCGTCGTGCAAGAGCTTGGCGACGCCGAAATCGAGGAGCTTCGCCTGTCCGCTCGCATCCACCAGGATGTTCGACGGCTTGAGGTCGCGATGCAGCACCAGATTCCGGTGCGCGTGCGACACGGCATCGAGCACCTGCAGGAAGAGCTCGATGCGCGCCGTCGTGTCGAGCGCATGATCGTCGCAATAGCGGTCGAGCGGCGCGCCCTCGACGTATTCGAGCACGAGGTACGGCTGGCCGCCCGGCGCGACGCCGGCGTCGATGAGCCGCGCGATGTTGGGGTGCGCGAGGCGGGCGAGGATGCGGCCCTCGCGTGCGAAGCGCTCGGCGCCGCCTTCGCCGAGCAGCGCGAGATTCAGGAACTTGACGGCGGCCTGGCCTTCGAAGCGGCCGTCGTCGCGCGCGGCGAGCCACACCGTGCCCATGCCGCCCTGGCCGATCGCGCGCACGATGCGGTACGCGCCGATGCGCTGTCCCTCGAGCGACGGCGCGTCGGGAGGAAGCGCCGCCGCGCCGCACAGGAAGCCATCGCGGTCCAGGCCCGCCGCTCGATCGAGGAGCGCTTCCACGGCATCGGCGAGCTCGCCGTCCTGGGCGCGCAACGCATCGAGGCGCGCACGGCGCGCGGCCGGCTCCTGCTCGAGCAGCTCGTCGAGCAGGGGGCTGATCCTGTTCCAGCGGATGGCGTCGAACCCCGCCATGGCGCGTGCTTCCTGCGCGAGGCGGCTATTGATCGGTCAGTACGTGATGCAGGAACAGTCGCGCCTTCTGCCAGTCGCGCTGCACCGTGCGCTCGGACACGCCGCGCTGCTGGGCGATCTCCGCGAACGTGAATCCGCAGAAGAACTTGAGATCGACGAGCTCGGCGAGGGGTCGGTCGATGCGCTCGAGCTCCTCGAGCGCATCGCTGATCGCATCCATGTCCTCGGTCGCGGGAACGGCATCGGCAACCTGCGTATCGATCGCAGTCAGGTGGTATTGCCCGCCGCGCTTTTGCGCGCGCCGCTGGCGCGCGTAATCGATGACGAGCCCGCGCATCGCGCGCGCGGCATACGCGAAGAAATGCGCACGGTCGGGAAAGTCGCGCACGCGCGCCGACATGTCCATGTAGGCCTCGTGCAGCAGCGTCGTGGCGCCGAGCGTCGCACCGGCGTTGCGGCGCAGCTGGCGCGCCGCGAGCCTGTGCAGCTCGCGATACAGGTCGGCGAAGAGCGCAGCCGAGTCGCGCTCGGCATTGCCGTGATCGCCGGGTGAAGACGGCATCATCGTCGAACCATCGTGCCAACCCGAAACGCCATACATACCGCCAAACGCGCGCCCGGCGCTTCGGAAAATTCTACGCCGATCGCGCAGAAGGATCGTGCTGCGCCTGTCGCTTTCGCCGCCGCGTTTCCGATGGATGGTCTAGGGAGCGCCACGCGGTCCCATCATCCGAAAGGACTCGAGATGCGTAAGATTTACAAGATCTCGCGGCACCGTGAAAGCGGCCGGGCCGCTGCCGTGGCGATCACGATTGGCGCGCTCGCGGTCGCTGGCGTCGCGCTGCATCGCGCCGGCACGAGCGACGCGACCGCCGCGCCGCCGGTCGCCGCAAGCGCGACTATGCCTGCGCCCGCGCCGACCGCGTACTTCCCGTCGCAGTTCGAGCTGCATGCCGGGCCGCCCGAGGAGCCCGTCCAGGCGTTCTAGCGCATCAGGGGCGGCGCGCGACCATGTCGATCTCGATGCGCGCGCCGCGCGCCAGTCCGCTGACGCCGATGCACGTGCGCGCCGGCCGACGTTCCGGCGGGAAGTACGTGGCGTAGACCGCATTCATGCGCGCGTAGTCGGCGTCGAAGTCGCGCAGATACACCCGCACGGCGGCCACGTGGGAGAGATCGAGGCCGCAGCCGCGCAACACGGTGACGAGGTTGTGCATCACCTGATGCGTCTGATCCTCGATCGTCTCGGGGTAGGGCGACGTGCTGGACGTGCCCGTGAAGGGCATCTGACCGGTCAGGAACAGCCAGCCGTCGGCTTCGACGGCATGGCTGAACGGCGCGACCGGATCGGGCGCGCCGCCGATCATGTGGAACAGCAGCGCGGACATCCGTTGCGCCTCGACGCGAGCTAGCGGACCCGTGCGCGCGGCGGCAGCGGCGCCGCGGCGAGGTTCGGCCGCGGATGGAACTCCGGCTTCGCGGTGCCCGCACGCTCGATCAGCTGCAGCGTCGTCGCAAGCGCGGTCTCCAGCTGGCGGTCGCGTCCCGCGGCTGCATCCTGCGGCGCGTTGTCGACCTCGACCGTCGGGTCCGTGCCGTAGTTCTCGACACCCCAGCCGACGTCGCTGAACCAGAACGAGAACTCGGGCTGCGTCGTCTCCGTGCCGTCGACCAGCTTGTGGCGCGGCCAGATGCCGATCACGCCGCCCCACGTGCGCGTGCCGACCAGCGGCCCGATCCGCATCAGCTTGAAGCCGTGCGAGAAGATGTCGCCATCCGAGCCGGCATGCTCGTTGGTGAGCGCGACCACCGGACCAGCGACGGCTTCGTCGGGATACGACGCCGCCTGTCCCCAGCGTGACAGGTTGTAGCCGATGCGCTTGCGCGCCACCTTCTCGAGCAGCAGCTCGGAGACGTGACCGCCGCGGTTGTAGCGAACGTCCACGACGAGCCCATCGCGGTCGCACTCCGTGCGGAAATAGCGATGGAACTCGGCGAAGCCCGCCGACATCATGTCCGGAAGGTGGAAGTAGCCGACGCGCCCGCCGGAGTGCTCGTGCACCCACGCGCGGTTGCGCTCGACCCATTCGCGATAGCGCGCGGGCACTTCGTCGGCCAGCGTGGTGACGACCACGTTGCGATGCGCGCCGGTGCCGCCCTTCGGCGGCGCAAGCGTGAGCTCGACCTTGATGCCCGCCTGGTGCACGAGCAGCGATTGCGGCGGCCGTTCGCGCGACGTGCGCTGGCCGTTCACCGCGACGATGCGCTCGCCCGGCTTTGCTTCGACCCCGACCGCGTGCAGCGGCGAGTCGGCGCCGGCGTCCCAGGGATCGCCCTGCACGATGCGCGCGATCTCGTAGCTGCCGTCGTCGACGAGCTTCGTCTCCGCCGCGAGATATCCGAGCGCGACCTGCGGCGGACGGCGATAGTCGCCGCCCATCTCGTACGCGTGCGAGGTGCCGAGCTCGCCCTGCATCTCCCAGATGAGGTCGGACAGCTCGGCGCGCGTCGCCACGCGCGCGAGCAGCGGCGCGTAGCGGGCGTAGACGCCGTTCCAGTCGATGCCCGACATGTCGGCCACCCAGAACTGGTCGCGCTGCAGGCGCCAGACCTCCCGCAGCATCTGCTTCCATTCGCGCCGCGGCTCGACCGAGAGGCGTATGCGATCGAGGTCGATCCATCCCGTCTTGCGCGACGGCTGGTCCGACGCGCGCCCCGGATCGCGCTCGCCTTCCGGCTTGCGTCGCGCGGCCAGCGCGCGCAGGCGCTTGCCTTCGCGCACCACGAGCGTCGTCGCATCGTTGGCGATCGCGAACATGTCGGCCTTGTCCATCAGCGGGTCGGCGGCCTGCGTCGCGAAATCGAAGATCTCGAGGCGGCCCGGCAGATCCTTGTGACCGCCGCGGCCGTGCGCGCCGGCGATCGGCAGTACCGTCCACACGACCTTGTCGTCCGATGCGCCGGCGATCTGGCCGAAGCGATTCTCGGGGACGGGAAACGCCGACACGCGTCGCGCGATGCCGTCGAGCTCGATGGGGGGCAGGGCGCGGTTCGCTTCGCCGTCGTGGTGCGCCTTGCCGCCGTGATCGTCGCCGCGCAGGCCCTTCGGCACCGGGTCGAACGGCGGCCGCCCGCCGGCCTGCAACGCGATCAGGTAAGGGCGCGCGCCGCGCGGGAAGCTCAGCTCGAACTGCACGTTGTCGTAGACCGGATCGAACGTGCGCACCGACAGGAAATACAGATAGCGTCCGTCGGGATCGAAGGCGGGGCTGTAGTCCCTGAATTCGGGCTGCGTGAGCGTGGTGTGCGACTGCTTCGCCACGCCGTACAGCTTGATCGCGCAATGTCGCGGCGACGTCCAGAACGAATACGCGAGCCATTCGCCGTCGGGCGACCATGCGAGGTCCTCGGTGCGCCCCGCGTCGCTGCGATCGACGCTCGTCAGCGTGCCGCTGTCGAGGTCGCCGATCATCACTTCGTTGCGATGGTTCGCGAGCGCGACGCGGCGGCCGCGCGGCGAGGCGCGCAGCGCGACGACGCGCCCGATGTCCCAGTCGAGCGTGCGCGTCGACTCGCCTTCGAAGACCTCGATGCGCTCCTCGCCGGTCGCGTCGCCCACGGCGACCACGGTGCGGCCGTCCGCGAGCCACTGACCGTGCCGGTAGCGCGCGCCCTCGTCGCTGCCGTACTGACGCACCGCGCCTTCCCACAGCGGGAACGCGAAGACCTTGCCGCGCGTGACCACCGCGACGCTGTGACCTTCGGGGTGCACGTGATACGAGTCGAGATGATCGGCGGCGGGCACGAACTTGCGCGCCGCCTGCGTGCGATGCGAAGGCAAGCGCACGTCGAGTCGCGTCGTGCGATCCGACGCGGGGTCGAACAGCCACAGCTCGGCGGCGCACTGATAGACGATGCGCTTGCCGTCGGTCTGCGCGTGCCGCGCGTAATACGTGTCGTGGTCGGTGTGCCGGCGCACGTCGCTGCCATTGGCGCGGCACGAGTAGAGATTGCCGATCGACTCGAAATCGGAGATGAAATAGACGCGATCGCCGATCCACATGGGACTCGTCAGATTGCCCTGCAGCTCGCTCATGCGCCGGAAGCTGCCGGAACCTTCGGCGTCGATCCAGAAATGTCCCGCCGTGCCGCCGCGATAGCGCTTCCAGCGCGCGGGATCCGCGGTGTTGCGGCCGATCACGCACGCCTTGCCCGGGCCGTACGCCAGGTGATTGACCTGTCCGAGAGGCAGGAGCTGCGGCATGCCGCCCGCGGGATCGAGCGTGTACGCGCGATAGTTGCGAAAGAACGGCTGCCCGTACGTCGTCACGAACAGGATGTGCCCCTCCGGCGTCCAGCCGCGCACGATGACGTCGGGGCCGAGCCACGTCATGCGGCGCGCCGGACCGCCGTCGCTGTCCATCAGATAGACCTCGGGATGCTGCTCGTCGCGGCCGACGAAGGCGACGTGCCGTCCGTCGGGCGACAGGCACGGCGTGGATGGCTCGGAAAGGCCCGCCGTGAGTCGCCGGGCGACCCCGCCCGAGGTGGATACGCGCCAGAGGTCGTCGTCGCTGACGAAGAGGACGGCATCGTCGTGCAGCGTGGGGTGCCGCAGGTAGCCGTGATGATGATCGGTCATGAGAGTCGCGAATGCGCAGGAAGCGGGGATTCTACTCGTGCGTGCATGGCACAATCGTCGCCCCGCATGACAAACGCAATGGAAAAATCGCCTCGTGCCGGCGCGCGCTCGCTATCGGGGGACTCGACCCCGGGCGCCGGCATGGAGTCCACCTATGCGTGGATGCGCCTCGCCGTTTCGATGCTCCTGTCGACCATCGGCGGCGTCGGCATGTGGTCCGTCGTCGTAGCGCTGCCCGCAGTGCAACAGGAGTTCGCCGTCGCGCGCGGCGACGCGTCGCTGCCCTATACCCTGACCATGCTCGGGTTCGGCGTCGCCGGCATCGGCATGGGACGCCTGTCCGATCGATTCGGCATCATGGCGCCCGTGGTGCTCGGCACCATCACCATGGCGCTCGGCTATGCGGCGGCGGGCGCGTCGGCGTCGCTGTGGCAATACACGCTCGCGCAGGGACTGCTGATCGGCGCGGGCAGCTCCGCCACCTTCGCGCCGCTGCTCGCCGACACGTCGATGTGGTTCGCGCGCCGGCGCGGCATCGCGGTGGCGATCTTCGCGAGCGGCAACTACCTCGCGGGCGCCGTGTGGCCCCCCATCGTGCAGCATTTCATCGAAAGCGCCGGCTGGCGCCACACATGCTTCGGCATCGCGGCGTTCTGCGCGTGCACGATGCTTCCGCTGGCGCTCGCGCTGCGGCGCAAGCCGCCGCACCCCAATGCGCGCGCGACGGCATCCGCGCTCGGCAAAATCCGCGCCGTGCAGCCGCTCGACGTATCACCCCGGGCGCTGCAGACGCTGCTGGTGATGGCGGGCGTGTGCTGCTGCGTGGCCATGTCGATGCCGCAGGTTCATCTGGTCGCGTACTGCAGCGACCTCGGCTACGGGCCCGCGCGCGGTGCCCAGATGCTGTCGGTGATGCTCGCGTTCGGCGTGGTGAGCCGCCTCACGTTCGGCTTCATCAGCGATCGCATCGGCGGCCTGCGCACACTGCTGCTCGGGGGCATGCTGCAATGCGTCGCGCTGTTCCTGTTCCTGCCGTTCGACGGCCTGGTGTCGCTCTACGTGGTCTCGGCGCTCTTCGGATTGTTCCAGGGCGGCATCGTGCCGTCCTACGCCATCATCGCGCGCGAGTATTTCCCGCCGAGCGAGGCGGGCTCGCGCGTGAGCGCCGTGCTCATGGCGACGCTGTTCGGCATGGCGCTCGGGGGCTGGCTGTCGGGCGTGGTCTACGACCTCACCGGGACGTACAAGGCCGCCTTCATCAACGGCATCCTGTTCAACCTCGTCAACCTGTCGATCACCTCGTGGCTCCTGCGACGCAAAACGCCACAGCCGCAACCCGCGTAGTCATCGCGCCGCGGCCAGCGCTTCGACGAAGGGCACCAACACGTCGGCGCTGACGTCGCTCACCGCGAGCCAGTCCATGTCCGCGCCGCGCGCGTGCGCGATGTTGAATCCGCGCAGCGTGCGCAAGGGCATCGCCGGCGGCCGCGCCGTGGCGGGCCGCACGAACACGTCGATCACGTGATCCCGATACCGGTAGACGAGCACCGCGACGCGTTGCTTGTCGAGGTAGTCGAGGCGTCCGCCGGTGAGCACGAAGCCGCTCGCATCGAGGCGCGGCACCGGCGGAGAATAGTCGAGCCGGGCCGAGAGCCACGGCTTGACCGTGTGCTGGTCCGACGAGGCGACCTCGATCACGTGCTGGCTGAGCGTCGCGCGTACGTGCGCGCCGACGGCTTCCACGGCGAGATCGTCGACCGCGCGATGCTCGACCATCGCGGTGGTGACGAAGAACGCGAGCACGGTCGCCGCACACCCGGCGAGCGCGCCGAGCGACAGCCAACGCCAGCGCGGTTCGCGCGCCCGGCGAGCGGGGCGCGCCTGCTCGGCGATGCGCGCCCGCAGCGCCTCGGGCGCCTTGTGATACGTGACCTCGCTCTGCAGGCGCGCGCGCAGCGCAAGAATGCGCTGGTGCGCCTCGGCGCAGCTCGGGCACGCTGCAAGATGCTTCTCGACGGCGCGGCGTTGCACGCCGTCGAGCTCGCCGTCGGCGTGCGCGGCGACGCGTGTGGTGGCTTCGTGGCAGTTCATCGTTGTGCTCCGCCGGGCTCTGCGACGGCCCGCAGCAGCGGCGAGCGCTGCAACAGGCCGCGGGCGCGCGCAAGGCGCGACATCACGGTGCCGATCGGGATGTCGGCCACGCGCGCGATCTCCTTGTACGACAGCGACTCCAGCTCGCGCAGGATCAGCACTTCGCGATAAGGCAGCGGAAGCTCGGCGAGGGCGTCGGAGAGCGCCCTCGCGTCGTCGCTGCGCATGAGCGCCTGCTCGGGTCCCGGCACGCTGTGGTCGACGGCCTGGTCGATCGCGAGGTCGTCGTGCACGACCTCGGCCGGCCGATTGCGCGCGAGCCAGTCGTAGAACGCGCGACGCACGATCGTGAGGAACCAGGGACGGGCGTCCGAGCCGTGCAGCGACCCGACGTAGCGCAGTGCACGCATGCACGCGTCCTGCACCACGTCCTCGGCATCGTGCGCGTCGCGCGCGAGCCAGCGCGCCAGGTTGTAAGCGGCATCGAGATGCGGCAGCACGAGCTCTTCGAAGCGTTGGTGGTCGGACAAGCGCCCGGTCTCCGGGGAAGGATGCACGTTCATACCGCAGGCGGCGGCTCGTTATTCCCGCCTGGCGGCTCGGGCCGGCTACGGCACCAGCGACAGGAAGAGGAACGCCGCGAAGATCACGAGATGGATCGCGCCCTGCATGACGCTCGTGCGGCCGCTCACCAGCGTGAAGGAGCCGACCATGAACGTGAGCACGAGCATGACCAGGTCCTTCGCGTCCACCCCGAGCACCAGCGGAACCTCGAGCCACACCGATGCCGCGGCGACGGCAGGAATGGTAAGGCCGATGCTGGCCAGTGCCGAGCCCAGCGCCAGGTTGAGGCTCGTCTGCAGCCGGTTGGCCAGCGCGGCACGGATCGCGGCCCACGTCTCGGGCAGCAGCACGAGGAGCGCGATCGCGATGCCGATCATGGCCTGCGGCGCGCCGGCCGCGGCGACGATGCGCTCGATGCCGGGGGAGAGCGACTTGGCGAGGCCCACCACCGCGACGAGGGCGACCATCAGCAAGCCCGCGCTCGCCCACGTCACCGCAACCGTCGGAGCCGGCACATGGTGGTCCTCGTCGGCATCGAGCGGCAGGAAGTAATCCCGGTGGCGCACCGTCTGCACGAAAACGAACACCGACCATACGACCACCGAGGCGACCGCCGCGAACGCCAGTTGTGCCGCCGTGTACGACGGCCCGGGCGCAGTGACGGTGAACGTGGGCAGCACGAGGCAGAGCGCGGAGAGGGTCGCGAGCGCCGCGAGCGCGGAGTTGGCGCCCTCGATGCGAAACACCTGCTCGTGATGGCGCACGCCGCCTACGAGGATGCAGATGCCGACCACACCGTTGCAGATGATCATGATCGTCGAGTACACGGTGTCGCGCGGCAGCGCGGCCTTGTCGCCGCCGCTCATCATGAGCGAGACGATGAGCGCTACCTCGATCACGGTGATGGCGATCGCGAGCACGAGCGTTCCGAACGGCTCGCCCACGCGATGCGCCACGACCTCGGCGTGATGCACCGCGGCGACGACGCACCCGATCAGCGCAGCTGCGGCGACCAGCGCGACGACGCCGCCCGACGGCATCCATACCGATGCGGCGAGGGCGCCGGCGCCGATCGCGGGAACGAGCCACGTCCAGGGGGCCAATGCGAGCGGCGCGCGTGGGGTGGGCGTCGGATCCTGCGCGCGGCTTCCTGTCATGGCGACCTGCGAGTCAGGGCAGCGCGATGGGGACGACCGCGGTGCGAGCCGGAGCTTGCCGTGCGAGCGCGCCGGCGTTGCGCGTAGACCGACGCGCGGGCGTGGTCGGATTTTGTCCGACTCCGCGCCGCCGGATTCGACGGGCGCATGAAAAATTTTCGCACACGCTGCACTGCACGCTGTCGCTTCAAGGGGTTACGGTGGCAGAGAGTTTGCAAATGTGGTTCCACTCGGCGGCCGCGATACCCGCGGCCACCTGACCAACCTTGCGGAGGTGTCCCATGGGTTCGATATTCAGGCGCACGCTGGTGTCCGGCGTGGTTGCGGTCGCGCTGGCCGGTGCCGGCGCCGCCCTTGCACAGACGTCGTCGTCCAGCGACACGCAGGTGATGCCCGGCAGCACGGCACCGTCGAGCAGCACGAGCGCGACGGGCACCGGATCGACCGGCAGCGCCACCGGCACGACCAGCGCGGGTACGAGCAGCACCGGGACGAGCGGCTCGTCGATGAGCACCACGGGCAGCACGAGCGGCGCCGCGATGCCGCCCGAGCGACCGGCGGCTGCGGCAGCAAGCGATCCGAACAGCCAGGCCCGCAAGGTGTTCGACCAGCTCGACACCAATCATGACGGCACGCTGTCGTTCGAGGAGTTCTCGCGCGCCACGATCTCGCCGAAGTGATGGTCGTACGCGTGAGGCAGTGAAGGCAGCATGATCAAGATTGGCACCCTGTGCTACGTGGTGACGGACTGCGTCGCGAGCCCCAAGGCGCGCTGCGCGGTGGGCAAGATCGTCGAAGTCGTTTCGCAACCGTACGCGGCGCCCGACTGGACCTACCTGCCGGGCACGTATTACGACGTGCGCTACCGCGGCGCGATGTTCTACTGCCGCGGCGACAAGCTGCGCCCCATCTCGGATCCCGACGCGGACGTCGGCGTCATCGAGCGCGACACGTTCGGAACCGCAAGCTGAGGTGTTCCGCCTTGTCCTTCCGGCTTCTCCCCGCGTGCGGGGAGAGGCCCGGAAGGGCGGTCACGCCTCGCGTGCGAACCCCGTCGCCTTGATGCGGTGGCCGACGAGCGCGCCCTTGCGCGCGCGATGCAGCAGGTGCCGGGCGAGCTCGTCGCCCTCGACCACCGCGACGACCGCGCGGCCGAGACGGTTCGTCCCCTGCACCAGCACCTTGCTCGACGTGGTCAACGCGACCGCGAGCAACCGCTCGCCGTCGTCGAGTCCCATCACGATGACGCCGCGGCCACGCTCGACCTCGCGCATCTCCGCGAGCGGGAACACGAGCAGCCGGCCCTTGGACGACAGCGCGGCGACGTGATCGAGGCCCGGGGCGAGGAGCACCGGCGCGATCGGCTCCTCGCCTTCGTCGAGCGTCATGAACGCCTTGCCGGCTTTCACGCGCGATGTCATGTCCTGCAACGATGCGATGAAGCCGTACCCGCCGCTGCCGGCGACGAGATACTTCTGCTCGGGCGTTCCGGAGATCGCCTGCGCCACCTTCGCGCCGGCCTGCAGCTCGATGAGCGTCGTGACGGGCACGCCGTCGCCGCGGCCGCCGGGAACCTCGGACGCACGGATCGTGTACGCGCGCCCGCGGGTGTCGAGCACGATGACCGCGTTCACCGTGCGCGTCTCCAGCACGGCGAGCGGGGCGTCGCCCGCCTTGTACGTGAACTGGGCGGCGTCGAGCCCATGGCCCTGGCGCGAGCGAATCCATCCGTGCCGTGACAGCGTGACCGTGGTCGGCTCGTCGGGGACGGTGCGCGTCACGATGACGGGAGCAACCGCTTCGATCAGCGTGCGGCGTGCGTCGCCGTACTTCTTCGCATCGGACTCGATCTCCGACACGACCAGCGCGGACAGCGCCTTGTCGTCGGCGAGCACGTGCTTCAGCGACTTGCGCTCGGTGGCGAGCGACTTCAGCTCGTTCTCGATCTTGATGCCTTCGAGGCGCGCGAGCTGGCGCAGGCGGATCTCGAGGATGTCGTCCGCCTGCACATCGGTGAGCCGGAACTCGGAAATCAGGTCCTGCTTCGGATCGTCCGACTTGCGGATGATGCGAATCACCTTGTCGATCGACAGCAGTGCGAGCTGCCGACCTTCGAGGATATGGATCCGCCGCTCCACCTCGGCGAGCCGGTGCCGCGTGCGCCGTGTGACCGTCTCGAATCGGAAGGACGTCCATTCCTCGAGGATCTGCTTCAGGTTCTTCGGTCGCGGCCGGCCGTCGCGGCCGAGCATCACCAGATTGACCGGCAGCGTGGATTCGAGCCGCGTGTTGGCGAGGAGGAGGTTGACGAACTCCTGCGGATCCTGGCGACTGCTGCGCGGCTCGAACACCAACCGCACCGGCGAGGCCTTGTCGGATTCGTCGCGCATCGTCTCCAGCGCACCGCCGAGCACGGCCTTGAGGTTCACCTGATCCTGCGACAGCGATTTCTTGCCCTCCCGCGGCTTGGGATTGATGATCCGCTCGACGTCCTCCTGCACGGCCTTCGACGACACGCCGAACGGAAGCTCCGTGATCGCGACGCGCCACTGGCCGCGCGCGAGCTCCTCGACGGTCCACCGCGCGCGCACGCGCAGCGTCCCGCGCCCCGTCTCATAGACGGTGCGAAGGGTGTCGCTGTCCGAGATGATGTGGCCGCCCCCCGGAAGATCGGGACCCGGCATGATCTGCAGCAGGTCCTCGATGGAGATGCGCGGCTTGCGGATGACCCCGATCGCGGCCTTCGCGACCTCGGCGAGGTTGTGCGACGGAATGTCGGTCGCCATGCCGACGCCGATGCCCGACGTGCCGTTCAGGAGCACCACGGGCAACCGCGCAGGCAACAGCTTCGGCTCCTGGAACGCGCCATCGTAGTTGGGCGCGAAGTCCACCGTGTCGCGGTCGATCTCCGACAGGAGCAGCTCGGCAATGGGGGTCAGGCGGCACTCGGTGTAGCGCATCGCCGCGGCGTTGTCGCCGTCGCGCGAGCCGAAGTTGCCCTGGCCGTCGATGAGCGGATAGCGCAACGTGAAGTCCTGCGCCTGCCGCACGAGCGCGTCGTACGCCGCGGTGTCGCCGTGCGGGTGGTACTTGCCGAGCACGTCGCCGACCACGCGCGCGGACTTGACGTGCCGCGTCGGGGCATAGAGCCCGAGCTCGTGCATCGCATAGAGAATGCGGCGCTGCACCGGCTTCTGGCCATCGGCGACGTCGGGCAGCGCGCGCCCGGTCACCACGCTCATCGCGTATTCGAGGTAGCTGCGCTCGGCGAACTCGGCGAGCGGCAGCGAATCGTCCTCGGGTGGCTGAGTTGGCGGGATGGCAGGGGGCGGCGCGCCCGAGCCGCCTTCCACGAAGAGCTCCCCGGTGGCCGTGTCGACCGGCACACGCGCGCTGCTGCGCGGCTTGCGCGCCGATGCGTGGGCGTTGCGCGAACGGCTAGACATCGACCTCGACCGCGTTGCCGTTCTGCTCCATCCATTCACGGCGCGCGGCGGCCTCGGCCTTGCCCATCAGCTTGTTGAAGACCTGGCGCGTGTCGGATGCACGGTCGGCCGCGACGCGCACGGGCATGACGCGGCGCGTCTCCGGATTCATGGTGGTCTCCCAGAGCTGCTCGGGGTTCATCTCGCCAAGTCCCTTGAAGCGGCCCACCGACCACGAACCCTGCTTCACGCCTTCCTTGACGAGGCGATCCTCGATGGCATCGAGCTCCGCATCGTCGAGCGCGTAGAGCTTGCGCGCCGGCCGCTTGCCCTGCGCGGGCACGTCCACGCGATACAGCGGCGGGCTCGCGACGCAGATGTGGCCGCGCTCGATGAGCTTCGGAAAATGGCGAAAGAAGAGCGTCAGCAACAGCACCTTGATGTGGCTGCCGTCGACGTCCGCGTCCGCCATGATGATGATGCGCGCATAACGAAGTCCCGTGAGGTCGGCGTCGTCGTCAGCGCCGTGCGGATCGACGCCGATCGCCACGGCGATGTCGTGGATCTCGGTGTTCGCGAAGAGTCGATCGCGATCGATCTCGAACGTGTTGAGCACCTTGCCGCGCAGCGGCAGGATCGCCTGGTATTGCTTGTCGCGCGCGAGCTTCGCCGAGCCACCCGCGGAATCACCTTCGACCAGGAACACTTCGCGGCGCGACACGTCGTCCGACTCGCAGTCCGTGAGCTTGCCGGGCAGCACGGCGACACCGGAGCCCTTCTTCTTCTCGACCTTCTGCGCGGAGCGCATGCGCGTCATCGCCTGCTGGATCGCCAGCTCCGCGATGCGCCGGCCGTAGTCGACGTGGTGGTTCAGCCACACCTCGAAAGGATCCTTGACGACCTGCGCGATCAGCTTCAGCGCATCGCGGCTGGTGAGCTTCTCCTTCACCTGGCCCTGGAACTGCGGATCGAGAATGCGCGCGGACAGGACGTAGCGCAGGCGCGCCGAAACGTCTTCGGTCTGCAGGCGGGCGCCGCGCGGCAGAAGGCCGTGATGATCGACGAATGCCTTGACGCCCTCGAAGAGCGCGGCGCGCAGTCCGGCCTCGTGCGTGCCACCCGCGGCGGTCGGGATCAGGTTGACGTAGCTTTCGCCGCCGCCGGCATCGTCGTACCACGCCAGCGCCCACGCCGCGCCTTCGCCTTCCGCAAACGCGTCGCCGTCGCCCGGCTTGCCGAAATACATCTCGCCGCTGAAGATCGGGGCAACCGGCGCCTCGCCCTCGGACAGCTCGGCGAGGTAGCCCGTGAGCCCTTCGGGATACGACCACGTGCGAATCTTCTCTTCCTTGCCCTTCTGCACGTGCAGCGTCACGTTGACGCCCGGCAGCAGCACCGCCTTCGCGCGCAGCAGGCGCTCGAGCTCCGGCACCGACACGGTGGGCGAATCGAAATATTTCGGATCGGGGAACACGCGGATGGTCGTGCCCGATGCGCGCGGCGGCGCCTTGCCGACCACCTTCAGCTTTTCGGCGACGTCGCCATCGGCGAACGCCATGCGATGCAGCTTGCCGTCGCGCACGACCTCGACTTCGAGTCTGCGCGAAAGCGCGTTGGTGACCGACACGCCGACGCCGTGCAGGCCGCCGGAGAACGCGTAGGCGCCCTGACCGCCGCGCTTGTCGAACTTGCCGCCGGTGTGGAGGCGCGTGAAGACGAGCTCGATCGCGGGCACCTTCTCCTCGGGATGCGGCCCGACCGGAATGCCGCGTCCGTCGTCCTGCACCGTGACGGAGTGATCGGCGTGCACCCACACCTCGATGCGCTTCGCGAAGCCCGCGAGCGCCTCGTCGGCCGCGTTGTCGATCACTTCCTGGATGATATGCGTGGGATCGCTGGTCCGCGTGTACATGCCGGGGCGCTCCTTGACGGGCTGGAGGCCCTTCAGCACGCGGATCGACGATTCTTCGTAGGTTCCCCGAGCCAATCTCGTGCGCTCCGTGTTGTCGTTCGCTGCCGCGGCTACGTCGTGGTCATCATCACGGGCGCGTGATCGCTCGTGCCGACGTCGGCGAGCACCACGCAGCTCGTTGCGCGCTCGGCGATGGAAGGCGAGGCGAGGATATAGTCGATGCGCCAGCCGATGTTGCGTTGTCGCATGTTGCGCCACGGCGGCCACCAGGTGAACAGGTCATCCTTGTCGGGCGCGAGCTTGCGGCAGACGTCGACGAGATGGTCGTCCAGCATGCGGTCGAACAGCTCGCGCTCCTCGGCCCGCTGGCCTATGACCCCGGCCTTGCGCTCCTTCGGATGCACGTCCATGTCCGTGCGCGCGATGTTGAGGTCGCCGC